>Ga0210095_1000019_pt1 | contig 75920 bp, 71 predicted proteins | sample China_Galinas_PW_FD_184861 | JGI IMG/M metagenome (GOLD analysis project Ga0210095, IMG submission 184861) | Wetland microbial communities from San Francisco Bay, California, USA, that impact long-term carbon sequestration - China_Galinas_PWA_D1... | ecosystem: Environmental > Aquatic > Marine >...
GGGCCCTTTGTGTTTGGCTGGGGGACTTTAGGATGAGAGCCTTGTTCGACAAAATCGCGAAGCGATTTTGGACGCACGCAGTGCGCCCCGAAGGGGCGAGGATCGCCCACAGGCGATCCGAGTCAATCCTGGTCCTGGCTGCCGAGCGATGGCCCCGCGAACAGGGCCCTTTGTGTTTGGCTGGGGGACTTTAGGATAAGAGCCTTGTTCGACAAAATCGCGAAGCGATTTTGGACGCACGCAGTGCGCCCCGAAGGGGCGAGGATCGCCCACAGGCGATCCGAGTCAATCCTGGTCCGTTACGCCCTCAGCTCCCGCACACCCTCGTCATCCGCGATCAGCAGGATGTCGGCGGGCCGGTGCGCGAACAATCCGACCGTTACGACACCCGGGATCTGGTTCAGCCGCGTCTCCATCTCGAGCGGATTGGTGATCTGCAGATCGTGTACGTCGAGGATGTGGTTGCCGTTGTCGGTGACGAACCCCTCTCGCCATACGGGTTGCGCGCGGAGCTTCAAGAGCTTGCGGGCGACGAATTCCTGTGCCATCGGAAGCACCTCGACGGGGAGCGGGAATGCGCCCAGGATTCCGACGAACTTCGAATCGTCGATGATGCACACGAATCGCCGTGCGGCGCTGGCGATGACCTTCTCGCGCGTCAGCGCGCCGCCACCACCCTTGATCAGGAAGAGCCGCTTGGTGGCTTCGTCGGCGCCATCGATATAGACGTCGACTTCGCCAACTTCGTTCAGGGTCGAAACCTCGAAGCTGTGCTGCCGGAGCAATTCCGTGGACGCCGTCGAACTGGAGACGATTCTGTCTATCCGGTCGCGAACGCCAGGCAGCATGCCGATGAGTTCGGCGGACGTCGACCCGCTCCCGACGCCGAGCACGATGCCCGGCTCGATGTAACGGAGCGACGCTTCGGCGACTTTGCGTTTTTTGGCGGTTGAGTCCATGGGGCTTCGGGCCAGTCCCGGGTGGATTCCAGTGTATACCGAAAAGTCAGCGTATGAACGGAACTGGTCCAAACAAAAGTGCCCGCAATTGCGGGCACTTTATGTTGCAACGGAGGAAGACCATTCCTCCCTGCGGCTCGAAAGCTAAGCCTTCTTACTCGAACGCTTCTTGCTGGAAGCCTTCTTCTTGCTAGCTTTCCGCTTCGTCTTCCTTTTCGCAGTTTTCTTCTTGGCCTTCCGCTTGGCCTTCTTCTTAGCCTTTCTCTTTGTCTTCTTCTTAGCCTTTCTCTTTGTCTTCTTCTTAGCCTTCTTCTTAGCCTTCCTCTTGGTCTTTCTCTTAGCCTTCTTCTTCGTTGCCTTCTTCTTTGTCTTGCGCTTCGCTGCCTTCTTCTTGGCTTTGCGCTTCGCTGTTTTCTTTTTAGCTGCGCGCCGCTTCTTTCTCGGCGCTGCCTTCTTCTTAGCCGTTGCCTTACGCTTCTTCGCGACCTTTCGCTTCGAAGCTTTTTTCCGTGACTTCTTTTTGGTAGCCATAGTGATTTCTCCGTGTCGGGTACCCGGCGTTGAGTATATACAACAAAACCAAAAAATCCAGCAAGTTAAGTGACGTGGTTAACGCTTTGGGATTTGCCCCCGAACCCGAATCTCGTGTCTCACATGACACACACTCGCGATGTCATTCGCGCATCGAGTTCGTCGGTGTGTGTGTCAGCAACTGGCGAGAGTTGCACGAAGTGTGACGCATGCACTGCGTGCAGCGAGCGTCGCACTTCCGCTGACGAATCCCGAGAAGAGCGCGGCACGCTCTGCGATCCGGCCGAATTCAGGTCACGCGACTTTCAGTGACGATTCTATAAAGTGATATATCCCAAGGATTTGTCTGGATTTTCTCGACTCGCTGGCAGTCGAAGGCGAGGCCGATGAGCTTGGGATGCAACCAGTTTCTACGGTGTCTGAGGAACGCAAAACAGCGATCGAAATAGCCTCCACCCATGCCGATACGGTTGCGTGATTTGTCGAACGCGACGAGCGGCGTGAGGACGAGATCAATTTTTGGTGCCGCGATCAATGCTCCGGCAACGGGTTCCCAGAGCCCGAAATAGTTTCTCTCGAGGCGAGTGTCGGGGCTTATCTGCCGGAAGATCATGCCGCCGCGACCATCGATAACCGGGGCGAAAACGCGCTTTTTTGCGCACCACGCGCGCGCGATCACCCGGCGAGGGTCGACTTCGTCGTCGCAGGGCAGGTAGCAGGCGATCGAGCGACTGGCCGCGAATTCATGAGAATGAATGAGCGTCGATGCAATCCGATCAGATGCAGCCTGGCGGTGGTCCGCGGAGAGTGCGCGCCTCGCGTGCAGACGCTCACTGCGCAGCAGAGTTTTTTTCGTCGGAATCAAGAGCGCCTCCCGCCTGTGCCGTTACAGACCGTCGCTCTCGAACCAGAGCAACAAGTGGGGCCAGCCGTGGCAGCAACAGGCTTACCGCGAACGGCCCTGCTCAAATGCTGCCGACAGTGCACGGCCCCGAGGTAAAGATTTAGGGTCGAAAGGTGTCCAGGTCGGTATCGAACACCGCAGGAGGCGCCGGTTCGGTTGTATCGCAGTACGCGTCAAAGATCCAGATGCCGGGATTCACCCAACACGTTCTCGACGCGCTCGGAGATCAGTTTCAATCGATTACTGAAGTCAGTGTCGACCAGGCGGCCGCGCGCCTGGGCGTGCAGAAGTTCATTGGCCATGTTGAGCGCCGCGATGACCGCGATCCGGTCGAGTCCGACGACATGGCCGCTGTCACGGATCTCTCGCATCTTGGCATTCAGGACCTCGGCCGAATCGAGCAGGTCGGTGCGCTCGCTGGCCGGGCACGAGACACGGTATTCCTTGTCCAGGATACGGACACTGACTTGAGCGTAGTCGGTCATGTTCAGGATCCTTGCTCCATTGCCTTGAGTCTGCCGATCATCGCTTCGACCCTTGCCCGCACCTGTTCGTTCTTCTGCAACAGGTTGGCGCGCTCGGCCGTCAGGACGTCCTGGCGTTGCTTCAGGGACTTGTTCTCGTCCTGGAGCTGGTCGCAGACCTTTACCAAAGCATCGACGCGCTTCTCCAGTCGCTTCAGCTCGTGCTCGAACGTGATATTGGTCTCGTCAGCCATACCGGCAATATAGACAGGCGCTCAGACAGAATCAATCACCCGGACGGCAGCGTATCGCCCGCCATGGCCAGTCCTTCAGTTACGTGGGATCATTGGGCCCACAGGCACCACAAACAGCGCCTTAATCGAACGTGGGATCATTGGGCCCACTGGCACTTTCGAGGGAGCCCCTGCCCGGAGGTATTGCATTGAACGACAAGGAGTTCCAGAGACGCCGCAGGCAGCTCATCGGCATGATGGGTGCGGGCGGCATCGCGATACTCCCGGCGGCGCCCGTCAGGACCCGGAGCCGCGACGTCGAATACCGCTATCGACAGGACAGCGACTTCTACTACCTGACCGGATTCGAGGAACCGCAGGCGGTCGTCGTCCTGGTACCCGGGCGCAGTGCGGGTGAATACCTGATGTTCTGTCGCGAACGGAATCCGGAGAAGGAACGCTGGGACGGCCGGCGTGCCGGTCCGGAGGGAGCCACGACACAGTACGGGGCCGACGACGCGTTCCCCATCGACGACATCGACGACATCCTCCCCGGCATCATGGAATCCTGCGAGCGGGTTTTCTACACGATGGGGATGTACCCCGATTTCGATGCGCGGATCGCCGAATGGGTGAATTCGTTGCGTTCGGGCGGCTCTCGAGGCGTACACACGCCGCAGGAATTTGTTGCTCTGGATCATCTGCTGCACGACATGCGCCTCTACAAGAGCCGCGCCGAGATCTCCGCGATGCGCAAGGCGGCAAAGATTTCCGTCGCGGCGCATACACGCGCCATGAAGATGGTCCGCCCCGGACTGGCGGAGTACGAGATCGAAGCCGAATTCACTCACGAATTCCGCCGGCACGACGCGCGTCACGCGTACATGCCTATCGTGGGCGCCGGCGCCAATGCCTGTACGCTGCATTACGTTGACAACAGGGCCCGGCTCGCCGACGGCGACCTGCTGCTGATCGACGCGGGCTGTGAACTCGACTATTACGCGTCCGACATTACGCGGACGTTCCCCGTCAGCGGACGTTTCAGTCCGGAGCAACGCGCGATCTACGAGATCGTGCTCGAAGCACAGCTTGCCGCGATCGACAAGGTACGCAAGGGGAATCACTGGAACGATCCGCACGATGCCGCCGTCCGGGTGATCACGCGGGGCCTGAAGCGGCTGGGACTGCTCGAAGGCTCGTTGCCCAGGCTGATCCGCGACGAGGCGTACAGGGACTTCTACATGCATCGGACCGGACACTGGATCGGCATGGACGTGCACGACGTCGGAGACTACAAGGTGGGCGAGGAATGGCGCCTACTCGAGTCGGGCATGGTGTTGACCGTCGAACCCGGCGTCTATATCCCGGCGAGCCGCAAGGTGCGGGCACGCTGGCGCAATATCGGCGTTCGCATCGAAGACGACGTCGCCGTCACGAGCAACGGCGCGGACGTGCTGACCAAGGGATTGGTCAAGGAACCGGATGCGATCGAGTCACTGATGCGACACTGATGGTTCCGGCAAGCAGCGAACACGACTACGACATCATCGTCGCCGGCGGCGGCATGATCGGCTCTACGCTGGCGCTGGCGCTCGCGCCGCTGGCCCTGCGCGTGGCGATTGTGGAACCGGTGCCCCGCGCGGCCACCGCGCAGCCGAGCTTCGACGACCGTTCGACGGTGCTGTCGCGCAGCACGCAGCGCACGTTCGAGGCGATGGGTCTCTGGGAAGGGATCGTTGCTGCCGCGACACCGGTCACGCGGATCCACGTATCCGACCGGGGCCGTTTCGGTTTCGCGCACATCGATGCGGCCGAGCAGGGCGTCGAGGCGCTGGGCTACGTGGTCGTCAACCGGGTGCTCGGCGAGATGCTCGGCAACGCCCTCGATCGCACGCAAGGCCTGCGGATGCTTTGTCCTGCGCGCATCGTCGGCGCGCGGCCGGGCCCGGATAGCGTGACGGTCCGCGTCGCCGGCGACGACGGAGCCGTCAGCGAACTCCGCTGCAGGTTGCTGGTCGCCGCGGATGGCGCTGCGTCGCCGGTGCGGGACATGGTGGGCATCGCGGCGAAGCGCGTCGCCTACGGCCAGCGCGCCGTGGTCGGTAACCTGGTCACCGAGAAGCGGACCGACGGTTGCGCCTTCGAACGGTTCACCGGCCGCGGTCCGGTCGCGCTGCTGCCGGTCGCGGACGGACGCACGGCATTCGTCTGGACCGTTGCAGAGCGCGATGCGGAGCGCGTCCTCGGACTCGACGATACGGAATTCCTGGAAGAGTTGCAGTCGACCTTCGGATACCGGTTGGGCCGCTTTTCGAAAGTCGGTGCGCGTTCGGCGTACCCGCTCGCACTTTCGAGGGCGGCTCGTCTCACGGCGCAACGCACGGTGCTTCTCGGCAATGCGGCGCACGGACTGCATCCGGTCGCCGCGCAAGGCTTCAACCTCGGCGTCAGGGACGTGGCGGCACTCGGCGATTGCATCGCCGACGCGTGCGCCGCATCGGTCGATGCCCCGGACCCCGGGGCGACGACCCTGCTCGAACGCTATGCTGCCTGGCGCCGGTTCGATCAGGCGAAGCTGGTCGGCCTTACCGACGGCCTCGTGCGGCTGTTCGGCGAATCCGCACCGCCGCTGCCCTTCCTGCGCGACCTCGGCATGCTCGCATTCGACCTCGTTCCCGGCGTCAGGGGGCTGTTTGCGCGACACACGATGGGGCTCGCCGGACGTCTGCCGAGGCTCTCGCGCGGAGTGCCGCTGGCGTGAAGAAGCGCTTCGACGTCGTCGTCGCCGGCGCGGGGCTGACGGGACTCGCCGTGGCCGCGCAGCTCTCGCGCCTGGAGTGCGGCCGGCGCCTGCGATTGATCCTGATCGACGGCGGGCAGCGGCCGCGGTTCGATCCCGCCGCGGACGTCGCGCTGCGGGTCTCCGCACTCTCGACGGGATCGGTGGGCCTGTTGCAGGCGCTCGGCGCCTGGGAGGTCGTCCGCAACGCGCGCGCGTGCGCCTATGACCGCATGCGGGTCTGGGATGCTTCCGGGCGCTGGGACGGTCCGGCGACGCTGCGCTTCGACGCGGCGGATTTCGGCGTACCGCAACTCGGCTTCATCGTCGAGAACGTGCTGGTGCGGAGCGCGCTCGCGGATGCGCTCGACGGCAGCGACGTCGAACTGCGATTCGATACGCCGATCGCGGCGCTGGAACGTTCCGGGCGGCGCAACGTCGTGGTGCTCGGCGACGGCGAGCGCCTCGAACCGACGCTCCTCGTTGCGGCGGACGGCGCGCAATCCTTCCTGCGGCAGCAGGCGGGCATCGCGACCCGTGACACGCCCTACGGTCAGGCCGCGCTGGTGACGCACCTGACACCCGCCGAGCCACACCGCAACACGGCGTGGCAACGCTTCCTGCGCAACGGACCGCTCGGCATGTTACCGCTCGCGGACGGCCGGATCTCGGTCGTCTGGTCGACCGGCCGGGCGGACGCCCGCCGCGCGATGGCGGCGACCGACGAGGAACTCGGCAGGATGCTGACCGAGGCATCCGATGGCGTGCTCGGCGAGCTCGTGGTCGCCGGGCAGCGCGGCGAATTCCCGCTGTGTGCGCGGCACGCCGAACGCTATGTCGCGCCCGGACTGGCCTTGGTCGGCGACGCGGCGCATGCCGTGCACCCACTGGCCGGGCAGGGCGCCAACCTCGGCTTGAGGGATGCGTCCAAGCTCGCGGAAGTCATCGACGTCGCGCTGCGCGAGGGCAGCCATCCCGGCGACCTGCCGGTCCTGAGGCGCTACGCACGGGCGCGCCGCGGCGAGAACGCACTGATGCTGCAATTCCTGACTGGCCTCAACCGGCTGTTTGCGACAGACTCTGCCCTCGTCGGGCAGATACGCGCCGTCGGCATGCGGGCCTTCAATCACAGCGGGCCGATCCGGGCACACGCGGTCGCGATTGCATTGGGGATGGGCCGATGAACCAGCGGTACGTCTATGGCCTCGCTGCATTGCTGGCGATCACCGGGTTCGCCTTCTTCTTCTATAAGTGGCAGATCCTGGGCTTTCCGGTCACGAAGAATCTGCAGACGTCGGTATACACGATCGAATCCTCGGTGTCCTTCGAGAGCGGTCCCGGCTCGATCAAGGTCAAGCTGCTGATCCCGACGCTGACGCCGGGCTACCGCATGCTGAACGAGAATTCGGTGTCGCGCGGCTACGGCTTCACCGTGAATTACGGCGCCGGCGGCCGCGAGGCGCAATGGACGATCCGGCGGGCCGACGGGCCGCAGACGATCTACTACCGGATCTCGGTGTATCCCGACTCCTACGCGAAACAATCCGACACGACGCCGCCGTTCCCGCCCATTCCGGTCATCAACGAACCGTTTCGCACCGCGATCGACGTGCTCGTCTCCGATGTCGAGGAACAATCCGCCGATACCGCATCGTTCACCGCGGCCCTGCTCAGGAGGCTCAACGAGGCGTCGCCGGACCCGAACGTCGAACTGCTGGTCGCGAATGCCGCCACGCCGGCCGACTTCGTCGAGACGGTGACGATGATCCTCGCCACCCGGAAGATCCCGGCGCGTGCGATCCACGGCTTCATCCTGCAGGGGCGTCAGCGTGACGCCGAGCCCGTCACCTGGCTCGAGATCCACGATAGCGAGCGCTGGCGCTACTTCAACCCGCGCACGGGCGAAGAGAAACTGCCGGACAACTTCTTCGTCTGGTGGCGCGGCAACGAGCCGCTGGTCACGGTCGAAGGCGGCAGTAGCGTGCAGACCAATTTTGCCGTGCAGGAGACGCATCTCGACGCCGTGACGATCGCCGAGACCAAGGCCGATCAGAAGGGTACCAGCCTGATCGATTTTTCGCTGTACAGCCTGCCGATCCGCACCCAGGCGGTATACAGCGTCATCATCATGATCCCGATCGGCGCCTTCGTCATGGTCATCATGCGCAATCTCATCGGCATCGAGTCGTTCGGTACGTTCATGCCGGTCCTGATTGCGCTGGCGTTCCGCGAGACCAAACTGCTGTGGGGCATCCTGCTGTTCATCCTGCTCGTCGCACTCGGCCTCAGCATCCGCTTCCTGCTGGAGCGATTGCGATTGTTGCTGGTGCCGCGCCTGTGTGCCGTGCTCATCGTCGTCGTCATGCTGATGACCGGCGTCAGCCTGGTGTCGAACCAGCTCGGCCTGGAGACCGGTTTGTCCGTGGCTCTGTTCCCGATGGTCATCATCTCGATGACGATCGAGCGCATGTCCGTCATGTGGGAGGAGAGCGGTCCGGCGGACGCCATACGCTCCGGCCTCGGCAGCCTCGTGATCGCCGCGATCGCCTACATGTGCATGGGCACCAGCTGGCTCGAACACCTGATCTTCACGTTCCCGGAACTGCTGCTCGTGGTGCTGGCGATGGTGGTGCTGCTCGGACGTTACACCGGCTACAGGCTGGTCGAACTGCGGCGCTTCAGGGCGCTGGACGACACATGATCTTTACGACGCCAAAGCGCCTCAACGAGCTGGGAGTGCTCGGTATCAACGAGCGCAATTCCGAGTACATCATGCGCCTGAATCCGCGGCGCCTGTATCCGTGCGTCGACGACAAGGCGATCACCAAGGAACTCGCGCTCGAGGCGGGCATGGCGGTACCGGAACTGTACAGCGTCATTTCTCACCAGGGCGAGGTACGCGAATTCGCCGAGGTGGTCAGTGAGCTCGACAGTTTCGTTATCAAGCCCGCGCGAGGCAGCGGCGGCGAGGGCATCCTCGTCATCACGGCGCGCAGCAAGCGCAAGCGCGACACGTTCCGGCTCTCGAGCGGCCTGCTGATCACGGAAGCCGAGATCGCCTTCCACATCTCGAATACCGTGAGCGGCCAGTACAGCCTGGGCGGCACCCCGGACAAGGCATTGCTCGAATACTGTGTGCGTTTCGACCCGGTGTTCGAGGGCGTCAGCTACCAGGGTGTGCCCGACATCCGCGTCATCGTGTACCGCGGCTATCCCATGATGGCGATGGTGCGCCTGCCGACGCAGGCATCGGACGGCAAGGCGAATCTGCACCAGGGCGCTGTCGGCGCCGGCGTCGACATGAGCGGCGGCGAGACCCTCACCGGGGTCCTCGGCAACCGCATCGTGGACGAGCATCCCGACACCGGCGCACTGATCTCCGGCCTGCGGATCCCGCAATGGGACTTCATCCTGCAATCGGCGGCGCGCGGTTACGAAGTCACGGGGCTCGGCTACCTCGGCGTCGACATGGTCATCGATCGTGACCTCGGTCCGCTGATTCTCGAGATGAACGCCCGCCCCGGCCTCAACATCCAGATCGCCAACGGGGAGGGACTCGCGAAGCGCCTTGCGCGGATCGACGCGATCTACGACCCGAAGGCGACACCGGCCGAACGCGCACGCGTCGCGCGCCGCGAATTCGCGGCCGAACGCCAGACATCGATCCCCTTCGACGCCGTCGAGGCTGTCTAACTATCCTTTCGTTTGTGAGACCTGTGCGGAGATCCACGCATCCATGCGTTGCTCGAGGATGTCGAGTGGCAGGGCGCCGCCGGCGAGCAGAGCGTCGTGGAAGGCACGGATGTCGAACCGGTCGCCGAGCGTGCGCTCGGCGCGCTCGCGGATCGCCTGGATCCTGAGCTGACCGATCTTGTAGGCGAGCGCCTGGCCGGGATTGGCTATGTAGCGATCGATCTCGTTGACGATGTCCGCGTGCGTCTTGGCCGCGTTGGCCTCGAAGAAGTCGATCGCCTGCTGGCGTGTCCAGCCCTTGTAGTGGATGCCGGTGTCGACGACCAGCCGGACGGCACGCCACATCTCGTAGGTCAGTTGTCCGAAACGGGAGTAGGGGTCCTTGTACAGGCCCAGGTCGTAGCCGAGGCTCTCGCTGTAGAGGCCCCAGCCCTCGACGAACGCGGTAAAGCCGAGGTAGCGCCGAAACGGCGGCATGTCGCCGAGTTCCTGTTGCAGCGCGATTTGCAGGTGGTGTCCCGGCACCGCCTCGTGCGCGGTGAGTACCTCGATCTCGTATTTGGGACGCACCTCGGGTTTGTACAGGTTGACCCAGTAAGTGCCGGCCCGGCTGCCATCGGCGGCCGGCGCCGTATAGTAGGCCGTCGTCGTATCGGGCGCGATCGATGCCGGGATGGGTTTCACGCCGTACGGCATGCGCGGCAGCTTGCCGAACAGCTTCACGAGTTCCGGGTCGATCCGCTTGGCGGTGGCGAGATAGGCTTCGTAGAGGTCGTCCGGATTGTCGTAATAGAAGCGCGGATCGCTGCGCAGGAATTTCAGGAAATCGGCGAAGCTGCCGTCGAAACCGAGTCCATCGATGACCTTTTGCATCTCGTCGTGGATGCGACGGACTTCGTTCAGCCCGAGCCTGTGGATCTCGTCCGGCGTCATCCGCGTCGTGGTGTAACGCCGCGCGAGGAACTCGTACCAGGCGCTGCCGTCCGGCAACACGGACAGACCGATGCTGTCCCGGCAGGCGGGCAGGTAGGTATCGGCGAAGTACCTGGAGAGCTTGCGATAAGCCGGGACGACCTTGTTCGAGATCGCCTCGCGCGCCGCCGACCGCAAGCGCTCCTGCTCCGCGGCGGGTATCGAGTCGGGCATCGATTCGAACGGTGCATAGAAGGGGCTGTCCCGCGCATCGTCGACGACTTGCGCGGCGATCTGGCCCGGGATGCGCTCCATCAACACCTTCGGCGCCGTGTAGCCGGCCTTGCGGCCGCGCTCGGCGAGGTCGATGGTCTGCGCGACGTAGGCGTCCAGTTTTCCCAACCGCGACAGCCAGTCGTCGTAGTCCTTCACCGTCGTGAACGTCAGCGACTGTGTCGTGATATCGAGATTCTGCACGCCGCCGCGATGATCGAACGGCATGAGGTAGCCCTTGAAGCCGGCCTCGTCGACGTTGTTCTGCAGGTCGCGCCGGAACAGTTCGTAATCGAGTTTGCCGGCCTCGTCGAGCGCATTCCGATCGATGGCATACAGCCGGCGCAGGAACTCGCGCCTTTCGGCCTGCCTGTGGTCGATCGCATCGAGACTCAGGTCTTCCCAGCGATCGTTGTATCGCTTGTCGCCCAGTTCCGATGCGAAGGTGGGGTACGTGGCGAGCCGCCACTGCCAGACCTCGTCGAGGAGCGCCGCAAAGTCCCCCGCCGGGTCCGCGCGCAACGTCGGCGCCAGCGAAAGCAGGATTACGGCCAGCAGCAGACGCTGGTACTTCATCGGTTTCTCCGGTTGTCCGCAGCGCATTGTCACTGCAAGGTTGTCGAGTGGCAACCGGCGGACGCATTGGCTATGATGGCGTCCACCGATCGATAGCGAGCGCGGAAGAGACCCCGGCGAAGCCCGGGGCGCCGAAGGCGCAACCCGCCCGGAAACGCTCAGGCAGAAGGACCGCGCGCGCTGATCGGCTCTGGAGAGCGGCCTGAACCGGGCCCACCGAAGGGGTATGTGGCTCTGGCAGTCATTGATCTCTCAGGTTACGAAGGACAGAGGGGCGACAGGCGAACTACCGGCTTGTCGCCTTTTTCATTTTTAGTCGGGAACAGACATGGGACTCAAAACGCCGCTGTACGATAAACACGTCGAAGCCGGCGCGCGCATCGTCGATTTCGGCGGTTGGGACATGCCGCTGCACTACGGTTCCCAGATAGAGGAGCATCATGCCGTGCGCCGTCACGCCGGCGTATTCGACGTTTCGCACATGACCGTCGTCGATTTGCAAGGGACGGCGGTTCGCGGCTTCCTGCGCGGCCTGCTCGCGAATGACGTCGCCCGCCTCGAGGAGGACGGCGCGGCACTGTATTCCTGCATGCTGGCAGAGGACGGCGGCATCCTCGACGACCTCATCGTGTACCGACTCGGCGACGAGCGCTTCCGCCTCGTGGTCAATGCGGCGACGCGATCGAAAGACGTCGCATGGATACGCCGCCACGCAGAACCGGCCGGCGTCCGCGTCAGCGAGCGCAGGGAATTCGCGATGCTTGCCGTGCAGGGGCCAAAAGCGCGTGAGCTGGCCGCGCCTTGCATCGAGTCGGCATGGCGAGAGCGGGCGATGGCCCTGTCTCCTTTCCATGCGCTCGAAACGGGCGAAGGATTCGTCGCACGCACGGGTTACACCGGGGAGGACGGCTGGGAGATCCTGGTCCCATCTGCCAGTGCCCCCGCGGCGTGGGACCGGCTGCTCGCGGCCGGCGTCGCGCCATGCGGCCTCGGGGCGCGCGACACGCTGCGGCTCGAAGCCGCAATGAATCTGTACGGCACCGACATGGACGAGAGTGTCTCCCCGCTCGAATCGGGACTCGGATGGACCGTCGCCTTCGAACCCGCGGAGCGCCCGTTCGTCGGGCGCGCGGCGCTGGAGCGACAGCGCGACGGCGAGGGTCTGCGCCGTTTCGTCGGGCTGCTGCTCGAGGATCGCGGCGTGCTCCGTAATCACCAGCGGGTCGTGGTCGAAGGTGTCGGAGAAGGCGAGATCACGAGCGGCGGTTACTCGCCGACCATCGATCGGTCGATCGCTCTGGCCCGCCTGCCGGCGGGCGAATACGAGCGCGCCAGGGTCGACGTGCGTGGCAGGATGCTGGACGTGCGTATAGTGAAAACACCTTTCGTGCGTCACGGACGGGTGCGCATCGAGGTTTGAAGACGAGCGGCCTCGCGGCCGCACCTATCTTGCGGAGAGAAACTGATGAGCGAATTGCCCGGAGACCTGCTGTTTACCAGTGAACACGAATGGCTGCGCCGGGATGACGACGGTAACGTCACCATCGGCATTACCGATCATGCGCAGGCGGCACTGGGCGATCTGGTGTACGTGGAGTTACCCGAGGTCGGGCTGGAGGTCGAGAGCGGCGGCGATCTGGCCGTCGTCGAATCGGTCAAAGCTGCGTCCGACGTCTACGCGCCGATCGACGGCACGGTGGTCGAGATCAACGTGGACCTCGCCAACGATCCGGAGATCATCAACGCCGATCCTTACGGCGACGGCTGGCTCGTCAAGCTGCAGCCGAACGATGACCTCGACGAGGATGCCTTGCTGACGCCGGAGGCGTATCAGGAACTGCTCGACGAAGAGGCCAGCTGAGGGATCCGCATGCCGTTCATACCGCATACCGCCGAAGACACGCGCGAGATGCTCGATGCCATCGGCGTACCCGATCTCGATGCGTTGTTCGACGAAATTCCACCGGAGTTATTCATCGACTCGCTCGACGGCGTGCCGCCGGCGCTCAGCGAGATGGCGATCTCGCGCCTGATGCGGGAGCGTGCGGCAAGAGACGAGGCGCCGCTCAATTTCATCGGCGCCGGCGCGTACGAGCACTACATCCCGGCAGTCGTCTGGGACATCGCGACACGCGGCGAGTACTACAGCGCCTACACGCCGTACCAGGCGGAAGCGAGCCAGGGCACGCTGCAGACAATCTACGAATACCAGACCATGATCACCGGGCTGACCGGCCTCGACGTCAGCAACGCCTCGCTGTACGACGGCGCCTCGGCGCTGGCGGAGGCCGCGTTGATGGCGGTGCGCAGCCATCGGCGCGCCGCCTCGAAGCGCATCCTGTTCGCGCCGGGCGTGAATCCGACCTACCGGAAGGTGGCCGGGAGCATCGCCGGCGGCCAGGGACTCGTCTTCGAGAGCCTGCCGATGGACACGGCCAGCGGCAACGCGGCTGCGGAATTGTCGGTCGGTGAGGCGCCGGTCGCGGTCGTGATCCAGCAGCCGGGTTTCTTTGGCACCCTGGAGGACGTCGATCGCCTGACCGACTGGGCGCACGCCCAGGGCGCGCTGGTGATCGCCCTCGTCAACCCTACGGCACTCGCGGTGCTCAAGGCACCCGGACAATGGGGCGCCGACGGCGCCGACATCGCCTGCGGCGAAGGTCAGCCGCTCGGCGTGCCGCTGTCTTCGGGCGGGCCGTATTTCGGCTTCATGACTTGCAAGCAGGCGCACGTGCGGCAGATGCCGGGGCGGATCGTCGGACGCACGACCGATCTCGAGGGCAAGCCGGGATTTACGCTGACGCTGCAGGCGCGCGAACAGCACATCCGCCGCTCCAAGGCGACCTCCAACATCTGCACCAACCAGGGGCTCATGGTGACGGCGGCGACGATCTACATGGCGCTGCTCGGCTTCGACGGGTTGCGGTCCGTCGCCTGCCGGTCGCAACGCAATACGGCCTTGCTGGCCGACGCGCTGACCGCGATCGACGGCGTTGCACGCCTGTTCGACGGGCCGCATTTCCACGAGATCGCCCTTCGACTCGACCGGCCCGTGGCGCCCGTCCTGGCGGCGCTCTCGAGAGAAGACATCCTGGGCGGTTACGATTTGTCCCACGACTTCCCCGAGATCGGCGATGCGCTGCTCGTCTGCGCGACGGAGACCAAGACCGACGCCGACATCGAACGCTATCGCGAGGCTTTCGAGCGGGCGCTGGCGGACGCCGGGAAGCACCCGGCCTGAGCAGGCGATGGCGATCGTACGCTACCAGAAAGGGACCTATCGTACTGCCGGCGAGCTGCCACCGGTCGGCAGCCGCGCGCCGGACTTCTCCCTGGTCGACACGAAGCTGCACAACGTGTCGCTGGCCAACTGGTCCGGCCTGCGCAAGATCGTCAACACCTTCGTGAGCATCGATACCGAGGTCGGCGCTCGTTCCGTGATCGAATTCGACCGCTTCGCGGAGGGAATAGAGAACATCGCGATGCTGATGGTCTCGTACGACCTGCCGTTCGCGCATCAGCGCTTCTACGACGAGCACAAACTGGCGAACGTCGTGGGCCTTTCGGCGATACGGCACGCCGGCTTTGGCCAGAACTACGGCGTGCTGATCGCGGACGGGCCGTTGGCCGGGATGTTGGCGAGGGCGGTCGTGGTGCTGGACGAAAACGACACGGTCGTGCACCAGGAACACATCGAAGACATCGCGACCGAGCCGGATTACGCGGCCGCGTTCCGGGCGCTCGGCATCGGCATCGAAGAGGATTGAGTCGTATGACCACTCTCATATTCGAGAAATCGCGCAAGGGCCGGCGCGCCTATGCCCAGGCCCCCCTGAACGTCTCCGATATGGACATCCCGGCGACATTCCTGCGCGAGGACCGGCCGCTGCTGCCGGAGGCGTCCGAGTTGCAGGTCGTGCGGCATTACACGCGCCTGTCGCAGCAGAATTTCTCGATCGACACCCAGTTCTATCCGCTGGGTTCGTGCACGATGAAGTACAACCCGCGCGTCTGTAATTCGCTTGCGCTGCTGCCCGGCTTCGCCGGACGCCATCCGCTCGGCCCGGTCAGTCACGGCCAGGGATTCCTCGAGTGCATGTACGAGCTGCAGGAGATGCTCAAGGCCGTCACCGGGATGGCGGGCGTGTCGCTGACGCCGATGGCCGGTGCGCAAGGGGAATTCTCCGGCGTGGCGATGATCAGGGCCTATCACCAGGCGCACGGCGATCCGGACCGCAACGAGATCATCGTTCCGGATGCCGCGCACGGCACCAATCCGGCGACGGCGACCATGTGCGGTTGTGTCGCGGTAGAGGTCCCGACCAAGGCCGACGGCGATATCGACATCGACGGGCTGAAGGCGGTCGTCGGGCCAAGGACGGCGGGGATCATGCTGACCAACCCGTCGACCCTCGGCGTGTTCGAGCGCGAGATCCTCGAGGTGGAACGCATCGTCAAGGATGCGGGCGGGCTGCTCTACTACGACGGCGCCAACCTGAACGCGATCTGCGGCAAGGTGCGCCCGGGCGACATGGGCTTCGACGTGATCCACATGAACCTGCACAAGACGTTCTCGACGCCGCACGGCGGCGGAGGTCCGGGGTCCGGCGCGATCGGCGTCGGCGAGCGCCTGTTGCCCTTCATGCCGATGCCGATCGTTACGGCGCGCGAGGAAGACGGCCGGATTGTCTACGACTGGCTGACCGAGGACGATTTCCCGCAGTCGATCGGCCGCCTGTCGGCGTTCATGGGCAACGCCGGCGTGCTCCTGCGCGCCTACGTGTACATGCGGATGGTCGGGCGGGACGGCATGCGGCGCCTGGCGGAGTACGCCACGCTGAACGCGAATTACCTGCAGGCGAGGCTGCGCGAGGCGGGGTTCGAACTGGCATACCCCGGCCGGCGCGCGAGCCACGAGTTCATCATCACGCTGCGGCACGAAGCGAAGGCATTGCACCTGACGGCGATGGACGTCGCCAAGGCGCTGCTGGACCGGAACTTCCATGCGCCGACGACATATTTCCCGCTGCTCGTCCCCGAGTGTCTCCTGATCGAGCCGACCGAGACCGAGAGCAAGGAGACGCTGGACAACTTCGTCGACGCGCTGGTCGCCATCGCACGCGAAGCGCGCGAGGAGGGCAAGAGTTTCAAGGAAGCCCCGTACACGACTCCGGTGCGGCGGCTAGATGACGTCAAGGCGGCACGCCAGCTCGACGTCCGCTACCAGGCGCCGACAGAATAATCTGCGCAAACAGGGGAACCGAAGCAAGCGAGGTCGGTCCAGATACCTTCCCCGCCCGACGATCAGGAAACCTATGACACAGGGAAGATTGTGGATACTGCTCCTCGCGTTCGTCACTGCAGGCAACTCGCTGGCTTCCGAGGACACCGATTGGGCCCGCACGCTCGAACGCATCTCCTCCGCCGTCGTATCGATTCGTGTCGACAGCACACGGGCGTTCGACACGGAATGGAACTCCTCGGGCCAGGCCACCGGCTTCGTCGTCGACGCGAAGCGCGGGCTGATACTGACCAATCGCCACGTCGTCGCGCCTGGGCCGGTCGTCGCCGAGGCGGTGTTCCGGAACAACGAAGAAGTCCGCCTGACACCGGTCTACCGTGACCCCGTACACGATTTCGGTTTCTTCCGCTATGACCCCGACGACCTGCGCTACATCAAGCCGGCCGAACTCCCGCTCGCACCGGAAGGCGCGAAAGTGGGGCGGGAAATCCGCGTGGTGGGCAACGATGCCGGCGAACAGCTGTCGATACTGGCGGGCACCATTGCCCGGCTCGATCGTGCCGCGCCCGATTACGGACGCGGCAAGTACAACGATTTCAATACCTTCTACCTGCAGGCCGCATCGGGTACCTCCGGCGGCTCGTCCGGCTCGCCGGTGATCAACATCGACGGCGAGGTCGTGGCGCTGAATGCGGGCGCCAACAACATGGCGGCGAGCAGCTTTTTCCTGCCGCTCGACCGCGTGCATCGCGCATTCGAACTGATCCGCAAGGGGCTCCCCGTGACCCGCGGCACGCTCGAGACCATCTTCGATCACAAGCCGTACGACGAACTCCGGCGCCTCGGCCTGACGGACAAATCCGAGAGCGCCACGCGATCCGCGTTTCCCGATGACACCGGCATGCTCGTCGTCTCGGAGGTCATTCCCGACTCGCCGGCCGAAGGCAAGCTCGAGCCGGGCGATATCCTGGTACGTGTGAACGGCGAGCTCGTCACGGACTTCGTGCCGCTCGAGACGATCCTGGACGACAGCGTCGGCAAGCAGGTCGAGGTCGAAGTGGAGCGCGGCGGCCACAGCGTCGTCAGCGAGATTCCGGTGGCGGATCTGCACTCGATCACTCCCCACGAGTATCTCGAATTCGGCGACGCCGTCGTCAACAATCTGTCCTATCAGCAGGCCCGTCACTACAATCGCGCGGTGAGCGGCGTCTACGTCGCCAACCCGGGCTACTTGCTGTCCAAGTCGGCGATCCCGCGCGGTGCGGTGATCACCGAATTCGGCGGCAAGAAGACGCCGAACATCGACAACTTCGAGAAAGTGCTCGACGGGCTCGCGGAAGGCGACCGTGCGCTCGTGCGCTACGTGACCATGGACAGCCCGCAGAGCTCGACGGTCCGCCCGTTCGAGATGGACCGTGTCTGGTTCCCCGCGCGGCACTGCTGGCGCGACGACCGAACCGGCGTGTGGCCCTGCCGCGACCTCCCGCCGGGCCCGCCGGCGAAGCCGGCCAAGCCGTCCAGCACGCGCCTGACGCAGTACGACGACCCGCGCGTGCAGGCGATCGCACCGTCGCTCGTCGTTGTGACGTTCGACCTCCCTTACACGGTGTCCGGCGTCGCCGAGCGCCACTACTACGGGACGGGGCTGATCGTCGACAAGGACCGCGGCTACGTCGTCGTCGACCGTAACACCGTGCCCGTCGCGATGGGAGACGTGACCGTGACGTTCGCCGGCTCGCTCGAAGTCAAAGCCAAGGTCGTGGCCCTGCACCCGCTGCACAACCTTGCGATCGTATCCTATGACCCGCGGCTGATCGACGGCACGCCGGTCAAGACGGCGAACTTCGATCCCGCGCCGGTCAAGCCCGGCGACAAGCTCTGGGTCGTCGGTATCAAGGCCGACCACCAGCTCGTGCACCAGGAGACGAGCGTCGCATCGGTCGAACCCCTGTTATTGCCGCTTTCGCGGACGCTGCGATTCCGGGACTCGAACATCGAGGTCATCGATCTGGTCAACGCGCCGCCGGACCTGGATGGCGTGCTGGTCGACAAGGAAGGCAAGGTCGCGGCGCTCTGGTCGAGTTTCGCGTACCAGACCAGCAGCGATACCGGCCAGCTGAGCAGCGGCATCGGCGCCGATCTCGTCAGGGAGTTCGTCGATACCGTGCGCGAGGGCCGGCCGATCTATTCGCTGGAGGTCGAGTGCGTTTACGCGCCGTTGTTCGCCGCGCGCAACATGGGCGTGGGCGAGGATTGGATCGGCAAGCTCGAGAAGAACGATCCGCTGCACCGGCGAGCACTCAGTATCACGCGCATCGTCGCCGGCACGCCGGCGGCGAAACTGTTGAAGAACGGCGACATCATCCTGGCCGTCGACGGCAAGGTCGTGAGCTCGTTCCGCGCGCTGGAAAAGTCCGTCCAGAAGCCTCAGGTCACCGTGACAGTCTGGCGGGACGGCGAGGCGCAGGACATCAAAATCGGAACTGCTGCACTGGACGGCCGCGGCATCGACCGTGCAGTATCCTGGGCGGGAGCACTGTTGCAGGATCCGCACCGTGCGATGGCTGCACAGCGTGGCATCGAGCCGAACGGCGTGTATGTCGCGTTCTTCAGCTACGGATCGCCCGCGACACGCTATGGCCTGTGGGCCGGGCGGCGCATCGTCGAGGTCGACGACACGCCGACGCCGGATCTGCAGACCTTCGTCAAGACCGTGGCGGGCAAGCAGGATCAGTCGTCCGTGCGTCTGAAGACCGTGACCTGGAACGGCGCGGTCGAGGTGATTACGTTAAAACTCGACAATCAGTATTGGCCCGCCTATGAAATCCGACGCACTAACGACGGGTGGCGACGCATCCCGATCGGCTCCTAGTGCGACGGCACGGGCGCTCATCGCGCTCGCTCTGGCTCTGCTTGCTGCCGCGGCCGGCGCGCAGGCGATGTACAAGTACCGCGGCAGCGACGGCGAATGGATCTATTCGGACCGGCCGCCCGATGACGGCAGCGAGGCCGAGGTCGTGGCGCTGCACAGGGGGGGCGTGCGGCACAGCGCAGTCCGGCTCACGGAGGCCATCGTCGGCAGCACGATGACGCTGACGGCCCACAATACGTTCTATGCGCCGGTGGAACTGGCGCTCGACATCGAGAGAATCGCCGGCATCCAGTTTCCGGACCCGGACGAGGAGTTGCGCTGGGTGCTGCCGCCGCGCAGCGATACGGACGTGCTGGACCTGCCGCTGCTGAACGGCGGCGCGGCGCCGGCCCTCGTGTACGAGTTCAAGTACGTGGCCGGCGATCCGGCGGCGCGGCACCGGCCGCCCGGCCCCTACCGTGCGCCATTTTCGATCTCGAGCCAGTTCCCCGTGACCCAGGCATACCCGGAGGTCGCGACGCACACCACCCCGGACAGCTACTACGCGGTCGACATCGCGATGCCGATCGGCACCGATATCGTCGCCGCACGCGACGGGATCGTTTTCGACGTCGCGAGCCGGCATTTCAGCAGCGGGCTCGATCCGATACGCGACGGCCCGAACGCCAACGTCGTCCGCATCCTGCACGACGACGGGACCTACGCGATCTACGCGCACCTGAACACCAACACGATCCGGGTCAAACCCGGCGATCGGGTGCGGCGCGGCCAGTACATCGCCGACTCCGGCAACACGGGCTACTCGAGCGGTCCGCACCTGCACTTCGCGGTCGTGCGCAACGCCGGCATGCATCTCGAGTCGGTGCCCATCACGTTCCAGGGACCCGACGCGGGCAGCAGCATCACGCCCTCGGCCGGGATGCTGCTGACGGCGTACTGAGTCGGGCACATGTATCGCGGCTAAAAAAGGTGTCAGGTTTATTTTGTCTATTTGCTGCAACAAATGGACAAAATAGACCTGACACCTATTTGCCTTTTCTTAGCCGCGATCGAGCGCGGCGAGGAGTTCGTCGAGGGACTCGACGGGCAACTCGCAATGCGTGCCGACGCAGCGGTAGGCGAGCGTCTTGCCGGGCGCCGCGGCGCGTTCGGCCAGCAGCCCCGGCAGCGCGGCGTCTTCCGGGATCGCGAATACGAGCCGTGCCGGCGCGAACGGTCGCGATGCCGCGTCGCGCCAGGCGCCGATCTCGCTGGCGGCCCCGCGGATGACGACGATCTCCGGGGGCGTCAGGTATTCCTCGAGCGCCGTCAGCAACGAGACGTGGGCCTGCGGGAATTCCCGCAGCGCCGGCCATGCGTAGCGCAAGATGCGTTCGGCGGCCGCCAGGTAGCGGGTCTCGCCGAGGAGGTGGCCCAGGCGCTGCAGTGCATACGCAGCGATACCATTGCCGGACGGCATCGATTCGTCGGCGAGCGGCTTCGGGCGCTGCATCAGCGCTTCGTGGTCGTCGGCCGTGAAGTAGAGGCCGCCGGCCTCGGCATCCTCGAAGTGCTCGAGCAGGAGGTCGGCCAGCCGGGTCGCGAATCGCAGGTCATCGTCGCGCCAGCGCAGCTGCAGGAGTTCGAGCAGCGCCTCGACCAGGAATGCGTGATCGTCGAGGTAGGCGTCGAAACGTGCCGTGCCGTTCTTGAAGCTGGCCCGCAGGCGCCCGTCGATGAAGAGCTTCTCGCGCAGGAAATCGGCAGTGCTTGCCGCCGCATCGACGAGATCGCCGCGCTCGAGGACGCGGCCGGCGATCGCCAGACCGCGGACGGCGAGCGCGTTCCAGGCCGTGAGCTGCTTGTCGTCGAGTCCCGGCGCGACGCGTGCTGCGCGTACCTCCAGCAGGCGTTCGCGCGCGTTGGCCAGCGAGGCCTGCACGGCATCGGCCGGCCTGCCGAGTTTGCCCGCGATGTCCCCGATCGACTCCCGGACTGTGAGATGCCAGTGCCCCTCGAAATTCGCCGGGGCATCGAGGCCGAAGCGCGGCGCGAAGGCGGCGTAATCGTCGGGTTCGAGCAGCGCCGCGACTTCGTCGGGTGTCCAAACGTAGTATTTGCCTTCCTCGCCTTCCGAGTCCGCGTCGCGCGCCGCGAAAAACCCGCCGTCTGCCGAACGCATGTCCGCAAGCAGCCAGTGTGCCGTGAGCTCTGCAGCCGAGACGAATTCCGGCTCGCGCGTGGCCTGGAAGGCCTGTGCGCAGGCCGCCAGCAGCGCGCCGTTGTCGTACAGCATCTTCTCGAAGTGCGGGATCTGCCATTGTCGGTCCACGGAGTAGCGGCAGAAGCCGCCGCCGAGGTGATCGAAGATGCCGCCCTCGGCCATGCGGCGCAGCGTGAGCGTCGCCATGTGCAGCGCCTCGGGGTCCGGCGCCCGGCCCTTTGCGCCGCCCTGCCGCAGCAGCCAGGCGATCGTCTCCGCGTGCGGAAATTTCGGCGCCGCCCCGAAGCCGCCGAACTCGCGGTCGAAGGTCCGGGCAAGCCGGTTGCGCAGCATGGCGAGCGGTTCGGGATCGAGCGTCGTGTCGGTCGAGGCCGCGGCCGGCGTGAGCCGTCCGAACACCTCGGCGAGTCGCGCGCCCTGTTCGCGCACTTCGTCGCGCCGCTCGGCATAATACTTCGCGACGCTCGTGAGCAATTCGCGGAACGCGGGCAGGCCGTGGCGCTCCGTGTTCGGGAAATAGGTGCCGCCGAAGAATGGACGCCGATCGTCGGCGTCGAGGAACATCGTCAGCGGCCAGCCGCCGCCGCGCTGCGTCAGCAGTTGTTGGGCCGTCTGGTAGATCTTGTCCACGTCAGGGCGCTCCTCGCGGTCGACCTTGACGTTGACGAACAGGCGATTCATCAGCTCGGCGGTCGCCGGATCCTCGAAGGATTCATGTGCCATGACGTGACACCAGTGGCAGGCCGAGTAGCCGATCGACAGCAGCACCGGCTTGCCGGATTCGCGGGCGTCCTCGAATGCTGCGTCGCCCCACGGATACCAGTCCACCGGATTGTCGGCGTGTTGCAGGAGGTAGGGGCTCGTCTCGTGGCGAAGGCGATTGCTCATCCTTTGTTATGATACGCGCCTCCCCCGGGCCACGGAGACCCCATGCTCGTCTATCCGCACATCGATCCGGTCATCTTCTCGATCGGGCCGCTCAAGATTCGCTGGTACGGGCTGATGTACGTCATCGGCTTCCTGACCGCCTGGTGGCTGGCGAAACGGCGCGCAAGGAAACCCTGGTCGATCGTGGACCCGGCACAGGTCGACGACCTGATCTTCTACGCGATGCTCGGCGTGATACTCGGCGGACGCATCGGCTCCGTGTTCGTGTACAACTTCGACCTCGTGCGGGACGACCCGTTGTATCCGTTCAAGATCTGGGAAGGCGGGATGTCTTTCCACGGCGGACTCGTCGGTGTTATGGTCGCGATGTGGTTCTTTGCGCGCAAATGTGGCAGAGGCATGTGGCAGATCACCGACTTCGTCGCGCCGCTCGCGCCGCTCGGCCTCGGCTTCGGCCGCATCGGCAACTTCATCAACGGCGAGTTGTGGGGCAAGGAGACCGACCTGCCGTGGGGGATGCTCGTGAATGGAAGGGTGCTGCACCCCTCGCAGCTATACGAGTCGGCGCTGGAGGGTTTCCTGCTGTTCGCGATCCTGTGGTGGTTCTCCGCGAAGCCGCGGCCGACGATGGCGGTCTCGGGACTGTTCCTTGCCTGCTACGGCGTGTTCCGCTTCCTCATCGAGTTCGTCCGCGTGCCCGATGCGAATCTCGGCTATCTTGCATTGCACTGGGTGACGATGGGGCAGGTGTTGAGCGCTCCGATGGTCATCGCGGGCGTTACAATGCTGATCCTGGCTTACCGCTCACACGGCAGGGAGGCAAAGGCCTGAGATGCGGCAGTACCTGGCGCTGATGCGCGAAGTGCGCGACAACGGTGTCCGCAAGGACGACCGGACCGGCACCGGCACGCTGAGCATCTTCGGCCACCAGATGCGCTTCGATCTCAGCGAGGGTTTCCCGCTGGTGACGACCAAGAAGCTGCACCTGCGCTCGATCGTCTACGAGTTGCTCTGGTTCCTGCGCGGCGACAGCAACGTTCGCTATCTGAAGGAGCACGGGGTCTCGATCTGGGACGAGTGGGCGGACGAGGAAGGCGAACTCGGTCCGGTCTACGGCGTGCAATGGCGCAGCTGGCCGACGCCGGACGGTGACAAGATCGATCAGGTGGCGCGGATCGTCGAGCAGCTCAGGACGACGCCCGATTCGCGGCGCATCATCCTGTCGGCCTGGAACGTGGCGGACATCGACAAGATGGCGCTGCCGCCATGCCATTGCCTGTTCCAGTTCTGGGTCGCCGAAGGGCGCCTGTCCTGCCAGCTCTACCAGCGCAGCTGCGACGTGTTCCTGGGCGTGCCGTTCAATATCGCCTCGTATGCGCTGCTGACGCACATGCTCGCGCAGCAGGCCGACCTCGGCGTCGGCGATTTCATCTGGACCGGCGGCGACTGCCACCTGTACCGCAATCACCTCGAGCAGGCGGACGAGCAACTCCGCCGCGGCCCGCTGCCTTTGCCGCGGCTCGCGATCCGGCGCCGCCCGCCAAGCATCTTCGACTACGAATACGAGGATTTCGAAATCCTCAACTACGAGGCGCACCCGCACATCCGCGCGGCCGTGGCCGTGTAGGGGCGCGCCCGAGCCGGCGACATGCCATGGCCGAAATTTCACTGATTGTGGCCGCTGCCGAAAACAACGTCATCGGCCGTGACGGTGGTCTGCCGTGGCACCTGCGGGCGGACCTCGTGCGTTTCAAGGCGCTGACGATGGGCAAGCCGGTGGTGATGGGGCGCCGCACGTTCGAGTCGATCGGCAAGCCGTTGCCGGGTCGCAGGAACATCGTCGTCACGAGCCGTGCGGATTACCGCGCGCCCGGCTGCGAGGTCGTCGGCTCGATCGACGCGGCGCTCGCCGCCGCCGCCGACGCCGCCGAGATCATGGTCATCGGCGGCGGCGACATCTATCGCCAACTGCTGCCGCGGGCCGACCGCATCTATTTCACGCGCGTGCACGTCGAATGTGACGGCGACGCGTACTTTCCGGAACTCGATCCGGACGAGTGGCGCGCATCGGAGGAGTCGGCGCATGCGGCGGATGCCGCAAACGACCATGCCTTCTCGGCGCTGACGCTGGACAGGAAGCAATGAGCTGCCGGCGCCTCGCAGGGCTCGTGCTGGTATCGGCCTTCCTGTGCCGCGGCGCGCCGGCCGACGAACTCGCCCCGCTCGAGAGTTACGGCAATCTGCCGGTCATCTCCAGCATGGCGCTGTCGCCCGATGGCGATCGCATCGCTTATCGCTTCACGCGCGGCGAGCAGGACTTTGTGGTCGCAATGGATCTGGCGCACAACAAGATCGTCGGCAGCGTCGACGTGACCACTGTCAAGCCGCGCGGGCTCTACTTCGTCGACGAAGATCACGTGCTGCTCGTGGTGTCGAAGACGGCGAAGCTGGAAGCACCGACGACGGCGAGACTGACTTCGGACAGCGAGGAAATCGAAAGCAGCAGGGCATTCGTGCTCGACGTGTCGACGAACGAGCTGCGCCAGTTGTTGAGTAGCGTAAGCAACCTGTGGTCAGCCCAGACCGGGCTCGGGCGAGTCGTCGGGCTCGGCACCGACCCGTCGAGGCTGTTCATGCCGGCGTTCGTCGGCAACACGTATCCCAGCTACAGCCTGTACGAGGTCCTGCTGGACCGCAAGGTCGAGCGAAGGATCGCCAGGGGAACGTCGAGCACGATCGACTGGTTCCTGGATGCCGCGGGCCGCCCTTACGTCGAAGAAGAATTCGACAACACGAAGAACCTGCATCGCATCTGGGTCCACGACCACAAGGATCGCAGGATGATCTACGAGAAGGAAACGGAGATTCCCGCGATCCAGCTGGTCGGCTTGACTGCCGATCGCAAAGAACTCGTTTTCGAGTCGACGCGGTCCGACACGGACACGTCCTCGCATTACCATATGAGCCTGCAAGACGGCACCGTGACGGGACCGTTCTACCAGCGTGACGATGCCGATGTCGAAAGCACACTGACGGACCTGAGCCGCATCGTCTACGGCGTCGAATACTCCGGATTCCTTCCGACTTACGAGTTCGCCGATCCCGAGCTGACGAAGCGGGTCGGGGCCGTGCAGGACACTTTGAAAGGGACCGCCGCCGAACTGATCGACTGGACGCCGAATTTCGATCGGCTCCTGTTCCACGTCAGCGGCGGGTGGAGTTCGGACGACTACGTAATCGCGGGGCGCGGCTTTGCGAACCCCACGCTCCTGGTGCGGGGCCGGCCCGATATCGCTCCCGAACAGGTCGAGCCGACGACCATCATCGAATACGAGGCGCGCGACGGCGTGACTATACCCGCGCTGTTGACCTACAACCGCGCGGCGGCGTCCGGCGGCAAACTGCCGCTCATCGTATTGCCGCACGGCGGGCCGGCGGCCCACGATCGATTCGGATTCGACTGGATCGCGCAGTACTTCGCGAGCCGCGGATACGCCGTTCTGCAACCACAGTTCCGCGGTTCGACCGGTTTCGGCCGGCGGCTCCTCGAGCTGGGCAAGGGCGAATGGGGCGCAAAGATGTCGACCGACCTCGACGACGGCGTGCAGTGGCTGATCCACCGGGGCGTGGCCGATCCGGATCGGGTTGCCATCGTCGGCGCAAGCTATGGGGGTTACGCGGCATTGGCCGCCGGTGCGTTTTCGCCGCTGGACTACAAGTGCATCGTATCGATTGCCGGGGTCAGCGATCTGTCGACCATGCTGACGGCGGCGAAGCAGCGCTACGGCCGGGATCACTGGGCCGTCGAATACTGGCAGGGCGAGTTCGGCTCCGACGAAGGGGGGCGGGAACAGCTGGAAGCGATCTCCCCGGCGGAGCACGCCGAGAATTTTCGGGCACCGGTACTGCTCGTGCACGGCAAGGACGACACGGTCGTCGAGATCGATCAGAGCGTAAAGATGTACCGCGCGCTGAACAAGGCCGGCAAAGACGCCACGTTCGTGCGCCTGGACGGCGAGGACCACTGGCTCTCGTCCGCGGAAACGCGCATCGAGGCGCTCAAGGCCGTCGCGGAGTTCATCCAGAAGAAGTTGTAGCGGGTGGGCCGTCTCAGGCTTGCGCGCCCAGGGCCTCTAGGCCCTCGCCCAGCCTCTCGACGAACTCGTACACGTCGCCGAAACTGTTGTACAGCGGCGCCGGCGCCACCCGTATGACGTTCGGTTCGCGCCAGTCTCCCGTCACGTTGCGCTCGCACAGCGCCTCGAACAGCGCCCTGGCGTCGATCGCCGCGTCGCGCACGACCAGCGAGAGCTGAGCCCCGCGCGCATGCTCGGGCGTGATCGTGCCGATAGCGCCGTCGAAGCGTTGTTCGATCAGCCAGGCGAGATAGCCGGTGAGTTGCCTCGATTTCGCGACGAGCGCCGTCATGCCCGCTTCCTGGAACAATTCGAGGGACGCCAGCACCGGGGCGAGTGACAGGATCGGCGGGGTGCTCATCTGCCAGCGCTCCGCGCCGGCCGCCGGTCGGAACGCGGGCGCCATCTCGAAGCGCGTGGCTTCGTCGTTGCCCCACCAGCCCAGCAGGGCTCCGGTGCCGTCGTCGAAATGGCGCTCGTGCACGAATGCGCCGCCGATCGCGCCCGGACCGCCGTTCAGGTACTTGTAGCAGCACCACGCCGCGAAGTCCGGCCCCCAGTCGTGCAACGCGAGTTCGACGTTGCCGATCGCATGTGCCAGGTCGAAGCCCACGGCGGAGCCGGCCTGGCGTCCCAGCCGGCAGATCTCGCGCATGTCGAGCACCTGGCCGCTCAGGTACTGCACGCCAGGCAACAGCAGCAGCGCGATGCCGTCGCCCTCGCGCTCGAGGAGTGCTGCGAGGTCGCCGGTATCGAGTGTCGAGCCGTCGCCGCGCGGCGTCCACTCGACGATACCGGCCGCCGGGTCGTGACCGTGCATGCGGATCTGCGAGGCGGCGGCGTAGCGATCCGAAGGGAACGCCTGCGATTCGATGAGAATCCTGAACCGCTCGGCGGTAGGTCGGTAGAAGCTCGTCATCAGCAGGTGCAGGTTGACCGTCAGCGTGTTCATGGCGACGACCTCGGACGGCTCCGCACCTGCCAATGCGGCGAACGCGGCCGTGGCCCGGCGCGGATAGGCGAGCCAGGGCCGCTCGGGATGGAAATGGCCGCCGACGGCGCAGTCCCGCCACTGCGCCAGCTCTTGCTCGACGAATTGCGCAGCCAGCTTCGGCTGCAGCCCGAGCGAGTTGCCGCACAGGTATACCGGCGTACGACCGCCCTTCGGCAACGGGAACGCGAAGCGTTCGCGGAACTTGCCGAGCGGGTCGTCCGCGTCGAGTGCCGCGGCGAATTCGCGCCGGTCCTCGAAGTTCATGCCTGCCCCGGCACTTGCCAGACTTCGGTCACCTTCGTATCCAGCCGCACAGCCGTTAGCTGCCGTCCCCAGACGCAACCCGTGTCGAGGCTGATCAGCCTCGGCAGCGCGATCAGGCCGAGCGCGGACCAGTGACCGAACACGACGCGCGTGCCGTGCCAGGCGGGGTCAGGGAAGGCGTACCAGGGCAGCAGCGCGCGGCGCGCCCGCCACGGGGAGCCGCTGTACGACAGGTTGAGCTGCAGGTCTGCCGTCAGCATGCGGATGCGGGTCAGGCAGTTGATGATAAAGCGCAGGCGCTTGTAGCCGCGCAGCTCGCCGCTCCATGCTGCGGGCGTGTTGCCGTACATCTTGGTGAGCAGGGTGCGATAACGGCTGCCGCGCAGGGCTTCCTCGACCTCGGCGGCCCGCGCCAGCGTCCTCTTTACGCTCCAGGACGGATGCGTTCCGGCATGCACGAGCAACGTATCGATGGCCTCGTCGTAGTGTGCCAGCGGCCGCTTGCGCAGCCAGTCGAGCAGTTCATCCCGGTCGGCGGCATCCAGCACGTTGCGCAGCGTCGAGAAGCGCCGCGTGTAGCGTATCGTGCCCGCGCCGAGGGCCAGCAGGTGCAGGTCGTGATTGCCGAGCACGGTGACGACCGCGTCGCCGAGCGACTTGACGAAGCGGAGCGTCTTCAGCGACTTGGGGCCGCGATTGACCAGGTCGCCGGTCAGCCACAGGGAGTCCGAAGCGGGATCGAAGTGCAGCGAGTCGAGCAGCCGGCGAAAGGGGTCGTAGCAACCCTGCAGATCGCCGATCGCGTAAATGGCCATGCCCCGGACTCCGGACAGGCTCCTAGTGCAGGACGCCCGGTACCGCGAGCGTGAACGGCGCGATCGGCGCCTCGAAGCTGACCCCGTTGTCGGCCTGCATGCGATAGAGGCCCTGCATGGCGCCCACCGGCGTTTCCAGCACCGCACCGGATGAATACCGGAATTCCTCGCCGGGATTGAGATGCGGCTGCTCGCCGACGACCCCGTCGCCGCTGACTTCCTTCACCTTGCCGTTGGCATCGGTGATGATCCAGTGCCGGCTCATGAGCCGCGCCGGGATCTCGCCGGTGTTGGCGATCGTGATCGTGTAGGCAAACACGTAGCGCCCCGATTCCGGCTCGGACTGTTCGCTGATGTAGTTCGTCGCGACCTGGATTCGGAAATTGAAGTTCCTGTCTTCCATCGGGCACCGGGAGTGGCGGGCGTCGCGGCTTATTCTATCGCATTCGCGAGGCCGACATAGTGGGCGATCGAGATGCCTTCGGGACGGATACCCGGGTCGATGCCGGCCGCCTCGAGTTGCGCTTCGCTGACGACCCCGCGCAGCGCGTTGCGCACGGTCTTGCGGCGCTGACTGAACGCCGTCGCGACGAGCTTCCCGAACAGCGCTTCGTCGTCGATTACGTAAGTCCCGGCAGGCAACGGCGTCATCCGCACGACACCGGACATGACCTCGGGCGGCGGATCGAAAGCCAGCCTGTCGACCTCGAACAGCTTTTCGATGCAGAAGCGGCAGCCGAGCATGATGCCGAGGCGACCGTAGGCCTTGCTGCCCGGTGTCGCCGCCATCCGGTCGACGACTTCCTTCTGCAGCATCACGTGCATGTCGACGATGTGCTGCCGATGTCCGAGGAGCGCGAACAGCAGCGGTGTCGAGATGTTGTAGGGGAGATTGCCGACGACTCGGATTCTCGTGCCGAGTTGCGAATAGTCGAAACTGAGTGCGTCTGCCTGGTGGACAGTCACGTTCGGGTTTTGCGCGAATCGACGTTCCAGGTGCGCGGCGAGATCGCGGTCGAGTTCGATCGCGTGCAGGGTGCCGGCACGGCGCGCCAGCGGGACGGTAATCGCGCCGCGGCCCGGGCCGATCTCTGCGACGACGTCCGACGGCGCCGGGGCGACGGCATCGACGATTGCAGCGATGACACCCGGGTCGGTGAGGAAGTGCTGCCCGAAGCGTTTGCGTGGCCGCTGCGGACTCATCGCGCCGCGAGCCCGGCGGCGAGGCGTACGGCCTCGACGAGACTGCCGTTGTCGGCCTTGCCGGTACCCGCTATGTCGAGAGCCGTGCCGTGATCGACGGACGTACGTACTATCGGCAGGCCGAGCGTGACGTTGACCGCGTGCCCGAAACCCGCGTACTTCAGGACGGGCAGGCCCTGGTCGTGATACATGGCCAGCACCGCGTCCTTGTGTCCGGCGGCGGGCGTAAACGCGGTGTCGGCCGGCAGGGGGCCGCGTACACGGTGTCCGCGGGCTGCGAAATCAGCCACGACGGGCGCGATCACTTCCACCTCCTCCGACCCCAGGTGTCCTCCTTCGCCGGCATGCGGGTTGAGGCCGCAGACGACGACCTCCGGGGCATCGATGCCGAATCGCAAGTGCAGACCGTCGAGCAATACGCCGAGGACGGCGGTGAGGCGCGCGCGGTCGATGTGGTCGGCCACTTCGCGCAAGGGCAGGTGCGTGGTCGCGAGCGCGACACGTAGCTGCCCTGCGACCAGCAGCATGACGGGCAGTGGGGTACCGGTCAGTTCGGCGAGGAGTTCGGTGTGACCGGTAAACGGGATGCCGGCGTCGTTGATCACGCCCTTGTGCACGGGCGCCGTCACGAGACCGGCAAAGCGGCCGTTCATACAGCCTTCGACAGCAAGGCTCAGGCCGTCAAGCAGCGCGAGTGCGTTCTCCGTCAACGGTCGGCCGCAGTCGGCCCGCTTCGGGAAGCGCGAGGGCAGGACCAGCAGTTCGCCGGCGCCCGCACGCACCCTGCCGATCTCGTCATCGTCGATGACCGTGACGGTCGTCCGGATCCCGGTCTGGCGGGCGCGCGCGCGCAGCAATTCCGGGTCCCCCACGATGACGAGGTCCGCACCGTGATCCTCGTGCGGCAAGCTCAGGCAAAGCTCGGGCCCTATGCCGGCCGGCTCGCCGGCTGTTACGACCAGGGGTTTGCGATTCGCCACGACAGCCGACCCTGCCGTATCGCCTCAGGCTCAGATGCGCGTATCGACGTACGCCTCGTCCCGCAGGCGACGCAACCAGAGCTGGGTCTCTTCTTCGAGCTTGCTGGCCCGGATGCGGGAGACGCACTTGCTCTTCTTCAGGTCTTCGGTGTTGTCGTATACGCGGCGATCGAGCACTTGCAGAATGTGCCAACCGTAAGGCGTGTGGAACGGTTCGCTGACCTCCCCGACCTTGGTCTTGTCGACCACGGCCTCGAATTCGGGCGTGAAGGTGCCGGGACTGGTCCAGCCGAGGTCGCCGCCGAGGGAGGCCGAACCGGGATCGTCTGACATCAGCTTGGCGAGTTCGCCGAAGTCCTCGCCGTTCTTGATTTTCTTCAGCGCGTCTTCGAGTTCCTGCTTGGCCGTCGCGTCGTCGATGATCTCGTTCGGCGTGATCAGAATATGACGCACCTTCACCTGGTTCACCTCACTGTGCTGCACGGCGCTGCGGACGTCGTTGACCTTGACGATATGGAAACTGCTCGAGCTGCGGAACGGCTTGGAAATCTCGCCGGCCTGCATCGCGACGACGGTGTCGGTATACATTGTCGGCAACTCGTCGCCCTTGAGCCAGCCGAGCGAGCCGCCGTCGAGCGCCGTCTGCGCATCGGAATAGCGGATCGCCATCTCGCCGAAATTGGCGCCGTCCTTGAGTTTCTGATACACCTCGTCGGCCTTCGCACGTGCCTTCGCAACGTCCTCGGTGGTCGCGGGTTCCGGGATCGCGATCATGATGTGCGACAGGTTGTAGTCGGACTCGATCGCGGCATTGCCTTCGAGGTCGGCGACGCACTGTTCGATCTCGCGTGGCGACACTGAGATGCGTTGACCGACGTCGATGCGCTTCAATTGTTCGAGCGTGATCTGTTCGCGGAGGTCGCGGCGGAAGTCGGCATAGGTGACACCGTCCTGGGCGAGTAGCGCCGGCATGTCCTCGAACTTGACGTGATTCTCCTTCGCGATGTTCGCGATCGCCTCGTTGAGCATCTGGTCGGAGACCTGCAGTCCGATGCGATCGGCGCGCTGCAGCTGGATCTCCTTCAGGATGAGCTGTTCGAGTAGCTGCTCGCGGAGGATCGGTGCCGGCGGCAGGTGCATCGGCGGCTCCGCCTTGCTGGCGCGCTCGATGATCAGCTTGGTCTGGTCGATCACCTGGCTCTTCAGCACGACCCCGTCGTTGACGATGGCGGCGATCCCGTCGAGGAACTCGCCGGTCTGCGAGAGCTCGGCGGCGCCGGCGACGGACGTCGCCAGGAGGGCCGACAGGCCCCAGGCCGTCACCGTTAACTTATTGAATCTGAACACTAATTTACTACCGGACGTCAGAGGAATAGCCAAGAATACCACGTTCGAGCATCTCGTCGGCGGCGGTGCCGACGCTCGACATGCCCTTCAGTATCAACTGCAGACCAATCGACGATTCGCGAGTTCCGTCGCGCGTGGACAGGTGCCGGCGCGTGACGAGCCTGAGCCCCCAGCAACAGCTCTCGTACTCGATGCCGAAAAACTGTTCCAGTGCCTCCTGGTCGCGGAACGAGTAGTTGTAGCGGCCCACGAAATTCCACCGGGAACCGAGCGGCCAGGACCACGAGACGTCGCCCTGCTTCAGCGAGTCCCGGCGGTAACGATACGAGAGGTTGAGGATCTCGTTGTTTTCCGGTCGGTACTGGAGCCTGGCCTGCGACCATTTCGTGCCGCGATCCTCCTGGCCCCACTGATGCCCGAAGTCCAGCTTGATATCGTCGTGCACCTGGAAGTGCACCTCGGCGACGTAGTCGGAGGTGTCGTTCGTGATCAGAGGTTCGCCCGGCAGCGTGACGCCGCTGGCACTGAGGTATCGGGTCTGGCCGATCGTCGCGGTGAACAGTTCGCGGCCGGTCGAGTCGTCGATGACCCGGGAAGTGATACCGAGACTGACCTGGTCGGTGTCGGCGATACGGTCGACGCCCAGGAACCGGTTCTTGCGAAACAGTTCCACGAGATTCAGGTCCGGTGTGATCGTATCGAAGACCGGGAGATCGGACTGGTCGCTGTAGGGTACGTGCACGTACAACACGCGCGGCTCCAGCGTCTGCACGCGGTGGCCGCCCGACTTCATGTCGCGTTCGAGCACCATCCCGAGATCCAGGCTGCTTATCGGCAGCGCGCGGCTCGGGCTGCTGCGCTGGCCGGGCTCGGTGTTGTCCAGCGAATACTGCGTGAGATCGAATGCGACCGCGGGTGTGATGAACCAACCGGGCCGCGTGATCGGCAGCTCGACTTCGGGCGCCATGTTCAGGCGCCAGCCGGTGACGCCGGTATCGCGCTGGAAATTGACGAGTTCTCCGTCGACGCGCAGGTCCGCACCCAGCCAGCGGTCCGGCCAGTCGGCTCTCATGAGCAATTGCGGCACGCGCCGGTAGGGTCGGTCCTCCGGCAGGATGGCAGCGTCGAGGGTCTGATAGTCCTGTACCTGGCCGAACAGCGACAGCGTGTCCGTGTAGTAGTCGAAGATCAGGTTGCGTTCGAGGTGCGTGATGCTGGAACTCGCGAGGCTGCCGCCGAGGTCCTCGAAATACTGATCGTCGGAAACCTGGTAGAAGTTAATGCGGTTGCGCCAGGCGTCGTCGAACGTCGTGCGATGCCTGAGCCGCATCATCGTTCGGGTTGCGCCGAACATGTTGTCGTCGGGCAGATACTCCAGGTCGACCCGACCCGCCGACTGCTTCGTCAGGTAGCGGAACTGGGACTGCAGCTGCAGGCCGCGATCGGATAGGTACCGCGGTGTCGTCAGCAGGTCGTAATTGGGCGCGAGGTTCCAGTAATAGGGGATACGGATCTCGGTGCCGCTGCGATTCGTGCTGCCGATCTGGGGCGACAGGACGCCCGACTTGCGGGCATCGCCTACCGGGAACGACATATAGGGCGTATAGAAAATCGGCACACCCTGGAATCGCAGCTTGACACCCTTGGCGGTGCCCACACCCGCGATCGTATCGAGATTGATGTCGCGTGCCTGGAGCAACCAGTCGTTCGAGCCCTCCTCGCATGTGGTGTAGCTGACGTCCTGCAGCGCCAGTACTCCCTGACGGTCGATCTGGATGACGTCGGCCGCGCCGTGTGCGTTGTTGGTTGCGACCGAGAACTTTGCGCCGAGGAAGCGGATTCGCCCGAAGTCGTAGGACAACTCGCCGGAGCGCGAGGCGACCTGCGTATCGGGATCTTCGTACTTGACGCCGCCATCGAGGAACAAGGTCTTGCTTTCCGGATCGTAGTGGGCGCTTTCGGCACCGGCGACCTTGTTGCCCTGGTGGACGTAGATGCCGCCGGTTATCGAGGCCCTGGGCTTGTCACCGAGTTGACCTTCTATTCCTCCGACATCGAGCGTGATCGTGTTGGGATTGGTATCCGAGGCCGCCGGCTGGCTCTGTTCGCGGATTCGCTCGAGCGCAGTGCTGCAGGATGCCGGTTCTGCCGCCCGCGCATGGGGCAGGACCAGCAGAGGGCCGGCGATGATCAGGAATTTTGCGGACAAATCGATCGTCGGATCACAGGGGTGTGTTACCTTCGCACAGTTTTGGTGGTGCTTCAACGCGTTACGGAGGCAGTGATAGACACCGTCAACGACCCCGATGACCCCCGACTCGAGGAGCTTCGGGCCTGGCTTTCAGGCATCGAAAGCGTTGCCGATACCGAACCGGTGCCCGCTTCCTTCGACGCGAGTTTCCGCCGTTACTTTCGAGTGCACAAGGGCCGGGAGAGTTTCATCGCGATGGACGCGCCGCCGGACCGGGAGGACTGCCGGCCGTTCATCCGCGTCGCCGGCTATCTCGAATCGATGGGCCTGAACGCGCCGCGGGTCATCGAGGCGGACCTCGATGCGGGGTTCCTGCTGCTCACGGATCTCGGCACGACCGCCTATCTCGGCGAGCTGCAGAGCAAACCGGACCGGGCCGGCACGCTGTACGCAGATGCGTTGCAGGCATTGAACCGGATGCAGTCACGGGGCGCCGCCTTTCAAGGGCACCTTCCCCCGTACGACGAGGCCTTGTTGCGATTCGAGCTGTCCCTGTTTCACGACTGGTTGTGCGGCAGGCACCTCGGCCTGCACTTCGACGCCGACGACGAGAAGCGCTGGCAGGCGATCTGCGATCTGCTGGTCGCTAACGCCCTCGATCAACCGCAGGTATTCGTGCACAGGGATTATCATTCGCGAAACCTGATGGTCACCGCGCGGGACAATCCCGGCATCCTGGATTTCCAGGATGCGGTCGAGGGTCCGCTCACCTACGACCTGGTTTCGCTGGTCAAGGATTGCTACATCAGTTGGCCTCGCGAACGGGTCGACGAATGGATACGCGGATATCATGCCGGCTCCGACATCGCGGCCACGAGCGGGATCGACTTCGAACAATTCCGGCGTCATTTCGAGCTCATGGGCGTGCAACGTCATCTGAAGGCATCCGGCATCTTCGCGCGCTTGAATCACCGGGACGGCAAGCCGGGATACCTCGCGGACGTTCCGCGCACGCTGCGTTACATCGTGGCGCTCGGGCCGCGCTATCCGGAACTCGCGTTCCTGCAGAGTCTGATCGTGGAGCGTTGCCTGCCGGCGCTCGAGGCACCCGCGTGATCGCAATGATCCTTGCCGCGGGCCGCGGCGAACGTCTCCGGCCGGTCACCGACAGGATTCCGAAAGCCCTGGTCCGGGTGCGCGGCGAGGCGCTGCTCGATCGCCACCTGGCCGCGCTGCGGGCAGCTGGCATCGGCACCGTGGTCATCAACCTCGGCTGGCTCGGGGAAGCCATCGTCGAGCACGTCGGTTCCGGCGCCGCCTGGGGGATCGACGTCGTCTACAGCCCCGAAGGGGACGACATCCTCGAGACGGGTGGCGGGATTCGCCGGGCGCTGCCCCTGTTGGGGGAACAGCCGTTCCTCGTGATCAACGCCGACGTCTATACCGGGATGCCCTTGCCGCTGCGGGAACTCGCGGCAGATGACCTCGCCCACCTGATGCTGGTGCCGACGCCGGCCGCACGGGAGCACGGCGACTTCGATCTCGTCGGCGATCGCGTGCGGAACGGCGAGCGCCCGGAGTTCACGTTCGCCGGTGTCGCGCTGTACCGACCCGCATTCTTCGCGGATCGCGAGCCCGGCCGTTTTCCGCTCGCGCCGATGCTGCGCGCGGCGGCCGAGACCGGTGGCTTGCGCGGCGAGGTCTACCGAGGTCCCTGGGACGACGTGGGCACGCCGGAGCGGCTCGCCGCGCTCAATCTCGGCGCCTGATGAGGCGCGCGCCGGGCATGCGCAGATGGCGCAGCAGCATCGGCAGCAGCGCTTCGCGGACGCTCGACAGGTCGCGGTCCGCGCCGAGCCGCGCGAGATCGGTAACCTCGAGATTCGAGAAGCCGCAGGGATTGATGCGCGAGAACGGCTCGAGGTCGGCATCGACGTTCAGCGCCATGCCGTGAAAGCTGGCGCCGCGACGGATCCTCAGGCCCACGCTGGCAAACTTGACACCATCGACATAGACGCCCGGGGCGTCGCAACGACTGGCCGCGGCAATCCCGTAGCCCGCCGCCAGTTCGACGACGCTCTGTTCCAGGGCGGTGACCAGGTCGCGCACACCGAGCCCGGCGCGGCGGATATCGACGAGCGGGTAGATCATGAGCTGGCCCGGTCCGTGATAAGTGACCTGTCCGCCGCGGTCGATCTGCACCACGGGGATATCGCCCGGTGCGAGGACGTGTTCGCGCGACGCATTCACGCCCAGCGTGAATACCGGTTCGTGCTCGGTGAACCAGATCTCGTCCGGCGTCGCCGGCCCGCGCTCGTTGGTAAAGGCCTGCATGGCCCGCCAGACCGGTTCGTAAACGGTGCGCCCGAGGTCGCGGATTACGACCGCTTGCGCCATCGATTCCGCTGCCAGGTTCACAGCGCCACCAGCACGGCGTCGTGCGAGGTCACTTCCCGGTACAGGTTGTCGAGTTGCTCGCGACTCTGCGCGCTGAACGTCACGGTCACCGACACGAAGCGGCCGGTCCTGCTGGACGTAACCTTGACGGCGGCATCGTCAACTGGTCCGGCGTGCTTCTCGACCAGCGCCCTGACGGTGGACCGGAATTCGGGCGTGTCGATCCCCATCATCTTGATCGGGAATTCGCAGGGGAACTCGAGGGCCGTCTCCTCGCTCATCGCGGACGCGTCTCACTCGAACCAGAGGCTGATGCCGTCGCGCAACCGCTGCCAGAGCGAACCGGCCGGATTGTCGGCCAGCGCCCGGAGCGGCGTGTCGATGAGCGCCTTGCCGTCCAGACTCACCTCGAGTTTCGCGAGCGGCTGACCCTGGGCGACCGGCGCCGTGAGCACGGCCGGGATGTTGAGCTCCGAATCCAGCGAATCGTATGTGCCGCGCTGCACGGTGACATAGAGGTCCTTGAGCACGCCGAGCGACGTGTATTCATTGGCCGACTTCCAGATCCTGGCCCGCGTGATCTCCTCGCCGGCCTTGTACAGCAGGCGGGTCTCGAAGAAGCGGAACGCGTAGTTGAGCAGCGCCTGGCTACCGTCGATCCGGGCCCTGCTGCTCGACGTGCCCAGCACGACCGAGATGACTCGCATGTCGTCGCGCTTCGCCGAGGACACGAGGCAGTAGCCGGCGGCCTCGGTGTGGCCGGTCTTCATGCCATCGACCGATTCGTCGCGCCAGAGCAGGTTGTTGCGGTTCGGCTGCTTGATGTCGTTGTAGGTGAATTCCTTCACGGAGTAGTACTTGTAGTACTCGGGGAACTCGTTGATGATCGCGCGAGCGAGCGTGGCGAGGTCGCGTGCGGTCGAATAGTGATTGTCGTCGGGCAGGCCGGTCGCATTGACGAAGTGGCTCGAATTCATGCCCAGCGCCTTCGCGTACTGATTCATCAGTTCGGCGAACACGGACTCGGAGCCGGCGACATACTCGGCGAGCGCGATACTCGCGTCATTACCCGACTGGACGATCATGCCGAGCATGAGATCCCGGACCTTTACCTGCTTGCCCACCTCGATGAACATGCGCGAACCCTCCGCGCGCCATGCCTTCTCGCTGACCGTCACCTCGTCGTCGAGCCCGATCTGCTTCTCCTCGAGCGCGTGGAATACCACGTAGGCCGTCATCAGCTTGGTCAGGCTCGCCGGTGCGACGGCCTTGTCCGGCTCCAGCGAGGCGATCGGGTAACCGGTTTGGCCATCGATCACGAAATAACTCGATGCGCCGATGGTCGGCGGGGCAGGTAACGGATGCAGCTCGACGGCTGCGGAATCGACGGCGATAAAAAGCGCAATCAGCGCCAAAAAGCGAAATTTCATGAATACCCGGGATGACAACGTGTCAGGCCGCGTATTCTACCGTCATTCAAAATAAAACCGTAGGAGCGGCTCCAGCCGCGATTCCTCACACGGCGCCGCGCCGCAGGAGCCCGCCTGTAGCGGACCCTAGTCGGTCACGAGATACGGGTCGCCGATGCCCATGCGTTCCAGCTCCGCTACCAGCAGGTCGTACTGCTCCACCTGGCGTATCGGGCCGATGCGGACGCGGTACAGCGGCGGCCGGCTCGCCGTGTCCGGGACGATGACCGCGGTACCGATGCCGTGCGAGTGCAGCAGTGCCAGACGCCGTTCGGCATTGCCCTTGTCGCCGAAGGCGCCGACCTGGGCATAGACCTCGTGCTCCTCATCGGCTGCGGCCGGCGCCGGTTGGCTGCTCACGGCCTCGGGCGGCGCCGCGGTCGTCTCCCTGGTCGGGTGATCGCCTTGCGCATCGGCGTCGAAATTGATCGCCTCCACTTCGACGAGGCAGGTACCGTCGCGGATCATGTCCAGCTTCACCGCCGCCGCATAGGACAGGTCGATGATGCGGTTCGGGACGAACGGACCGCGGTCGTTGACGCGGACGACGACGGACTTGTTGTTGCGCAGGTTGCGCACCCGCACATAGGTCGGCAGCGGCAGCGACTTGTGCGCGGCAGTCATCGCGTACATGTCGTAGGGTTCGCGCATCGCGGTCAGGTTGCCGTGGAACTTGGTGCCGTACCACGATGCGACGCCGCGCTCCTTGTAACCGCTGCTGCTCTTCATGACGCGGTATTTCTTGCCGAGGGCTTCGTACACGGGACCGTTGCCGTACCGGCTCTTCGGTTCGGGCTGCGGCACGGCATCGCCCGGCAGGTTCGGTATGGCATTGCTGCCGCTCCGCGGCGCGCCATCCTTCACACGATTCGAGCCGCAGGCGGCAAGCAGGACCAGCCCGAGCACGACCGCGCCCAGGCGGAGCGTGTCACGACCCGTCACGGGCCACCTCCAGGGCGATCTCCTGGCCGAGCTGCTGCACGGCCAGGGCGTACATGACGCTGCGGTTGTAACGGGTAATCACGAAGAAGTTGTGGAATCCGACCCAGTATTCGGGCCCCTCGGCGCCCTGCAGGGCCAGCAACTGGCCTTCGCTGTCGAGCGGCAGGTCGGTCGAGAACATGACACCCGCGTCGCTGAGCGACTGGATCGTGTCGGCGGGCTCGAGCGTATTGGCGGGCTCGGGCGCCGGACCGCGGAATTCCTCGCCCAGCGTCGCACGCGTCACGATCTCCTCGTCGGCCCGCCAGCCGTGTTTGACGAAGTAGTTGGCGATGCTGCCGGCGACGTCGCCCCAGTCGTTCCATATATCCCGCTTGCCGTCGCCGCTCTCGTCGACGGCATAGGCGCGATAACTGGACGGCATGAACTGCGGGCGGCCCATCGCGCCGGCGTAGGAACCGATCGGCGCCGTCGCCGGAATGCTTTCCTCGCGCACGAGGAGCAGGAATTGCACGAGCTCGCTGCGAAAATATTTCGCCCGCGGCGGATAGTCGAACGCCAGCGTGGCGAGCGCGTCGAGCACGCGGTGGCCGCCCGTGATGCGACCGAAATACGATTCGACGCCGATGATGCCGACCACGATCCGCACCGGCACGCCCGTCTCGGTGCTGACGCGCTCGAGCGCGTCGCGGTTCGCCTTCCAGAATGCGGCGCCGGCTTCGATGCGTTCGCGGGTGATGAAGATGGCGCGGTACTGCGCCCAGGTCAGGGTCTTCTCCGCCGGTTTGCTGATCAGCTCGACGACCGAATCGTCGATCTCCGCCTGTCCGAGGATGTCGCGCAGCTTGTCGGGATCGTAGTCGTGTTGCCGGACCATCGTCTGGATGAACGTCTGCACGTCGGGCCGGTCGAGATCCACGGCGTGGACGGGAGCTGCGAGAACGAGCAAGCCTGCCAGGCCGGCGAGTGTACGGAGGACCATTAGGGCCTGTTAACCATTGTCCGATCGCCGCGGCGTAGGCCGTTTTTTCGGCAGACAACGCGTCCAGGGATGGACGCGTTAGAGCGACGCAGGAAGCCAAAGCCGAGGCGCAGCGAGCGTGGTGTAGTACCGCTACATGAGCGAGCTGTAACGCCGGATGACGGAAAAACGGCCACGCCCCGAAGGGTTGCGCCCGACAGGCGCCCTGGCGGCGTTGCTCGTCGTTCATTTAGTTTCACTAAACTTCTCTCCTCGCGCCTTGCCAGGGCGCCTGTCGGGCAGCAACGCGGCGACTGGACAATGGTTAACAGGCCCTAGTGTGGGAGCAGTTTCCGGTGCGAGTGGATGGACATCAGAATACCGAATCCGGTCAGGAGCGTCACCATGGACGTACCGCCGAAACTGACGAGCGGCAACGGCACGCCGACCACCGGAACGAGCCCCGTGACCATCGCCGTGTTGACGGCGACATAGACGAAGAAAGTGAGGCTGATCGAGCCGGCGAGCAGCCGGGAATAGGTATCCGGAGCCTGCATCGCGATGTACATGCCGCGGCCGATGACGAAGACATACAGACACAGCAGTGACAGCTCGCCGAGGAGTCCGAGTTCCTCGCCCATCACGGCGAAGATGAAATCGGTGTCGCGTTCGGGCAGGAACTGGAGGTGCGCCTGGGAGCCGTTCGTCCAGCCCTTGCCGAACAGCCCGCCCGAACCGATGGCGATCTTCGACTGGATGATGTTGTAACCGGCACCGAGCGGGTCGTTATCCGGGTTCAGCAGTGTCAGGACCCGCTGCCTCTGGTAGTCCTGCATGAAGTGCCAGAGCGCGAGCGCTCCCGGGACAGCGGCGATGGCCATCGCGAACATGAGCCGAATGGACATCCCGGCGAGCACGATGACGATGAGGCCGGAGGCCGCGATTAACAGTGCCGTGCCGAGATCCGGCTGGCGGGCGATGAGCACGGTCGGCACGACAATCATCACGGCGAGCAGCAGCAGCGTCACCACCCTCGGCGGCAGGTGCCGGTCGTGCAGGTACCAGGCCGCCATCATCGGCACGGCCAGTTTCATGATCTCGGACGGCTGGAAACGGACGCCGAGGTCCAGCCAGCGCCGCGCGCCCTGGCCGACCTCGCCGGTCGTCAGCACGAGTATCAACAGCACCAGGCCGCCGACATAGGCCCAGGGCGTCCAGCGGCGCAGGAAGTCGGGCGGGATCTGCGCGGCGACGAACATGGCGACCAGCGCCACGCCCAGTCGGGCGAGCTGGTTGAGCCACAAACGCATGTCTTCGCCCACGGCGCTGTACAGCACGACGAGGCCGAGCGTGCAGACGAGCAGGATCCCGCCCAGCAACGGCCCGTCGATGTGCAGGCGTCTGAGCAGCCGCGTGAAGTCGCTCAGCGGTGCCGACTTGTTGGCGACAAGGCGGGATGTATCACTCAGCGGCATCTTTGCCGTACCCCAGGTACTGGTCCATGATCGCGCGGGCGATGGGCGCCGCGACGTGGCTGCCGCTCACGCCGTTCTCGACGACCACGGCGACGGCGATCCTGGGATCCTCGAAGGGCGCAAAGGCGATGAACAATGCATGATCGCGCAGCCGCTCCTCGATCTCCTCCGAATCGTATTCCTCGTCCTGACCCACCGAGAACACCTGTGCCGTGCCGCTCTTGCCGGCCATCTGGTAGGGCGCGCCGCGACCCACGGAGTAGGCCGTGCCGTGGATGCTCTGCATCACGTCGTGCATGCCGGACAGCACGATGTCCCAGTATTCCGGGTGGTCGATACGCACGTCGTCGAGCCGCTTGGGCGTCACGAGCTTGCGTTCGCCCGTTAGCGCGTCCTCGGTGGCGGCGACGAGATGCGGCTGGTAACGGATCCCGCGCGTCGCCAGCGCCGCGGCAGCGTCGGCGAGCTGCAGCGGCGTCGCCAGCAGGTAGCCCTGGCCGATCGCGACGATGACCGTCTCGCCGTCGAACCAGCGCTGATCGGCACGATCGTGAAACGCCGCGCGTTTCCATTCGCGTGACGGCACGAGGCCGTCGCTCTCTCCGTTGATGTCGATGCCCGTCGGCTGGCCGAGGCCGAACTGGCTGAGATAGTAATGTATGCGGTCGATGCCGATGTCGTTGCTGATCTGGTAGAAGTACACGTCACAGGATTGCGTGATCGCATCGTGCAGGTCCATCTCGCCGTGGCCCTGCGGTTTCCAGTCGCGGTACCGGTGCGTCGAATTCGGCAGCGTGAAGAAGCCGCGGCAGAAGACCTTGCGGGTCGGCGTGGTCGCGCCGGATTCGAGCGCGGCGAGCGCGAGCATGGGCTTGATCGTTGAACCGGGTGGATAGGCGCCGCGGATCGCGCGATTGAACAAGGGCCGGTCGAGGTTGCCCTGCAGTGCAGCGAATTGTTTACCCGACATGCCGACGGCGAACAGATTGGGATCGAAGGTCGGCGCGGAGACCAGCGCGAGGATCTCGCCGGTCCAGGGGTCGACCGCGACTGCCGCGCCACGCTTGCCTTCCAGCGCCTTGGTCGCGACGCGTTGCAGATCCAGATCGAGGCTGAGGTACACGTTGGAGCCGGGCGTCGGCCGCTCGTCGGCCGGCAGCGAATCCGCGAAGTCAAAAGTATCGGCGGCGATGTGCCGGCCCAGCGCATTGAATACGGCGTGCTGGTAACCCACGTCGCCGTGCAGGCTCGCCTCGTAGCTGTTCTCGATGCCAGTCTTGCCGGTATGCGCAGTGCCGGCGTAGTTCGACGAATCGAGCCGCTGCAGATCGTTGGTCGACAAGGCGCCGACGTAGCCTACCGCGTGGGCGACGTCGGGGCCGTCCGGGTAGTGCCGGACGAGACGCGGCTGGAAGTCGACGCCGGGGAATCGCGGCCGCTGGATCGCGAAGTTGGCGATCTCTTCGTCGGACAGCCTGAGCTTCAGCGTGACCGGTTTGAAGCGCGGCCCGCTCAGGCTAAGCTGCTTCAGGCGGGGGATGTCGTCGGATTCGATCAGGCCGAGCGTCGCGAGGCGCCGCAGCGTGTCGTCGAGATCCGGCACCTGTTCCGGGATCAGTTCGAGCTGGTAGGCCGGCAGATTCTCCGCTAGCACACGGCCCTTGCGGTCGAAGATCAGGCCGCGTATCGGCGGCACGGCTTCGATGCGCATCCGGTTGCCCTGCGACTGAGCCGCGAAGTCCTCGTAGTTGACGATCTGCAACTGCACCAGGCGGGCGATGATCGCGCCGAGCAGGACGATACCGACGACCGACGTCAGGGCGACACGCCCGACGAACAGACGCCGCTCGGAATGATGGTCCTTGATCGGCGAGAGGAGGTCCACACTAGCCTCTGAGTTGCGCCCGTGCGCGAATCCCGGCCAGCAGGATCATCACGAACGGCCAGACGACCGTGCCGGTCAGGACCGGCGCCCAGTAGTCGATCAGCGGCGAGTGGATGCCGGCCACGCCGTTAATCCAGAACAGCAGGAACTGATAGAGCGTCAACAAGGCGAATACCGTGGCCGTCAGTTGCTGGACGGGGAAAACGCGCATCAGGAGATGGAAGCGGACGGTAACGAACACGATGCAGCACAACGCCAGCGCGTGCTGGCCGAGGATCGTGCCCTGGGCCACGTCGAGAATGATACCGACGGCCCAGGCTGAGCCGACGCTCCAGCTGCGAGGCAGCATGATCGCCCAATATATAAGTACCAGTGCGACCCAATCCGGGCGGAAGGGTTCCGCCCGGTCGGGGAGCGGCACGACGGTGAGCATCAACGCGATGACGATCGTCACCAGGACGGGCAGCCGATGCGCCCTGCCGTTACTCATGGTCCGCCTCCGGGGCAGGCGGAGTCTCGCCCGCGGCCGGCCAGATCAGCATGACCTCGCGCACCTGGTCCAGCGCGGCTACCGGCTTGGCGGAGACCTCGGCGAACGGTTCCTGCGGGTTGCGATTCACCAGCGTTACGACGGCCACCGGGTAGCCGGCCGGGAACGCACCGCCGAGGCCCGAGGTGACGAGCAGGTCGCCGGCCTTGACGTCGGCGTTGTTCGGCAGGAACGGCAGATCCAGGCGGTCGAGCTCGCCGGTCCCGTTGGCGATCGTCCGCAGGCCGTTGCGGTTTACCTCGACCGGCAGCGAGTGGCTCGGATCGGAGATCAGCAAGGCCTCCGACGTGACCAGCCCGGTGTTAATGACCTGTCCGACCACGCCGTTCGCATCGACGATGGCCTGGCCGTCATAGACCTTGTCGCGCGCGCCGACGTCGATCACGATGCTGTGGCGGTAAGGATTGGCGTCGACCGACATGATCTCGGCGACGCGGATCTCGTCGCGCACGTGGGAGCGCGCCTCGAGGAGATCGCGCAGCCGTGCGTTCTCCGCCTCGAGCGCATTCATGCGCTGCAGGCGCGCGTTCGTCAAAAGCCGTTCGGCCTGCAGCCGACCCACTTCGAGTCGCAGTTCCGCGCGTTCGGTGGTCTCCTCGCGCAGCCATGCCCAGAGCCTGAACGGGGCATCGACAACCACCTGCAGCGGATACACGGCAGCGCTGATCGCCCGGCGCACCGAGTCGAGGTGGTGCTGTCGATGATCGAGCACCATGAGTACGATGCTCATAAAGATGAGTAGCAGGAAGCGGGCGCCTAGCGCCGGGATTCTTGCGGAAGTCGTGGTGTTGGATCGGGAAGCTACCATCGCTATCCGCTGTTCGGGCGGTTCTGGCCGGTGATCACTCCAGTCCGAATACCGCTGGCCCGTGCTCGTCGATAAGCTCGATGACGCGGCCGCCGCCGCGGGCGACGCAGGTCATCGGGTCGTCGGCGATGACGACGGGCAGGCCCGTCTCCTCCATCAGCAACTTGTCGATGTCGCGGAGCAGTGCGCCGCCGCCCGTCAGCACGATGCCGCGTTCGGCGACGTCGGCGCCGAGTTCCGGTGGGGTCTGCTCCAAAGCTTCCTTGACTGCCCCGACAATGCCCTGCAAGGGCTCTTGCAGCGCTTCGAGGATCTCGTTGCTGTTGAGCGTAAAGCTGCGCGGCACGCCTTCGGAGAGATTCCGGCCCTTGACCGAGATCTCGAGCACCTCCTGGCCCGGGAACGCGGAGCCGATGTCGTGCTTGATGCGTTCGGCTGTCGCCTCGCCGATCAGGATGCCGTAGTTGCGGCGGACGTAGTTGGTGATGGCCTCGTCGAAACGGTCGCCGCCGATGCGGACCGAGGCGGCGTAGACGATACCATTCAGTGAGATGACGGCGACCTCGGACGTGCCGCCACCGATATCCAGTACCATCGAGCCGCGCGCCTCGTGCACGGGCATGCCGGCGCCGATCGCCGCCGCCATGGGTTCGTCGATCAGGTGGACCTTGCGGGCCCCGGCGCCTTCGGCGGACTCGCGGATGGCGCGTCGCTCGACCTGTGTCGAGCCGTACGGGACGCAGATCAGCACCCGCGGGCTGGGGCGGAAGTAACGCGAGGCGTGCGCCTTGCGGATGAAATGCTGCAGCATCTTCTCGGTGACCGTGAAGTCCGCGATGACGCCGTCCTTCAGCGGCCGGATCGCCGTGATGTTTCCCGGCGTGCGGCCCAGCATGTTCTTCGCCTCGACACCGACGGCCTCGACGACGCGCCCGCCACGACCGGAATCTTCGCGGATCGCGACGACGGACGGCTCGTCGAGCACGATGCCGTGACCCCGCGAGTAGATCAGGGTGTTCGCGGTGCCAAGATCGATCGACAGGTCATTGGAAAAATAACCCAGAATGTTCTTGAACATGTTGGGATAAGGTCCCGATCCGAGGCTAACGCGCTAATCTAACAATGCACACGACATAGCACAAGGCGGCGTGTATCATTGCGGGCTCGCTCGCCGAGGGGCGAATCTTCCGGGCATTCAGGCAGGGAATATCCGTGTCACTCGACAAGGATCAGGTTCAGCATATCGCCATGCTGGCACGGCTCAGACTGGCGGACGAAGAGTTCGCCGAAACGGTCGACAAGCTGTCGCGGATCGTCGATTTCGTCGATCAGCTCTCGAAGGCGGCGACGCAGGACGTGGTGCCGATGGCCCACCCTCTGGACGCTTCCCAGCGCCTCAGACCCGACGAGGTTACCGAGCGGGATGATCGCGACCGCTTCCAGGCAAACGCACCGCTCGTCCGGGACGGCCTGTACCTGGTCCCCAAGGTCATCGAGTGAGCGATGGACGCAGAGCTGCACCAACTCACGCTCACGCAACTCGCTGCAGGGCTCGGGCGAGGTGAATTCTCGGCCGTCGAACTGACCCGGGCGCTGCTCGGGCGCATCGAGCGCCACGACGGCGATCTCAACGCGTTCGTCACCGTGACGGGGGAACAGGCGCTCGAGGCGGCGCAGCGGGCCGACGACGCCAGGGCGGCCGGCGAGGCCGGCGTATTGAACGGCCTGCCGATCGTGCACAAGGACATCTTCTGTACGAAGGGCGTCGCGACCACCTGCGGCTCGCGCATGCTCGAGGACTTCGTGTCGCCCTATGACGCCACCGTCGTCGAGCGACTCGCCCGCGCCGGGGCCGTGGTGCTCGGCAAGACCAACATGGACGAGTTCGCCATGGGCTCGTCCAACGAGACGAGCTATTTCGGCCCGGTGCACAATCCCTGGGACCTCGAACGATCCCCCGGCGGATCGTCCGGCGGTTCGGCGGCAGCCGTCGCGGCGCGGCTCGCGGCGGCGGCGACCGGCACCGACACCGGCGGTTCGATCCGGCAGCCGGCGGCGTTGACCGGCACGGTCGGGCTCAAGCCGACCTACGGCCGCGTCTCGCGCTACGGCATGATCGCGTTCGCCTCGAGCCTCGATCAGGCGGGCGTGATCGCCCGCTCCACCGCCGACGCCGCGCTCCTGCTCGGCGTGATGGCCGGCTTCGACCCGCGCGACTCGACCTGCATCGAGCATCCGGTGCCCGACTATGCCGCGGCGCTGACGGCGCCGGTCCGGGGCCTCAGGATCGGCATCGTCCGGCAGCACTTCGATCAGGGTCTCGACGCCGGGTGCGCGGCGGCCGTCCGCGAGGCGCTGGCGGTGCTCGAATCGCAAGGCGCCACGCTGACCGAGGTCGACCTGCCCAACCTCGACCTGTCGGTGCCCACCTATTACGTCGTCGCCCCGGCCGAGTGTTCGTCGAACCTGTCGCGTTTCGACGGCGTGCGCTTCGGGCATCGCGCGGCCGATCCCGCGGACCTCATGGACCTGTATTGCCGCAGCCGCGGCGAGGGCTTCGGCGCCGAGGTCAAGCGCCGCATCATGACGGGCACTTACGTGCTGTCGGCGGGCTATTACGATGCCTACTACCTGAAAGCACAGAAGGTACGGCAACTGATCGCCGACGATTTCCGGCACGCCTTCGAGCAAGTGGACGTCATCGCCGGGCCGACCTCGCCGACACCGGCGTTCCGGCTCGGCGACAAGACGGACGATCCCATCACGATGTACCTCAATGACATCTATACGATCGGCGCGAACCTGGCGGGACTGCCGGCGATCTCGGTGCCCTGCGGATTCGTCGACGATCTGCCGGTCGGCCTGCACCTGGTCGGACCGCATTTCGGCGAGGAGACCGTCCTGCGCTGCGCCCACCATTACGAGCAGGCGACCGAGTGGCACGCCGCCTGCCCGGAGGCGTATCGATGAGCGCAGCCGACTGGGAGGCCGTGATCGGGCTGGAGATCCACACCCAGCTCGCGACGAAGAGCAAGATATTCTCCGGCGCTGCCACGGCCTACGGCGCGGAGCCGAACACCCAGGCCTGCCTGGTCGATCTCGGCTACCCGGGCGTGCTGCCCGTCCTCAACGCAGAGGTCGTGCGCATGGCCTGCCTGTTCGGCCTGGCCATCGATGCGTCCATCGCGCGGCGCTCGGTCTTCGCGCGCAAGAACTATTTCTACCCGGATCTCCCGAAGGGCTACCAGATCAGCCAGTACGAGCTGCCGATCGTCGAACGCGGCGAGCTTTGGATCGAGGGCGACGACGGCGAAGACAAGCGCATCGGCATCACGCGCGCGCATCTCGAAGAGGACGCCGGCAAGTCCCTGCACGAAGGGCTGCAGCGCTTCTCCGGCATCGATCTCAACCGCGCCGGCACGCCGCTGATCGAGATCGTCTCCGAGCCCGACTTGCGGTCGGCGCGCGAGGCGGCCGCCTACATGCGCAAGATCCACACCCTGGTGCGTTACCTCGGCATCTCCGACGGCAACATGCAGGAAGGCTCGTTCCGCTGCGACGCCAACGTCTCGGTGCGGCGCCGCGGCGAGACGGCACTCGGCACCCGCGCCGAGATCAAGAACCTGAACTCGTTCCGCTTCGTCGAGAAGGCGATCAACTACGAGATCGAACGCCAGATCGAACTCCTGGAGGACGGCGCCAGCGTCGTCCAGGAGACGCGCCTGTACGACGCGGCCAAAGACGAGACCCGCGGCATGCGCAGCAAGGAAGAGGCGAACGACTATCGTTATTTCCCCGATCCGGATCTGCTGCCTGTCGTGATCGACGACGAGTTCGTCGAATCCCTGCGCGGCAGCCTGCCGGAACTGCCGGACGCAAAACGCCGCCGCCTCGTCGACGACTACGGCATCCGTGGCGAGGACGCCGCGATCATCGCCTCGAACCGGGCGCTCGCCGATTACTTCGAGGCCGCGGCGCGCGCCACCGGTGCCGCCGCGCAGCTCGTCGCCAACTGGGTGACCGGCGATCTCGCGGCGGCATTGAACCGCGACGGTCTCGACATCGAGGCGAGCCGCATCGGCGCCGCCGACCTGGCCGGCCTGATCGAGCGCATCGACGATGCGACGATCTCGGGCAAGATCGCCAAGGAAGTCTTCGAGGCGATGTGGGCGGGCGAGGGCAGCGCCGACGCGATCATCGACGCGCGCGGGCTTCGGCAGATCACCGACAGCGGCGCCATCGAGGCCATCGTCGACGCCGTCATCGCGGCCAACCCGTCGCAGGTCGCCGAATACCGGGCCGGCAAGGACAAGCTGATCGGCTACTTCGTCGGCCAGGTCATGAAAGAGACCGGCGGCAAGGCCAACCCCGCCCAGGTCAACGCCATCCTCAGGCAGAAACTGTCCCCGTAGGAGCGGCTTCAGCCGCGATCCCGGGCGTGCCCTCAGGACTATTGCATTCGAGTCGAACGTGGTATGCTGTTCGCCCATAAATATAAAGAAATAGTTATATCTTTATCTTATGCAAAATAGCACTGCCCGCCTGATTGCCTCGTTCAAGGCGCTCGCCGACCCGGTCCGCTTGCGGATCATGGCCTTGTGCGCCCGCGGCGAGTGCAGCGTCTCGGAACTGACGCAGGTCGTGGGCGAGAGCCAGCCGCGCGTCTCCCAGCACCTGCGGCAACTGTGCGAGGCCGGGTTGCTCGAGCGTTTCCGCGACGGCCAGTACGTCTACTACCGGGTGCCCCTGCGCGGGGCGCGGGCCGTGCTGCACCGCAGCCTGATGGCGCTGTTCCCCGCAGACGAACGCCAGTTCGAGCGCGACCGCAAGCGCCTGCAGGTCCTGCGCGGCGAGACGCATCACGAGGTACCCGCCGCACTCGACGACGACGCGCTGCGTCGCCTGCACCGGGCCCTGGTCGAGCTGACCGTCACCGCCCCGCTCGGCGACCTGCTCGACATCGGTAGCGGCCGTGGCGGGCTGCTCAAATTGCTCGCCTCGCGCGCGCGGCGCGTCATCGGCGTCGACCTGGACGCCGATGCCCGCCAGCTCGCCCGCGCGGAATTGATGCTGGCAGGCATCGACAACTGCAGCCTGCGCAAGGGCGACATGTACGACCTGCCGTTCGGGGATGCCGAGTTCGACACGGTCGTGCTCGACGACGTGCTCGGCACGGCAGAGCGCCCGGTCGATGCGCTTCGCGAAGCGTGCCGCCTGCTGCGGAGCAACGGCCGCCTGATCATCCTCGCCGCGATCCACGGCGAGGAGGCGGGCCGCGTCGAAACACAGTTCGCCGACTGGTGCCGGAGCACGGGCGTGCGCATGGCGGCGCCGCGGCTCATCCCGCGGCGGGATCCCCGCTGGTTGCTGGCAGTCGCCACGCAGGCCGAGACCCGGCCGGCCGCTGCCTGAGGACGTCCGATCATGACCGAGACCCGTCATACCGATGTTGCCGTTTCGCTGGAATTCTTCCCGCCGCACTCCGAAGAGATGGAGGCGACGCTGTGGGCCTCGATTCAGCGGCTCGCGCCGCTCGGGCCCCGCTTCGTGTCGGTGACTTACGGCGCCGACGGCTCGACGCGCGAGCGCACGCACGCGGTCGTCGAGCGAATCCTGTCCGAGACGCGGCTGACGCCCGCTCCGCACCTGACCTGCATCGACGCGACGCGCGGCGAGATCGACGAGATCGCGCGCCAGTACTGGGACATGGGCGTGCGCCACCTGGTCGCGTTGCGCGGCGACCCGGTGCAGGGGAGCGGGCCCTACCTGCCGGCGAAAGACGGCTACGCCTACGCCGCCGACCTCGTCGCCGGATTGAAGCGCGTCGCCGATTTCGACATCTCCGTCGCCGCCTACCCGGAAGTGCATCCCGAGGCGCCGAACCCGCTGTTCGACCTCGAAAACCTGAAGCGCAAGCTCGATGCAGGCGCTTCGCGTGCGATCACGCAGTTCTTCTTCGACGTGAGTCGCTTCCTGCGCTTCCGTGATCTGGCGGCGGCGGCCGGCATACATGCCCCGATCGTGCCCGGCATCCTGCCGATCACGCGTTTCCCGCAGCTGCAGCGGTTCGCGTCCCGTTGCGGCGCGAGCGTGCCGGCGTGGCTGGTCGAGCGCTTCGACGGCCTCGACGACGACCTCGAGACGCGCCAGATGATCGCGGCGAGCGTCGCCATCGAACAGGTGCGTGCGCTGCAGGCCGAAGGCGTCGACAACTTCCATTTCTACACGCTCAATCGTTCCGAGCTCACCTTCGCGATCTGTCATGCGCTCGGCGTGCGGCCGAAGCGGCGAGCGGCCTGAGGCAGGACGATGGAACGCAGGGAACGCATCGCCGCGCTCGTACGCGCGCTCGAATCCCGCATCCTGCTGCTCGACGGCGCGATGGGCACGATGATCCAGGGCCACGGCCTGCACGAGAGCGACTATCGCGGCGAGCGCTTCCGCGACTGGGAGCGGGACCTCAAGGGCAACAACGACCTGCTGACGATCACGCAGCCCGAGGTTATCCGCGGTATCCATCGCGGATTTCTCGATGCCGGCGCGGATATCATCGAGACCAACACGTTCAATTCCAACGCGCCGTCGATGAACGACTACGGCATGGCCGCGCTGGTACCGGAACTGAACCTGGCAGCGGCGCGGCTCGCGCGGGATTGTGCGGACGCGCAAGCCGCGAAGATCGGCGAACCCCGCTACGTCGCGGGCGTGCTCGGCCCGACCAACCGCACCGCCTCGATCTCGCCGGACGTCAACGATCCCGGCTTCCGTAACATCCGCTTCGCGGATCTCGTCACGACGTACCAGGCGGCGGCGCAGGCGCTGATCGAGGGCGGCGTCGATTTCCTGATGATCGAGACGATCTTCGACACGCTGAACGCCAAGGCGGCGATCTTTGCGGTCCGCCGCAGTTTCGAGGCGAGCGGCGTGAGCCTGCCGGTAATGATCTCCGGCACGATTACGGATGCCTCGGGCCGTACGCTGTCGGGGCAGACGACAGAAGCGTTCTGGAACTCGGTGCGGCACGCCGATCCGTTCATGGTCGGCCTCAACTGCGCGCTCGGTGCGAAGGAACTCCGGCCCTACGTCGAGGAACTCTCCCGGGTCGCCGACACGCGCGTTTCCGCACATCCGAACGCCGGCCTGCCGAACGAGTTCGGCGAATACGACGAGACGCCGGAGTCCATGGCGGAGGTGATCGGCGAGTTCGCCCGCTCGGGATTCCTCAATCTCGTCGGGGGTTGCTGCGGCACGACGCCGGAGCACATACGCGCGCTCGGCGAGGCCGTCGCGAAGGCGGCGCCGCGGCACGTGCCGTCACGCCCGCCGCGCCTGCGCCTGTCCGGCCTCGAGCCGCTGAACGTCGGTCCCGACGACCTGTTCGTGAACGTCGGCGAGCGCTGCAACGTCACGGGCTCGGCGATCTTCCGGCGCCTCATCGAGGCGGACGACTACCCGGCCGCGGTACAGGTCGCGCGCGAACAGGTCGAGAACGGCGCGCAGGTCATCGACGTCAACATGGATGAGGGAATGCTCGACTCCGAGAAGGCGATCGTGACGTTCCTGGACCTGATCGCCGGCGAGCCGGACGTCGCTCGCCTGCCGGTGATGATCGATTCGTCGAAATGGTCGGTGATCGAGGCGGGGCTGCGCTGCGTACAGGGCCGGGCCGTCGTCAACTCGATCTCCCTGAAGGAAGGCGAGGAAGTATTCATCCGGCAGGCGCGCCTGGTCCGCGACTACGGCGCCGCCGTGATCGTCATGGCCTTCGACGAGAAGGGCCAGGCGGACAACATCGATCGCAAGGTCGAGATATGCAAGCGCTCGTACCGGATCCTCACCGAGGTCGTCGGCTTCGAGCCGAGCGACATCATCTTCGACCCGAACATCTTCGCGATCGCCACCGGCATCGAGGAGCACTCGAGCTACGGGCTCGATTTCATCGAGGCAACGCGCCGCATCAAAGAGGAGATCCCCGGCGTGTGGGTCAGCGGCGGCGTCAGCAACGTGTCGTTCTCGTTCCGCGGCAACAACGTCGTGCGCGAGGCGATCCACTCCGTGTTCCTCTATCACGCGATCCGCGCGGGCATGGACATGGGCATCGTCAACGCCGGGCAGCTCGCGATCTACGAGGACCTGCCGGGAGACCTGCGAGACGCGGTCGAGGACGTCGTGCTCAACCGGCGTGCCGACGGCACCGAGCGCTTGCTCGCCGTCGCCGAGAACTACAAGGGGCAGGCCTCGGGCGAGAAGGCCCGCGCGCAGGACATGTCCTGGCGCGAGTTGCCGGTCGGCAAGCGCCTGGAGCACGCGCTGGTCGCCGGCATCGACGAATTCGTGATCGCCGATACCGAGGAGGCGCGGCTCGCCACGGAGCGCCCGCTCGACGTCATCGAAGGGCCGTTGATGGACGGCATGAACGTGGTCGGCGATCTGTTCGGTGCCGGCAAGATGTTCCTGCCGCAGGTAGTGAAGTCCGCGCGCGTCATGAAGAAGGCCGTCGGACACCTGGTGCCCTTCATCGAAGCGCAGAAGGACGGCAAGGCGAGTTCGAACGGCAAGATCGTGATGGCGACCGTCAAGGGCGACGTGCACGACATCGGTAAGAATATCGTCGGCGTGGTCCTGCAGTGCAATAACTTCGAGGTGATCGACCTCGGCGTGATGGTGCCCTGTGAGAAGATCCTCGAGACGGCCCGCCGCGAGGGCGCGAAGATCGTCGGCCTGTCCGGGCTGATCACGCCGTCGCTCGACGAGATGGTGCACGTCGCCAGCGAGATGCAGCGGCTGGACTTTGACCTGCCGCTGCTGATCGGCGGCGCGACGACCTCGCCGGCGCACACGGCGGTCAAGATCGAGCCGCGCTACGAAGGGCCGGTCATCTACGTCAAGGATGCGTCGCGATCCGTCGGCATCGCGCAGGCCCTGATCGAACCATCGAAACGCAAGGAAATCGTCGACAAGACGCGGCGCGAGAACGCGCGGCGCCGCGAGCAGCATGCCGGCAAGAAACGGCTCACACCGCAGGTCTCGCTGGACCAGGCGCGCGAGCGCCGGTACCGCTGCGACTGGAGCTCGTACACGCCGCCCGTGCCGACCTTTACCGGGCACCGCGTGTTCGACGACATCGACCTTGGCGTGCTTCGTGACTACATCGACTGGATGCCGTTCTTCAATGCCTGGGAATTCCGCGGCCGCTTCCCCGAAGTCCTCGACGACCCGACGGTCGGCGAGGCGGCCTCGCAGCTGTACGAGGACGCGCTGGCCTTGCTCGACACGGTCATCGAGGAGCGCTGGCTGACGGCCCGCGCCACATTCGGCTTCTTCCCGGCGAACAGCGTGGACGACGACGACCTGCTGCTCTACGGCGACGATGCCCGCAAGTCGGTGCGCATGCGCCTGTGCAATCTGCGCCAGCAGCGCGCGAAGGCCGATGGCATGCCGCAGCTCTGCCTGGCGGATTTCGTGGCCCCGGCCGACACGGGACTTGCCGACTACCTCGGCGCGTTCGCGGTGACGGCCGGCATCGGCATCGACGAACACGTCGCGCGCTTCGAGAAGGCTCACGACGACTACAACGCGATCATCCTGAAAGCGCTCGCCGACCGGCTCGCCGAAGCCTGCGCGGAATGGCTGCACGAGCGCGTGCGCCGCGAATACTGGGGCTACGCGAAGGACGAAGAGCTCGACAACGACTCGCTCATCGCCGAACGGTACACCGGTATCCGCCCGGCGCCCGGCTATCCGGCCTGTCCCGATCACACGGAGAAGGGCAAGCTCTGGGAGCTGCTGGACGTCGAGGCGAGCACCGGCATGCAGCTCACGGATTCCTACGCGATGCTGCCGACGGCCGCGGTCAGCGGCTTCTATTTCTCGCATCCCGATTCCCGGTACTTCGCGGTCGGCAAGATCGATCGCGACCAGCTCGAATCCTGGGCCGCGCGCAAGGGCCTCGAAATCCCGGTCGCCGAGCGCTGGCTCGCACCCAACCTGGGCTACGATCCGCACGGGAAGGCGGATGCGGCCTGATCTGGCGCTGCCGCTGTTATTGATCGTCGGCGTCCTGCAGGCGCCGCCGGCGCTGGCGGACGCCTACGCGGATGCGCGTGCCGAGCTGGTCGCGGCCTACCAGGCACAGAATTACGGGCGGATGCGCGACGCCGCAAAGGCCGCACTCGACGCGCGGCCGGGCTACCCCGCGGCGATGTTCAACCTGGCGCTCGCCGAAGTGCTGGGCGGGGATCCGGACGCATCGCTGAAGATCCTGGGCTCGCTTGCCGACATGGGCGTGGACTACGCCATCGAAGACGCCGACGAATTCGCACCACTGCGAGCGCTGAGCGGCTGGTCCGACTACCGCCGCCGCATCGCCGCGCTGCGCGAGCCGGTCGGCGAGGCGACGGTCGCCTACACCGTGGACCAGGGCGATTTCGTGCCGGAAGGGATCGCCGTCGGACCCGCCGGCGAACTCTATCTCGGCAGCATCCGCCACGGCACGATCGTGAGGCTCGACGGCGGCGTGCACCGCGTCAGCGATCCGGCCGCCGGGCACTGGAGCGTGTTCGGCATGCGCCTCGATGCGCATGGCGGACTCTGGTTCGTGAGCGCGGCAGTGCCGGAATTTTCAGGCGACGCCGAGGTCGGCCGTACGGGCCTGTTCTATCTCGAACCCGAATCGCACACCGTCTCGGTACGTGCCCTGTTGCCGGATGACGGGCAAGCGCGCGTACTGGGCGATCTCGTGATCGCGGATGCCGATACGATCTACACGACGGAGAGCCTCACCGGCGCGCTGTACCGGTATTCCATCGCGGACGGCCGCTACACCGAGCTGATCGGGCCGGGCGCGCTGCGCTCGATGCAGGGACTCGCCATCGACCGCAGCAGTCGCTACCTGTACGTGGCCGACTATGTCGGCGGACTGTTCCGGATCTCGCTCGGCGACCTGGCGATCGAACGCGTGCGGGCTCCCGACTCGATCTGCCTCACCGGTATCGACGGACTGTATCGGCACGGCGACGAACTGATCGCCGTCCAGAACGGCATCCGGCCAAATCGAGTCGTCGCCCTGACGCTGTCCGGCGACGGGCTGTCCGTGGCGGCGCTGCGCATACTGGCACGCAATCTCCCGCAATTCGACGAGCCGTCGCTCGGTGCGCTGGCCGGAGACGAGTTCTACTTCGTGGCGAATAGCCACTGGAACCGTTTCGGCCCGGATGGCAGCCTGCCGGACGGCCTGACCGGACCGATCGTCCTCGAGCTCAACCTGGCGGCGTCGGCGCCGCCCGGAGCGCGAGGAGAACGATAATCGGCAGGTGATCAGAGCCGACCCGCGCGCCCGCGCGGAGGTCGAGCACGGCGAATTCGTCCGACACGAGGCAGTGGTCGAGCGGGATCATCGCCGGCACGAACGTGGTCGGCCAGGTCGGTACGACGCCGAATCCGCGCCGCGCATTGACCAGGCCGGTGGCCGCGACGAGTTGCCGGAAGTGTTTGCCCCACATGGTCGTGTTCAGGTCGCCGGCGAGAATCACCGGCCCGTCCAGTTGGGCGGCCAGCGCCGCCACCGCGGCGAGCTGCCGATTGCGGGCATCGAAGCCTGCCGCGCCGAGCGGCGGCGCCGGGTGGGTGCCGACGAAGCTCACGGGCCGGCCGTCCACGTCGAGCACCGCGAGCAGCGAAGGGCGGGCGAGCGGCGGCGTAGCGATCGCGTCCACGCGTTCGAACGGGCGTCGTGCAAGCAGGGCCACGCCGAAGTTATCGTTGCGCGGGACGACGTAGCGATACGGATAACTGTCGTCGAGCGACTCGATCGCCGCCGCCCAATCGTCGGTGACTTCCTGCAGGAACACGAGATCGGGTGCCTCGGCACGGATCAGGGCGAGCAGCCGCGCCGGCTCGTGGTTGCCGGACCAAACGTTCGCACTCAGCAGCTTCAGTTGTGCTGCGGGCGCGGCCGCTGCGGCCCGGCCCGGGAGGTACCACGACATTACCGGCCAGACGTCGAGCAGCGCGGCCGCCAGCATCAGCACCAGCCAGCCACGTTTGCGCAGTGCACCGAAAATCGCTGCGAGCAGCACCGCGAGGACGAGGTATTGCAGGCGGAAGTGTGTGAGGAGTTCGAGCAGGCGGTGCAGCGCATCGAAATACGCCGCGACGGAGCAGAATGCAATGACGGCGGCGCCTGCTTCGAGCAGACCGATCAGGGTGGGAGACCGGAGTGCCGGCCGCATCACCGCTCTCCGCTAGTCGTCGACCGTCACCTCCAGGATCGTCACCGGTTCGACGGGGACGTCCTGGTGACCGGACTTGTTGCCGGTCGCCACTGCCGCGATCGCGTCGACGACGTCCATGCCGTCGGTGACCCGGCCGAACACGGCATAGCCGAAGTCACGGCTGCCGTGATTCAGAAAGTCGTTGTCGCGCAGGTTGATGAAGAACTGCGACGTCGCGCTGTCGACGACCCCGGTACGCGCCATTGCCAGCGTGCCGCGCGCGTTCGTTTCGCCATTGTCCGCCTCGTTCTTGATCGGCGCGCGCGTCGGCCTGGCCTGCATGTCCTCGTCCATGCCGCCGCCCTGGACCATGAAATTCGGGATAACGCGATGGAAGATCGTGCCGTCGAAATGGCCGGCCTTGACGTACTCGATGAAGTTGTCGCAGGTAATGGGAGCCTTCTCTTCGAAGAGCTCGACGGCAATGTCGCCGTGATTCGTGCGGATCGTGATCATGCTTTCTCGCCGGTGGCAAAACGGGCGCAGGTCACCCGAGGCAGTCCTGCGTCGTCATCGTAACATCGTATGGATTCCCAGCCACATCCGGCCAGGATCCCGGCGACGGCCTCGCGCTGGTCGAAGCCGTGCTCGACGATCAGGAGACCGCCGGCCTCGACGATCGCGGTGCAGTCCGTCGCGAGCCGGCGGATGGCGTCGAGGCCATCGCTGCCCGCCCGCAGTGCGAGCGCCGGTTCTGCGGCGAGCGATGCGAGCGCCGGATCTTCGTCGCGCACGTACGGCGGGTTGCTGACGATGAGCGGAAACCGGCGCTCCGCGACGGGCGCGGTCCAGTCGCCTTCGAGGAAGGTCACGTTGCCGATGCCGAGGTGCTGCGCATTGAGGCGTGCCACGGCCAGGGCCGCGGCGCTGACGTCCGTCGCGACGACATCCGCGAGCCTGCGCTCGCTCGCGATGGCGAGCGCGATGGCGCCGCTGCCGGTACCGAGATCGAGCACGGACCGCTCCCACCGGCGCGGCATCTCGCTCAACGCGAGGTCGACGAGCTTCTCGGTCTCCGGCCGCGGCACAAGCGTCGCGGGCGATACCGCCAGCTCCAGCGACCAGAATTCCTGGGTGCCGCGGATATAGGCCATCGGCTCGCCGCCGAGGCGGCGCGCGAGCGACTCCTCCAGCCGGCCGATCGCGGCGGCATCCAGCGTATCCTCCGGGTGTGCGATCAGGTAACTGCGCGGCATGTCGATCGCGCGCGCGAGCAGCAGCTCGGCGTCGAGCCGCGCCGAGTCGCTCACCGGCTCGAGCCGCCGCACCGCGTCGCTCAGCAACGCCGCGATGGAGCGCGCCTCAGCGGCCTGCGGTTTGCCACACTGGCCGCTGGAGGCGGGCATGCGTACACTCCGTAGCAATTTCAATTGAAACTGCTTTTCTATCTTCCATGGACGTTTATTCCAGTGTTCTCGACATGGTCGGGCGCACCCCGATGCTCGAACTCACGCGCTTCGACACCGGGCCGTGCCGCCTGTTCTTGAAACTCGAGCTGATCAATCCGGGCGGCTCCATCAAGGATCGTATCGGTATCTCGATGATCGAGGAAGCCGAGCAGCGCGGCGACATTACGCCCGGCGACACGATCGTCGAGGCGACGGCGGGCAACACCGGCATCGGTCTCGCGCTGGTGGCGGCGCAGAAGGGCTACAAGCTGGTCCTCGTCCTGCCCGACAAGATGAGCCAGGAGAAGATCTTCAACCTGCGTGCGATGGGCGCCGAGGTCGTGCTGACCCGCTCGGACGTCGGCAAGGGCCATCCCGAGTACTACCAGGATCTCGGCGCGACCATCGCCGAGAACCGCGGTGCCTACTTCATCAACCAGTTCGGAAACCCCGACAATGCGCTCGCGCACGAGCGCACGACGGCGCCGGAGATTTTCGAACAGATGGGCGGCGAAGTCGACGCGATCGTGCTCGGCGTGGGCTCGAGCGGCACGGTGACCGGCGTCGGGGCTTACCTTGAGGAGCACGCGCCGGCGACTGACATCATCCTCGCCGACCCGGCCGGTTCCGTGCTGGCCGACTACGTCAATACCGGAGAACTCGGCGAGCGCGGGAGCTGGCTCGTCGAGGGCATCGGTGAGGACTTCATCCCGCCGATCGCGGATTTCGGCCGGGTCACGAAGGCGTATTCGATCTCCGACCGGGAGTCGTTCGCCACCGCGCGCAAGCTGCTGCGCACCGAGGGCATCCTCGCGGGCTCGTCGACCGGCACCCTGCTGGCGGCGGCGCTCAAGTACTGTGCCGAGCAGACCGAGGCGCGTCGCGTCGTGACGCTCGCCTGCGATACCGGCAACAAGTATCTCTCCAAGTTGTACAACGATTTCTGGCTCGAGGACCGCGGCTTCATCCTGCGCGAGCAGCACGGCGACCTGCGCGACCTGATCGGGCGGCCGCACGGCGAACACGCCACGATCACCGTGGGCCCGACGGACGTCCTGTCGACCGCGCACAATCGACTGCGCAACGCGGGGTTCTCCCAGCTGCCCGTCATGGAGGGGGGCCGGCTCGTTGGTGTCGTCACGGAAGACACGATCATCCGTTTCGTGTTCGGCAAGCCGGACCTGATGAACTCGCCGGTGCGCGACGCGATGCAGGAGGCGTTCATCCGTCTGGAGAAGGACGCGAGCCTCAACAACCTGGTCGCGATGCTGCACGTGCAGCCCTATGCTGCGATCATGGACGGCGACGAGTTCCTGGGCCTCATCACGCGTTCGGACGTGCTCAATTACCTGTGGCGGGAGATTTGACGGGACATTTGCGATACTCGCCATATGAGTAAGGACGACGTCAAGCGCGCGTTCGGGACGCGCGTCATACACGGCGGGCAGCGGCCGGATCCGGCGACCGGCGCGGTCATGCCGCCGATCTACGCGACGTCGACCTATGCCCAGCAGAGCCCGGGCCGGCACAAGGGCTACGAGTACTCGCGCACCCGCAATCCGACGCGGGAAGCCTACGAACAGTGCATCGCCGATCTCGAGTCGGGCACGCGCGGCTTCGCGTTCGCCTCGGGCATGGCGGCGACGGCGACGATCCTGGAGCTCGTGCCGGCCGGCAGCCACGTGATCGCGATGGACGACCTGTATGGCGGAACCCGGCGCCTGTTCGAAGGCGTGCGCAAGGCCAGCGCCGGGCTCGAGTTCAGTTTCGTCGACCTGACGGACCCGGCCGCGTTGCGCGCGGCGATCCGCGATGAGACGCGGCTCCTGTGGATCGAGAGTCCGTCGAACCCGTTGCTCAAGATCGCCGATCTCGAGTCCGTCGCGGCACTCGCACACGAGCACGGGATCCTCGTCGCGGCCGACAACACGTTCGCGACGCCGTATTCGCAGCGCCCGCTCGAGTTCGGCTGCGACATCGTGATGCACTCGGCAACCAAGTTCATCAACGGCCATTCCGACATCGTCGGCGGCATCGCGGTGACGGCGGACACGGCGCTCGGGGAGCGGCTCGCCTACCTGCAGAATTCGATCGGTGCGATCGCCGGGCCGTTCGACAGCTTCCTCGCACTCAGGGGCGTCAAGACGCTCGCGGTGCGGATGCAGCGCCACTGCGAGAATGCGGCACGCATCGCGAGCTGGCTCGAACGCGATGCGCGCATCGAACGCGTCCTGTATCCGGGCTTGCCGTCGCACCCGCAGCACGAACTCGCGAAACGACAGATGCAGGGCTTCGGCGGCATCGTCACGGTGTTCGTGAAGGGCGACCTCGAGACGGCGCGCCGGTTCCTCGAACACTGCCGTGTCTTCACGCTTGCCGAGAGCCTCGGCGGCGTCGAGAGCCTGATCGAACACCCGGCGATCATGACGCATGCCTCTGTACCGGCCGAGCGCCGCGCCGAGCTCGGCATTTCCGATACACTGGTGCGCCTGTCGGTCGGCATCGAGGATGCCGACGATCTGATTGCCGACCTTGACCAGGCGCTCGGCCGCTGAACGGAGGGTTCGTAGTGAATAGCCTGATGGTCTTACCGCCGCCGGACCTGCTATTGCCATTCCTGGTGGCCGGTATCGCCCTGAATCTGACGCCCGGGCCGGACATGACCTTTGTTGCACTGTCGGGCGCACGCGGCGGTCGGACCGCAGGACTCGCCGCAGCCGCCGGGGTCTTCACGGGCTGTTGCGGGCACATCTTCTTTGCCATGGTTGGCCTGTCCGCGCTGATCGCCGCGTCGGAAACGGCGTTTGCGGTCGTGAAATGGATCGGCGTCGCCTATCTCCTGTTCCTGGCAATCAAGCTTCTGCGGCAAAAGGACGGTGCGTCCCGGATTCCGGTCGACAGCGCGGATTACGGAACGTGGCACGCGTTCCGTCAGGCGGCACTCGTCAACCTCCTGAATCCCAAGGTTGGTATCTTCTTTCTCGCCTTCCTGCCCCAGTTCGTCGAGCCTGACGCGCAATCGCCATGGCGCGAGATCCTCGCGCTCGGCATTCTTTTTAATACGACGGGCGCGTTGGTCAATGCGCTCGTGGGCCTCACCAGCGCCGCGGCCGCCGGCCGGCTGACAGCGAGCCGGTGGTTCGGACGCGCGACGCGCTGGTTTGCCGCGACCGTCATAGGTGGCATCGCGGTCAAACTCGCGCTTTCGCGCAACAACTGAGTAGCAGCAAACTGCGCTTTCAGAGAGGGGCGACGAAAGGGAGGGAAAATGCGGACGGCGACCATGACGATGGCGATGGCACTCCTGGCTTTGCTGGCAGGGTGTACCGGGCCGACCGGGCCGGACCTTGAAGCAAACAAGCGGTTGGTCGAGTCGTTCAACGACGCCGTGAACGGTGCCGACTGGGCGGCACTGGAAGGCATTGTTACCGATGACTTCAAGCGCCACAGCGCCGCGACGCCCGGTCCACCGGTGACGTCGCGCGAGGATTTCGTCGCGCTGCAGGAGAAATTCCTGGCGAGCTTTCCCGACCAGCACACCAGCATTCGGCAGATCGTTGCGGAAGGCGATCGAGTCGCGGTACTCGCCACCTACACGGGGACGCAGACCGGGCCGCTCGGGGATTTTCCCGTTACCGGCAAGGTCGTAAACGTCCCGTTTCTGGCCATGTTTCGCATCGAGGGAGGCAAAATCGCGGAACTCTGGGTCGAGTTTGACAACGTCGCTATCCTCTCGCAGCTGAGCCTGTTCCCTCCGCCGGGAGCGGGCGAATGACGATCCAGGACCTGGGCGCGCTGGGCGACATGATCGGCGGCATTGCCGTGGTTGCCTCGCTGATCTATCTCGCCATCCAGATACGCCAGAACACGCACCAGATCTCGCAGAACGTCGAGGTCACCCGGTTTGCAGCGTTCGAGCGCAATATCGAATCGGCGAGCCGGATGCGGGAGCTGCTGATGTTGAATCCCGAGCTGATCGACCTGTTCCTGCGCGGGTCGAAGGACTTCGACGCGCTCGAGGCCGGCGAGCGGTTTCGCTTCGATTTGCTAATGCGTAACACGATGACGGCGTTCCAGGGTGCGTTCCTGAGACACCGCGTGTTCGGCGGGGACCCGCTCGGCTTCGAGGGAGCCGGCCGCCTGGTCGATTCCATCCTGAAATCTCCCGGTGTGCGCGCCTGGCTGGAACAGGGCGACTTCGACTGGCGGCCGGAATTCCGCGCCTTCGTCGAGCAACGGCTGCAGAGCGCCAAACGCCAGGCGGAATCCGGAGAATCCGACCCGGCCGGCGGGGCGGCGAGCCCGGGCGGTTCCTAGTCGCCGATCGAGATCACGACGGCGCCGAGTCGCTGCTCCGTCTCCACGCGCCGGTGCGCGGCGGCGGCCTCATCCATGGGATAGATCTTATCGACGATCGAGCGGATCTCGCCGTCTTCGATCATCTGCTTCAGGGTCTCGAGTTCCTCCATCGACTCGGTGGCGAAGGCGAAGCTGGCCGACTTGTCGGTGAGCCAGCTGGTGAACAACGAACGGATCATCACCGACAAACGCGGGTTGCCGCACAGGTAACGGCCGCCGGGATTCAGTATCCGGATGCAGTCGGAGTACGAACTTCGCGGCACCATGTCGAACACGACGTCGTAGCGCTGCCCTTCTGCGGCGAAATCCGACCTCGTGTAATCGATGAATCGGTCCGCGCCCAGGCGCAGCAGTGCCGCCTCCTTGATCGTGTGGTCGACGACGGTCACGTCGGCGCCCATGGCCTTTGCGATCTGCAACGCGTGTAGACCGATGCTGCCGCCGGCACCGTTGATCAGCACCCGCTCTCCCGGGCGGATCGCCGCGCGCCGCATGAAGTGCAACGCGTTGAGGCCGCCCAACGGTACGGCCGCGGCGTCGGCATGTTCCATGTTGCGCGGCCTGGTGATTATCGTGTTGCGCTGCGGCACGGCAAGGTATTCAGCGTAGGCGCCCATGCGGAAGCCGGCCGTGCCGAAGACCGCATCGCCCGGCGAGAATCGCGTCACGGCCGCACCGGTGGAGACGATCTCACCCGAGAAGTACATGCCGAGAATCTGTCGCCGCGGGCGGCGTACGCCGAGTGCGATGCGCAGCGGCAGCCAGAACCACTTTACGGCATAGCTGAAGCTGCGCATCTCGCAGTCGCCCTTGGTCGCCTCCACCGCCTTGACCCTAACGAGGACCTCGTCCTCTTTCGCCGTGGGTCTCGGTACCTCTTCGACGTGCAGCACATCCGGGCCGCCGTATCGCATGTAGCTAATCGCCCTCATTGCTCGCCCTCCGGATTGATACAATGGTAAGCACAATGCGCAAATCGACCAAAGCGGCGCTGCTGTCCGGACTTGTGTTTCCCGGCATCGGCCATCTGGTGCTGAAACGATACGTGCAAGGAGCGATCCTGATCGTCGTCTCTCTCGTTGCGATGTGGTTGCTCGTCACCGGTACGGTGAATCGCGCGATGGACGTCGTCGATCGCATCGAGAGCGGTGAGGTGGCGATGGACAGCGCATCGATCCAGGCAGCCGTATCGGATGCCGGGAATGCCGCGGGCTTCACGGCGGAGGATGCCTCCGCGTATGTATTGCTGATCGCCTGGCTCGTCGGCATCGGCGACTGCATCAGGCTGGGCCGCGGGACGGAAGAATAGCTTCGCCGTTCGCCGCAATCACGCCGACAGGGCGGCGAGCTGATCGGCCTGGTACTCGTCGATCAGCGGCTGGATGACCGGGTCCAGGTTGCCCTCGAGGATCTCGTCGAGCTTGTACAGCGTCAGGTTGATCCGGTGATCGGTGACCCGGCCCTGCGGGAAATTGTAGGTCCGGATGCGTTCGGAGCGATCGCCGGAGCCGACCAGCAGCTTGCGCTTCGCGGCCTGTTCGCTCGCCTGCTCGGTGACCTTGATGTCGAGCAGCTTCGCCTGCAGCAACGACATCGCGCGGGCACGGTTCTTGTGCTGCGAGCGCTCGTCCTGGCATTCGACGACGATGCCGGTCGGCAGATGCGTGAGGCGTACGGCCGAGTCGGTCTTGTTGACGTGCTGGCCGCCGGCGCCCGAGGAGCGGTAGGTATCGACGCGCAGCTCGGCCGGGTTGATCTCCTCTTCCTCGACTTCGTCGGGTTCGGGCAGGACCGCGACCGTGCAGGCGGAGGTGTGGATCCGGCCTTGTGACTCGGTCTCCGGCACCCGTTGTACCCGGTGCGCGCCGGACTCGAACTTCAGGCGCGCGTAGATGCCGTTGCCGGTCAGGCGGCTGATGATCTCCTTGTAGCCGCCGTGCTCGCCCTCGCGCGCGCTCAGGATCTCGATGCCCCAGCCGAACTCCTCGGCGTATTTCGAGTACATGCGGAACAGGTCGCCCGCGAACAGCGCGGCCTCGTCGCCACCCGTTCCGGCGCGGATTTCGAGGAATACGTTGCTGTCGTCGTGCGGATCGCGCGGGATCAGCGATCGCTGCAAATCGATGAGCAATTTCTCGCGCCGGGACGTCAGCGTCTCCAGCTCCTCCTCGCCCATCGCCCGGATTTCGCTGTCGGCATCGTTCGCCATCTCTTCGGCGGCCGCGACGTCGGCGTCGAGCTTCTCGTAGGCATGGAACAGCTTCACGACCGGCTCGACGCGCGCGTACTCCTTCGACAGTTCGCGGAAGCGGTCCTGGTCCCCGATCACGCCGGGATCGGCCAGCAGGCCGGCGATCTCCTCGAAGCGGTCGCTCACGGACTCGAGCTTGTGTCGGATGGATTCCTTCATGCCGGCGGATCAGTCGTCATCGATGCCGAACAGTGAGCGGGCGACCGCGATGATCTCCTCTTCCTCCGCCTCGCCGGCCGCCCGCAGGCGCACGCTGGGATGGTGCAAGAGTTTCTTCATCAGCGACGCCGTGGCGTACTCGATCACTTCGTCGCTGTCGACGCCCTTCTTGAGCCGGCGGCGTGCTTCGCGCAGCACCTCGTCGCGAACGGACTCCGCCCGCTCGCGCACCGCCGTGATCACCGGCGACACCTGCTTCGCGCGCTCCATGCTCAGATAACGCGCGATCTCCTCGTCGAGGATACGGTTGGCGTCGAGCGCCGCCGCCTCCCGGCTCAACTGGCCCTCCTGGATGACCTTCTGGAGATCGTCGATCGTATAGAGGTAGAGGTCTTTGAGGTCCGCGGCCTCCCGCTCGATGTCTCGCGGCACGGCGATGTCCACGGCGAAGATCGGCTTGCGCTTGCGCAGTTTCAATGCCGCCTCGAGATCGGCGTGGGTGATGATCGGTTCCGGGCTGGCCGTCGAGGTGATGAGGATATCCGCCTCCGGCAGCGTGCCCTCGATTTCCGAGAGCGGCAGGGCGAAGCCGCCGAACTGACCGGCGAGTCGCAGCGCGCGGTCGACGCTGCGGTTGGCGATGAACAGGCGGCCGAGCTTGCGCGCCGCCAGATGCCGGGCAACCAGTTCGATGGTCACGCCCGCGCCGACGAGCAGCGCGGTGTGCTGTGTGAAGCCCGCGAAGAACTGCTGGGCGAGGCTGACGGCGGCGGAGGCCACCGACACCGGGTTGGCGCCGATCGCTGTGTCGGTACGGACCTTCTTGGCGACCGAGAACGTGTGCTGGAACAGTCGCGAGAGATGCTTGCCGAGCGTGCCGGCCTGCTGGGCCGCGCGGAAGGCATCCTTGAGCTGGCCGAGGATCTGCGGCTCGCCCAGGACCATCGAATCGAGCCCGCAGGCCACCCGGAAGATGTGCCGGATGGCTTCCTCGGAGTCCATAGTGAACAGCGTCTCGCTGAACGCCGGGTCCAGGTGGCGGTCGTCGTGCAGCCAGGCGCGCAGCCGATCGCGGCCGCCGTCGGACGTGACAATATAGAATTCGGTCCGGTTGCAGGTCGACAGGAGCACGGCTTCCTCCACGCCCTCGATCCCGGACAGGCGCGTGAGGGCCCGGCCGACCTCGTCTCCCGCGAAGACGACCTGCTCGCGAATCTCAACGGGTGCCGTGTTATGGTTCAGGCCGAGTATCTGCAGCCGCATAGGCAAGGATTGTAAGCGAACTGTCGAACCAGTTCCTTGTCTGTGATACCCGTGCACCGCAAACTACTCGTGCCGATTCGGATAACCCCTGGGACTGCCATGCCTCACTTTCGTCGATTTACCGTCGTCACGGCGCTTGCGGCGCTTGCGCTCGCCAATCCTGTCGTTGCCGCGGACGACGATAGTGAGGATTCGGCCAGCGCGCACATCGAGCAGGCCCAGATCTACCTCAAGGCCGACGATTACCTGAAGGCGGTGCACGAGTACGTCAGGGCCGCGGAGATCAGCGACGACCCCGAGGTTGCCCGCATGGCTACGCGGATGGCGTTCGGCTTCGGCTTCAATACGGAGGGCCTGAAGGCGGCGCGGCGCTGGTCCGGACTGGACGAGGGCAGCGAGGAGGCGCTCGTCTATACCGCACAGCTCGAGTTGCGGGAGGGCGACCTGAAGGCCGCGCGGCGCGATTTCGAGATGCTCCTCGAGAAGGGCAGGCAGCCCCCGGACGAAGCCCTGTTGTCCCTGTTACCCGTATTCGCGGACGAGAACCCGGAGTACGTCGACAAGCTGATGCGCATGCTCGCCAAGCCGTACCCGGATTCCGCGTCCGCCCATTATGCGGTCGGTGCGACGTCCCTGCAGGCCGGCGATTACGAGAATGCCAAGAAGGAAGCGCAACGCGCCTCCGAGCTGGAACCGGACTGGATCAAGGCCAAGCTGCTCTACGGGCGGGCCCTGCTGTTGTCCGGCGACAGCGACAAGGCGATCGACTATACGGCGCGCATCATCGGCGACGATCCGGACCCGGACCCCGACGCGCGCATGGAACTCGCCCTGATGTACATGTCCGCCGGCCGCGACGAAGACGCGCTGAGCCAGGTCAACCAAATCCTGCTCGAGCAATCGTCGCGCACGGATGCGCTGCGCCTGATGGCCATCATCGACTTCCGGCTGAACAATCTCGATGCCGCGGAGGAGGATTTCCAGGATCTGCTGCAGAGCGGCCACTACACGATGGACGCCGTGTATTACCTCGCGCGCATCGCCGACATCCGCGGCGAGAACGAAAAGGCGATCCAGCTGTATTCCGAGGTCGACGACGGTCAGAACGCCGTCATGGCGCAGCGGCGCGCCAGCGCTTTGCTCGCGTTCGATTCCGACAAGCCGGATCTCGCGCTCGAGCGGCTCGACAAGTTCGCCAGCGACCACCCGCAGTTTGCGATCGACATGGTCGTCGCGCGCGCTCAATTGCTCACTTCGCTGGAACGCTACGACGAGGCACTCGCCGATTACGATCGTGCCGTAAGCTATCGCCCGGACGACGAGTCGGTCGCGCTGGGCCGCGCGGAACTGCTGCTGCGCATGGGTCGGCTCGACGACGCGCTCGATTCGTACCGGACGGCCACGAAACGCTGGCCGCACAGCGCCATGTCGCTGAATGCGCTCGGCTACACGCTGGCGGATCGCACCGACGACTATCGCGAGGCGGAGAAGCTGATCCGCAAGGCGCTCGACATCGAGCCGGACAGCCCCGCCATCATCGACAGCTATGGCTGGGTCCTGTACAAGCGCGGCCATCCCGAGAAGGCGCTCGAGCAGCTCAAGCTCGCTTACGACAAGTTCCCGGACCCGGAGGTCGCGGCGCACCTCGTGGAGGTGCTGGCCTCGATGGACCGCAAGGACGAGGCGCAGCAACTGCTGTCCACGGCGGAACAAAAGAACCCGGACAGCGAGTTCCTCAAAGACGTGCGTGAACGCTTCTTCCCCGACGCACCCTGACCGCATCCGGCGCATCGCCGCGGTCGCGAGCCTCGCGATCCTCGCCGGCTGCGCGGCGCCAAAGAGCGCGATGCTGCCCGACCTCTCGAGCTGGGACGCCCGTACGCGCGTGCTCGGCAAGCTCGACCGCTGGGAGTTCGGCGGACGGATCGCGGTGCGCACGGGCGACGACGGCTTTAACGGCAAGCTGCGCTACGCGCAGGATGCCGGGGCATTCGCGGCGACGGTCAGCGGCCCGCTGGGGGTCGGGACGGTCCGCATCGCGGGCGACAACCGCGGCGTCGTGTTGACCGACAAGGACGGCAAGCAGACCCGGCTCGAGGACGTCGAAGCGGAGCTGCGCGCCCGCTACGGCTGGACGATCCCGGTCTCCAGCCTGCGCTTCTGGGCGCTCGGTATTCCCGATCCCTCGACGCCGGCCCGGACCGAGTTCAGCGACGCGGGCCTGCTGACACATCTGGTCCAGCGTGACTGGACCGTCGACATCTCCCGCTACGACGAGGGCGGCGGGCAGCCCATGCCGGCACTCCTGACCGCGCAGAATTCCGACACCCGTGTCCGGCTCGTCATCGACCACTGGGTGTTCTTCGAGTAATCCGCGCCTTTCCGGGCCTTGCGTTGACACCCCGGGGGCCGGCCCGCAAAATTGCGCCGCACGGGAAGCGCATTGGGGCGTAGCCAAGTGGTAAGGCAACGGGTTTTGATCCCGTGATTCGCAGGTTCGAATCCTGCCGCCCCAGCCACGGGAATCGCAAGGGGTAGATTCGTGGATCTGGCAACAATGGCGGTCTTTTCGGGGAACGCGCACCCGCAGCTCGCCCAGGACATCGCGCGCAGCCTGCATGTGCCGCTCGCCCGCGCCCAGGTCGGGCGGTTCAGCGACGGCGAGATCAACGTCGAGATCCTCGAGAACATCCGCGGCCGGGATACCTTCATCATCCAGCCGACCTGCCCGCCGACGGCCGAGAACCTGATGGAGCTGCTGGTGATGGTGGATGCTGCCAAGCGGGCCTCGGCGGACCGCATCACGGCCGTAATCCCGTATTTCGGCTTCGCGCGGCAGGACCGGCGCCCGCGCGCATCCCGCGTGCCGATCACGGCCAAGCTGGTCGCCAACCTGATCATGGCCGCCGGCGTCGACCGGGTGCTGACGGTCGACCTGCACGCAGACCAGATCCAGGGTTTCTTCGACATTGCCGTCGACAACGTCTATGCCTCGCCCCTGCTGCTCGGCGCGGCCTGGAAGCGCAAGTACCCGGACATGGTCGTGGTCTCGCCCGACGTTGGCGGCGTCGTGCGTGCGCGGGCGCTGGCCAAGCGGCTCGGCGACGCGGACCTGGTCATCATCGACAAGCGCCGCTCGAAGGCCAACCAGTCGGAGGTCATGAACATCATCGGCGAGGTCCGCAAAAAGAATTGCGTCATGATCGACGACATGGTCGACACCGCCGGCACGCTGTGCCAGGCGGCGGAAGTCCTCAAGGAAAGAGGTGCGAAGAGTGTCGACGCCTACATCACCCACCCCGTGCTGTCCGGCCCGGCCGTCTCCCGCATCACCGCCTCCGCCCTCGACCAGCTCGTCGTCACCGACACGATCCCCCTGTCCGAGGAGGCCCGCGCCTGCGACAAGATCAGCCAGCTGTCCACCGCGGAACTGCTGGCCGAGACCATGCGCCGCATCTCCGACGAGGAATCCGTCTCCTCCCTGTACGTCGACTGATACGTCGCACGCGCCGGTATAACCCACGTGCGTCATTGCGAGCGAAGCGAAGCAATCCAGGCTGGATTGCTTCGTCGCTGCGCTCCTCGCAATGACAAGCATTGGCTTGGAGCAGGAGTTGGGTTACTATGCGCGCCCCGGTCGCCATGGTCGCAATGACGGCGGGGATTTTTCTCTAGCAAAATCAATCAGATAACGGAGTTCAGTCATGGCTGAAGATTTCGATCTGATTGCGGAGTTCCGCGAGGACACGGGGAAAGGTGCGAGCCGCCGCCTGCGTCACAAGGGACTGGTCCCCGCAATCATCTACGGTGGCGGCCGCGCGCCGCGCCTGCTGTCGTTCGACCACAACCGGGTCCTGCAGCAGCTCGACAACGAGTCGTTCTACTCGAGCATCCTCAACGTCAAGGTCGGCCAGAAGAACCAGGCCGCGATCCTGAAGGACGTGCACCGGCACCCGGCCAGGCGCCAGATCCTGCACCTCGATTTCCAGCGCATCGTCGAAGACCAGGAGATCCGCATGAACGTGCCGCTGCACTTCCTCGGGGAAGACGTCGCCGTCGGCGTCAAAGAGGGCGGCGGCAAGGTGTCGCACCTGCGGACCGACGTCGAGGTCGTGTGCCTGCCGCGCTTCCTGCCCGAGTACCTCGAGGTCGACGTCTCGGCGCTGGAACTCGACGAGATGCTGTACCTGTCGGACATCAAGCTGCCGGAAGGCGTCACGCTGACGGAACTGGCGCAGGGTCCGGATCACGACTATCCGATCGTGTCGATCCACGTCATCAAGGAAGTCGTGATCGAGGAGGAAGTCGAAGAGGAGGCCGTCATCGCCGCCGGCGAAGTCCCCACGGCCGCGGAGGAGAAAGAAGGCGCGGAATCGGCCGAAGGCGAGGATTCCGACGAGGACTAGCCCTCACGGCATAGCCACAGGAAAGACCGCCTGCGGGCGGTCTTTTTGTTTAACATTCGAACCCCATGACGCACCTCAGCCTCATCGCCGGCCTCGGCAATCCCGAGGACCGCTACGAACGCACGCTGCACAACGCGGGTTTCCGGTTTGCCGATGCCGTCGCCCGCAAGTACCGCGGTGAGTTCCGCTACGAGAAGCGTTTCGACGCGGAGTGCTGCAGGGTCCGCATCGCGGACGTCGAGGTCTGGGTCGTGAAACCGCAGAGCTACATGAACCTGAGCGGCGCGCCGCTCCGTGCCGTGCTCGACTACTACCGGCTCAAAGCCCGCCGGATGCTCGTTGCCCACGACGAGATCGACCTGCCGCCGGGTACCGTGCGCCTCAAGGTCGGCGGCGGCCACGGCGGCCACAACGGGATCCGCGACGTCATCCGCCACTGCGGTCCCGACTTCATGCGGCTGCGGCTCGGCGTAGGCCATCCGGGCGACAAGGAACAGGTCACGGGCCACGTGCTCGGCCGCGGGTCCGCGGACGTCGACGCGGCGCTGGATCGCAACATCGACGAGGCCCTCGGCATCCTGCCGACGCTGCAGAGCGACGGCTTGCAGTCCGCGATGAAGGCGTTGCACACGAAGGACGACTGATGGCGATTACCTGTGGCATCGTCGGGCTGCCCAACGTCGGCAAGTCGACACTCTTCAACGCGCTGACCGCCGCCGGGATCGCGGCGGAGAACTATCCGTTCTGCACCATCGAGCCGAACGTCGGCGTCGTGGCGGTGCCGGACGCGCGGCTCGCCGTGCTGGCCGAGATCGTCAAGCCCCAGAAGATCGTGCCGACGACGGTGGAGTTCGTCGATATCGCCGGGCTCGTCGCGGGCGCATCGAAAGGCGAGGGCCTCGGCAACCAGTTCCTGGCCAACATCCGCGACACGCAGGCCATCGCCCACGTCGTCCGCTGTTTCGAGAATGTCGACGTGACACACGTGGCCGGCGCGATCGACCCGGCCGACGACATCGAGACGATCAACACCGAGCTCGCGCTCGCCGATCTCGAGTCGGTCGAACGGCAGCTGTTGAAGGCCGAGAAAGCCGCAAAGGCGGCCGACAAGGACGCGCTGTTCGCACGCGATACCATAAAGAAGGTGAAGGCGCAGCTCGATCAGGGCTTGCCGGTACGCGCGCTCGAGCTGAACGACAAGGAACGGGCGATCGTGCGCGAGCTGCACCTGATCACGGCGAAGCCCGTCATGTACGTCGCCAACGTCGACGATGACGGGTTCGAGAACAACCCGTACCTCGACGCGGTCAACGCGCTGGCCGCTGCCGAAGGCGCCGAGGTCGTTGCAATCTGCGCCGCGATCGAGGCCGAGATTGCCGTGCTCGAGGAGGCGGACAAGGCCGAGTTCCTCGCCGATCTCGGTTTCGACGAGCCCGGCCTGAACCGGGTGATCCGTTGCGGTTACCGGCTGCTCGGCTTGCAGACCTTCTTCACGGCGGGCCCGAAGGAGGTCCGTGCCTGGACGACGAAGATCGGGGCGACCGCGCCGCAGGCCGCCGGCGAGATCCACACCGACTTCGAGAAGGGCTTCATCCGCGCCGAGGTGATCGGCTACGACGACTTCGTGGCGGGCCGCGGCGAGCACGGTGCAAAGGAAGCCGGCCGCCTGCGGCTCGAGGGCCGGGATTATGTCGTCCGCGAGGGCGACGTCATGCACTTCCGCTTCAACGTTTGACTGCGGCGAATCATGTAGGAGCCCGCCTCAGCGGGCGACTCCTGCGACGGTCGCCCGCTGGGGCGGGCTCCTACGGGTGGGAACCACCCGGCTCCAGCCTTGACAGTGACTACCCACCCTCGGACAATCTCGGCCCCCAAGCGTGACGGTGATGTAGCTCAGTTGGTTAGAGCGGCGGACTCATAACCCGCAGGTCGGTGGTTCAACTCCACCCATCACCACCAGCCCCCTCGCTCAGTCGAACTGTTTGCGACACTCGGGGTTCGGGCAGTGGCTTGCTTCCCAGCCGCACTCCGTGCACCGCCTGGGCTGCCGGCCGACCGCATAGCCGAGCCACGCGCCGACGCCGAAGATGACCCAGACGCCGGAGGTTTGGTCGTTCCCGAGCAGGGAAGCACCCACAAATAACATCCCGAGGCCGAAGAGGACTTTGGCAATCGTGGGGAAGTTGTGGATGACGACTTTCATAGGTTCTGCTGATCCAAAAAAAGAGCCTACTCGTACGCGATCGAGTTGTCTGTGAACTGCTTTGAAGTTGGAGCGATCGGCGCTTTCGGATAGTACCTACGGCGCCTGAAAAATCTGCCGGCTTTTGCGAGCAGCCCCTCCGAAGCGTATCTTCTCCGGTGCAATAGCCCGATCGAGGAGTTGCCATGGACCCGCATCGCCGCAGATTTCTTTTCGCCGCCGGAGCGGCCGTGACGGCGGCCACCCTGCCGTTTTCCACGCGTGGGGCAGACAAGTTGAAGATCGGCATCATCGGCTCCGGCCACGTCGGCAGCGCGATCGGTGCGTCCTGGGTCCGGGCCGGGCACGAGGTGATGTTCTCCTCGCGGCACCTCGAGCAAGACAAGTCGCTCGCCGCGGACATCGGCGCCGGTGCCAGCGCCGGCACGCCGCGCGAAGCCGCCGCGTTCGGCGACGTGCTGATGGTCTCCGTGCCGTACAGTGCACTGCCCGCCGTCGGCAAGGACCTGGCGGACCTGATCAAGGGCAAGGTAGTCATCGACACCTGCAACCCCTTCCCGGGACGGGACGGCGACATCGCCAACTGGGCACGGGAGAAGGGCGCCGGCCTGGCATCGGCGGAACTGCTGCCCGGCGCCCGCCTGGTGCGTGCGTTCAATGCCATCGGGGCAGCCAGCATGGGTGCGGCATACAAGGAACCCGGTCGTGTCGGCATGCCGATCGCGGGCGACGACGCCGAGGCACTGGACGTTGCCTCGCAACTGATTCGCGAAGTGGGCTACGAACCCGTCGTCATCGGCGGGCTGGCGATGGGTAAATACCTGGTACCGGGCACCGCGCTGGGGGGCGAGCACAGCGCGGACGAAATCCGCAAGATCGCGGCGGGACTCGAGCAGGGGTCAGAAGGCGGGTAGTCGGCGATGCGACCCACATTGTCGGCAGGCATCCTGCTGCTTGTCCTGGCGGTGTCCGAGTCCCTGGCCGGGACACCCGAGAACGTCACTCCGCCCAATTCCGAACTCTGCGACGGGCAACGGCAGGTTTGCCTGCGCGGCAATCTGACCTACTACCCGAATCCGCGCCTGCTCGAGCTGAGCAGTCGCGTGGAGCACGCGCCCGGACCCGGCCTGCTCAAGATCCAGCTCGTCGGCGAGAACTCCGACGGCGACAAGCGCGTCACGACGCTCGAGGTCCGGATCCGGGGTAACTACAGCGAGATTGTGAATACCAAACTGATCACGGATCATCCCGATGTCTATTCCTGGCGGCTCGTGTCGATCGCGTTCGAGCCCGGCCCGCCGCCAGAGCAGTGAGCTGGCCGGAGAGTGAGACCCGGGTGTCGACAGGGTGGACTGGCAAAAGAGGTGAATTATGGTGACGCGCCGCAAAGCGATATCGATGTTGATGGCTGCAGCAGGTGGCGGCGTCCTGACGAGGATACCGACGCGAGCCCTGGCGCAGGATGAGGCCGGCCAGGAAGGCGCCTGGTTGTCTCATTTCGAGACCCCGGACGGCCGCAGGATCGAGTACTTCAGTGCGGGCCCGGCCGATGGGCTGCCGCTGGTTTGCCACCACGGCACGCCGTATTCCGCACTGGGCTTTTCGGCCTGGAAGGGTGCCGCAGCCGCGGCCGGCATGCGGGTCGTGGCCTACAGCCGGCCGGGATACGGCACGTCCACGAGGCTGCCCGGGCGCAATGTCGCCGAGGCGGCAGCCGATACCGCACTGCTCCTCGATCACCTGGGTGCAGACAAGTTCGTCACGACCGGCTGGTCCGGCGGCGGCCCGCACGCGCTGGCCTGCGGGGTGCTGCTGAAGGACCGCTGCAAGGGCGTGGCGACGCTCGCCGGTGCCGGCATGTGGGGCCAGAGCGACCTGGATTTCCTGGCCGGCATGGGACCCGAGAACGTGGCGGAATTCGAGACCGCCGTCGAGGGCGAGAAGGCACTGATTGAATTTCTCGCCGCGAACTACGCAGATTTCCACAACGTCACCGGCGAAGCCGTCGCCGACTCACTCGGCGGCCTCGTTTCCGAGCCCGACAAGGCCGTGCTCACGGACGCGTTCGCGGACAACGTCGCCGAGGCGTTCCGCTGGGCGTTGCATTCGGGTTTCGGAGGCTGGATCGACGACGATCTCGCGTTCGTCAAACCGTGGGGATTCGACCTCGATGACATGCGTGTGCCGGTCACCGTGTGGCAGGGTCAACAGGACAAGATGGTCCCCGGCGCGCACGGCAAGTGGCTGGCCGCACACATCCCCGGCGCAAAGCTCCGGCTGGAGGCCGATCAGGGCCATCTCTCGCTCGTGACGTCCTATCTGCCGACCATCCTCGAGCAGCTGGCCGGCATGGCCGGCTGACCTGGCAGGCAATTCCCGCGCTTCCGCGGAAACTTATTTTCCGAAGTGGACAATAATCCGCCACGTGGCGGATTTCCTCGAATCTACTTTAAGTATCGCTGATAGGGACCTCCCGCAGAATCGCGACCGGCCGGTATACTTCGGATAGCAGCCGGTGGCGGAGAGAGCCCTGGGGAGGCTGCTTGTGACCCTATGTATGGACTCCTCCAACCCAGTTGCCTAGGTTGGAAGGTCGACCAAGACCAGAACGGAGTCCATACATGCGCTATTCAACAACAGTTGGCGTCGACCTTGCAAAGAACGTCATTCAAG
>Ga0210095_1000020_pt1 | contig 75232 bp, 64 predicted proteins | sample China_Galinas_PW_FD_184861 | JGI IMG/M metagenome (GOLD analysis project Ga0210095, IMG submission 184861) | Wetland microbial communities from San Francisco Bay, California, USA, that impact long-term carbon sequestration - China_Galinas_PWA_D1... | ecosystem: Environmental > Aquatic > Marine >...
GGGCCAGCTCGACGGCTTCACGCCGGAACTCCGGCGGGTATGGCGGCTTGCTTCGTGGCATCGACTCCTCCTTGCCGGAGTCTTGCGACCCCAGCGCTCAGGTGTCGTCGAAACCGGGGGAAGTCCAATCTGCGAGGCCAACCTGCGCTTGCGTTCCGTCAGGCAGGGGATGTCGGGGAAATGAACGGAATCCTGGCGCAAGCGGCGATCAACGGCCTAATTGCTCGCATCGTCCACCAGCTTGGCGACGGAAGGTGGCTGCTGTTTGTACTCAGCCTTTCCAAGGGTTCGATCATCTTGCGTAGCCCGCTCTACATCATCGATTGCAAAGGGTGCTCAGGCAGCGGCGCGGATCTCCGCCTCGCGGCCAAGGACCCGGATCCAGCGATCGGCGTGATCGAAGGTAGGTAGCTCACGGAGGTTGCCGATCAAAGTCCGCCGGACCTGACGGCTGAGTTCGCGGGTGTTGCGGAGTTCCTCGTGTACCGCGTCCAGTCTCATCGAACGAGTTTCGAGATCCCGAATCGCACGCACTTCCTCGTTACGGGTCCATAGGAAGTGGGATCGGGAGCGCTCAGGAAGTTCATCCAACGCTTGGAAGCGGCAACAGCCGAGACTACAGGTGAACTTCGCCTGCAGGGCCGGGTGGCCGAGGATGAACGCGGCTTGGCGCACAGTCATCGTCGTCTTCAGTGGCCTCAGATAGAGCCTGCGACTGCCCTTCGGGCCTTCTGCGAAGCGCTCGCTCTCGGTCTTCCGCCGGTTCAGGCTGCTTAAGTCGGAGGCCTCCGCCAACCCCAATCCGGAGTCGAAAGCCGAGATGCCGAGGGCCGCTAAGACAAGCCCGAATGCTCCGACCCTTGCTGCTATAACTGGCAGCCCCGCCTCCTCGAAGGCCTCCAGCATGCGGACGTATCCAAAGAGCTTCTCGACACTGTCTTGGACCGGGTTGAGGCGCAACGGCTGGACGTAAACCCCATCGACGGGAAGATCCATCAACGTTTCGATCGTCGCGTCGTGATCCTCTCGTACAGCTTTTCCAGGTGCGACCTGGGCGAGTAGCGGACGGGGCTCAATGTCACCGCTTCCGTTCGCCTCGCAAGTTGCTCGTAGAAGCTGGTGGTTGGCGTTGATCCACGCCTCGCGGTCGCGATCGTGCAGAGGCCACGCCGGAGAGATGAAGGCTGCGACGCCCTTCCGCTGCTCGAATTCGAGTACCTCCCTGGCGAAGGTGCTCGTGTCCAGGTCATCGACGGTCGACGCGGATACCTTTCCGGCTGGCGCATACGGCAGCTGCGACAAATTGGCCGTTTCGAGGAAAGAGTCGCCGGTGAAACGAAGGCTCTGTGGCTCGATGAGGAAAGGCACCGAGCTGTCACGGAGGCGTCGTAAGATCGCGGGGTCCTCGGCTGCATATGACGCCTCCGCTATCGCCCCGCGAAGCTGAACGCCCTGGTCAAAGAGGGTGCTGGGTGCGAGGGCCTCCTCCAGAGCGCGGCCGCCGTGGCGCGTAACCCTCGGCAGGTAGCTTGGCTCCCGCAAGAAAGCGGGGACCGTCTTTAGCGAATTCATGGCATCGTCCATTTCATCTGCCAGAATACGAGGCAGATCGGACGACAGAAAGGGAGACAGCGTGCAGGACCTGGTTGAGAGACTTGAGAGTGCCGGCGAGGGGGTGAGCTTCGACCAAGCTGACTTCGCCCGCGTGCTCCAGACGACGCCGCGAACGGTTTCTCGCTGGCTGCACCGCGAAACGGCTCCACGAGCCGAAGCTCGCGAACGGCTGCTCGAGGTGCTCTATGTGATTGACCAGCTCTCCCGGGTGCTGAAACCCAGGGCCGCGCACGACTGGCTGCTGGCTCCGAACGCGATGCTCGACCACGATAAGCCGATCGACCTCCTTACCGCCGGGGAATACCGACGCGTCCTCGGAGCGGTCGAGGCCTTGGCCGAGGGTGTCTTCGTCTAACGACGATCCAACCTCACGTGCCCCTCAGCCGCATAGCCGCAGCGATCGACGGTCTGCCCAGAACCGCGCTTTCTCGGCTTGCGTACCGCCATCAGGCGGTCGAGTGGAGATACTCCCAGCCCGGCGCGGGCGCGCGCACCGTCGGCGGACGCTGGAATCCACCCAACAGCTTCGCGACGCTCTACCTCGGTCTCTCCGTCGAGGTCGCCGCCGCCGAGTTGGAGCGGCTGGCGGAGCGAGCCGGACGGGAGGTAACGGACTTCATGCCGCGCCATCTGCTGGAGTACGAGATCGAGTTGGACGCGGTCCTCGACCTGACCGACGACGCCGCCTTGGACGCCCTGGAACTCACCAAGGCAGATTTGACTTCGGCCGATGCCGATAGCTGCCAACGAGTCGGAGAGGCGGCCCATCACCTCGGTTGGGAGGGCATCTTGGCCCCGTCCGCCACCGGAACGGGGAACATCGTCGCCGTCTTCATCGAGCGCCTGTCGCCGCAATCGCGGGTTGAGGTTCGCTCAAGGAAGCACTGGGAAACCCCGCAAGATATGAGATAGGCGTTGGAGTTACCCGGCACCCTTCAGCGGCAGGCGGAACTCGACGAACTATCCCGGATCGGGCCAGCCGCCGGGGCATCGTACACCGGCCAGCCGAGGCCTCCAAGGGAACGTCAAGGGAACGAACGGGTCAAAAACTGGCCATTTTCGGCCCAGCTGACCTTGGTTGACTCGGGTTGACTCAGCCCGACACCGACGGTCAGTTGCCGCACTTTACGGCCAAATTTGGCTCTACACTGCGGTTTCCCATGCGCCCGACGAGAATCGAACTCGCGACCTTCGGCTTGAAAGGCTTTCTTGCCTTCGGCCTGCTCCAGCTGGCGCTGTCCTTGGAATCGTAGCGCTGGTGCGGAATGCCGGGCCGCAAGGGCCGCTATCCAGAACCCGAAGTGCCCCAAGGGAACGTGCAAGGGAACGAAGCTCAAGCGATGGGAGCTGCCAGTAAAGCGTTCTCAAACGGCTTCGGCAATCCGCCTTTGCGACAAAGCAGGATCAGCCAGTATCTAATCTCCTACGAGTTTCGCGTGAGCACCGTTTGCGATGGCCAGCGCAAGCTCCTTGTTGGTGTCTGGATACTTCATCTGGCGCATCGCGTAGGAGTAGGCGGTAGCAGGAAGCTCTTCCTCCTCAGCGCTCGCTTCCGCGGCCCAGTCCCGGCAGGCGCGCACGAACTCGGGCACGGGACAGCCGTCGAGATAAGCGTCGAGATCGGCCCAGCTGGCTGCTTGTGCGGGTTCTGGCCAATCGCCGAAAGCACCTGCCATCTGGGGATGGAACAACGAACTGAACTCAAGCGTAACGGGGTCGAGGGCGCCGTTCGCGTCCCCAACCTCTCCATAGTCGATGAGGGTCGGATCGGTCCCGTCCTTGACGAGAACGTTGAAGCCGTGAAGGTCGCCGTGTGCCATCGTCTTCGCCACCCGTACCTCTATGTCGCGCTCGCTGGGAACCTCCACTCCGGCCCCATGGAGGTCCGCATCGGAAACGAGGTCGCGCCGCAGCTGGTCGAGGCCGACGAGTTGCTCAGGTGCGCCATCAAACCAGGACGTAAGGCCCTCGCGGAGACGCTGCGCGACCTGGGCCGCGGCCATGTCTTCACCCGCGGCGAGGAGGCCGGCGAGCGTGCTCGTGTATTCGTGGGCGTACTCGTAGATCAGCGCCCCGCGAGACCCGGCACCAGCCCTGACGACCGTGAGCAGGTGCGCCGCGAGACCCCAGGGCAAACGCGGGGCGATCTGCTCGTAGCTGTCCGCCTCGCGGGCCACCCGAACGAGATCGCCGAGCTTAGCGACGGCTTTGCCGGCGTCCGTGTCGCCGGATCCGCGCAGGTGAAGCGCCAGCGTCTTTGACCCCGAAAGGCCGCTGTCGAACGCGCGGACGATCCCCCGCTCGGCACCCTGTATGCGACCATAGATTTTCAGGGCGCGCTGATCGCTCAGCGAGAGCCCAAGGTCGTCGCCTTCGAGCCGAAACCCGTCAACGATCTCCGTCTTGGCGATATGCGCCTGGACCGCTTCCACGCACGCCGGAAGATCCTCCTTGGGGAAAAACTGAACAAGGGTCTCCTCGGTCTTCGTGCCGTAGAGGTCGGCCGAGGCGCCGACCTTGAAGAACTCCCGCATCATATGCAGGTTGCCCTGGCCGGACAGGATGTACGCGGGGGTGCCGGGAGCCCGCTCGCGGATCAGCGCGAAGAGACGCTTTCCCTCCTCGATCTCCGCGTCTCCGTGCCGGGCGTTGACCGGTAGAGCGAGGTCGCAGATGAAGAGGTCGTAGTCGTGGTCGCGGATAGCCTCTTCGGCATCGGCGCCGTTGCCAGCGATCTCGAAGGCGACCTTAGTGGGGTCCGGACAGCAGGCGCGCTCAATAGTGCGCGCCTCGCGCGCGTCGTCCTCGATCAGAAGGAGACGACAACTGGAGTTCACCGGGACGGCTCCTCGGGCCAGCGGATCAGCGCAGTCGCGCCACCTCGGTCGTTGCGACGGATGAAGACCTCGCCGCCTAGGCTTCGCATCGCCTCACTAGCGGTCGCTAGACCATAGCCGGGATGGCCTACCTTGGTACTAACTCCGACCCTGCTGCGGGTCGCGAGGAACGGAGGTGGTCCTGGACCGCGGTCGATGATTGAGATCTGGATCGAGTCGCCCGAAATCCCCCAGGTGATGGTTACAGCTCGTTCCCCCGGCGCGTCTAGAGACTCGGTCGCCTCGGCTGCATTGGCTAGGAGGTTCCGGATCGCGAGATCGAGCAAGGTCCTGTCGGCGCGCACCATGAACACTGGGCCGGGACCCTCCAGTCGAATCGGGACCGGAACCTCAAGGGTGGTGGAGACGCGATCGGCGAGCGCAATAAGCTCGGCACGCAAATCGAACTCCTCGATTTGCGGATTGCTGGTCGCCGATGCAAGGACCCGAAGTCCATTGCACACGTCGGAGAGGAACTGTAGCTGGCGCTCGGTCTCTGAGCCACGAAAGTTCGCGAAGTCTTCGCCCGCCGCGACCCGGGCACGCCCGACCACAGCGGCAACCTCATGCAGAACACGGTTGGTGCTGACGTTGACAGCTTGGCGGGCCACCTCAGGGGCAGCGTCCTCGATCTCCTCGTCCCAGCGGGGAGCGGCGACTGCAGTTGGCTCGTCGAGCTCGCTCACCCCGAGGGCCAGGATCTCGGCAAGCACCCCTCGTACCCAGGGTACGTCCTCCTTAGCGAACGCTGCACCAACCTCAGCCTGCGCCTCGCCGCTCAGGTCGGTGGTGTTCTCGCGCAACTCTCGAGCGGCCTCGAGTCGCGTCGACTCGCTTTCTGAGCGAAGCCGGGCAAGTGCTCGGACTACCTTGTCACTCATCGGGATGGGCCGTGTAAAACTCGGCCCGCCTGGCGAAGGCCTGGCGCCCGCCCTCCATCAGGGTGGTAATTGCCTCAACCGAGGGCGCGGCGTCGAGATCCGCGGCGGAGGCCACAAACCCCCGACGTCCATCGGAGGCGAGGACGATGACCTGGCGGGCATCACCAAGAACCGGGATATTGGCGTTGTGGGTGGCGACAATCGCCTGGCCGCCTTCTGAGCGGTTGCGGATCGCGCTCACCAGAGTGTCGACAATGAACGCGTTGTCGAGATGATCCTCGGGCTGGTCTAGCAGGATTGCCTCTCGCTCCTCGGCTAGGAGCAGCGGGAGAACGACCGTGCATCGCTGGCCCATTGAGAGGTTGCGGGTTACCTTGTAATCCTGCCCGTCCAGCAAGGCGAAGTCGACCGCGTCCTCCAAAGGGGCCATGAGAAGCGAGGAGAGGGAGCGATCTTCGAGGTGGGCGAGGAGGCGGCGGGATCGGCCCTCGTCTATGTCTGCTATGTCGGCAAGCCACTTCGAGTCACCCGCCTCCGCCGCGGTCACCAACTCGCGCGGGCTGACCTTGGGCGCAAGCTGACTGGCCAGAGTCTTATAGCGCAGGTTCGAGCCCTTCAGCAATTCGACCAGCGCGGTCTCGTAGCTGCTGAGCTCGCCTGACTTGTCGACACGCACCTCGATCCGTCCGTTGAAGCGATGGGTCAGCTCCTCGGCGCACCTCTTTCGATGTTCAAAGCGTTTGCTTGACACCGCCTCGAGCCGATCAAGCGCCGTGTCCCGCTGCTTCACGAGTTTCTCGATCTGCTTGGCAAGCTGACCCGCCCGCTTCTGCTGTGCCTGGGCGCCTTTCAGCTCCTGACGCAGCGCGCTCACCTTGCGCCCAAGTTCGCCGGCTCCAGTCTCGATTTTCTCGAGCTGGTCGTTCTTATCCTTTAGTTTCTTCTGCTGGCGCGCTCGTTTCGTATCCTTCTCTTTCCGCGCTTTGCTCACGAGCTTCTCGACTGCCTTGAGAGCGGCATCAGCTTCTCTCAGACCCTCGCTAGCGGCAGCGATTTTCGCGGTGACCTGAGCATCGACAGCGGCTGAGGGGAGTTCGGGAAGGGAAGGCTCTGCAGATACCTCGTGGATCTGCTCACGCCAGTCGGCGACGGCCTCGGCGGCCGCGCCATAGGAGTCTGCCGCCGCCCGGAGTTGGCCGACCTCGTCAGACATCTCGGCGACCTGCGCCTGCAGCTTTTCAAGCTTTTTGACGTCGGCTGCACCTGACTTCTGTTCTTTCTCAGCCTCGGCGAGCCTGGCTTCGAACTCCTTGGCCCGCTCGGCTTGCTCGACGACTTCTTCGTGCTCCTCGCGCAGCAGCTCAAGACGGTGCTCGATGGCGGCGACCTCGTTGCGAGATTTCGGCGCTCGAGTGGACGGACCGGGTGGCTCGACAAGGCGATCAAGGATCTCGCGACGACTTGAAGGGTCGAGCCCGATCGCCTCGATCTCGTTCTGGGAAACGATCAGCGGCATACCTGACTCGTACGGACGAGAGGCCGAGGGAGCCTCATCAAAACCGGTTCGGGTGAAGACAACGGGCCGCCCATCGACACTGGCATATAGCGTGACGGTGCCGTCGCCAAGGATCGCTAGAGCCTGCTCCGCGGCCTCGGCTTCTGCCTCCTCGGTCATTGCCGGGACGGCGAGGACGAAGCGGATCAGCTCAAGGACCGAAGTCTTGCCGGCACCGCGCGCCCCGATCAGAACGTTCAGTCCCTCAAGGAACGGTACGTTCAGCCCGTCGAGGAAGCCGCCGCTCACCTCAAGGCGATCGATTCTCATTTCGGCTCGGCCGGAGACAGGTGCACGCGGGGAGAATAGTCGTGGCTATCCAAGAAGGCAGTGATGCTGCCCGTGAGGTCCTAGCGCTAGCGGCATCAAGTTGCTTGTTTACCGGCTCCGCTATCGCGTGACAGCAACACGATAGAGCTGCAGGAACTACTAGCCAAGCCTCGCCCGTCCGCTGTCAATCCGCGGCGGCGCGTCTCGCCGCTGGACCAGAAAGCTTCGGTTTACCTCATCCCCAGCTTCCAGTTGCCGGTGCCGATAGCCCCCGGTCCCGAGCCGACCTCCCAGAGGTCGCCCGTGTTGGCCTGGAAGGCGATGTCGTAGCCGCCGCCTGGAGTCGTTGCGATCGCCGGGCTGGTTCCCGCCTTCATCCCCAGCTTCCAGTTGCCGGTGCCGATAGCCCCCGGTCCCGAGCCGACCTCCCAGAGGTCGCCCGTGTTGGCCTGGAAGGCGATGTCGTAGCCGCCGCCTCCCGTCGTCGTCCCTCCAGTGAACCGCACTGCGCCCACGAAGGGCTCGGTCGTTTCAACGGAGGCGAGGCTCCGTTCGTGGACTCCATCCGGATAGATCCAGAACGCGATATTGGCATCCCACATCATCCCGCCGCCAGCATAAACACCGACGTGTTCAATGCCAGAAAAGGTGCCACCGAAGTACACGAGATCACCGGGCTCCAGTTCGGCCTTCGAGTAGATGTGCTCGCCTCCCTGGGCAACAGCGTTTGCCGCCTGCGTGCTGTCGTGGGTCAGCACCTTGCCGGTAGCCCGATAGACCGCGTACAAGGTCAGCCCCGTACAGTCGAATCCCTTCGTCGTACCTGGGCACTGGGTTGCGCCTTCGACGTTCCCGGCGCCATGCGAGGGGCCGCTTGGTTCTCCTCCCGCGAAGCAGTACGGCGTGCCTTCCCACTTCTTCGCTTCGCGCAGGATCGTCTCGCCCATAGAGTGCGCGGTACCGCCAACAACAGAGATTGCGGGCGACGTATGTGCGGGTGCGGTTGACACGGATTCTTCCGAGGATTCAGGTTCTTCCCCGCTCGGATTGGAGGTTTCGCTGGAGCCCGAGGAAGCGCTCTGCTCAGACGCCGGAGGCGTCGCCGACGGAACTCCCTGAGCCGGGCCAGACTCGGCTTCTTCGACCGGAATGGTTCCGGCCCGTCCGCAACTGAATGCGTGCCGCACGCGAACGCAAACCTTGACGCGGTAGCGGCCGGGCGGAGTGTTCGTCGGGATGCCGACGAGGAAGTTGACGCGCTTGCGACGACGGGCGGGAAGGGGTGGGACCTTGAACGATCCCACCTTCTGCAAATGCCGACCCCGGACCGACCAGCGCAGCGAGCCCTTTGCGCCGCGGACCTGCTCCCTGGTGCGGTTGCGCAGTAGAGCTGAGGCGCGCAGGCGACGTCCGTCGAGCGTCGTTTCAGACTTGACGACCAGCACCTTCGGGCGCAGTCTGCGCAGCTGGTGGCGTATGCATCGGCGCAGGGTGGTCCCGCGCTTCCCTCGGCAGCGACGCTGCGCACGTACGTACCGCGGCGCGTGGCGAGGAGAGCGGGGCACCTTCCGATGGCCACGTGCGCGTACGGCATTTGCACTGTCGACTAAGGCGTGAGACCCGGCTGCCAAGCTAAAAATGAGCAGGCAGGCACCGAAGGTGATCGTGAATCGACGCATTACGTCGGACCTGGCAAGTTGCGGGACGACTGGAACATCTCCTCCCTAACGTTGTCAGATACCTGCCGCACTGCGCCTGCCTCCCTAGGCGTTTACGGTGGGAGCCCAACAGGGTCTCCACCCCCTCGGATGACTCGGACCGAGACACTATCGGAGTCCCCAACCGGTCTCATCGCTTGCCCAAGAGCTACCACTGGACTGGCCCGATTTCTTGCATGACCTCACCCTCTCAAGGGATTTGGTCCCCAACGAAGGCGGAGGGGTTCAGCGTAGGCGCAACTGAGTGTCTCCGCCTACGCCGGAGCGACCGGCAAGCCTGCCTCGTTCGCCGCTTCCGCCAAGTCTCCATCCCAGGTGACAAGGGTGGGCTCGTTCTCGCCCAGCGCCAGCGCAGTGGCCAGGTGTACGGCGTCGTAGCCGCGCAGCTCAAACTCTTCGGCCAAGGCGCCCGCGTTGCGGGCGAGTGGCTCGTCGACGCCGATCAAGGCCAGGTCGGATACGACGTCCTCGAAGTCGGCGAGCGCGCGGGCATGGTCCTTGTCCCCCAGGCGGCCGCTTCGTCGGGCGGCGGCCAGGGCCGCGCGGCCCTCGGGATAGATGAGCATGCTCGCCGCGGCCGCGTGCGGGGTGCTCCACAGCTCCGACGCCAGATCGGAGCCGTCCTCGTCGATGACCAGCTTGACGAGGGCCGAGGTGTCGAAGTAGAGGGTCAGCGGCGCTGCTCGGCGACGAGGTCTGAAACCGGACCCGTGGCCTCCACCCGCGCCCGACGGGGCGAGCGGCGCCCCTCCGGCATACGCACCAGGCCGCGCTCGGCTAGCTCGGCTAGCGGATCGCCGGACTCGGCAGCGCTGAGCCGGGCAATGGGCCGGCCACGCCGGGTGACCAGCACTTCCTGGCCCTCCTCAACTCGCTGGAGATACTCGCTGAGCCGGTCGTGCAGCTCTCGCACTCCGACCTCGCCGCTATGTGCATGTAGCGTCATTGACGTGACTCTAGCAGCTACATTGAGCGCGCCCAGGCTGTCTCGGAGTTCAATGCCCGCCTTCCGATGCGACATCTACGAGCCTTCCTCCCGCTCGCGCTCCGCGATGAAGGCGTCCAGCTGATCGCGGGCACGCTCTAGCTCGCCGTCGAGGACGTGGGTGTAGCGGCGCAGAGTGATCGGGGCGGCGCCGGGCTGGAGCTTCGGCGCTTTGTGCCCCATGAACTTCGACGCGACCTTCGGGCTGACACCGGCGTGATCGAGCCAGGTGGCGGCAGTGTGGCGCGAGTCCTGCAGGCCGATCGGGTCGAGGCCCGAGTCGGTCCACAGCTTGCGAACCCGCTTCTGCAGCATGTCGAGTGAGATCAGCCCCGAGGCGGCCCTCGCCCGCGGCGGGCAGACCCGGCCCTTCTCCGGCCGGCCCTGCCTCTCCCACTCGACCCGTAGGAGTCGCTCCAGCGGCCGGGCCAGCGGCACGATCCGCCGCGCCGCTTCGGACTTGCGCGCGTCGTCGTCACCGGCCAGCAGCATGACCCGGCTCTCGAAATCGACCTCCGGCCACTCGAGATGGCGAACCTCCTGCGAGCGCGCGGTGCCGTAAGCGGCCAGGGCGAACGGCAGGGCATCCTTGCTTTCCAGCTGCGCCAGTAGGCGCACGAACTCGCCCGGCGTCGCGATCCGGTCGCGCTCCTTGGAGTCGTTAGCCGGCAGGCGGATCAGGGCCGCCGGGTTGTCCTTCGCCAGATCGCGGTCTTCCGCCCACCGGTACAGCGACCGCACCGCGTTGATGATCGAGTTGACGCGCGAGCTCGACAGGCCGGCCCGCTGGAAGTCGTCGACCGCGCGCTGCAGCTCACCCCGCGTGACCTCGTTCAGGTCTTTGCGCCGCGTCGGCGGCGGCAGCCGCTTCAGCGATGAGTCCAGGTTGACGATCGCCTTCGCCTTGTAGGGCTTGCGCTGCTTGTTGAGCGCGACGCCCTCGCGGGCGTCGGCGACGAAGCGTTCGTGGGCGTCCTCGAAGCGCAGCGCCGGAGGACGCTCCACGAGCACCCCCTCGCGCACTTCGGCCAGCAGGTCGGCACGCAGGTTCCGCGCCTCGGCGACCGTCGGGCGATGCGCGGTCTTGCGGTGGCGACCGGCGTCCTTGTCCCAGACCACCCCGTAGAAGCTGGGCTCGCAGGTGCAGTGCGGCCCGTCGACCGCCAGCGCGCAGCCGAGCCGGTGCCGCGCGAACACCCCCTGGTAGCGGGTCCGCGTGTCGACGTAGCGCCGCCTGGCCGGCTGCTCCGCCATCAGCGACTCACTCCCGCTTTCCCGGCGTGCAGGCCTCCGACTCCGCCCAACGCTCCAGGTCCCCGGGCCGGTACAGCCGCAGCTGCCCCGAGTACACGCAGCGCAGGTAGGGCTGCACGTGGCGCTGAAAGTGGCTGAGGCTCATGCTGAGCGCCGCAGCCGCCTCCTGGCGGGTCAGCAGCAACCGCGCCTGCACGGCCGCCTCTCCACGGAACTCGTAGCTCTCGATCCCCGTCGCTCACCGCTGCTCCCTTCGTCTCGCGGGCCTGGCTTCACTGCGCGCCAAAGCCGCGCCGGGGAGGACACGCCTACGCCACGAAGCCATGACGACCCAATGACGCAGCGGCGAGAAATCTCCCCCCTGCGCCCGGCGCGGACAATGCGCGAAGTGAAGTCAGGCCCGCCGGGGCGGCTCCGCTGCGCCTCTATTCGGCCCACGGGAACACCTCCACCCATTCCCGCGGCGCGCACAGCCCCGGACAGCCGTAGTCCGAGCTCTTCCACGAGACGTGCAGGTGGGCGTTCTCGCCCGCGTGCGTCGGATCCCCGTGACCGGGATAGCCGTTGTAGCCGATGAACTGGATCGCCGGGACCAGCGGGCAGACCGGTGCGCTGCCGATCGCCCCGCAGCTCGGAATCCAGCCCAGGGCGAGCGCCGCCCGCAGCGCCGTCTCATCCCACGACCGCCCCGCCGCCGGCACCATGTCCATCGCCGTCCCGTCGCCGTGGGTCTGATGCCCAACCTCGCGCGCGGCGGTGACCCGCAGGTCGAAGCTTTCGAGCAGCCAGACAGCGTCGGGCCAGATGCGCGCGTCGACCGACTCCGGCGCGCCGCCGCCGACCCACAGCCGCGCCGGCAGCGGCTTGAAGGCGCGTGGCGAGGAGAGCCGCAGCGCCTGGCCGAGCGTCGCGCCCGAAGGAGAGCCGGTCCCGCAACCCGCTTCGGCGAACGCCGCCGGACCTTCCGCCCCTCCACCGAAGCGCTGGGCGGCGCGTTCGACCTGCGCCACGTACCACTCGGCGTGGTTGTAGGAGAGGATCGCGCCGTGCCAGTCGCGCGGCGCGCCCGAGGCGCGCAGCAGACGCGCCGCCGCGAAGATCGCGTCCCAGGGGTTGTAGGGGTCCTTGACGCCGTCGCCGTTGGCGTCGACCCCGTAGATCGCCCAGCTCGAGGGAATGAACTGCATCCATCCTTCGGCTTCCGCCGAGGACACCGCGAGGTCGGAGCCGAAGCCGGTCTCCACCCAGTTGATCGCGGCGAGGATCGAGGGCCCGCGCTCGCCCAAGCCGTAGCGCTCGCTCGCCGACCGGTAGATCGGCACGAGCTTCGCCGGCACCCCTTCGACCGAGCCGACCGCTTCTTCCCCGCATCCATTCCGAGCGCCGAAGAGCAGCGCCGCCGAAGCGGCCGCCCCGACGACGAGCAGGAAGACCGCGAACGCGACGCCCACCAGCGCCGCGGGCAGGATCGAGGCCTTGTCTCTGTCGCCGGACCGATGCATCTCTTCCGGCGCATCTGTCCGCAACTAATGCGGTTCGCCTCATGTTTAAGAAAGGTGAGGCAGTTCGGGACCTTTCCGGACAGGGGAAGCATGGGAGCGATACGGAGTACTGAGCAGGGAGCAACTCAACGCGCCGCCGAAGCCGGCGGCGATCTGACGAGAGAGGAGCTGGAGTCGGCCGAACGCGGCTTCCTCCAACTGCTACGCCGCAAGCGCTTCTCCCCCGCCTTCCGCCACCGCCACGCCGCCGACCTGCTCGCCAAGGCGCGGTTGGAGCTGAGCGAACACCTCGCCGGAGGCGCCGAAGTGAGGAACCCCGCCGGGTGGATCGTCCACTGCGCCTGGCGGCGCACACAGAACCTGCTCGAGGCGGAAGGCCGGGCGCCGCGGGTGCTCTCGATCGACAACGGCCACCCGATCGCCAGGGAGTCGACCACCCCCGAGGACAGGGCGCTCGAATCCGACCGCTACCGCCGCCTGCAGGCAGCGATCGAAAGGCTGCCCGAGGAAGAGCGCAAGGTGATCGCCCTCGCCTATTTCGAGGGCATGTCGGTGCGCGAGGTCGGACGCGCCCTCAAGTGGGACAAATGCAAAGCCGACCGCCGCCACCACGCAGCCCTGGAGCGACTCCGCAAGCTCCTGCGGGTCGAGGACATCGACTCCCTCGCGGTCGAGCTCGGAATCCTGGCCTGGGCCTCGGTAAGGGCCCCCGACTCACGACCGCGCCTACTCGCCGCCCTCGACGTGGCCGGGCATCAGGCCATCGCATTGCTCGGCCGCACCCAAGACCTGGCGCGACGCCTGCTCGGCGGAGGGGCGGCCGAGCCCGGCATGGGCCCGGCCCTCGGCGGCGCGGCTCGCGCAGCCGGCGCCTGCGGCGCGGCCGCCGTGGCTTGCCTCGCCACGGGCGTGATCGGGCCGGGAGTCGGCGCGGTCAACGACCTCGCCGAACACCACAGGCGCCCTCCGGTCGAGCATCACGCTCCGGCGCCGGCGCCAACCGAACCCGAAAGCGCCCCGGCGGCCACCCCGGCGACGAGCGCGAGCGCAGCGACCAATGAAGCCGCAAAGCGGGCCTCTAAGTCTGCCTCACACAAGCGAAATCGGGAAACGAGCTCCGCGGCCAGCTCGGCCCCGACCGCATCGGCCAAACAGGTGGCCCAGGAGTTCGATCCCTTCAGCGGCGGCGGTGGCGAAGCCACCTCCGAAGCCTCAAGCGGGAGCAGCGGCTCGGCCTCCTCGAGCAGCTCGATGGAATCGAGCGGCGCGAGCAGCTCCACCTCGGCGCCGCGGGCGAGCGGCAAGCAGGTGGAATCCGAGTTTGGCTTTTAACAGAGCGGTTCAGACCGCGGACAAATCCCGTGGGAGACAGCGGTCCCGATCTGAGCTGCCACTCATCGCAGATCATGCGGGTGTAGAAACGCACCCACCGAGCTTGAGACGATCCACCTTGCGCGGGTGTAGCCATTCGAGTGTTCCCCTGCGAAGTTGTCGGAACGGATGAAGACTTCTCGGCCTCGCACCGCTTCGACGTAAGCGACATGGCCGGCGAATCCTCCTCCCCACCACGCAATCGAGCCGATGGCAGGCGTGTGGTTGTGGCTCACGTGGTGGATCCATTCGTCTGCGTTGCCCCAATTTCCTGGATCAGACGATAGTCCGCTCCGCTCGAGTCTCCACGCGGCATAGAGCGTGCAGTTGTGGTAGCCGTTCGCAGTGACCGCCCATCGGCCGCCGTAGTGGCTCCATGCCCAGGTCCCCTTGGTATTGGTGGCGTGATATCCCGGAGTGCAGGCATAGCCATAGCTGAAACACTTGACGCGTGAGCCGCTTCCGGCGGGAGGGTTGTTGCCCTTCGAACTCCAGATCGCCTTGCCGTGCCAGTAGATGACCAGGTTGCCGTCGTTCTGCATGTGAAGGTTCGCACCGCCGTGGTGGTCGGTGTGGCTGGCCCAGATGGCATGTCCGTGCCAGTAAACGACCAGGTTGCCGTCGCCTTGCATCACGGCTTCGGCGCCACCGTGACCATTGGTGCCCGTGGACCAGATCGCCTTGTGTCCCTTGTAGACGACGAGATTCCCGTCGCCCTGCATGACAAGGCGATATGCATGGGACGGTGAGTGGATGACGGCGCCAGGCTTGAGTCGCCGGCCCGGTGGGGCGATATTGGCGTGCCTTCGGCCCGGCGCCTTGGCATGGGTTCCGCCCGGCGTCGAGGAAGAATGCCTGCGGTTCGTTCCGGTGGCCCAGATCGCGTGGCCCGACTCGCGGATCACCAGGTTGCCGTCGTCCTGCATGTCTAGCTTCGCGCCGCCGTGGTGGTCGGTGTGGCTGTTCCAGAGCGCGTGGCCGGACTGGTAGACGACGAAGTTGCCGTCGCCCTGCATGACGGCGTTGGCCCCGTCGTGGCCGTTGGTCTTGCTCGACCACAGCGCGCTGCCGCCGTGGTAGAGGACGAGGTTGCCGTCGCCCTGCATGATCAGGCGGTAGCTGTGGTTGGGCGAGTAGAGCGTGTCGCCTGCGTAGAGGCGCTGGCCGGGTTCGAGGATGTGGGTGTATTCGGCAGCCGATGCCGTCGCGCCGGGGAGAAGCGACAGAAACGTCAGGGCGGTGAGGGCAAGTCCAAGGGCTCTGATCGTCGTCGCTCGCAGACCACGCGTCACGAAGCCCCTTGTCTTTGCGTGCATCGACGCTGAAACCACCAGACATCCCCACCTTTGGCGGCGCCGGGGGCGCCAGTCGCGTTTTTCTGGGAAAGACGCAGCAGCGCGCTGCACATAGGTCCTTCCCTGCCTCCTGCACTACTTCCCGAGCAGCGTAATACACACTCGGTCCTCACTGCATCGCGTTCAGGGCGAAGTCCCTATTCCGAATCACGCACCTTCTGAGCCGGGAATGGCCAGGGCAGCCCAGGTCGGTGAGGCAAACACCCTCCTCTGCGGACAACCCGTGCGAACGCACCCGATCCGCAAGGAGGTCCGCCGTGTCGATACCGATCGCGATCCAACTCGGCCTGCTCAAGTTCGCCGCCGTCAGCATCAAACCGAACCCCGGCGGCCTTCCTGGCGCCGGCGCCCTGGAGAAGCTCGTCAACGGCCTCGCCGCCGTCGCCTTGCTGGGCTGCGGCGCGGCGCTGGTGATCGGCGCCGCGCAATGGGGCCTCGGCCAGCGCGCCAACAACTACACCCAGGCAGCCGACGGCAAGTCGAAGATGCTCTACGCGATCGGCGGGGCGTTCGTGGTCGGAGCGGCCTCGGCGCTGATCAACTTCTTCTACGGCGCCGGCACGGCGGTGCACTGATGGCGCTTGCGTCGCAGCAAGGTCGCTCGAAGCGCCGCCTCGCCCCCGTCCTCCTGGTCGTCCTCGGCCTCCTCGCGGGCGTGCTGATCGGACGCGCGAGCGCCCCGCAGGGTAGGCCCGCGCCGAGCGCAGCGGCCGGCATCGGCGCGACGGCGACGCGCGCCGGCGTCCCGGTCGGCTTCGCCCGCACACGGACGGGAGCCGCCGCGGCCGTCGCCTCCTACCAGCGGGCCTTCGCCGATACGGCGATCCTGCGGCCCGCCGCCCTGCGGCGGCGGATCGAAGTCGTCGCGAGCCCCGACTACGTGCAGACGATGCTCGCCGCCAACTCGCCGGGCCGCGAACGGCTGGCGCGCGGGCCGATCGGCGCCGGAGTCGCGCACGGCATCCGCACCCTCTACCTGGGCGTGCCGATCGGCTACCGGATCGAGTCCTTTTCATCTCGTCGCGCCCGCGTCCTCACCTGGGGCTTCACCCTGCTCGGCAACGCCTCGGCGATCGCGCCGCGCGCCTACTTCGGTCTCACTCACACAGACCTCGTCTGGCAGCACGGTGATTGGAAGATCGCCCGGACCGAAGCGAGCTTCGGTCCCACGCCCCGTCTGCAGACCCCACCCGGCCCCGCCGGCGGCTACAGCGTGATGCGCCTCGCCAGGGAGCTGCGCAGCTATGACGTCGCTCCGTAGGGGGCTCGTTTGCGCCGGCCTCATCGCGGCGCTGGTTGCGCTCTTCGTCCTCGCACGCCCCGCGCCCGAGCAGGCGCGAGCCAACCCCATCTGCGACGCCGCCAGCGCACCCGCGCACGCCGTCACCGGCGGGGTCGGCGCGATCACCGGCGGGGCGATCGGCGGCGGCAACCCGGTCGGGGACGCCTGCAACGCGGTGAGCGGCGATGCGATCGGCGCCCTCACCTCCCCCGTGACCGGGGCGCTGAAGGGAGTCGGCGACGACGTGCTGAGGCAGATCGCGACCTGGGTGAGCGAAGGGGCCGCCTGGCTGATGGGCCGGGTCGCGAAGGCGATCGACTCCTCGACCAGCCCGCACCTGGGCACCCGCGGCTTCCTCGACCAGTACGCCAGGATGGCCGAGATCGCAGCCGTGATGGCGGCGGCGATGCTGCTGCTCGCAGTGCTCGAGGGGCTGGCGCAGGGCAGCCTCGCGGCGCTCGCCCGCGCCGCCTTCCTCGACCTGCCGCTCGCTCTGATCGGGACGAGCGTCGCCTTCGTCGTCGTCGGGCTGCTCCTGGGCGCGACCGACGGCCTCTGCGAAGCGGTGTCCGGCTCGGCCTCGGCCGACGGCCAGCGCTTCTTCGCCGAAGCGATCCACAGCCTCGCGGTGGCCGGGGCCGCCGCGGGCGGAGCGCTCAGCGGCACGGCCGGGAGCGGCCCGGCGAACGGGGCGGTCGCCGTGCCGCTCTTCGTCACCTTCCTGGTCGCGGTGATCGCCGCCTTCGCCTCCTTCTTCGTCTGGATCGAGCTCTTGATGCGCGACGCGGCGATCTACGTGGTGGCGCTCTTCGTCCCCCTCTCCCTGGCGGCCTCGATCTGGCCGCGCTGGTCGGGCGCGCTGCGGCGGACCGCCGAGCTGCTGGTAGTCGTGATCGCCTCGAAGTTCGTGATCGTCGCGATCCTCAGCCTCGCCGCGAGCCTCCTCGCGCACAACGCCGGTCAGGTCGAGCAGATCCTCGCCGCCTCGGCGCTGATGCTGCTCGCCAGCTTCTCGCCGATCGTCCTGCTGCGCCTGGTGCCGTTCGCCGAGGGCGCGATGGCGGCCGCCTACGCGCGCCGCTCGGCGACCGGCGGAGCGCTCTCCGGTGTCCATCTGGCGACCCAGGTCCAGATGATGCGCCAGATGGCGCACGCCAACTGGCGGGGCTCGGGCGCCACCGAGACCCTGTCGGGCGGCGGCCGCCCGGGCGGTCCCGGTCCGTCGGGACCGAAACCGGGAGACGGCCCCCGCGGCGCAGGCGGACCTCCCGGTGGCGGCGGACCCGCCTCGACGGGAGGAGCGGGGAGCGCCGGCCGAGGAGCCGCCGCGGGGAGCGCTGCCGCAGCCGCTCCTGCCGCCGCTGCGGCGACACCCGTGGCGGCGGCAAAGGGCAGCAAAGCCGCGGCCGGACGGCTCGGGCGCACGGCGAGCGCCGAGTCCGCTGGCGCGAGCCGGGAGACGGGTTCGGGCTCGACTCCGGGCGCGTCTGCGCCGCGACCACAGAGCAGGCCACAACCCGCCCAGGCGACCTCGACCGAAAGGGAAAGCCGGAAAGCCACGGACACAGAGCGGCGCCCCGCGCAGGGCGACCGGCCACCCGACGGCGGGGCGCCCGCTCCACGCCCGGCGCCCGAACCGTCGACGCCCAGGCCGAGCGGAGTGAAGCCCGGTGAGTAGCGAGCGGCGCTACCGCTTCGGACCGCTGGAGCAACGGGCGCTGGTCGGACCGCTGCGAGCGGGGCAGGTCGTGGTTCTGGCACTCGGTGCCGTGATCGCGCTCGGCTCGCTGTACGGGCTGAGGAGCTTTCTCGGGCTGGCGATCGGGGTCGGCGCGCTCTGCGCCGCAGCGGCGGCGATCCTCGTGCCGCTGGAAGGTCGCACAGCGGAGGAGTGGGCGCCGGTCGCGATCGCCTGGGCGCTGCGCCGAAGGCGCGCGCGGGCCGGCTACCGCTCGGCTTCGGTCGGTGCGGGAACGCGCCTGAATGCGGACGGCGCGCCGGTGCACGAGCTCTCGCTGCCGCCGGCGCTCGCCGACCTCGAGCTGCTCTCGGTCCCCTACGGCCGCGAGACGGTGGGGGTGATGCGCGACCGCCGCGCCGGCACCTACACCGCCGTGCTCGCCGTGCGCGCCGGAGCCTTCGGTCTGCGCGACGCCGCCGAGCAGGAGCGAAAGCTCGACGCCTGGGGCTCGGTGCTGGCGAGCTGCGGGCGCGACGGCAGCCCGGTCAGGCGGCTGCAGTGGATCGAGCGCACCCTGCCCGCCGACGGCGACGAGCTGGCCGCCCACCTGCAGGCCGAGCGCGACCGCGCCGTCCCCCTGGACTCCACCCTCGTCCGCTCCTACATCGAGCTGATCGAGTCCGCCGCGCCGGCGAGCGCCGAGCACGAAGTGCTGATCGCGATCCAGATCGACCAGCGCCGCGGCGCGAGGGAGCTGCGCCGCCTGGGCGGCGGCGAGGAGGCGGCCTGCGAGCTGCTCCTGCGTGAGGCCGAGAGCTTCGCCGAGCGACTCTCACTCGCCGAGCTGACCGTCTTCGGCGTCCTGCGTCCCAGGCAGTACGGGGAGGTGATCCGCGACGCCTTCGATCCCTTCGGCCGCAACGCTCGTGCCCGCGCGGCGCTCGGCGACCCCGAGCGCGAGGGCGTCGAGCCGGCGCTGATGGGGCCGCTCGCCGACGAGAGCGCCTGGAGCACCTACCGCACCGACTCGGCGATCCATGCGACCTACTGGATCTGCGGCTGGCCGCGAACCGATGTCGGCCCGGCCTTCCTGATGCCGCTGCTGATGCAAAGCAGCGCGCTTCGCACCGTCTCGGTGACGATCGAGCCGATCCCCTACTCGGTCGCGATGCGCCGCGCCGAGGCGGCGAGGACCGCCGAGGTCGCCGAGGAGATGCAGCGCGAGCGCCAGGGCTTTCTCACCACCGCCCAGGTCCGCCGCCGCCAGCAGGCATCGGCACGCCGCGAGGAGGAGCTGGCCGACGGCCACGCGCTGCTGCGCTGGGTCGGCATGGTCACGGTCTCGGATCGTTCAGCCGAGGCGCTTGAGCGAGGCACCTCGAATGTCGAGCACGCCGGTGCCCAAGCGCGACTGGAGATGCAGCGCCTCTACGGCGAGCAGGACGCCGCCTTCGCCTCCACCCTGCCGCTCTGCCGGGGGCTGCGGTAGGGACTTCGCCGAGGTGCCCTCCCCCTCACACACATCCAGTTCACCGGTGATCCTTGTCCTGTGCGGGGCCGCCGCAGCGGAGTCTGACCGAATAGTTGGGCACTGGTTGCATAGCATGTGATGCCGATAGGAGGCTGATCGATGGCACGTACGAACTGGAGCGAGTCTGGCTGGAGTAATCCCGTCAGGATGAAGTGTCCGAAGTGCAAGACGGTCTGGCAGGTCAGTGGTCGCGACGCAGAGAAGGGCGGTGTTGGGTGTAAGAAGCCAGAGTGCCGTGGGGAGGCGCTGCATCGCGCGTAGCTTGCCGGCCACGGCCGGGACCGACGGTGAGAAACAGGGGTCTACAAACGGATGGAGGCGAGACGTGCCCGACGAAGAAAATGCTCTTGAGCCACTTCAGCAATGGCCTGAGAATACGAGTCACGAGCTGTGGCGATCACAACGCCAGCTCTTCGGCGATCCGGATGTTGGTATGCCACCCCAACAGGACGGCGACGCTCAGTTCAAGCAGGGAATCGAGGCGATGCAAGCCGGTGACACCACGACCGCTGGCGAGGCGTTCGGCAAGGCGTCCGCCCTGGGCCATTCGGGAGCTTGGAGAGAGATTGGAATCGCGGTCTTCAATGATCTGCCCGCGTCGCTGAAGATCGCATCTGTCCCGCTCTTCGAGCGAGGGGCGGAGGGTGGCGATGCGCGCTCAATGTGTTACCTCGGCCTCTTCTGTCGGGTCAACGACAACCAATCAGGCGCCATTGCCCACTTCCGCGCCGCCGATGACGCGGGCGATCCGGAGGGCTCCAGAGAGCTGGGAATCCTGCTGGAGAAGACTGGCGACAATGTGGGCGCGCGGGCAGCCCTGCAGCGCGCACGCGATCGCGGCTCTGCCAGCGGTGCACTCGCGTTCGGCCTTTTCCTGTTGAACAGCGAGTCCGACGTCCCCGGCGCGAAAGATGCCTTCAAGGAAGCTGCCGACATGGGTCACCCAAAAGGGGCCTTCAACCTTGCCGTCCTACACGAGACGGCACTGGGTGATGCAGGTCAGGTGGAGCGTCTCCGTGCCAGCGCACTTGAGAGCGCCAAGCAACACCGCGAGTTGATGGAATCGATCGACGGACCCGAGTATCTTGAGAAGCTCGAACGAAAGGTCCGCTCAAGCGGCACTGCGGGCGCGGGCGCGACAAGCGGAAGCTCATGCATGCTCTCGGTTGTGGCCATGCTGGGGTTCGTCTTCTGCGTTGTGGCTTTGAGATAGAGCGCGGCCACAGTCACCTCGCAAGCTGGCTGGTTCCTTGGGAGCGGAAACGGCCGCGATGGCTGCTCGGGCGAGCACTACGAGTTGGCAGCATGACGTAGGTAGATTGTCTCCGCCTGCTTGGCGTAGCGCTTCGGCAGGGCCTCGTGAAGCTCGGCCACGAAGCGGTCGGGCTGCTCGGCGCGGCGCACCGGCAGCGAGTCGAAGAAGCTGTCGATCCCGGCGTTGATCGCCTCGACCTGCTCGGGATGGTCGCGCTCGACGTCTTCCTGAAGACCGCCGGCAACCTCCTCGACGGAGGTGCGGCGCAGATGCGCCGCCAGCCGCAGCAGATCCTCGATGCCGAGGTGCTTCTCTCGGCGACCCCAGGGGATCGGCTCCAGCCCGAGCTCCTCGATCCCCCGCGTGATTCCAGCAGGACTGATGTCGATCAGCTCCGCTGCGCGCGAGAGGGTCGGCAGGGCGCGTACGTAGGCACTGCTGGTGACGTCGATGGTGGCCACGGTCTGGATAGAGTAGCGCAAGGGTTGAAAGAACTAAAAGAGTAAGCCGGTGAGGCAGGCCGCGCCTTGCCCGGACAGGGCGGGCAGATGGCAACTCACGTCTTCATCCGAATCCTCTGGGGCGTGTCGTGAGGCTCCCCCGCCTCGGCGAGCGCCCCGGCCACAGCGCGACCACCGCGCACTTCCAGGCCGTCTACCCCTTCCTCGGAGAGGGCAGCCTCGGCGCCCCGGGCATCTACATCGGCCGCGACGCCTACGGCGGCGCCTGGCTGTATGACCCTTGGGCGCTGTATGAGCGCTCGGCGCTGGCCGGGCCGAACATGGTCGTGGTCGGCCAGATCGGCTTCGCCAAGTCCTCCCTCATAAAGACCTACATCTACCGCCAGCGGGTCTTCGGCCGCGTCGCCTGGGTGATCGACCCGAAGTCCGAGTACGCGCCGCTCGCCGAGGCGATGGGCGGCTCGGTGATCGCGCTGCGCCCCGGTGGCGAGGTCAGGCTCAACCCACTGAGCTCGCGCGGCGGGCGCGAGGGGCAGCTGAGCCTGCTGCGCTCGGTGACCGGCGCGGCGCTGCGCCGCGAGCTCGCCCCCGAGGAGGACGCCAGCCTGGGAGTGGCGCTCGATCTTGTCAACGAGCGGAGCGCCGACGGCGAGCCGACCCTGCCGCAGATCGTCGCGGCCCTGCTTGCGCCCTCACGAGAGATGGCCGAGGGGCTGCACACGGAGGCCGGCGCGCTGGCAGAGGCGACCCGCGAGGCGGCGCTGGCCCTGCACCGGCTCTGCGAGGGGGACCTGCGCGGGATGTTCGACGGCCCGACCAGCCCGGGCCTCGACCTCTCCGCGCCGCTTGTCGTCCTCGACCTCTCCGCGGTCGGCGACTCGGCGGCGCTGGGGATCCTGATGACCTGCGCCGCAGCCTGGCAGCAGGCTGCGGTGGCCGAGCGCCGACTGGCGGCTGAGCGCGAGGGCATGGCGGCGCCGAAGGTGATCTCTGTGCTCGACGAGGGCTGGCGGGTCGCCAGCCACGTCGGAGTCGCCGAGTGGCTACAGCGCTCCTTCAAGCTCTCGCGCGCCCTCGGCACCCAGAACATGATCGTGCTGCACCGGCTCTCCGACCTCGCGGCGGCCGGCGACGCCGGCTCGCGGCAGGCTCGGCTCGCCGAGGGCCTGCTCGCCGACGCCGAGACGCGGGTGATCTACTCCCAACCTCCAGATCAGCTCGACGCGCTGCGCCACCTGCTCGGTCTGAGCCGCACCGAGCTCGAGATCGTGCCGACCCTGCGCCGCGGGGAGGCGCTGTGGCTGGTCGGGCGGCGCTCCTTCCTTGTGCAACTTTGCCTTCCCGTACGAGATTCGCCGGTATGAGGTCCCGGTAGGCCTCGCCTTCGGTCGTCGAGCGTCGACCGCGCTCGCTTCGGCTTCGCGAGCGTTGCTCGAACTCGGCGCTCCCCGAGACTCGCTCAAATGTAGGCCTCGCAGGGCCCCGATATCGCAGAAGGTCGCAGTTTCGCAGTACAGGTCGCCGAGCTGGTTTGCGACGCCTGCTAACGGACCAGTCCAAAGAGACATGGCACCGAGGCGTCTGCGGCTCTTGCGGGCCTTTACATAGAGGTCTCGCTCGCCTCCGCCTTCGTGCCGGGCATCGTCGCGTACTGCTTGTACCAGGACCAGCAAGAAGCGCTCGACGCTCAACGACTGCTCGTCGCTTTCACCGAACATGGCCCGGACGCCCCGCAAGCCCTCTCCTGCGAGTTGACCCGGCGCGGAAGCAGCGGCCTTTCGAGCGCTCTCGCCGAGACGGGAGGCGTTCTCTTCGAGACGTTCTCTCCACCCAATATGGGCACGAAAATATCCAAGCGAGCCGGCACGGCGCTGCTGATGTATGGGAGCCTGCCGCTGACGACGTTACGCCTTAGCAACCGGCCCAATTACATCATTCTGCCTTAACGATACTGAAGTGACGCTTATGATGCTCGCAGCGGAGCATGAGTCGCCCATCCGTTCCATAAAACCTGCACTTCCATTGCAGGCTCGGCCTCTCACCCTGGATCAAATAAGCCTGAGGTTCACTCGGAATGCCGGAAATCAGCCTGTTGATAGCTCTGCATTGAAGTCCGCTCGTTTCCCGTCGGATTGCCCCCGTAGCACCGAGAATCAATTGCCGACATCTAGCAGTGCTCCCTACAGGCGATGAGGACCCAGCACACCCCCCAAAGACCACGGTTAAGAAAATGCCCACAATGATCAGGCTGGCGATTGGCCTAGTCGGCATCAATGGCACCCTTGCGCCGCTTCGAGTGCTTCCGGGGTTTCGTCCCAATGCGCTTCCCTTCTCTGCTGAAATCCATTAGGCCAAACCCAGATCTGCAAACTTAATCTGTTCGTGAAATCAAAGACATCGCCCGTGTACAAGAATGCGGTGGCGATGATCTTGTACCGGCCCCAAATAGTCAAATGCTTATGTTCGCCTGACCACACCTGGTTCGGTCCTGTAAACCCACAACCCCAACCCTCATCTTTCAACTCCGGCCAGTAATACGCAGGGTACCACCAGTCTGAATGGACTTGCGTTCCCGCCTGCCAAAATGCGGTCAAGCGGCTGTTTTGATTGCGCTTGTAGTGATAGGAGGGGTTCTTTAGTTCGACATGCCAGATCTTACAACCGCCAAAGCCGGAGCACACCTCGTAAGGCTTCACCACTTTCTCAGGGGTGCTGCTCACACTTGCTCCACCCCCGCTGGCCGGTTCTGGAGCCGGAATTATTTCACCACCCGCAGGTCTACTGGTGATCACACGCCGCGCGTCGGATTCCGAAAAATAACCGGATTCCGGGGGCGGAGGGCCTTCTTCTTCTTCTTCGCCAGACGGCGTTTCCCAAAATACTGACGTTTCGTAGCCCGTTTCAAAGGACTGGCCGGCCGTAACCGGATATACAAACCCGCCGCCGCGATGTTCAACGTGAAGGGTAAGAATGTTCCCTTCGACTGACAATGAAGTTGGAACTGCTCTGCCAGTCGCGTCGTGGGCTTCTTCCGCCGTAATCAGGAAGGACACCACACCATCGTCGTAGACAACCTCTGCGGTGGAGGCGTCGAAGGAGACGAGTGTCTGTTCTTCACTCAGTTTGACTTCCCATGAGTAATCCTCTGGTGCTTCGGGCGACCTGATCGCTTGAAACGCTTGCATGCCGTTGTATTCCGGCCTGATAATCGTATCCGCTTCTTCGCCGGTGTTCGAAGAGATCCCAGCGGTTTCTTCCGCCAGTTCGATTTCAGAGGAGCCTTCGGCGATCACCGGCACAAAGGTGGTTTCGCCTTCCGGGCTCGTGATCGTGACGCCTTCCGAAATATCGGTCGACGTAGTAGTGGTGTCTGGTACTCCCGTGCTTTCCACGGTGGCGCCTTCAATCTGAAGCCCCGGATTGTCTCCGGCTTCGATCTGTTCCGGGTCAAGTAGTTCCTCAGGCGTTGCAACAACTCCGGATTCACTGGTGTCGTCTACCGCTTCGAGCGTATCTATTGCCTCAGCAGAAGACACCTGCCCAGCGGGATCGACGTTGATTGCCCATTGCTTTGTTGCGACATTTCCCGCGTGATCGGTTGCCACGAGTTCAGCCGAGTGGACGCCGCCCGGATATTCGCTCATTTCGACCGATTTCGCAAGCGACTGCTCGCAACCCCCCTCAGGACATGCTTCGCCGTTTACGGAAGCGATCTGTTCGCCGTCGATCTTGAAACTAAGCGAGGACACCCCCGTACCTGCATCGCTGGCTGACGCATTGAAGCCATAGCTCCTCTGTTCTACCCATCCCTCCGGGGCGTCAGCAAGTGCCCCGTTGAGTTCGATCTGTGGCTTAGTCGTGTCAGGCAGGAGTTCGACCTTCAAGGTCTTAGTCGCGCTGTTTCCTGCCGGATCGGTCGTTTCGACGGTGACCGAATGTTTGCCGACGGAGTAGGCAGAGGATTCGAGGGTCCATTCCGATGCGACCGAGCAGCCTTCACTGGTGCAGCCCGCTTCCGCTGACCGGACGGCCGTGCCGTCGATAGCGACTTTCGTGGTGATCGACGAAGAAGAGGATTCAGCGGCCCACTGCGCGATTCGATCATTTCCGGTGTCGGCGACCCAGATGGCCCCTTCTTCGCCGACCGCGACCGCGCTCGGTTCGAGCAGCTGGCTTTCACCGGAGCCTTCTTCACCGAAGACGTTTAGCTGAGTCGCCCCTTCGCGGTCGAATTGTTTGATGCTGCCATTGCTCGGGTCGGCGACCCAGGGGTTGCCTTCTGGATCGATCGCGATACCCGCGAACTGGCCGCCGGGGCAGCTACCGCCGAGGATCTGATTCTGTTCTTCGACGCCTTGCTTGATCAGGCAGCCGTATTCCGGAAAGGTCACCCAGAAGCCTTCTTCGGGGTCGAGCGCGAAGCCGTTCGGCCGCAGTCCGAACGTTTCGAACTGAGCGGCGAGGTATTTGCCGTAACTGCCGAACTTCTCGATGCGCTTGTTGCCGGCGTCGGCGACCCAGATATTCCCTTCGCCGCCGATCGCGACCGCGATCGGTTCAAGCAGCTGTCCTTCGCCTGATCCTTCTTCGCCGAATTCGCCCAGGTATTCGCCTTCTGGGTTGAACTCCTCGACCCGGTCGTTGCCGGTGTCGGCGACCCAGAGGTTGCCTTCGGAGTCGATCGCGACGGCGGCAGGTTTCTTCAAGCGCCCCGGATTGGTGCTTCTGTCTTCGCCCCATTCTTCTTCCCAGGCTTCTTCTTCGCTGGGACCGCCGAGCTCGGAGAGGTAGTTGCCTTCGGCATCGAACTCCTCGACCCGGTCGTTGCCGGTGTCGGCGACCCAGAGGTTGCCTTCGGAGTCGATCGCGATGCCACCCGGATGCGTGAGCTGGCCTTCTGAGCTTCCTTCGGAGCCAAACGTGGAGACCTCGTTCAGCGGGCCGCCGAACGCGCCGGCGGGTTCGCCTTCGGCGCTGACCTGGAGGCCGTAACGGGGCCGCTCGGCGCCGAGCTTCGCCTGTTCGGTCATCGTGCCGGATAGAAGGACAGTCGGCGCAGAGCTGAGTTCGATCATTAGGGTTTTGACCGTGCTCAGGCCGACTTCGTCGGTGGCGATGACTTCGAGTTCGTGTGGCCCGTCAGAGTAGTTTTCGGATTCGAGCGTCCATTCGCGCGAGATCCCACAGTTCTGCGTGGCGCAGCCGGGGTTGGCTTCGTCGACGACGCCGCCATCGAGCTTGACGACGGTCTTGGCGACGCCGGACTGGGGGGTTTCTTCGGTGCCGTCGCTGGCGTTGAGATGTAGCGCATAGGAGGGTCGCTCGGTTCCAAGCGACGCCTGTTCGGTTATCGAGCCCGAGAGGGAGAGACTTGGGGGCGTGGTGTCGTGGTTCAAGTCGATCGTCAGCGATCGCGTTCCCACGTTGCCGGCGGCGTCCGTCGCTTTGACGGTGACTTCGTGGTCACCCGCAGAGTAGCTCGAGGAATCGAGGGTCCATTCCGGCGAGACGACGCATTCGTCGCTGGTGCAGAGCGCTTCGCTGGATTCGACGACTTCTCCGTCGATCGCGATTTCGGCAGCGATGACCGTGGCGACCGGCTCAGAGCGCCAGTCCTGTATTCGGTTATTCCCTGCATCGACGGCCCAGACGTCTTCGCCGCCGACCGCCACCGCGCTCGGTTCGACCATCTGTCCTTCGCCGGAGCCTTCTTCGCCGAATTCGTTGAGCTGTTTCGTCCCGTCGCGGTTGAATCGCACGACGCTGTCGTCGCCGGTGTCGGCGACCCACGGGTTCCCTTCTGAATCGATCGCGATACCCGCGAACTGGCTGCCCGGGCAACTGCCGCCGATGAACTGGTTCTGTTCTTCGACGCCTTGCTTGATCAGGCAGCCGAGTTCGGGGAAGGTGACCCAGAAGCCTTCTTCGGGGTCGAGCGCGAAGCCGTTCGGCCGCAGGCCGAACGTTTCGAACTGAGCCAGGTATTCACCTTCGGGTCCGAACTTCTCGATCCTGTCGTTGCCGGCATCGGCCACCCAGACATTCCCTTCGCCCCCGATCGCGACGGCGATCGGTTCGTTCAGCTGCCCTTCGCCTGATCCTCTTTCGCCGAATTCACCAAGGTATTCGCCTTTCGGATCGAACTCCTCGATGCGATCGTTGCCTGCATCGGCGACCCAAAGGTTGCCTTCAGGGTCAACCGCAACGGCCGCTGGTTCCTTCAGCCGGCCGGGGTTTCCTCTTCTGTCTTCTCCCAGTTCTTCTTCCCAGGCTTCTTCTTCGCTGGGGGCGCCGAACTCGCCCAGGTAGCTACCTTCGACGAACTCCTCGACTCGATCATTGCCAGTATCGGCGACCCAGAGCTTGCCGCCGGAGCCGATCGCAGCGCCGCCTGGATGCGCGAGCTGACCTTCACCACTTCCTTCGGAGCCAAACGACGAGACCTCGGCGAGCGGGCCGGCGAAGGCACCGGCCGCTTCTCCTTCGGCGTTAACCTTGAGGTCATAGCTCGGTCTGGTGGTCCCAACCGCTGCCTCGTTGGCCATCGTGCCTGACAACGTAAGCTTGGGCTCGGGCTCGAGGTCGATCGTCAGCGTCTTCGTCCTGGTCAGGCCGACTTCGTCGGTAGCGATGACTTCGACGGTGTGCTGGCCTGCGGAGTAGTTGCCGGACTCGAGCGTCCATTCGCGCGAGATAGAGCAGTTCTTGGTAGTGCAGCCTAGGTCAGATTCGTCGACGATGCCGCCGTCGAGCTTCACGACCGTCTTGGCGACACCGGATTGGGGGTGTTCTTCCGTGCCGTCGGTGGCGGTGAGATGTAGCGTGTAGGAGGGCTGCTTGGTTCCCTGCAACGCCTGTTCCGTCATCGAGCCCGAGAGAACGAGACTGGGAGCGGTATGGTCGACCTTGACCCGTACTTTTGCCGCACCTGATTTGTTACCCAGGGGGTCTTCAGCGTACAGGCTTACATAGTCGATGCCCTGCGGCATCACCGACGGATCGTAATCCCGAGCTTCATTGCTACCTTCACCGTGTCTGCTCAACGTGAACGTAGTGGTACCTGGACAGGGATATATCGTCGTCCCGGTACAACCGTTAGTCTTCTGCGGCCAATTTGGCGCAGGAGAGACGCCATCCGGGATCGCCGTCAAGCGATAGACACCGAGCCCGAAATCTTTAAACCTGGCGTTTATCGGTTCGGCTGGGACCTGATTTAGCCATTTTTTGGGGCCTTCCGTCCATTCCGCTTCCGGTGCTTTCGTGTCGGCGATTGAGATGATCGCCGTGTTCACGAAAGCGTCTCTAAAGGCCGTCAGGTCATAACCGCTGGGGTCGACCATTGAAAACGCCGCGACCTTGCCGCCAGTGTTTTGCCCCGCGTTTCCTTCCCAATTCCCGTTGCCGTTCATGCCCGGGTAATTGCCACTCGCAGATCTACCTGCGATCCACCCTGGATTTTCCGAATTCCAAATTCCCATCCAGAGCGTTGGGTCTGCGGCCCAGTCAGACCTCTGCCAAAAGCCTATGTTCTGGAATATCAGGCTGGTGATGTAGCTCGTTGGTGCCCTGTTGTTCTGCTGCCATTCTTCGGCCCAACGCGGCACGACGAATTCCCAATGTACGGAGGCGCCTTCGGCGACCGGCCCCGGCAGCGCCCCAATGAACAGTCCCGGCGCATTTGAGGTCTCGCCGGTCTGGCAGGAATAGGGCGAGGCGAACGGATCGCAGTGATCGTGAGTGTCCGTGTAGTAGTAGGGGGAGGCGGTCGTCCAAGGGCCCCAGCCGCCGGGGCCGGTGATGCCGTTCCACCAGTTGTAGGTTTCATAGAGGGGGTCGACGACCACAGGCCAGGACGTCGAGGAATCCGGCGAGACCTTCAGGTTCAATGAGTCTTCCGAGACGGTGAGGCTGACGGGCACCTGCTTGCCGGCGGCGTCGAGCGCATTCGGGGTGGCGACACCGAGTATCGACCGCCCCTCCTGGAGCACTTCGGCGCCTCCGGCTTCGGTCGGTCTGAGGCTGGCGCCTTTGGGGAGGTCGAGCCGGAAGGTCTGCGTTTCGGGAGCGTCCGCCGACTGGAGGACCGTCATCGTCTCGAGGCCGGTCGCCGTCGGCGACACCGCGAGGGAGGTGTCGCGTGCGACTTCCGGATAGGCGGCGACGCTGTCGTCAACCAGCGAGGGGGTGCGTTCGCTCGGCGCGCCGTTGAGGCGGATCTTCACCCCCACTTCGGGAAGGTCGATGCCTTCGCCGAGGTTGGTCGGTAGGCCGACTTCAGTCAGCGGGTTCGCCGCCTGTAGTTCGCCTTCGGCGTGTTCCAGACTGAGGTCGATGGCGGCTGATGGGCCGCTGCCGTCTTCGGTGCGCAGCGGAGTCGTCGATTCGATCAGGGTCGGACCGTCGTAGCGTTCCGATGGCGGAGCGCCCACAATCGTTTCCGCGGATTCGAGGTGCTCTCCGGCTGGCAGGATCGCCGCGGTGCGGGAGAGAAAGCGTTCGACTTCAAGTTCGTCGAACATGCCAGCGGGAGCTTCCAGGACCGGGGCGAAGACCGCTTCCATGAGGTTGATCGCCTGTTCTCGGTCCAGTTCCCGGTGCGGCAGTTCTTCCGCTGCCTGTGGATGGGTCAGCTGGACGTGGTATTCGGGCGAACCGCCTTCCCGCACCCCTTGTTCGAGGTCTGCGGACGTGAGCTTCGGCGGTATGGCCTGAGCGGAGGCATTGGCGAGTGCCGCACCCGCTCCCACGAGCAGCAGAGATAGGCTCAGCGCGAGAAGCCGCACAAGGAAGCCGTGACCGTTCTGCCAGCCCGCCAAAGCGCGCCCCAACGTCCTTCGAGCATCCTGCTTGCCGCGCATGTGACCCTCCCCACCGCTCCGCCCGACTTGACCTCCTTGGATGTTCAAGTGAGGCTATATCGGTTTTGATGGTTGCTGTGCAAGGAACGTAATGAGTTCCTTGCGAGGAACAACCTATACCTCGATGCTGGCGTAAAGCAAGCCCCCAAGGTCTAAGCCTCAATCCACCGATTCACCGCACCCTGAGTCGGGTATTCCGTCCGCCCGGCTCATGAGAATGACCTCCTGAGCAGGCAAAAAGCGGCTGTATAGGGCAGCCGCGGCCTGGCATCAGGAGGTCACTCACATGGTGAAGGATTCTGAGGCGCCCGTACGACCCGACTCGGTGGGCGTCGAGTTCGACGACGAGCGGCTGGTCGCCAACGCCGGCCTGGTCTTGATCGCCACTCTCGCCAGGAGGCTGGGCATCGGGCAGTTGGTCGAGGAGGCGGTCCGCCTTGGAGGGCGAGCGGGCGCTTCGCGCCCGGGACGCAAGGTGCTCACGCTGGTTCACGCGATCGCCGCCGGCGCGGACTCGATCGATGACGCGGACGTGCTGCGAAGCGGCGCCACCGGGGCGCTGCTCGGCCACCGCGCGATGGCGCCATCGACGCTCGGCACCTTTCTGCGCGCCTTCACCTTCGGCCACGTGCGCCAGCTCGACAAGGTGCTGGGCGAGGCGCTGGGGCGCGCCTGGGCGAGGGGCGCCGGCCCCGGCGCAAGACGCCTGGTGATCGACATCGACTCCTTCGTCGGCGAGGTCTACGGGCGCCTCAAGCAGGGCGCCTCCTACGGCTACACCGGGGTGCGCGGCTACCACCCGCTGCTCGCCACCCGGGCGGGCACCGGAGAGGTCCTGCACGCCCGCCTGCGCAGGGGCGCGGCCAACTCCGGGCGCGGGGCGCATCGCTTCTGCGAAGAGCTGATCGCCAGGGTGCGCCGCGCCGGGGCCACCGGGGAGATCCTGATCCGCGCCGACTCGGCCTTTCACTCGCACGAGGTGATCGAGTACCTCGAGAAGAAGGGCTGCCTCTACTCGATCGCCGTCAGGCAGCACAAGCGCATCGCAGAGCGGATCGCCTCGATCCCCGAGTCGGCCTGGCAGCCCGTCCCCGACTACCCCGACACCGGCATCTGCGAGCTCGCCGAGACCACCTACGGCGGGCGGCGGCTGATCGTGCGCCGCGTACACCTGCACGCCCAAGACGAGCAGACCGAGCTGTTCGCCTACTGGCGCCACTTCGCCTTCCTCACCAACAGGGAGGAGGACATGCACACCGTCGACGCCGAGCATCGTCAGCACGCCGAGGTCGAGCTGGCGATCCGCGACCTGAAGGACTCCGCTCTCGCCCACTTTCCCTCGGGAAGCTTCGACGCCAACGCGGCCTGGACGGTGATCGCCTGCCTGGCCCACAACATGGCGCGCTGGGTCGGGCAGCTGGGCCTCGAGGATGAGACCTGGCGGGCGGCGCGGACGATACGCCGCTGGCTGATCGCGCTTCCGGGCAGGCTCACTCGCACGGCCCGGCGCTCTACCTTGCACCTGCCCGCCCGCTGGCCCTGGCGGGAGGCCTTCGCCGAGGCTCTCGCCAGGATCAGAGCGCTGCCGGTCGTGGCCTGACCTCCTCTTCACCGCTTCGCCTCACCTGCCGAGCCTCGGCCGCCTCGGGCTGCCCGAAATCGGCCACGGCGTGGTCCCGACGGACTCGTTGTCGGCCCGGCGGCGCAGGGAGGGCCTTACAGCCGATGATTTTCGCCGTTCACACCGTCGCTGGCCAGCGATGCCGCTATGTGTGCGGGTGAATCGGTGGATCGAGGCTAAGCACTAATTTTCGGTAGGGGTGAGGGCGAGAGACCGCATCAGACCTGTCGCGGTGCGGGACAATCCCAGATGCCAGCGCGTTCGATCGAGGACGAGTCGCTTCGCCCCGCGCCTCGCCGCTAGCCCGGGGACTCCCCGCGTACCTCGCACACGGCCTTGGCCGCTTCGCGCTTGACCTCCTGCAGCGCATCGAGCGCAGCGGGAACCTGCTCCTCGGGCATCTCCTTGAGCAGTCGCTCGGCTTGCTCGCGAGTGGTCACGCGAAAAGCGTAGCGCCGTCATCTGGCGGAATGAACTCCTGAGGCACAACGCGCCTTGTCTGGACAGGGGACGTAGATGGCAGCTCACAGTCTCATCCAGCTCCACCGGAGCACGCCGTGAGGCTCCCGCACCTCGGCGAGCGTCCCGGCCACAGCGCGACCACCGCGCACTTCCAGGCCATCTATCCCTTCCTCGGCGAGGGCAGCCTCGGCGCCCCCGGCACCTACATCGGCCGCGACGCCTACGGCGGCGCCTGGCTGTATGACCCGTGGGCGCTGTATGAGCGCTCGGCGCTGGCGGGTCCGAACATGGTCGTCGTCGGGCAGATCGGCTTCGCCAAGTCCTCCCTCATAAAGACCTACATCTACCGCCAGCGCGTCTTCGGACGCGTCGCCTGGGTGATCGACCCGAAGTCCGAGTACGCGCCGCTCGCGGAGGCGATGGGCGGCGTCGTGATTGCGCTCCGTCCGGGCGGCGAGGTCAGGCTCAACCCGCTGAGCCGACGCGGCGGGCGCGAGGGGCAGCTGGGCCTGCTGCGCTCGGTGACCGGCGCGGCGCTGCGGCGCGAGCTCGTCCCCGAGGAGGACGCCGGCCTGGGAGTGGCGCTCGATTTGATCAACGAGCGGAGCGCCGACAGCGAGCCAACACTGCCGCAGATCGTCTCCGCCCTGCTGGCGCCCTCGGAGGAGATGGCCGAAGAGCTGCGCACGGACATCATCGCGCTCGCGGAGGCGACGCGAGAGGCAGCACTCGCCCTGCACCGCCTCTGCGAGGGGGACCTGCGCGGGATGTTCGACGGCCCGACCAGCGCGGACCTCGACCTCGAGGCGCCGCTCGTCGTCCTCGACCTCTCCGCGGTGGGTGACTCCGCGGCGCTGGGGATCCTGATGACCTGCGCCGCGGCCTGGCAGCAGGCGGCGGTGGCCGAGCGCCGGCTGGCGGCCGAGCGCGAGGGCCTACCGGCACCGAAGGTGATCTCGGTGCTCGACGAGGGCTGGCGGGTCGCCAGCCACGTCGGCGTCGCCGAGTGGCTGCAGCGCTCCTTCAAGCTCTCGCGCGCCCTCGGCACCCAGAACGTGATCGTCCTGCACCGGCTCTCCGACCTCACGGCCGCCGGCGACACCGGGTCGCGACAGGCACAGCTCGCCGAGGGCCTGCTCGCCGACGCGGAGACACGGGTGATCTACTCCCAGCCTCCCGACCAGCTCGACGGTCTGCGCCACCTGCTGGGGTTGAGCCGCACCGAGCTTGAGATCGTGCCGACCCTGCGCCGCGGCGAGGCGCTGTGGCTGGTCGGTCGGCGCTCCTTCCTCGTCCAGCACCGCCTCTCCGCGACCGAGCGGGCGCTGGTCGACACCGACGCATGGATGGTCGACCGCCGCGAGCCGACTACGGAGGTCTGCTCGTGAAGTCGCGTGGACCGAGCGACGAGCCGATGCTGGTGCTCCTGGCCATCCTCGCCGTGCTCCTCCTCGGACTCATCTGGCTGACCGGGGCGCTCTCGGCGGCGATCTTCGGTGGGGGCTGGACGACGGTGCCGACGGGCGATCTGGCCGCGACGGCGTTGCGGCTGCCCTCTCACCTGAGCGACCCCCGCCTCGCCTGGCCCGCGCACGTCCGCGACGCGCTGCCTGGGCCGCTCGCCTTCTACGCAGTTGGGGGCGCGCTGCTCGCGGCTCTCACCGGCGCGGGAATGTCGGTCCCGCGGTTGCGCGATGCGATCGGCGACGTAGGAGGCCTGTTCGCGGGCCGCTCGCAGGAGCCCGCGAGTGCCCGCTGGGCAAGCGGCCGCGACCTACGGGCGCTGCGGGTTGACGGCCCGGCGCGCGGGCGGCTGATTCTCGGCCGCCATGGGAAGGGACTGCTCGCCGCCGAGGAGCGCCAGTCGGTGATCGTGCTCGCACCGGCTCAGAGCGGCAAGACGACCGGGCTGGCGATCCCCTCGCTGCGCGAGTGGGACGGCCCGGCGCTCGTCACCTCGGTCAAGTCAGACCTGCTCGCCGCGACCTTCGCGGATCGCCGCAAGCGGGGAAAGGCGATGGTCTTCGACCCCGTCGAAGCGACCCGTTACGCGGGCACCCGCGCGAGCCCGCTTCACGGCTGCGGCACCTGGCACGGGGCGCTGCGAGTGGCCAACTGGCTGAGCAGCGCCGCGCGCCCGGGCGGGCAGGGTCTCTCCGACGCGGACTTCTGGTACGCGGCGGCGGAAAAGCTGCTGGCGCCGCTGCTCTTCGCCGCCGCGAAGGACGGGCGGCCGATCGGTGCGGTCGTTACCTGGCTAGACAAGGGGATCGCGGCCAAGGAGGAGGTCGAGGAGATCCTCTCGTCGGACGAGAGGAACGAGGAGGACGAGGACAGCGAGAGGCGCAACCCCGCCGGCACGGAAGCCGAGGAACTGGAGGCGGCTCGGCTCGCCTGGGAGGCGAACTGGCACCGCGAGTCGCGCCAGCGCAGCTCGGTCTACACCACTGCGGAGACGATCGTCGCCGCCTTCGCCGACCCGCGCGTGCGTGAGGCGTGCAGCGCCGCCGAATACACCCCCGCCGCCCTGCTCGACGACGAGCCCAACACGCTCTACCTCTGTGCCCCCGCCCATGAGCAGCAGCGACTGCGGCCCCTGTTCTCGATGATGGTCCGCGAGCTGATCTCCGTTGTCTATGAGTCCTCGGCGGCGAGCGGGGAGCCGATCGACCCGCCGCTGCTGCTCGTCCTCGACGAGCTGGCGAACATCGCCCCGATCCCCAACCTCGACGAGGTCGCCTCGACCGGCGCCGGCCAGGGAATCCAGCTGCTCTCGATCTTTCAGGACATGGCGCAGATCAAGGCGCGCTACGGCGAGAGCGCGGCCCAGACGATCACCAACAACCATCGCGCCAAGCTCTTCGGCTCGGGCATCTCCGACCCCGACACCCTCTCCTACATCAGCCGCGTCGTCGGCACCGGCGAGTTCGAACACCGCTCCGACACCGCAGATGACAAGGGCGGCGCAGCACGCACACAGGCCTCGATCTACCGCGAGCTGACCCCGGCCAACGTCGTCAGAGAGGCGAAGCGCGGAACCGGCCTGCTCGTCTACGGCCATCTGCCGCCAGCCAAAATCAGAATGCGTCGTCCGTCCAAGCCACGGACAGTCGACGCGCGAGACCTGCCGGGCGAGCTTCCCGAGAACAACGAAGCCGACGCATGAAGGCCGAGGACGACACTCGGGAGATCCCCGTCCGCGAGCCGGGGCACGATCAAGACGACTCGCCGACGCCGGATCTCAGCCCCTGGGGCACCGACGCGGTGCCGCTCAGCAAGGACAAGCACGAGCGAAAGCCAACCGAGAACCCTCGCCACGCAAGGACCAAATCCCCTCGCTGGGTCACCCTCGCAGCGATCGTCTGCGTACCTGGCCTGCTCGCCGCTCTGGGCGCGAACGTCCTCAGTGGCGAATCGGCTCGTCAAACCGAGAGGCCGCAGGCCGGACCGTCGAGATGGCAACCCGCCGCGAATGAGCCAAATACCAACGGGGCCACGGCTGCACGCCGAGTTGAGCAGCGGCACCGGCAAGCTCGCTCCAAGTCACTCCAACGCTCGAGCCACTCAACCCGTCCAGCGCACCCCGCCCCGAACCCCACCTACGCGCCCGCCCCCAAACCCGCCCCGGCGCCGAAGCCGGTGGCGCCCAGCCCAGCACCGGCACCGGCGTCGGTGCCCTCCGCGACGACAAAGCCTTCACCCGCTTCGGGTCCGACAGTCGCCAAGGAGTTCGGCTTCGAGCGGTAGAAACGCCCTTCCTACTGCACGAAAGTCGGGGGTCCAACAGGTCCACCAGTCGCGCGTAAGAGTCGACCGGCCAGGCGCTGCCGCGGCAACGCACGCACAGGTAGCCGAGCGCTCCTCGCCTCACAAGAAGGTATATTCCGGGCTCCAGCCGCTCCGTACATAAGAACCACTGTGTTTTTCCTGCTGCATGTGTTTCTTCTACTGCCATGATCCGACAACAGCCCCGCTCCCCTCGCAGATGGACTTACCCCGACGTCATGGATCATCGGCTCAGCCGACAGGACGTAATCGAGCGCATCAAGGATCACGGGCCAAATCACTATGCCGGTCTCTACAACGTGATGAAGGGCGTTACGCTCGCTGGCGCCGGCATCGCATTTGTCAAGCTCGCAGGCGACAACTTTCCCCTGTCACATATCGCGCTGATGGCGGTCGCCTTGACCGGCGTGCTCCTCACCTACTACGGACAGTCGGTGGGCCTGATCATCGTTCATCTCCGCCCGTCGATCCTGGACATCACGCTTCCAATGGCCCTGACCGTTGTTGAGTTCTTCATCGTCTATCGACCCAGTGAACCCGCAACCGGGGATCAGCCAATTGACTGGTTCTGGGCCTTCTCTCTGTGGGCGGCGTTAGCCGCAGCCATCATCGCCTCAGTCGCTTGGCGGATTAGAGGCTCGAACTACTCCCCTGCGCTACGACCTATTGTCGACGACTACAGGTCTCAGCTTGTCAGAGACGTCGGCGCCGCCAGTGCGCTATCTGCTGGATCCGCGGCGTTCATCCTCGCTTATGGCAAGTGGGATCTTGCTGTCAGCGGGAAGTATGTTTTTCTCACCGTCGCCTTCTGCACGCTAATCGCCGGGATCAATTCTCAGGGCAAAGCCAGACGAGCCCTGGCAAGGAACCTCGTCGTGCCAGTCTAGGTCTTCCTACCCCGAACCAGACACAAACAGTTGGACCGCACCCATGACCGCAATGGCAAGCACCATCCAGCACGGGGAATGCGAGCTACTACATTGCTTCAGCCTTACGATATCCGCCGAACGATTAGGCGAATTCGCAGGAATCTTGACCGCACTAACGTTTGCCGGGATGATCTTTCTCGCAGATCGGCGACCTGACAAACATCCTCGGATTGAAGACACCCTGATCATGTTTGTCGCCGCCTTTATTTCCCTGGCGGTTGCGACCTATCTTTTCACGGGTGCGGCAGCTGAAGAAGTTCAAAGCTTTCGAGCTGCCTTTGAGTCGTTTTGCGCAAGTATGGCTCTCTCGATCGCTCTTCAGCTGCTCCTTCTTGGAATCGCGCAGCTTATGCGGGACCATGAGTTTCCGGGGGTTGCCAGATTCGCTGCAGGCGTAGGCAAATGGGTTGCGGCCTTGATCATATTTGGCTTCATGTCGCTAACCGCGATTAGTGCCGCAGGGTTGATGAAGCCCACGTCTCAGGAGTTCGATTCAGCTGTGGCCATCGGGGTGGCAGTCTTTGCGGTGACCTTGATTGTGTGGATGCTTTTTCTGTCGACGCTACCGCGGCTGCGTAATCGATTTAGAGAGGGATGGCCCGGTCCAACAAGGTGGGCGAAGTTTTGCTTGATTATAATTAGTATAGTTAGTGTATTGACGGCGATTTGGGCCGAACGCAGTGCAAGCACCTCAATGGCTGAAGCTGGTTATTTGGCGCTCATGGCTTTGTTGCTCCTCGCCACAATGGGGTATGCGGGCCAACTCACAGATATCCAACGGGAACCGACGATCAAGCGGAGGTGAGCAAAGTTCCGACGCTCGTCTTGGCGCAGGTGGAATTGTCAGCGATTGAATCCATCGGCTAATCCAGGTCAGCGGACCCCAGCACGAGCCACTCGAACTCGCCGTTGATCGTCGGCACCTCGTGCGGATAACGGCACGCCCAAACGGCGCGCTCGTGGCGCGTGAACCCGCCGTTGCGGGACGCCGCGATCCGGTGAGCCGGCCTCATCCGCGCGAGGCAAGCGACGAATGCCGCGTCGGTTCGCACCGCACCGGCCGACGTGCCGTTGGCATTCGACGCGCCGGGGTGCTCCGCCCCGTCTTCCGGGAATAGGGCCTGTAGGGCCGAACTGCTCATCTCCGCCTCCTTGGTCGCGGCGCTTATGGAGCGCCCACTGGAGTCGATGTCCACCGGAAGCCACCGATGCCTCAGGCAGTGGGGCATGGCCTCAGTCGTCGGCCTCACCCACGACCTCGACGCTCACCGCCGGGCCGAAGCCGGTCTGGAACTCGAGCCACTGCCCGTTGCCCTCGCGGCCGCCGATGAAGGCCGCCACGTCCTCGGGGTCGAGGAAGAGCCCTTCGCCCTTGGCGACGACGATGCTGATCGCGGAGTTGTCGGGCGGCAGCGTGTACACGCGGCGCAACGTCCCCTGGATGCCGCAGCCGAAGAAGTGGCCGTGGTGGTTGAGCGAGACACGGACCTCGCAGCCGATCGCTCCCTGCAGCCAGGCGAGGGCGTCGGTGAACTCGATCGGGCGAAGAATCTCCATGTCCCCCAAAGCATTTGGCGTCAAGGTTTCTCCCCCCTCTCGATCAATTCGCGCAGCCGGGCGCGCCCCTCGGCCGCGCAGCGGTTGATCTTCGTCCTGCTCCAGCCCCGCAGCTCGGCGATCTCCGCGTAGCTCGCACCGAGCCCGATCAGGATCAGCGTCGTGCGCTCGTCGGGCTTCAGCTTCCCAAGCAGCGCGATCCGCTCATCCACCGCCTCCGCGCGCTCGATCAGCTCCTCGGTCCCGGCCCGCTCGTCGGCGAGGACGATCTCCAGCCCGCTCAACTCGCCCGGCTCGGTGGCGACGACGTGCTGCGCGGAGCCACGCCGCCGCATCTCGTTTCCGATCTGCCAGGCGAAGCGCTTGACCACCAGGCACAGCCAGGCGGACGCCCCCTCCTCCCCGCCTTCGTAGAAGCGGATGAAGGAGATGCAGCCCTCCTGAAAGGCGTCATCGGCGTCGGCGACGTTCGCCGAGTTCGACCGCGCCACCGCGCGCACCGCCCCACCGTCACGCGCGAGCAGCCGCTCGAGCAGGGCCGCCCGCCCCGCCTGGGCTGCGCTTGCGCTCTTGGGCTGGCCGGCCATGAAAGGCGGCCCCCGCACGGCTTCGCCGTGCCAAGATGGCCGCCGGCCGGCCTGCCCAAGAGCGCCGCCACCCCGCCGCCCCTACAGCTCGATGCCGGCGTCCTGCTCGACCTCGAGCTCCTGCGTGCGGCCTTGCTCGAGCACCGCTCGGATCTGCGTCAGACGTCGTTGCGTCTCCCGCCAGGACGCCCGGCTCCTCGTCTCCTGTGGCTCGGCGCCGAGCGGTCCGGCCTCATGGGTATGCACACCGTGGCGCCAGCGGTAGTCGTAGATCGCATCGACGCCCTCGTTCCAGGCGGCGGCCCGAACCGGGTCGGCGGGACGTTCGCCGAGCGCCTCGCCGATCATCGGCGAGGGATCGAGGCGCTCCATGGCGACGTCGCGGCGGCGCAGCTGCGCCAGCCGATCCTCGATCAGGCTCATCTCCAGCCGCTCGGCGTCAGTGAGGGGCTCTGGGCGCTCCTCGGCGGAGACCTTCTCAGCCAGCTTCGCCCGCTCGCCCCGCAACTGAGCGAGCCGCTCGCCGGCGTCGCGGCCCGCCTCGGACACGCTCTCGACCCGCTCGGCGTCGGGACGGCGCTGCGCGACCAGCTCAGCGTACTCGCGCCGCAGGCCCTCGAGCTGCACCTCGACCCGGGCGATCCGGCGGTCAAGCGAGGTGAGCCGTTCCCGTGCGGCGCTGGGCCGTTCCGCCATGCGCTGGTCGTGCTCCAACGCCGCCAGCCTCCCCGCCAGGCTGAAGTCCTCCGTCGCGGCGACGCGCTGGCGCGCGGAAACCTCGAGCGCGGGCAGTTCCTCCGCCGAGCGCTCGGCGGCGACGCGGATGTCGTGCGCGGCGTCCTCGAGCGGCCGCAATCCTGGCCCGAGCTCCGCGTCGGTCAGCTCCAGCGCGGCGACCCCGTAGGCGGTGGTCGGCCCGCGCGAGCGCGAAACCGAGACCAGGAACTCCTCGCGGCTCGCCCCAGCGTCGAGCAGGGCGAAGGCTCGCTCGAAGGTCTTCGACTCAGCGGTGTAGGCGCTGATCGCGTAGGCGTACTGGAGGGAGGGTTCGCCGCCCGGCGTGCGGTAGTCGAGGTACTGCGAGCGCAGGACGACCGCGCGCTCGTCGCCGCCGATCCGCCGCAACTCGATCTGGCGCCGCGCGGCGTCGAGCGCGGTCACCTCCCAGCGCTCGCGGTTGGAGACGTCCGGCGTATTGACGCGGGTGATCACGCGGTCGCCGACGGCGAAGGGCTGCTCGGCCACCCGCAGCTCCTCGGCGCCGAGCTGGCCCTCGGAGCGCAGCAGCTCGCGGCCCTGCGCGTTCAGCTCCGCCACGTCGCGGTTGCGCCGCGCGATCATCACCGCGTCATCGCCGGCGAGGAAGGCCGCGTGCCAGTCGAGGGTGAGCGCGTCGAGTGCCTGCTCGTGCGTGTCGGCGATCACCAGCCGCTCCTCGGCGCGCAGCAGGTCGAGCGCGTCCGAACCGCGCCCCGCATGGGCGAGGCGGACGATCTCGCGGTCGACCTCGGCGCGCTGGCGGCGGATTTCGGTCAGCACGCTCGGCTCGATGACCTGGGTCAGGTGCGCGTAGAGGCCGCCGGGCCCGATCGCGCCGATCTGACGCGGGTCACCGATCTCGACCAGCTTGCCGCCGCACTCGAGCGCCAGCTCGGCGAGGGCAACGGAGTCCGCGGTCGATGCCGTGCTCGACTCGTCGGCGACGATCACCGTCCCCGGCCGCAACGGCCGCAGCCCCATCGAGCGCGCCTCCTCGGTGCGAATCAGGAGCGCCGCGGTCGAGGAGGAGGGAACGCCGGCATCGCTCAGCTCACCGGCGGCCGAGCGCGCCGTGGCGACGCCGATCACCGGATGTCCGGCGGCCTCCCAGGCCTCGCGCGCAGCGGCGAGCGCGGTCGTCTTGCCGGTGCCGGGCAGCGCCGCCACCGGGACGATCCGCTCGCCGCCACGCACCAGCTGCTCGACCATCGCACGCTGGTCGGCCCCGAGGTAGCGGTGGCGCTCCAGCACGGCGTCGAGGGTCGGCTGGTCGACCGTGGCCGCCCCTGCCCCTCGCCCCTGCTCCGCGATCCGGACGAAGCGCCGCTCCTGGCTCCAGGTGCGCGGGGTGGTGAAGTAGGTGGGGGCGAAGCCGTAGGAGCCCTCGTGCACCATGACGACGCGATCGCTGCCCAGCAGCCGGTCGGCTCGCTCTTCGATCGTCGCGGCGCTCGCGCCCTCCGCCGTCTGTCCCGCCAGCGCGCAGATCACGTCGCGGCGATCGAAGTGCGAGCTGGCCGACTCCAGCGAGGCAAGCGCGGCTTCCTCCTGTGCCAGGGCGAGAGCAGCCGGTTCGTGCGGCCAGCACTCGACGAGCAGCTCGTCGATCGACTCGGCGCCCAGATCGAACTCGGCCGCGCGGGCGATCCACTCCTCGCGGCGCTCGTCGACGTCGACCCCGTAGTCCTTGGCGTCCCGCGTGCGGTAGGCGGCGACTTCCGCCGCGGCCGCCGAGTCGACACCGCGCTCGGCCATCGCCGCCTCGATCTCCATCCGCCGCTGGGAGAAGTGCTCGATCACCGGCCGCTCGATCGCGGCCAGGTCGGCGTGGCCGTTCTTGACTTCTCCCCACTCCACGCCCAGCTCGCGCGTTACCTCCGCCCGCAGCGCCGCCTGGTAGAGGTAGCCGGCAGCCTTGGCGTGCTGCCAGAAGGCCGAGCGGTCCTTCGGCGAGGCGAGCGAGAGCCAGCGGCCGTCGTATGCGCCCCGCGTCGTGTTGGGGGTGACGACATGGGTGTGCAGCGCCGGATCGCCGGCGCGGCTCATCCGGTGGCGGAAGGCCATCCCGATCAGCCCGTCGCCGGGCTGCAGCTCCTTGCCGCCAGCTCCGCGCTGCACGAAGCAGGCGTTCTTCTCCAGGTAGGAGAACGCCTCGCGCACGGCGGCGTCGTGGGCCGCGACCACGATGCTCCGCACCTCGGGCGAGCCGACCGCGTAAAGCAGCGAGACCGACTTCGGCGCGGCGAAGCGCACGTCGTAGCCGAGCACCGCCTCGGCGTGGCGCTCGCGCCCGACCGAGTCGGTGAAGGTGCGCGGCTTTGGCCGCCGCACCAGCTCATCTCCGGTACCGGGGTGCTGCCCGGCGAGCGCGGCGGCGTATTCGTCGCGCTCGATCCGCCCCTCGAGGCCGAGCTCGTGGCTCAGCTCGCCGATCCACTCGCCCGGCGCCTCGCCGGGCTTGGTGTAGTAGTCGTCGCCGCCTTCGGCGACGGCGTTTATCCAGTAGTTGGCGTTGCCGCGCTGGATCTTGGTGATGCCCACCATCGCCCTCCGCTGTCCGCGGAATGGGCGTTCTGCCTCACCGAACTGAGCCAGTTCATAGTGTGTCGGCGGTTCGGGGTGGGGGCTCAGCGAAGCGACGGAGCGACGGCAAGCGAAGGGATCGAGGGGACAGCGAAGCTCCCGAGGACCCTGAATCGAGCTGGGGATCGACTTCAAGCTGGGGACGGAAGCGATGGTTCTTTGATCGGGAAGCGAAGGGAGCTTTGCGACTCGGGAATCGCCCCCGCCCCCACCCCGAACCGCCGCAGGCCCCCGACCCGCGACAGGCCGGAGGGGGATTCCGGCGGGCCGAGGCAGAGCCGGCCTTTCGGCCCTCCCTGCGAACGCCCCGACCCGCCGAAATCCCCCTCCGATGGGCCAGCTCAGTCGGCGTCCTCTTCGCAGAGCTCGGCGAAGCAAAGCGCCGCGGCGGTCGGCGTCACGATGCCGCCGGGGCAATGCAGGAGGCCGAAGCCGGTCAGGTCCCTGATCGCGCGCTCGATCGCGTCAGAGCCGGCGAACTCGTGCTCGCGGCCGGCGGTCATCTCGAGCACCAGTTCGGTCACCCGCCGGTGGGTCGGATGCAGATCGAGGACGTGGGTCAGGACCGCGCGGCGGAACTTGCGGTCCTCGTGGGCGGGCGCGTGCTCGCGCCGCGGGATATCTTCGGTGCGCATGGGAAAGTCATCCTTTCTCGTGCCACGCCGCCCGGGCTGCGTCAACAGTCGCGGGCGGCATTTGTCTTGTCAGGCCCTCCAATGATGCGGCGACGGAAAATCTCCCCCCCTCTGGGCGAGAGAAGTCTGCAAACTGCGGAGAACGAGCCGCCCGCCAGGGCAAAAAAAGAGGCGCCCGCCCTCTCGGACGGACGCCCCCGGGACCAGCGCGGCTCAGATCGCGCTGACCTGCTCCTCCTCGCTGCTCGCCTCCGCCTCGGGCTCAGGCGCCGGCGTCGGCTCTTCCTCGCTGCCGTTCCTGCTCTCCGGCGGTGGGTCGAGGAAGTTGACCTGGTTGGCCACCACGTAGCTGCGCTGGCGCGGCACGTCGTGCTCGTCCTTCCACTGGTCGAGCTCCAGCCGCCCGACGACTCCGATCCGGCTTCCCTTCGAGAGGTAGCGGACGCAGTTCTCCGCGGTCCCGTTCCAGACCTCGACGTCGTAGAAGACGGCGCCCCGATCCTCGCCCTCGCGCGTGCTCGGCCGCTGGATCGCCACCCGCAGGGTGCTGACCGAGCGCTCCGATCGCGTCTGGCGCAGCTCCGGGTCCTTGGTCAACCGGGCGGTGAGGGTCACTACGTTCATGTCCTGCACTTCGGGCCTCCTTTGAGAGGTGGTTCGATTTGACGAACCCAGGTGTGGCGCGCGACCGAACGCCCGTCACCGGAGCCCGCAGGGCGGAGGGGAACCCCCCTTGCGGGGGTTGACGGGCGGGCGGCGCGTGCCATCCTGCGGTGAGGAAATTCGGGCCGCCTCTCACGGAGTCCCGACGGGCACACGGATCGTGAGACTCACCGCCCCGCGGCCATCGCCCGCCTGACCGCGGCCACCTCGCGACGGCGCTCCGCCGAATTGCTGGGCTTGCGACGCTCCAGCCGCTTGATCTGAGCCGAAGCCTCCGCTCTCGTCCTCGGATAGACGAAGGACTCCCCACAGCGCTCCGCCAGCACCGCCAGGTAGCGCAGCTGCCTCACACTCGGCTTCGCTCGCTCAGACATAGCTCGCCTCCTTTCGCTCCATCGCCAGCCCCCGCTCGATCGCCGCCCGACTCATCGGGCAGACCCCCAGGCTCTCCGCCCGGCGCCGGTAGTCGGCCGCCAAGACCGCCAGCTCTCCCATCGAGCCGAAGCCGGCCTCGACGTGGTAGCGCCGCCCGTGCCCGTCGGCCGGCCAGTCGAGGACGTGGACCACTCCGTCGACCCTCCGTCCGATCAGGACCCTCGTCCCCTCGGGGACCGCGTAGCGGCCGAGCTCGCAGAGCCCGCTCGCCTCCGTCCTGGCGGCCTCGCCTGTGACCGGACGGTTCATCTCCCCGGCCCCCATCAGGCCGCCTCCCCCACCGGTCCCAGCGGCGGGAAGCTCGTCAGGTCCGTTCGGTCCCAGAGCCTGTAGCCGACGCCCCAGCAGTTGATCACCATCGAGCCGGCGCCGGCGGCCTTCAGCTTCGTCCGCAGCTTGCTCAGGTGGCTGTCGAGGGTGCGCCCGCAGACGATGTGCGGCTGTCCCCAGACCGCTGCGGTCAGCTCGGACTTGGAAAAGACCCGGTTGGGCCGTGAGGAGAGGATCAAGAGCAGCGCGAACTGCTTCTTGGAAAGCGCCACCTCGGTGCCGCCGACCCTCGCCTGCCTCCCCTCGGGGTCGATCTCCAGCGCTCCCAGCCGCTTCGTCTCCTCGCCGAACTCGGGCGCGACCGGCTCGTTGGTCATCGCGCCGCTGTCCAGATCGCCCGAGCAGGCCAACCGCCAGTTCCCCTCCTCCTCACGCCTCACCCGCAGCTCCCAGTTGCCCATCTCACTCAGCCGCGCCTCGATCTCCCCGGCGGGGGTCTGCACCGAGACGCGCGTGAAGCGCCCAGGTGAGACCTGCCGCAGGCCGTCGTCGATATCGCAGGGTTCCATCGGTCCTCCTTGGCTCGTGGTGGAAGTCGTCGAGCCGAAGGGCGGCGGAGCGAGCGGCACGGAACCCGAGCGAAGCGAGGGCGCGTCAGCGAGGCCCGCGCAGCGGGCCTTGAAGTGCCGGGCGGCCGCCGCCAGGCTCGCAGCGACTTCCGCCACGAGCCCGGCGAGGGGCCGATGTTCGTCTCGCTACGGGAAGACCCGCAGCCGCAGCCGCCTGGAGTTCCCCGGCAGGTAGGGATAGCCGCCCTGCCTACGCACCTGCGCCCGCATCACGTATGTCGCCGGGCTGCTCGTTCGGCCGAAGCGGTAGCCGACCCGGCAGATCCCGTGGGCGCGGGTGCGGCAGCGGCGGAAGGCCCGCCAGCCCTTGCCCTGGCGCACCTGCAGGACGACCACGACGCGTTCGTTGTCGGGGCCGGGGAGGCGCACCTGGAAGTGGGCGAAGCGCCCGTTGCGGACCACGCGGCGCCTCACCCGCAAGAGCGGGCGCACGCGGGTGTAGAGGGTCGCGGTGGCGCTCAGCTGGCGCTGGCCGGGGCGGTAGATCGCCTCGATCGTGCGCGAGGGACCGCGGCCCAGGGCGAAGCGGTAGCCGCCGTCGGGGCCGGTCATCGCGATGCCGAGGAATTCGCGCCCGTCCTCGCCGAGCACGCCGCTGAACACGCAGACCGGCGCGGCTGAGACCGGGCCGCCGGCGCCGCGCAGCTCGCCAGCCAGCGGCAGACTTCGGCCCTGGCGGACGTGGGCCCGCGGAGCGCCCCGCTTGCCGAACCCCGCCCCGAGCTCGCTCGCGCTGCCGGCGTCGGAGCGCACGCAGTCGTAAGCGAGCGGCACGCTGACCGGCGCCCCTTCGTTGCCCTCCGCATCGGAGAGCCAGAGGCGCAGGGTGTAGGAGCCGGCCGCCTGCGGGGTCTGCAGGTCGGCGATCTTGTAGACCCCCTGGCCGCTAACCGTGGTCACCGGCACGACCGCCTTGCCGCCGCCGTTCAGCACTTCGTAGTGGGCGGCGGAGATCGGCGAGCCGTTGTCGGCGATGTTGCGCCAGCGCACGTCGAAGCCCTCACTCGCCCGCGAAGCACCCGGCGAGGCGACCGAGAGGTCCTGCGGTGCGGCGGGCGGCGTCGTGTCGCGCGGCAACCGCACGCTCGCGGCGGCCCCGACGTTGCCTTCACCGTCGCTGAGCCACACCTGCACCGAACAGGCGCAGCGCCGGGCGGGCGTCGCGATCCCGTCGATCGCCTGCGGGTTCTCGCCGCTGAGGGCGTGGGGGTCGCCGACCGGGTTCCCCGAGCCGTCGAGCAGCCGGTAGTGCGCGGCATCGATCGGCGAGCCGTCGTCGGCGAGGTTGCGCCAGCGCACGCTCACGTGGTCCATCCAGCGCGCAGGCGCTCCGGCGATGCGCAGATCCTGCGGCGCGGCGGGCGGCGTCGTGTCGCGCGGCAGCGGCATCGCGGCGGGAGCGCCGACGTTGCCCTCGGCATCGGCGAGCCAGACACGCACCGAGCAGGCGCAGCGCTGCGCGGGCGTCTGCAAGCCGTCGATCGCTTCGATCCCCTTGCCGCTGAGGGCGTGCGTGCCGTCGAGGACATCGCCGGAGGGGTCGAGCAGCTGGTAGTGGGCGAGGTCGATCGGCGAGCCGTTGTCGGCGACGTTGTTCCAGCGCAGGTCGAGCTTCTCGACCCAGTAGGCCGGCGTGCCGGCGGCGCGCAGGTTCTGCGGCGCGGCCGGCGGCGTCGTGTCGTGGGGGATCGGCGCGTCGGCGGCGGGGCCGCTGAAGCCGACCGAGTCCTCGAGCCAGACGCGCAGGGTGTAGGCGCCCGGGGTCGACGGGCCTTCGATGTCGGGTAGCGAGGTCGGGTCGACTGCCGAGACCGTCTTCTCGGGCACGACGACTTCGCCCTTGCCGTTCAGCACCTCGTAGTGGACCTTGGCGATCGGGCTGCCGGGGTCAGGTGGAAGCGAGAAGGTGGCGCCGAAGTGCTTGAGGTAGCGCGCGGGGTTGGCGCTCGTCACCTTCAGCGCGGCGGGCCTGCCCGGCGCGCTGTTGTCGACGTGGATCGTGCGCGTGTCGCAGCTCTCAGATGCCGAGCCGCCGAGATGCTGGTACTGCGCGAAGTCCTGCACGCAGGTCTGCAGCTGATGGGCTCCGTCGGAGAGCTGTTCGGTCTTCAGGCCGTAGTAGCGGACGTAGGGACCCTGGGTGCAGGGCGTCAAGTCGCGGGCGAACTCGCCGTTGGCGTCCGAACGCCCCGTCCTGCAGCCACCGTTCGCCTGGTAGTCGATCGTGCCGTCGCCGAGCGTCGCTCCGTCGACCTTGAGCCGCGAGAAGCGCAGGCCCGAGCCGACGTCCGATTCGCGCCAGGCGATCGCGTTGTTCCCTTTGACCCAGTCGCCGGCGAGGACGCGGGAGTCCCCTTCCCAGTTGACGTGGGGAGGTTCCTTGTCGTTCAGGGTGATCGCGATCGAGTTGGCGTCGGCGGCGTTCCAACCTTCGCGCGAGCAGCCCGCCGGCCGGTAGCAGGTCATCGCGAAGACGAGGCGCTTGTAGTCGCCGTAGCTCCCGAAGGGCCAGGCGTGGTAGTTGAAGTTCGAGGTCGCGGGGGCGTAGATGCCGCCCGGTGCGACCCCGGAGCCCTGCATGAGGATGTTGTTCTGCGAGCCGTCGTAGCCTTCGCCCCAGAAGCGCTCCCGCCAGCCGGAGTTGAAGTAGCCGGGCACGCGCGTATACGCCGACACCGCGGCGATCGAGGTGCCCGATGGCGGCCACCACGAGTAGCTCGCCTCGTCGGTGTTGCCGGCCGTGCCGGTCGTGTTCTCCTCCAGGCGCAGGAAGCCACCGGTGCCGGCGGGGTCGCCGTAGGCGGTGCCGCAGTCGTCGGTGAAGTCGAAGAAGCCCGGGCGGGCTCCCTTGACGGGGTTGCCCGAGCCGTCGGCGGCTGCGCAGTAGAGGGTCTTGTAGTAGGCGGCGTGGGCGGTCGCGGCGCAGAGGACTGCGACCACGAAGGCGAGCGCCATCATGCATAGGGCTACCGGGACCGGATTCTTCGCCGGTCCGCTCGATCGAGAGGACATTTCCCGCTCCTTCCTGTGCCAAGCGATCGTGGCTCAGGGGAGACTGGGCGCCTCCCTTCCCTCGCGACCTCCGCTAGAGCGAAACCGGCGAGGTGGGCGTTCCGGCGATCTGGCTGGTATGTGGTTGGATAAACATCTCGGTATGTCCAAAAGATCGGACTAATGCCTCTCGATTATCCGTTGAGTCACTCCGATCGGTCATCCAGTAGACGAGTCACGGGAATCGGCGATCCCAGCCGATGTACGTAGACTGCTGCCGTGGCATACAGAGAACTGAGCGGCAGAGTCGGGGGGGCGACTCGGGGAATCCCGTCAGACGCGCGTCGCCCAGGAACGGCGATGTCGCGCAGTTTCTTCCATCGGCTCGGCCTCCAGATGTGCTTGGTGGTGGTTGCCGTGGCGGCTGGCGCGGTCGCGCCTTCGGCGCAGGCGACCATAGTCCCAAGCCGTGGCATCGCGGGTGTGAGGTTGGGGTATTCGATGAAGCGCGTTCGTCATGCGCTAGGCAAGCCACGTCGCGTGGCACCGCCAGCGTGGGAGTACGGCAGACCCCTGCGAGGTCGGGTCAGCTTCAACCATCGACGACGGGTTGATGACATCTGGACTGTTTCGCCTCGCCAGAGAACCAGGCGAGGGATTGGCCCAGGAGCCTCCCTGAGACGATTTCGCCTCTCCTATCCCCGTGTGCATTGCCGTGGTCGGCACCGTAGGCGAGTCTGCATAGTTGCTGCACATCACAACGGTCGGACTACCAAGACCTTCTTCGCATTCAGGGGACGACTGCGGATGGTGGAGATTTATCTTCTGCCGCCAAGAGGCGGCTCGCCCGTCCACAAGTAGGCGGCTATGGGCTCCATCGTATAGGTGGGCTCGCCTTGGGGGAGATCGGACAACCAGCGGGGGGAAAGCCTATGCCCGAAGCTCGGACCACCTGATGGAAGTACTTGAGGACGTAATCGTGACCCAGGTTGTCGTAGTCACAAACAACCGCCCGTGAGCGCACTTGCGCCGGTTCATGCCAGAGGTCGTGGAAGTACACGTTCCACAGGCCGGTGAATTTTGGCTTTCCCCACCTAAATGGGGTATGCGGTATGTGATGTTCCTTCTCCTCGGTCGCCTCGCCCGCAAGGATCAGCAACTCGTTGCCGGGGTTGCGCAGCCATTCAGCGAGTATCTGGTTAATCGACGGTTTGAGCTTGTTGTCGCAGGCTCCTGATCCAGCCATTTCGCCGTACGACCCAGGGTCCAGCAGAATGATGGTATGAATCTGTGACCAGCGTGATCGATTTTGCTGCATGAAGTACATTGGACCCAAGCGTCCGAGGCTCCACCCAGCGAGCGTGTTCACGGTGGCAGGCAACGAAAAACCGCTGGGCGGCTTTGGGTTGCAGTTGCCGGACCTCCACTTTTTGGGCGGGAAGTTGAGATCGCCAACGACAAGCGACGTGTCGTCTACGGGAGGCCAAAAGAATGCAGACCGTGCCGCGTAGCCACCCTGAGAATCTTCACCGGATTCATTTTCCGTGCCGGAGCCGCAAGTGACCTCGCCAGGCGAGGGATGATTGGAAGGCATGCCGTCGTCGATGAAGTGGGCATTCACCCAACCTTCCCCGGCGGAGGGTCGACTCAAATTCTTTACGTCGCTCCACCAGCGATTAGCGTAGGGGCCATAGGCTTCGCCGAACTCGCCGCAAATTAGTTCGACACGATCACCGTCATAGACACCGATGCCCGGTTCTGCAGAAGTGTCGCTCCAGCTAGGTGATCTGCGGAAGTAGACTCCGCCTGCAGCATTCATAATCGAGTACACGGGGCCGCCACCCGGACCGGGGTCCGCCGACGGGGCTGGTGAAGACGGGGGCGAAGGGCTGGGCGACGGAGAAGGCGTTGGAGACGGAGAGGGCGCCGGAGAGGGAGAGGGCGCAGAGCCGCAGAGCGGGACCCCGTACTTGGCGGTCAATTCTTCGTTGGAGTGGTAGGAGCTGTCGTCGTAGTAGGAGGCGTAGTAGCCCGTCTTGCCGTTGTAGGTGACGTTGAACCAGATCGGCACGCCGTTGATGTTCTGCCCCCAGACGAAGCAGTGGTAGTCGGGGCTGGCACCTTCGGGCATCCACCCGACCGCTGGGTGGGAGGTGTTCGGTTCGGGCCGGATGAACACCCCTTCCCCCCCGGTGTTGGCGATGTGGATGGGTGCCGAGATCGCCATCGCCACAGCCGCCGTCACAAGCAACCCAACGGCGGCAAAAGCCGCAGCCAAAGAGATCAAGCTCCGCCGACTACGCCGTCGCACCGACTTCCACCCCCCCTAGATCGAGAACGCCATCAGGCTAACAGAGGTACCTTCGCGGTCCGTCCCAATCGATCGATGACCACGATGCTCGCGGACGGCAACGGCCGCTTTACGCTCTGGCGCGAGGGGTTCCTGCCGCGAGCGGCCTACCCGACTGACGTGGATGAAGGTGCCGGCGTCTTGGAATTCGCGTAGATGGGCGGGCATCAACCGCGGGGCTTCCGGGCATATCGCAGCAGGGAGGTTCGATACGCGTATGCCCCGCCCAAGGGAACGTCAAGGGAACGAAGGGGGTCGAAATCAGCGTTTCGATGACTTTCGCTGACCTCCGCCGACCCACCGGCCAGTGCCGGTCGGCGAAGCGGCGATCCGGCCTGCGGAGCCGGATCTGGCTCCACAGGCCGGATCGAATCCAATGCGCCCGACGAGAATCGAACTCGCGACCTTCGGCTTGAAAGACCGACGCTCTTTGGTCCCCGTGAAGGGACCGTTGACCACTGAGCTACGGGCGCCCTGCGCGTGTACTTTATCGGCGTGAAGCTGTTGGAGCATTCTCGGCAGGCATGGAGCTGGGGCTGAAGGGGCGCGTCGCCCTGGTGATGGGCTCCAGCTCGGGGATCGGGCTGGGGATCGCGGCGGCGCTTGCCCGCGAAGGGGCGGGGGTCGGCGTCGTCAGCCGCTCGCAGGGGCGCGCCGCGGAGGCGGCGGAGACGATCGACGGCGAGGCCGCCCCCTTCGTCGCCGACACCACCGACCTCGAGCGGCTCGAGCGGCTGCCGGCCGAGGTGGAGGCGGCGCTCGGGCCGATCGAGATCCTCGTCGCCAACACCGGCGGACCGCCGCTCGGCCGCTCGCTCAGCCACGAGCTCGCCGACTGGGAGCTGGCCTACCGCTCGCTCGTGCTCGCCCCGTGGGTGCTCGCCAAAGCCGTCGTCCCCGGCATGCAGGAGCGCGGCTGGGGACGGATCGTCAACGTCGGCTCCAGCTCGACCCGCGAGCCGATCCCCGGGCTCAACCTCTCCAACTCCCACCGCATGGCCGCAGTCGGCTTCCTGAAGACGCTCTCGCGCGAGGTCGCCGCCGACGGAATCACGGTCAACACCGTCGCCACCGGCCGCTTCGCAACCGAACGGCTCGCCTCCAACTACGGCTCGATCGAGGCCGCCGAGGCCGCCGCCGAGCGCGACGTGCCCGCCGGCAGGCTCGGCCGGCCCGAGGAGTACGGCGACCTCGTCGCCTTCCTCTGCTCCGAACGCGCCGCCTACATCACCGGCACGGTGATCCCGATCGACGGCGGCATGCTGCACGCGGGCTTCTGAGATTCGCCCGCGCCTGCTAACGATGCTCCGCGGATGAGCCACTCCCACGGCCACAGCCACGCGGGCCACGCGCACGGCGCCAGCGCCGACGCCGACCGCGGCAAGCTGGTCATCGCCCTCACCCTGATCCTCGGCTTCATGGCGGCCGAGGTCGTCACCGGGATCATCGCCAACTCGCTGGCGCTGCTCTCCGACGCCGCGCACATGCTCACCGACGCCGCCGCGATCGGCTTCTCCCTGGTCGCCCTCAACCTCGCCCAGCGCCCCGCCAGGGGGCGGATGACCTTCGGCCTCAAACGGGCCGAGATCCTCTCCGCCCAGGCCAACGGCATCACCCTGCTGGTGCTCGCCGCGATCATCGCGATCGAGGCGGTGCGCCGGCTCGTCTCGCCGCCCGAGGTCGAGGGCACGCTGATCCTCGTCGTCGCCCTGGTCGGGATCGTCGTCAACCTCGCCGCCACCGCGACGCTCGCCAAGGCCAACCGCGAAAGCCTCAACGTCGAGGGCAGCTTCCAGCACATCCTCACCGACCTCTTCGCCTTCATCGGCACGGCGATCGCCGCGGCGATCATCCTGCTGACCGGCTTCAACCAGGCCGACGCGATCGCCTCGCTGCTCGTCGCCGGCCTGATGCTGCGCTCGGCGACCGGCCTGCTGCGCGAATCGGGCCGCATCTTCCTCGAGGCGGCGCCGAAGGAGACCGACCCGCGGGACATCGGCCGCCAGATGGCCGGGCAGCCCGGCGTGGTCGAGGTGCACGACCTGCACGTCTGGGAGGTCACCTCGGGCTTCCCCGCCCTCTCCGCCCACGTCACCGTCGGCGTCGACGCCGACTGCCACCGCGCCCGGCTCGAGCTCGCCGAGCTGATCGAGCGCGAGTTCGACATCCACCACACGACCCTGCAGGTCGAACACGAGCCCGAACGCCTCGTCCAGATAGAGAACTGACCGCCGACGGGACGATTTGTCGAGTCGGACTGGACTTTTCGGCCCGTCGGCCCTTCAGTCCGCCTCGCGCATCGAGGGGAAGAGAATCACGTCGCGCAGGGTCTTGGCGCCGCTGAGGATCATCATCAGCCGGTCGACGCCGAGCCCGGAGCCGCTCGCCGTCAGCATCCCGTATTCGAGCGCCCGCACGAACTCCTCGTCGTGCTCGTGCGGGGTCGGCTCCGCCCCCGATTCCTGGCGCTCGCGCTGTTCGACGAAGTGGCGGCGCTGTTCGATCGGGTCGTTGACGTCGGTGCCGCCGCCGGTGATCTCCATCCCGGCGACGATCCCGTCGAAGGCCGCCGCCAGCAGCTCCGGGTGCTCGGGCGCCGGCTTGACCAGCGGCCAGATCGCCAGCGGCAGGTCGATGATGAAGGCCGGCTGGATCAGCTTCGGCTCGATCAGCTTGCCCTGCAGGGTGTCGACCAGCGCCGCCCAGTCGTCGCCGGGCTCGGCGTCCTCGCCGGCGATCTCGGCCAGCTCGTCGCGGCTCGCCTCGGTGATGTCGACCCCCGTCTCCTCCTCCAGCAGGTCCTGCAGGCGCAGCCGCGGCCAGGGCGGCTTCAGATCGATCGTCTCGCCGTCGCGCTCGACCATCGTCGTCCCCAGCACGCTTTCGGCGACGTGGCCGACGATCCCCTCGGCGACGTCCATCACGCCGTGGTAGTCGGCGCCGCTGACGAACCACTCGAGCATCGTGAACTCCGGGTTGTGCTGCGGCGACATCCCCTCGTTGCGGAAGAACTTGCCCAGCTCGTAGACGTTCTCGAAGCCGCCGACGATCGCCCGCTTCAGGTACAGCTCGGTCGCAATCCGCAGGTAGAGGTGGCGGTCGAGCGCGTGGTGGTGCGTCTTGAACGGGCGCGCCGCGGCGCCGCCGGTCATCCGCTGCAGCACGGGCGTTTCCAGCTCGACGTAAGCGCGCTCGTTGAGGTACTCGCGGATCGCCGCGACGACCTTGGCCCGCATCGCGAAGACCCGCCGCGACTCCTCGTTCGCCATCAGGTCGAGCTCGCGCTGGCGGTAGCGCACCTCCGGGTCGGAGATCCCGTGGAAGAGGTCGGGCGGGTCGCGCAGCGCCTTCGCCAGCAGCACGCACTCGCGCACCTGCAGCGCCAGCTGCCCCCGCTTGGTCACGTACAGGTCCCCCTCGACGCCGACCAGGTCGCCGATGTCGAGGTCTTCGATCCGTCCGAACGCCTCCTCGCCCAGCCGGTCGACCCGCGCGTAGGCCTGGAGCGAGCCGCCCAGGTCGCGCACGTCGAAGAAGCTCGTCTTGCCGTGACCGCGCTGCCCGGTCACCCGGCCGGCGATCCGGTACGAGAACTCGGGGTGCTCGCCCTCGCCCAGCTCGGCCGGGTCGTGCGCCTCGAGGATCTCCGAGATCGCGTCGCGGTCGGGGAAGGAGAACGGGAAGGGGTCGACCCCTTCGGAGCGCAGCCGCTCCAGCTTCGCGAGACGCTCCTCGGCGCTCAAGGGGCAGCCCGCCTCACCACTGCCTCAAGGCGCGACGCCGACGGTTACCCGCTCATCCCCCATGTAGTCGCGCATCGTAGTCGCATCGCGCAGCATCGCGCGCATCGCCGGGCCGTGGTGCGTGTCGTGCTCCATCGCCAGCCGCCAGCCGCTCGGCGTTTCGGCGATCAGGCCGCGGATCACGCCGAGGCCGTCCTCCCCGCAGGCGCCGGTGACGGCGATCCGCGGCTCGCGCCGGATCTCCGGCGAGCGGTCGAAGATCGTCTGGTCGGTGACGTAGGGCAGGTTGGCGATCACCATGTCGACCCCCTCCAGCCCCTCGGGCAGGCCCTCGGCGACGGACACCTCGAGCTCCAGCCCGAGCCGCTCGGCGTTCTCGCGCGCCGCTTCCGCCGCTTCCGGCGAGAGGTCGGAGGCGCTGATCCGCAGGTCGGGACGCTCCGACATCAGGGCCAGCGCGATCGCCCCCGAGCCGGTGCCCACCTCGTGCACGCGCGCACCCTCGGGCAGTTCGGTCCCGACCTCGACCAGCAGCTCGGTCTCGCGGCGCGGCCAGAGCACGCGCGGGTCGACGCGGATCTCGAGTCCGCGGAAGGGCGCCCGGCCGAGCACGTAGGCGAGCGGCTCGTGCTCGGCGCGTCGCGCCACCGCCGCCTCGACCGCGGCGACGACCTCGGGCGGGGCCTCCCCCGCGCCGTCGCGCGAGAGCTGCTCGACGCCGATCCCGAGCGCGTCGGCGACCAGCGCTTCGGCGTCGCCCCGCGGCTCCGCGCATTCCGCCGCGGCGATCGTCGCCATCGCCCGCTCGAGCAGCTCACCGACCGTAGCGGCGCCCGCAACACCTCCGCCGCCGGTCTCCACTGCTTCCACTCCGCTCGCCCTCCTAGTTAGCTAGAAAAATTTTGTGCAACATTACCAGCGGCGGAGCGAGACAGGGTTCCGTGTCGCCGCCGCATCAGGTAAAGCCAGCCCAGGCCGACGGACATCATTGCAAGGCTCTCCAGCTGAGCGGCGGTCAGCCCGAGGAGGACGTGATCGTTGCGCCGGATGAACTCGACCAGGAAGCGCTCCGCCCCCGCGTAGACGAGGTAGATCGCAAACAGCGCGCCGGCGCGGAAGCGGTCGCGCAGCTGCCAGAGGATCCAGGCGCCCAACCCCATCGCCAGCGTCTCGTAGATCGGCGTCGGGTGGACGGTGCGGTCGGTGGGAACCGTCCCGTCCGGGTAGGACATCGCCCACGGCCCGTTCCAGGGCTTGCCGTAGTCGCCGTCGCCGGAGAGCTGGCAGCCGATCCGCCCGATCGCGTAGCCGAGCGCCAGCGCCGGCGCCACCAGGTCGAGCAGCGCCAGCCGGAGGAAGTCGCGGTACCAGGCCCAGGCGAGCACCGCCAGGGCGCCGCCGATCGCGCCGCCGTACCAGACCAGGCCCGAGCCGCCGAACAGGTTGCCGAGCAGGTCGCCCTTGACGCTGTCGTAGTTCTGCGCGACGAAGTAGACGCGCGAGCCGACGACGCCGCCGATCAGCGCCGAGAAGCCGATCTCGTACGCCCAGTCGACCGGCTTGCCGAGCTCCTTCAGCCGCTTGCCGACCAGCGCGCCCGCGGCGAGGAAGGCGAGCGCGAACATCAGGCCGAAGCTCTGCAGGGTCAGCGGGCCGAGCTGGATCTCCGGGTACACGCCTACTCCGCCAGCAGCGTCGCCAGCAGCGCCTTCTGGGCGTGCAGGCGGTTCTCCGCCTGATCCCAGACAGCGGACTGCGGCCCGTAGAGGACCTCGGCGGCTATCTCCTCGCCCGGGTGGGCGGGCAGGCAGTGGAGGACGATCGCGTCCTCGGCGGCGGCGCCGAGCAGATCGGCGTCGACCCGGTAGGGCGTCAGGTCGGCGCGCCGCCGCGCCGCCTCCTGCTCGTCGCCCATGCTCACCCAGACGTCGGTGTAGATCGCGTCGGCGCCGGAGACCGCGTCGCGCGGGTCGTCGGTCAGCTTCACCCCACGTCCCTGCTCGAGCTGGTAGCCGTCGGGCGCGGCGACGGTCAGCTCGACCCCGGCGAGCTCGCTGGCGATCGCCAGCGAGCGGGCGACGTTGTTGCCGTCGCCGACGTAGGCGAGCCGCAAGCCGTGCAGGTCGCCGCGTCGCTCGCGCAGCGTCTGCAGGTCGGCCAGCGCCTGGCAGGGATGGTGCAGCGGGGTGAGCGCGTTGACGACCGGGACCTCGGCGGCGGCGGCCAGCTCGGCGACCTCCTCGTGCGAGCCGGAGCGGATCACGATCGCGTCGAGGTAGCGCGAGAGCACCCGCCCGGTGTCGCCGGCCGACTCGCCGCGCGAGAGCTGCATCTCGTCGCCGCGCAGGACGACCGGCGTCGCGCCGAGCTCGGCGACCCCGACCTCGAAGGAGATCCGCGTCCGGGTCGAGGGCTTGACGAAGATCAGCCCGACGCTGCGGCCGGCGAGTTCGCCTCCGTTCGCTGCTTGTCGGGCTGAGGCCGGCGAACGCCGAACGGCGCGCTCGGCTTTCAGCTCGGCCGCGAGGTCGAGCAGCTTCCCGAGCTCGAAGGCGCCGAGCTCTTCGCCGGTGAGAAAGTCCCGCTTTGCCAAGCGACGCATACTACGACCGTGCAGCTGACCGTCCTCTCCTGGAACCTCTTCCACGGCCGCGACTTCCCGCCCGACCCGGCGCTGTTCACCTGGCGCTCGCGTCTGCTGGGGACGAGCGAGCGAGACGCGACCCACGTCCAGGTCAACCGCGAGCTGCGCGAGGAGTTCGCGGCCCTGCTCGCCGGCGCCGAGTGGGACGTCGCGCTGCTGCAGGAGTGCCCGCCGCGCTGGTGGGCCCCGCTCGCCGCCGCCTGCGACGCCGAGTCGCACGGGGCGCTCACCTCGCGCAACTCGCTCGGCGCCCTGCGCGCCCACTTCGCCGCCCAGAACCCGGACCTGCTCGCCGCCGCCGAGGGCGGCTCGAACCTGACGCTGGTGCGCAACTCCTTCCGGTGCGACTTTCCAACCGGGAGGGTGGGAAAGTCGCACCGGAACGGGAGCGCGCGGCTGGAGCGGCGCGAGCTGACGATCCACGAGGGGGCGCCGGAGCGGCGGGCGATGGCGTTCACGCGGATCGCCGGCGACCCGGGCGACGGGACGAGCGGCGCCGACCTCTGCGTCGCCAACCTGCACGCGACCAACGACCGGCCGCGAATGGCGACGGAGGACGTGCTGCGCGCCGCGGAGGCGGCGACCGAGTGGGCGGGCGACGCGCCGCTCATCTTCGGCGGCGACCTCAACCTGCGTCCCGCCGAGACGCCGGCCGCCTTCGACGAGCTGCACGACCGCTTCGGCCTCGCCGCCCCCACCGCCCCCGACGCGATCGACCACATCCTCGCCCGCGGCTTGGTGCCGGTCGAGCCGCCGCGCGCCTGGCCGCCCGAGCGGCGCGAGCTGCCCGAAGACGGGCTCGCCCTGCGACTCTCCGACCACGCGCCCATCGAAGCGCGTCTTGCAATCAGATGACGGACGCCACGGCCGCGCACGCCTGGATGACGCACGCGGCGATGAAATCCGCCATCTTGCTGACGGTGGTGAAATAGTCAGCCCTGAAGTTCTTGCACCAGATCAGATCCGCCGCGAACAGGAGGCAGAGATGGCCGAAAAAAAATCGACTTCCGGCAAAGCGAAAAAAGCGAAAGCCAAAAAAGCGCCGGCTCGCAAAGCGCCGCCGAAATCGAAAGCGAAATCGAAAGCCAAACCCAAAGGCAAATCGAAAGCGCAATCCAAAGCGAAATCGAAAGCGAAAGGCAAATCGAAAGCGACCGGGCTCGACAAGAGCGTCGAGCAGTTCCGCGAGAGCCTCGAAGAGAGCGTGACGCTGAGTCGCGACCGCCTGCAGGAGGTCGTCGACGATGCGGTCAAACGCGGCCGGATGACCCACAGCGACGCGGAGAAAATGGTCTCCACCCTCGTCAAACGCGGCAGGCGGCAGACCGACAGCATGCTGAAAGAGCTCGAACGGCTGGTCAAACAGGCGCGCAAAGAGGTCGGCGGCCGCACCGCGCCGGTGCGCAAACAGGCGACGCAGGCGGCGCGGCGCGCGCGCAAAAAACTGCGCTAGTGGCGCAGACGGCGACGCGCCCGCGAAAAGGAGAGCGCCTCGAGGTCGAGGTCGACTCGCTCGCCTTCGGCGGGCGCGGCGTCGCCCGCGTCGATGGCTACGTCGTCTTCGTCGCCGGCGGCCTGCCGGGGGACCGCGTTCGCGCCGAGGTCACCAAGCCGAAGAAGCGCTTCGCCGAGGCGCGCGCGGTCGAGCTGCTGCGGCCCGGCGCCGACCGCGTCGCCGACCGCTGCGAGCACGAAGGCCAGCCCTGCCCGGGAGCGCCCTGGCAGGGCCTCGACTACGAGCGCCAGCTGGTAGAGAAGCGCAATCAGGTCGACGAGGCGCTGCGGCGGATCGGCGAGCTCGACGGCTTCGAGCTGGAGGGGATCGAGCCGGCGCTGGAACAGTGGCGCTACCGCAACAAGCTCGAATACTCCTTCGGGCCGGGCGAGGGCGGGGCGCTGCTCGGCTTCCACGCCAGCGGCCGCTGGGACCTGGTGGTCGGGGTCGAGGACTGCCTGCTGGCCTCCGAGCGCGGCAACGCCGCCCGCAACGCGGTGCTCGAATGGGCGCGCGAGCGGGAAGTCGACCCCTACGACCGCCGCGCCGGCGCGGGCGTCCTCTGCAACCTCGCGGTGCGCGAAGGGCGCCGCACGGGCCAGATCCAGACGCGCCTCGTCACCACACCGAAGCGCATCCCCAAGCCGCCGGTCGACCTGCACACCGTGGTCGAGGACGGCTCGGGCGGCAGCGACGGGCCGACAGGGGTGCTCGGCGCCGAGCGGCTGCGCGAGCGGCTCTGCGGCCTGCAGTTCGAGATGTCGCACAACGCCTTCTTCCAGACCAACACCGAGATGGCGGAGCGGCTCTACGCGGTCGCCGCCGAGTACGCCGGGCTGAGCGGCGGCGAGCGGCTCTTCGACCTCTACTGCGGGATCGGCACGATCGGCCTGACGATGGCGGCGCGGGCGGGCGAGGTCTGGGGCCTGGAGCTCGTCCCCGAGGCGATCGCCGACGCCGAGCGCAACGCGGAGCTCAACCGGATCGAGAACGCCCGCTTCGTCGCCGGCAGCGCGCGCACCGGCGTGCGGCCGCTGCTCGAGCAGGCGGGCAAGCCCGACGTCGTCCTGCTCGACCCGCCGCGCGCCGGCCTCTCGCAGAAGATCGTCCGCCGCGTGCTCGAGTGCGAGGCGAAGCGGATCGTCTACGTCTCCTGCAACCCGACGACGCTGGCGCCGAACGCGGCGCAGCTGGTCGAGGCGGGCTACACCCTGCGCCGCGTCAAGCCGGTCGACATGTTCCCCCAGACCCCCCACATCGAGTGCGTGGCGCAGTTCGACCGGGCTTAAACGGCGGGGGAGGGTCGGGGGTGTCCCTCCGGGATGCTGGATTTTTCGCCCGCTGACGCGGCGCCACTCGCCGACGGTCAGGCGAAAGATTATCGCCGCACCCTGCGGGACACCCCCGACCCTCCCATCGCTGGCGCAAGCGGTGCGCCGTATGTAGTGTGGGGGCGATGGCACGGGGATTTGGAGTGGCGGCCGGGCTCGATCCGGACGTGGCGCGGTCGTTGGCGGAGCGGTGCGCGGAGCTCGGCTATGACTCGGTGTGGTCCAACGACCACCCCGGCGCGAAGGGCCTGGAGACGCTGGCCCAGTTCGCTGCCGCGGCGCCGGAGCTCGACCTCGGGGTGGCGGTCATAGCGCTCGACCGGCAGTCGCCGTCCGAGATCGCCGCTGACGTCGAGCGACTCGGCCTCGACCGCTCGAAGCTCTGGCTCGGGGTCGGCGCGGGCTTCTCGAAGAAGCCGCTGACGCGGATGCGCGAGATGCTGCCCGAGCTGCGCGAGGCGCTGCCCGACGTGCGCCTCGTCCTCGCCGCGATGGGACCGAAGATGTGCGCCCTGGCCGGCGCCGAGTTCGACGGCGCCTTCTTCAACTGGATGACCCCCGAGTTCGCCGCCCGCGCCCGCAACCAAGTCGAAGCCGGCGCCAAGCAGGCGAGCCGCGAGTGCCCGCCGGTCTTCGGCTACGTCCGCACCGCCGTCGGCCCCGACGCCGCCGAGCGCCTCGCCAAGGAGGAGTCCTTCTACCGCGACCTGCACGCCGGATACCGCAACCACTTCGACCGCCTCGAAGAGCCCGAGGGCAGCGTCGGCGTCGCGGTGGCTGACCGCGACGAAGCCCAGAAACGCCTCAACGCCTACACCGCTCTGGACACGGTGGTAGTTCGAGGTCTGGCTTCAGCGAATATCGATGCGATGGGAAACGTGGCATCCGCCGCGGCACCGGATTGACGGTCGCCGTGCGGCGGGCGTGCACGCGAGGGCGTGACTGAGCAAGCAGTACGACGCACGCCGACGAGCGAATAGCAGCGCTATTCGTGAGGAGGTGGGTGGCGTAATGCGCCGCTCAGGCGCGTCGTCGCGAGTGCGTCCGCAAGCGGCGCCCGTCAATACGGTGGAAGGTCCTCGTACCAGTCGCCCAGGACCTTGAACGAGCGCCAGAAGCGCTGCTTGGCGCCCTCCTCGTCCAGCGACTCGTCGATGTCGGGGGTGTAGAGGGCGTCGATCGTCGGGGTGAAGGCCTGGATCTCCCCCTCGCGCGGCTCGATCTCGCGGGCCAGCGGCACGCGCAACCCGTTGAGCGTGCGCAGCGCCGGCTCGCCCATGACGACGACGATCTTCGGCTGCACGATCGCCAGCTCGCTGAGCAGGCGGCGCACGCACTCCTCCGCGGCCAGGTCGGGCTCGGCGATCGGGCACTTGACGCAGAGCGTGCCGTAGACGACCAGCGGGTCGATCGCCAGCCGCTTGAAGCTCTTCATCAGCGCGTTGCCCGCCCGGCCGTAGAAGGCGACGCCCTCTTCGATCTCGGCGACCCCGGCCGCGTGCTTGACCATGAAGACATCGGCCTGCGGGTGTCCGGAGCCGAGCACCGGCATCAGCTTGCCGCGCGGGCAGTGCGGGCACTCCTGTAGCTCGTGGGTCAGCTGGTTGAGCTCGCGGATCGCCCGTTCGAGGTACTTCTCTCTGATCTCGTCGTCGGTCGCAGGCACGGTCGGCGATCTCTTTGACGGCTCGCCCGCGCTTCCTCTCGGCCGCGCCTCCTGCATCAACCCTTGCCGGCGCGGCCCGCCGGCGAGCGTCGTTTCTTGCGCGGCCGGCCGCCGCGCACCGGCTTCGCGTCGGGCACGCTGCGCTTCGCCGCCTTTGGCCGCCCGGTCGTCTGCAGCAGCTTCAGCGCCTGCACGTAGACGAGGTTCTTGTGCTTGCGGGTGATGTCGGCGTCGCGCATCGCCTCGAGGAACTCGGCCGGCCCGTCGAAGTCGTGGATCCGCTGGCGCACGCTGCCCAGCCCCTGCGCAACGTGGCTGTCGGAGCCCGCCCCGGGGACGATCCGGTACTTGCGCGCGAAGCGCTCCGCCTCCTCGTTGAACGAGGTCAGCGCGACCCGCGGATTGAAGACCTCGAGGATGTCGATCTCCTCGACCATCTCGAGCAGGTGCTCGTAGTCGGGCACCGAGTGGAAGCGGTCGAAGGGATGCGGCACGTAGACCAAACCGCCCTGCTCGCGGATCGCGGCGATCGTCTCCGCCATCGTCATCCCCCTGGGAATCTTCTGCTCGAGGAACAGCCCGATCACCTCGCCCTGCTCGGCGGTCTTCACCTCCTCGGCGACGATCACCTTCAGCCCGTCCATCCCTTCGGCGATCCGCCGCGCCTCCAGGGCGCCGGAGATCTCGTTGTGGTCGGTGATCGCGATCGCGCCGAGGCCGCGGTCGCGCGCCGTCTCCAGCAGCACCTCGACCGGCGTCGCGCAGTCCGGCGAGTGGTCGGTGTGCATGTGCAGGTCGACCTCGATCAGCGGCCGCCCGGCGATCCGCGCCCGCGCCTCCGGGTCGCCGTCCGGCTCGTGCCGGCGCGCCAGCAGGCGCCGGTAGATCGCTTCCAGCTCGTCGGCGACGGAGCCCCAGCCGCGCCCCTCCCCCGCCGGCTCGACCAGCTCGTAGGAGCCGGGGAAGTAGCGCTCGAGCAGCTCGCCGGTCGCCGGCTCGGCGACGGTGCGCGCGTCGAGCCGGCCGAAGAAGATCTCGACCAGCGGCCGCGCCACCTGGGTCGAGAAGAGTCGCTCCTGGGGCCTGTGGAAGGTGGCGACGTTGAGCGAGTGGGAGTGGCGCAGCGCCGCCGAGGAGGCGCTCGGCGCGAACGGCTCGTGCACGTGGACGATGTCGGGCGGCTCGGCGGCGAGGCGCCGTTTCGTCGCGTCGCCGGCGTAGAGCCGCAGCACCTCGTGCCCGCGCCGCTCCAGCTCGTCGCCGAGCCGCCCAGCGAACTCCGTCACCCGGTTGGCCGTGCCCCGGCGGTGCGGCGTGACCTGGGCTACCGAGAGCGGCTTGGAGTCCTCGCCGGGCACGGCTCGGCGCGCGTCAGGTCGCCGAGACCTTCGCCTCGCCCGGCGCCGGCGTCTTGCCGCGCGCGTGCTTCGCGATGAACTCCTCGGTCCGCTCGCGCGCCTCGTCGTCGGGCCGCTGCGTGTGCGGCGACTTCATCAGGTAGCTGGAGGGGCCGTCGAGCTGCCCGGCGATCCCGTTGTTCAGCGCCAGCTTGAGGATCCGTACCGCGTCGATCACGACCCCCGCCGAGTTGGGCGAGTCCCAGACCTCGAGCTTCAGCTCGACGTTGAGCGGCACGTCGCCGAAGGCTTTGCCCTCGAGCCGGATGTGCGCCCACTTGCGGTCGGTCAGCCAGGCGACGTAGTCGGAGGGGCCGACGTGGACGTCCTCGGCGGGCAGGTCGTGGCCCATGATCGAGGTGACCGCGTTGGTCTTCGAGATCTTCTTCGAGTCGAGCCGCTCGCGCTCGAGCATGTTGTAGAAGTCCATGTTGCCGCCGACGTTGAGCTGCGAGGTGCGCTCCATGCGCACGCCGCGGTCGTGGAACAGCCGCGCCAGCTGGCGGTGGACGATCGTCGCCCCGACCTGCGACTTGATGTCGTCGCCGATGATCGGCAGCCCGGCCTCTTCGAAGCGCTTGTCCCAGTAGTTCTCGCGGGCGATGAAGACGGGCAGGCAGTTGACGAAGCCGACGCCGGCCTTCAGCGCCTGCTCGACGTACCACTTGGTCGCGTCCTCGGAGCCGACCGGCAGGTAGCAGACCAGCACGTCGGCCTTGCTCTCTTCGAGGATGCCGACGACGTCCGCCGTTTCGCCCGGCGCTTTGGTGATCTTCTCCTTCAGGTACTTGCCCAGCCCGTCGTGGGTCATCCCGCGCTCGACCTTCACCCCCAGCTCGGGCACGTCGGCGAACTTGATCGTGTTGTTCTGACCCGACCACATCGCCTCCGAGAGGTCCTTGCCGACCTTCTCGGAGTCGATGTCGAAGGCGGCGACGAACTCGACGTCGCGCACGTGGTAGCCGCCCAGGTCGACGTGCATCAGGCCCGGCACTTCGTCGGCCGGGTCGGCGTCCTCGTAGTACTGGACGCCCTGGATGAAGGAGTTGGCGCAGTTGCCGACGCCGACGATCGCGACGCGGACCTCATCGTCCGCGCGGGCGGCGCCGTTGCTCGATCCGTTGGTCTCGCTCATGAAGCTCTAAGTCCTCTCTCGGTCTGGCTTGTGCGGTGGTCTGCCGCTGACCGGCAAAGCAAACCTCCGGCCGCGCGGGGTTACAGGCCGGATGGCCCGCTGGGCTCCTTCGACAACTGGGTTCTGACGTGCCATACGCGTTGTATCGTGGTGACGATGGTCAGCGCCGCGATCACGTAGACCGCCGGGGCCAGGAGTTCGAAATCGCCGATCCCGGCGCCCTTGGCGAAGACCAGGCCGATCGAGAGCAAGACTACCCGGACCGGGCGGGTCGCCAACCCCACCTTGCACTCGACCCCGAGCGCCTCGGCGCGGGCGCGCGTGTAGGAGACCATCAGCGAGCCGAGCACGGCGAGCACGCACATCGCCGCGGCGAAGTCGTCGCCGGTCGCTGCGAAGTAGCCGGCAACGGCCGTCAGCACGATCCCCTCCTCGACCCGGTCGAGGGTCGAGTCGAGGAAGGCGCCGAACAGCGTCCCCTTGCCCGACATGCGCGAGTAGCGACCGTCGAGCGTGTCCATCACCGAGCCGAGCACGAAGGCGACGCCGGCGAGGGTGAAGAGGCGCTGGGTCACGAGGAAGGCGGCGATCAGGTTGCCGACCAGGCCGGCGACCGAGATCGCGTTCGGCGTCAGCCGCGACTCGATCAGCCGCTCGCGGGCGTAGGCGCGCAACTCCTGCCCGTTGCGACGAGTGCCCGGAGCCCGCGGAGGGGCCGACGAATCCATCCGCGTGAGGCTAGTCGATCGGGGCGATCCCTATGAGTCCATCCGAAAACTGGCGTGTGCGGCTGACGAGCGCCGCCGCCAGGCGTGCGCGATGGTTTTCGGATGGACTCCTATGCCTCGGCCTCCTGAGCGACCTTGGATCGCCAGGACCAGGCGTCGGGGCGAGCCCGAGCGAGCAGCCGCTGGGCGGCGAGGGCCGCGGTGAGGGCGACCCCCCAGCCGAGCGCGACGTCGAACCAGTAGTGGTTGGCGGTGACGATCACGACCCAGGCGATGATCAGCGGCCAGGCGGCCCAGAAGGCTTTCGGCAGCCGGTTGCGGCAGACCTTGTAGCCGGCGGCGCCGATCATCAGCGCGAAGGCGCAGTGCATGCTCGGCACCGCAGCGTAGGGGTTGATGAAGACCTTCGCCAGGGTGGAGTCGTGGTTGACGTTGGAGAAGTCGACGATCGTGTCGACGTAGCCGTGTTCGGGGAACATCCGCGGTGGCGCGGTCGGGTACAGCGTGTAGCCGACCAGGGCGAGGCCCATCGAGACGACGAACATGTTGCGGACGAAGTAGTAGGACTCGTTGCGGAAGAGGTAGAGCCAGACCAGGAAGCCGAGCGCGATCGAGAACTGGGCGTTGAGGTAGACCTGGTTGGCGAGGTCGATCAGCCAGTGGGCGGGCAGGAAGAAGGCCTGCAGCGACGGTTCGAACAGGGTGTGGGTCGACTGCTGCAGGTCGATGATCGCCCGGCCGTGGGCGATCGCCTCCGAGCGCTGGCCGTCGGCGATCCCGCGCACCAGCTCGTAGGCGAGGTCGACGCCGACGAGGATCGCGATCTGGCGTCCGAAATCGCCCCAGCCCTGGGGCAGGCGCGAGCCGATCGCACGTAGGCCACGAGACATCTTGCGATTGTAATCGCCGGGGTAACGCCCCGTCCGAAATCCCCGCGCACGCCCGCCCGAGCGGCGTCGCAATTCGCGCCCGAGCGGCGTCGCAATAGGGTCGTCTCGTGACTTGGAGGCGGCCGGAGAAGAGAAGGGTCGAGGCGATCCGGGATCGGTTGCGGGAGATGTACGGGGAGCCGGTCAACGAGCCGCACGGGCATCCGATCGCCGAGCTGGTCAAGACGGTGCTCTCGCAGCACACGAACGACCGCAACCGGGACCGCTCGTTCGCGCGGCTGCGCGAGCGCTACCCCACCTGGGAGGAGGTGCGCGACGCGCCGCTCGGCGAGCTCGAGGAGGCGATCCGGCCGGGCGGCCTGGCGCGGCAGAAGGCGCCACGGATCCAGGCGATCCTCGGGCGGCTGGGCGAGCACCCGGACCTCGACTGGACGCGGGACGCCCCGCGCGAGGAGTCGCTGCGGTTCCTGCTCTCGCTGCCGGGCGTCGGGCGCAAAACGGCGGCCTGCGTGCTGATCTTCACCTGGGGCATCCCCGAGATCCCGGTCGACGTCCACATCCACCGGGTCGGCGGCCGGCTCGGGCTGTTCCCCGAGAAGGCCTCGTTCGAGCGCGCCCACGACGAGATGCTGGCGGTCGTCCCGGCCGCGGACGCCTACGAGCTGCACATGAACCTGATCCGCCACGGGCGCGAGGTCTGCCGCCCGAAACCGCGCTGCGGCGAGTGCGCGCTGCGCCGCATGTGCCCCTGGTACCGCGCCCACCGCGAGCGCGGTTAGTATGCCCGGCTGCAAATGAGCGCGGAGCGAGCAAACGTCCATATCTGGTTCTTCGTGCAGCGAGCGAAGCGCGAGGCGATGTGATGAGCAAGAAGGTCTTCATCTCCTTCGCCGCGCTGGTCGTCGCCCTGGCCGCGCTGATCCCCTGGCTCGTCTTCCGCGCCGACGGCGACGAAGTCGCCGAAGCCTCGGTGCCGGCGAGCCTGCAGGAAGGCAAGCGGCTCTTCGACATCAACTGCGGCGCCTGCCACACGCTCTACGCCGCGGGCACCGACGGCAACTTCGGGCCCAACCTCGACGATCTGCTGGGGCCCGCCGGGCCGCCGGAAGGCCCCAATGCCGAGGAGACGATCGAAGCGACCGAAGGCCGCGTGCTCAACGCGGTCGAAAACGGCGTCGACAGCGGCACCACTCCGGGCCGCATGCCGGCCGGCATCGTCAACGAGGAGCAGGCGAAGGAAATCGCCGCCTTCGTCGCCGCGACGGCCGGCGAGGGCTAAGAACAGCCCGCCGACGGCCGAAAAGTCCGGCCGGAGCGGACTTATCGGCCCACCGGCGGGAAGAGCTGGTTATGGGCGGAGGTGCAGGATCGCGACCACGCCGGCGTGGTCTGATGGCCAGAACGGCGGTTCGGTCTGGAACCGCGTGTCGCCGATCAGCTCGGCTTCGTGCCCGTTGGAGCGGGCGGCGCCGCGGCTGAGGATCAGGTCGATCCGCGTTTTCAGCGTCGAGACCGGGTTGTTCAGCGCTCCCGGCGCGAGCGGCGGGGTGTTCGACTCCTGGCAGCACGACCAGCCGGCGCCCAGCGGGCCTTCCTTCCAGGCGTCGCGGAACTGGCGGGGCGCCGTGAGCAGCGCGTAGGAGCCGGTCGTCGAGCCGTCGGCCGCGGAGTTGAAGTCGCCGGTGGCGACGACCGTCCGGCCGTTGCCCGGGCCGGCGAGGAATTCGGCCGCCTGCGCTTCCTGCACCGGCGGCGATTCCTCGGTTTCGAGGTGGGTGGTCACGAAGCGGAACCGCCGGTGCTTCAGCGTCGCGTCGACGCTGGCCCAGCCGCGTTCGAACGACGCCGCCCCGCTCGGCAGTTCGAGCGTCCGCTGAGTCGCGTAGTTGCCGCTCTGCGGGTTGCTCCAGCTCAGACCATGCGTGTCGTCGCTGACGAGGACCACGTCGCGGTCTTCGAGCGTCACGCCGCAGGTGAATTCCGGCCCTTCAAGCACGGGGCAGCTGCTTTCCGAGACCGCGAGCGGCGCCGGGCCGATTTTCGCGTTGTGCGAGATCGACGCGGCCGTGTAATGCAGGCCCCGTTCTTCGAGCGCGCCTTCGAGGATCGCGAGGAAGTCGTAGCCGGGGGGAGGGTTGAGGCCTTCGGTCGTCCACTTCGTCACCTCCTGCAGGCCGATCAGGTCCGGCTGCTTCGCCTGGATCTCGTCCGCGATCGCCTGAGCGCGGGCCGGGAAGTTCGTGTACTGCACGGTCGAGTAGATCCGGGCGACAGCTTCGACGAATTCTTCCCCGGTTTTCGCTTCCAGCGCCGGCCCCAGGCTGGAGCCCAGATAGAGGTTCTGGGTCATCACCTTCAGGTCGGCCTTGCGCTTGCCGTGGTGATGGCCGTGGTGCTGATGGCCGTGGTGGCCGTGGTGGTGGTGGCCCCTGCCGTGTGCGCCGGCCGAGGCGGGTATGAGCGAGGCTAGTGCGAGGGCCACCGCGATAGCGGCGACAGAGAACCGTCTCAAGGCAATTCCTCCTGATCCGTGGATTGGTAGAGGCGCCTCTCCTGTGCCCGCTGCCACGGCCGCAAAACGCAATATAGGGGGTCCCACTCGGGGGCCCGCTTGCAATTTATGAAATATCTGCCACAATCCGACTCAGATTTTTAGAGTCCGTACGGCGGCTCTCAGCCAGTCAAGACGAAACCCCTGGACTTCGGAGGTAATGGTGGGCAAGACGATCGGAATCGACCTGGGCACGACCAACTCATGCGTGGCGGTGATGGAGGGCGGCGAGCCGACCGTGCTCGAGAACTCCGAGGGCGGCCGCACGACCCCCTCGGTCGTCGCCTTCGCCGACTCCGGCGACCGCCTGGTCGGCACCGTCGCCAAACGCCAGGCGGTGATGAACCCGGAGAACACGATCTTCTCGATCAAGCGCTTCATGGGCCGCAAGGAGGCCGAAGTCAAAGAGGAGGAGACGATCGTCCCCTACGAGGTCGAGGCCGGCCCGAACGGCGACGTGCGGGTCGACGCGCGCGGCAAGCAGTACAGCCCGCCGGAGATCAGCGCGATGATCCTGCAGAAGCTGAAGACCGACGCCGAAGCGAAGCTCGGCGAAGCGGTCGACAGCGCCGTGATCACCGTCCCCGCCTACTTCAACGACGACCAGCGGCAGGCGACCAAGGACGCCGGCAAGATCGCCGGGCTCGACGTCAAGCGGATCATCAACGAGCCGACCGCCGCCTCGCTGGCCTACGGGCTGGAGAAGGAGGAGGCCGACCACACGATCCTCGTCTTCGACCTCGGCGGCGGCACCTTCGACGTCTCGGTGCTGGAAATCGGCGACGGCGTGTTCGAGGTCAAGGCGACCGCCGGCGACAACCACCTCGGCGGCGACAACTGGGACAAAGCGATCGTCGAGTGGCTGGTCGCCGAGTTCAAGAAGGACCAGGGCGTCGACCTGGCCGCCGACAAGAACTCCCTGCAGCGCCTCTACGAGGCGGCGGAGAAGGCGAAGATCGAGCTCTCCTCGGCGCAGGAGACGCAGATCAACCTGCCCTTCATCACCGCGGTCGAGGGCCAGCCGAAGCACCTCGACATGAAGCTCAGCCGCTCGAAGCTGAACGAGCTGACCGGCGACCTGCTGGAGCGCGTCGTCGGCCCGGTCAAGCAGGCGCTCGCCGACGCCGACGCGAGCATCGACCACGTCGTCCTCGTCGGCGGCATGAGTCGCATGCCGGCGGTGCGCGACAAGGTCAAGGAGCTGACCGGCAAGGACCCGCACCAGGGTGTCAACCCGGACGAGGTCGTCGCCGTAGGCGCCGCGATCCAGGCCGGCGTGCTGGGCGGCGAGGTCAAAGACGTGCTGCTGCTCGACGTCACCCCGCTGACCCTCGGGATCGAGACCAAAGGCGGCGTGATGACGAAGCTGATCGAGCGCAACACGACGATCCCGACGAAGAAGTCGGAGATCTTCTCGACCGCCGAGGACAACCAGCCCTCGGTCGAGATCCACGTGCTGCAGGGCGAGCGCGAGATGGCCGGCGGCAACAAGAGCCTCGGCAAGTTCCAGCTGACCGGGATCCCGCCGGCGCCGCGCGGCATGCCGCAGATCGAGGTCACCTTCGACATCGACGCCAACGGGATCATCCACGTCACGGCGAAGGACCTGGGCACGCAGAAAGAGCAGAAAATCGAGATCAAATCCGGCTCCGGGCTCTCCGAGGAGGAGATCCAGCAGATGGTCTCCGACGCCGAGTCGCACGCCGAGGAGGACCAGAAGCAGCGCGAGCTGGCGGAAGCGCGCAACGTCGGCGAGAACGCCGCCTACCAGTCCGAGAAACAGGTCGAGGAGCTGGGCGACAAGATCGACTCCTCGAACAAGGAGGAGATCGAGGCGGCGATCAAGGAGCTGCGCGAGGCGCTCGACGCCGACTCCAAGGAGCAGATCGAGTCGAAGACCGAGGCGCTGACCGCGGCGATGACCAAAGTCTCGGAGCAGATCTACGCGGCGGCGCAGGAGCAGGCGCAGGCGGCCTCGGAGGACGGGGCGTCGGCGTCCGGCGGCGATGACGAGGAAGTGGTCGAGGCAGAGGTCGTCGACGAGGGCGATGAGTCGTGAGGGACGACCGAGGGACCGAGGAGTCCCGGCCCGGCCAGGCGCCAGGCGGTCAGCCCGCGGGTCCTGTCGGGGGGGATGGGGGGGCGCTGCGGGCGGGCCACGGTCCGTCCTCGACCCCCCCATCCCCCCCGCCACCCGCGGGAGGGGAGTCTGGGGAGCCCGCAGGGTCGGCCTCGCAGGCTGACGCACGGGCGCTCGACGAGGTCGAGCACGATCTCGATGCGCTGCTCAAGGAGCGCGACGACTATCTCGACCTCGCGAAGCGGACCAAAGCTGATTTCGAGAACTACCGCAAGCGGATGAGCGCCGATGTGCTTGCCGCCACCGGGAGGGGGAAAGCTGAGGTGCTGCGAGACGTCCTGCCTGCGCTCGATGACTTGGAGCGGGCGATTCAGGCTGCGGGGCTCGATCCGGAGGGGGACTCGCCGGACGGGTTGGCGCACGGGGTGCTGCTGGTGTTTCGCAGCCTGCGCGAGTCGCTGACCAGGCACGGGATCGAGGTGGTCGAGCCGAGCGGCGAGAAGTTCGACCCGCAGTCGCACGAGGCGCTCTCGACGCAGGCCGCCGACGGGGTCGAGTCGGGCACCGTGGTGGAGACGATGCAGAAGGGCTACCGGCTGGACGATCAGCTGCTGCGGCCGGCGCGTGTCGTGGTGGCGGAGTAGGAGGAGCGCTTGGCGGACGACCTCTACAAAGTCCTCGGCGTCTCGAAAGGGGCGAGCGAGGAGGAGATCAAGAAGGCGTACCGCAAGCTGGCGCGCAAGTACCACCCGGATCGCAACCCCGACGACGCCGCCGCGGAGGAGAAGTTCAAGCAGGTCCAGGGCGCCTACGACACGCTCTCGGACCCCGAGAAGCGCCAGCAGTACGACTCCGGCGGCATGTTCGGCGGCCAGGGCGCGCCCGGCGGCGGTCCGTTCGGCGGCTTCGGCGGCGGGCCCGGCGGGGGCGGCTTCGGCGGCGCCGACTTCGGCGACATCCTCTCCAACATCTTCGGCCGCGGCGGCGGGGCCGGGCGCGCCGGCGCCCAGCAGCAGCGCGGCCGCGACCTCGAAACCGAGCTCAGCCTCAGCTTCGACCAGGCGGTCAACGGCGCCCAGGTCAGCGTCAGCGTGCCGAAGGCCGAACGCTGCACGGCCTGCCACGGCAGCGGCGCCAAACCCGGCACCGCGCCGGTCACCTGCCCGCGCTGCGAAGGCCGCGGCGTCGACGCCGAGAGCCAGGGCCTGTTCTCGATCAGCCAGCCCTGCCCGCAGTGCGGCGGCGCCGGCCAGGTCATCGAGCAGCCCTGCCCGACCTGCGGCGGCTCCGGCCTCACGCAGCAGAGCAAGCGCTACAAGGTCAACATCCCCGCCGGAGTCAAGGACGGCGCCCGCATCCGCCTCGCCGGCAAGGGCGAGGCGGGGCCGCGCGGCGGCCCGCCCGGCGACCTCTTCGTCGTCACCCGCGTCTCCGCCTCGCCGGTGTTCAAGCGGCTCGACGGCGGCAACCTCCAGGTGACGGTGCCGATCACCGTCGCCGAGGCGCTGCGCGGCGGCACGATCGAGGTGCCGACGCTGGAGGGGACGAAGAAGATCAAGGTCGCGCCCGGGACCGGGCACGGCACGGTCCAGCGGCTGCGCGGCGAGGGCGCGCCGAAGCCGCGCGGCAAGGGCCGCGGCGACATCCGCTACCGGCTGGAGATCGAGCTGCCGCCGGAGCTGAGCGAGGAGCAGCGGAGGATCGTCGACGAGCTCGCCGAGTCGCTGAACGGCAGCGACCCGCGCGCCGAGCTGCTGCGGAGGGCGGCGCGATGAGCGGCGCCGCGGAGTTTCGACGTGCTGCAGCGCGCAAGAGTGTCGCAGCGCGGATCGCCGTCGACGACGAGCAGGGCGTGTTCATGATCTCGGTCGCCGCCGAGCTCGCCGAGATGCACCCGCAGACGCTGCGCATGTACGAGGCGCGCGGGCTGATCGAGCCGCAGCGCTCGGCGAAGAACACCCGCCTGTACTCGCGGCGCGATGTCGAGCGCCTGCGCCACATCCAGCGCCTCACCGCGGCCGGCCTCAACCTCAGCGGAGTCGAGATCGTGCTCGAGATGGAAGCCGAAGTGGAGAGGATGAAAGCCAAGCTCGAGCGGATGCGCCGCCACGCCGCCGAGCTCGAACGCCGCATGGCGAGGAAAGGACTCTGATGCAGCCCGACCGCTTCACCGTCAAGTCGCAGGAAGCCGTCGCCGCAGCGCAGGCGCTCGCGGCCCAGCGGCGCAACGCCGAGGTCGCGCCCCCCCACCTGCTGCTCGCCCTCGTCCAGCAGGAAGACGGGCTCGTCGCGCCGATCCTGCGCAAGGCGGGCGCCGATCCGGCAGCGGTCGGGACGGGCGCCAACGAGGCGGTCGAAGCGCTGCCGAAGCTGAGCGGCTCCGAGCAACCCGAGGTCCGTCCCTCCGCCGCCTTCCTCGCCGTCCTGCAGGGGGCCGAGCGCGAGATGGGCAAGCTCGGCGACGAGTACATCTCGACCGACCACATCCTGCTGGCACTGACCGACGAGGGCTCGGGCGTCGCCGAGCTGCTGCCCGACCCGGCGGCGCTGGAGAAGGCGATCGGCGAAGTGCGCCCGCAGCGGGTGACCACGCCGGAGCCGGAGACGACGGCGCAGGCGCTGCAGAAATTCGGCCGCGACCTGACCGCCGAGGCGGAGAGCGGCAAGCTCGACCCGGTGATCGGGCGCGACGAGGAGATCCGCCGCGTGATCCAGGTGCTCTCGCGCCGGACCAAGAACAACCCGGTGCTGATCGGCGACCCGGGCGTCGGCAAGACGGCGATCGTCGAGGGGCTGGCGCAGCGGATCGTCAGCGGCGACGTGCCGGAGAGCCTGCGCGACCGACGCGTGATCGCGCTCGACATCGGCTCGCTGCTCGCCGGCTCCAAATACCGCGGCGAGTTCGAGGAGCGGCTGAAAGCGGTGCTCTCGGAGGTGCAGGAGGCGGAGGGGCAGATCGTCCTCTTCCTCGACGAGCTGCACACGATCGTCGGCGCCGGCGCGGCCGAGGGCGCGGTCGACGCGGCCAACCTGCTGAAGCCGATGCTGGCGCGCGGCGAGCTGCGCGCGGTCGGCGCGACGACGCTCGACGAGTACCGCAAGCACATCGAGAAGGACGCGGCGTTGGAGCGGCGCTTCCAGCCGGTGCTCGTCGGCGAGCCCGACATCGGCGACACGATCGCGATCCTGCGCGGGCTGAAGGAGCGCTACGAAGTCCACCACGGCGTGCGCATCGCCGACTCCGCCGTGGTCGCCGCCGCGACCCTCTCCGAGCGCTACATCGCCGACCGCTTCCTGCCCGACAAGGCGATCGACCTGATCGACGAGTCGGCCTCGCGGCTGAAGATCGAGATCGACTCGATGCCGACCGAGATCGACGAGGTGCAGCGGCGCACCCAGCAGCTGGGGATCGAGCGCGAGGCGCTGAAGAAGGAGAGCGACGAGGCCTCGAAGGCGCGCCTGGAGGCGCTGGAGGCCGAGCTGGCCGAGCTGCGCGAGAGCTCGGGCGAGATGAAAGCCCGCTGGCAGAACGAGAAGGACGCGATCGAGGAGATCAAGGCAGCCAAGGTGCGGCTCGAGGAGGCCGGGCGGGCGGCCGAGCGGGCGGAGCGCGAGGGCGACCTCGAGGGCGCGGCGAAGCTGCGCTACGGCGAGATCCCGGAGCTCGAGAAGACCGTCGGCGAGGGCGAGGAGCGGCTCGCCGCGCTGCACTCCGAGCACGGCTCGATGCTGGCCGACGAGGTGACCGAGGAGGACGTCGCCGAGGTGGTCGCCAAATGGACCGGCATCCCGGTCAGCCGGCTGATGGAGGGCGAGGTCGAGAAGCTGATCCAGATGGAGTCCCGGCTGCACGAGCGGGTGATCGGCCAGGACGAGGCGGTCGCCGCGGTCTCCAACGCGCTGCGCCGCTCGCGCGCCGGGCTCTCGGACCCCGACCGGCCGATCGGCTCCTTCCTCTTCCTCGGCCCGACCGGGGTCGGCAAGACCGAGCTGGCGAAGGCGCTGGCCGAGTTCATGTTCGACTCCGAGCAGGCGATCGTCCGCCTCGACATGTCGGAGTACATGGAGAAGCACACGGTGGCGCGGCTGATCGGCGCGCCGCCCGGCTACGTCGGCTACGAGGAGGGCGGCCAGCTGACCGAGGCGGTGCGGCGGCGCCCCTACGCCGTCGTCCTGCTCGACGAGATCGAGAAGGCGCACCCCGACGTCTTCAACACGCTGCTGCAGCTGATGGACGATGGGCGGCTGACCGACGGCCAGGGGCGCACGGTCAGCTTCACCAACACGGTGCTGATCATGACCTCGAACGTGGGGTCCGACCGGATCGTCGGCGAGTCGGTCGACGAGAAGATCCGCGAGTCGATCGAAGAGGTGCTGGCGGCGACCTTCAAGCCGGAGTTCCTCAACCGGATCGACGACACGGTGATCTTCCACCGCCTCTCCAAGGAGGACATCGGCCGGATCGTCGAGCTGCAGGTCGAACAGCTGGCCGGCCGGGTGCGCGAGCGCGGGATCGAGGTCGAGCTGACGGGCGACGCCCGCACCCTGCTCGGCAACCTCGGCTACGACCCGACCTACGGCGCCCGGCCGCTGAAGCGCGTCGTGCAGAAGCAGCTGGTCGACGCGCTGGCGCTGAGCATCCTCGAGGGCGATTTCGCCGACGGCGACACCATCCGCGTCGACGCCGCCGACGGCGAGCTGGTCTTCGAGAAGGCCGCGGAGCCGGCGGCGGCAGCGGCCTAGTGACCTGAGTCGTTAATTCGCCGACAATAGGAGGCGAGGCCCTCGAGAATCTCGTCGGCGCTCTTGTGCCAGACGTAGGGTTTGGGGGCCTCGTTCCAGCCCGCGACCCAGGTTCGGATCGAG
>Ga0210095_1000021_pt1 | contig 73956 bp, 58 predicted proteins | sample China_Galinas_PW_FD_184861 | JGI IMG/M metagenome (GOLD analysis project Ga0210095, IMG submission 184861) | Wetland microbial communities from San Francisco Bay, California, USA, that impact long-term carbon sequestration - China_Galinas_PWA_D1... | ecosystem: Environmental > Aquatic > Marine >...
TTGCGCTAATATCCCAGGCATAGCCGACGTCATTTCGAGCCGCGTCGGAATCCCGACCGAGATCGGCGATCCGCTGGGGCAGATGAAAATTTCGTCGAAAGCCAAGTCGCAGGGTGTACACAAGGATGCGACGGCACTTCTGACCGCCTGCGGGCTTGCACTCAGGAGCTTTGACTGATGCCACGTATCAATCTACTTCCCTGGCGCGAGGCTGAGCGCAAGAAACGCCAGCGAGACTTCGGTATCGCGCTGGCCGGCGGCGTGGTCGCGGGCGTCGCCGTGGTGCTGCTTACGATCTTCGCGTACAACCAGATGATCGACAATCAGCAGGCACGCAACAAACGCCTGACCGACGAGATCGCCGTCCTGCAGAAGAGCATCGAGGAGATCGACGGTCTCGAGCGACAGAAGGAACGGTTGCTGGCGCGCATGGAGATCATCGAACAACTTCAGAAGAGCCGGCCGGAAATCGTGCATCTGTTCGACGAGATTGCGCGGCGCCTCCCCGAAGGCGTGTATCTGACCGGGATCAAGCAGACCGGGTCACGCGTCGAGGTGCGCGGCGTCGCACAGTCGAGTACGCGCGTGTCGGCATTCATGCGGCAGATAGACGCGTCCGAGTGGCTGACGGACCCTGAAGTCGATCATGTCGAGACGAAGCAGTCGGGCGCGTCGAGGCAAGCGGAATTTGTCGTGTATATGAAACAGGTACACAAGGGCTCGGATGACGCGGAGGAGACGTCATGAACCTCGTAGACGAGCTCAAGAGTCTCGACGTCAATGACGTCGGCCGCTGGCCGCTGGTTTTCCGTGCCGCCGTCATCGCGATCGTTTTCGTCGTCGTCATCGGTGTCGGGGTGTGGTTCTTCATCGTCAAGGACAAGGCACCGCTGCTGGCTCGGGCAGAGGCCGAAGAACTGAATCTCAAGCAGGTGTTCGAGAACAAGCAGAAGAAGGCGGCGAACTACGATGCCTACAAGGCACAGCTCGCGCAGATCGAGCAGTCCTTCGGCACCATGCTCCGTCAGCTCCCGGGCGAAACCGAGATCCCGAGCCTGATCGTCGATATCTCCCAGACCGGCCTGGCTTCGGGTCTGCAGGAACGCTTGTTCCAGCCGCAGCCGGAGATCCCGAAGGATTTCTATGCAGAGAAGCCGATCAAGATCCGCCTGACGGGGGGCTTCCACGAGATCGCGAATTTCGTCAGTGGCGTCGCAGCTTTGCCGCGTATCGTCACGCTGCACAACATCACCATAACTCCGGAGAAGGCAGACAAGGGTTCGGAGAATTACGATCAGTTGAGTATCGAAGTCACGGCGCAGACCTATCGTTATCTGGACGAGGAGGCGAAACAGAAATGAATGCTTCTCTCACAGTCCGATACGGTCTGATCGTGTTGCTGGCAGCGGCAGGACTCTCCGCCTGCGGAAGCGATATGGACGACCTCGATCAGTACATCAACCAGGTGAAGGCGCGCCCCGGCGGTCGCATCGAACCGTTGCCGGAGATCACGCCGTACGAATCGTTCACGTACACGGCGGACCAGGACGGCATCCGCTCGCCGTTCGTACCGGACACGCCGCAGGCCGCCGGCGGAGCGGGCAACGGCATCCGTCCCGACACCGATCGGAGCCGTGAATTCCTCGAGAGCTTCCCGCTCGACACGCTGCATATGGTCGGAACCCTGGCCATGGGCGGCACGACGTACGGCCTCGTGCAGACATCGGACGGTTTGATACACCGCGTCGTTCCAGGAAACTACATGGGCCAGAACGACGGTCGAATCACAAAAATCAGTGAATCCGAAATTCAACTTGTCGAAATTATTTCTGACGGGATCGGCGGTTATATAGAAAGAGACGCAGCGATAAGTCTCTCGGACTGATGCCTGAATGGAACTGGGAGTAATTGGAATGATGCTCAATATCAAACAGACGGCCGGACACCGATCGGTGCGCAAGCTCGTCGCGATGGCACAGATCGCCTTGCTGATGCTGGTGGGGTCCATTGCGAGCGCGCAGGAAGGCAACCGGCTACAGGACATTCAGGTACAGAGTCTGCCGGGTCAGCGCATCCAGCTTAAGCTGGTCATGAGCGGAACCGCCCCCGAGCCACTCGCGTTCACGATCGACAATCCGGCCCGGATCGCCCTGGACCTCCCGGATACGTCGCTGGGGCTGACCGCGCGACGCCGTGACGTCAATCTCGGCCCGCTGGACACGATCCTGACGGCCGAGGCCAACGGACGTACGCGCGTGGTCCTCAACCTCGACCAGATGGTGGCCTACGAGGCGAAAGCCAGCGGCAATGTCGTGACAGTTACCCTGGGCGACGGTGAGAATTACAGCCCAACGAACACCGAGTTTGCGAGTTCGACCCCCTCGACTCCGTCGAGCTCTGCAAGTGCCAGCGGCCGGTCCATCTCGAGCATCGATTTCCGGCGTACGCGTGACGGCGGCGGCCGGGTCGTGATCGACCTTACGGATCCGTCGACACCTGTCGATATCCGCCAGGAAGGCGGCCGTGTCGTTGCAGTCTTCAAGGGCACGTCACTGCCGGCGGAGCTGATGCGTCGCCTCGACGTGACCGATTTCGCCACGCCGGTCACGACCGTAGATGCCTTGCGGACCAATTCGGATACGCGGATCGTGATTTCCGCGGAAGGCAAGTACGATCAGCTCGCCTACCAGTCCGACAACGAGTTCACGATCGAAGTGAACCCGGTGGCGGAGAAGACGAAGGAAGGCTCGAGTCTGTACTCCGAGACCAAGGAATACGAAGGTCAACGCCTCACGCTGAACTTCCAGGATATCGAGACGCGGGCCGTACTCCAGTTGCTTGCCGAGACCTCGGGTAAGAATATCGTCGTCTCCGACACCGTACAGGGCAACGTGACTCTGCGTCTGCGCAACGTCCCCTGGGATCAGGCCCTCGATATCGTCATGACGACGAAGGGCCTCGACATGCGGCAGAACGGCAACGTGATCATCGTCGCCCCCGCCGAAGAGATCGCCGCGCGGGAGACGGCCGATCTGGAGGCGAAACAGGCCATATCCGAGCTCGAACCGATGTACTCGGAATTCCTGCAGGTCAACTACGCCAAGGCGTCCGACCTCGCCAAGCTGATCAGCGGTACCGGCGGCGGTTCCACCAAGGCCGGGAATGCCATGCTCTCCGAGCGCGGCAGCATCGCGGTCGATGAGCGCACGAACACGCTGCTGGTCCAGGATACCGCCGAGCGGCTGCAGGACATCCGCCGCATGGTGACGACGCTGGATATCCCGATCAAGCAGGTTCTGATCGAGACGCGCATCGTCGTCGTCAACGACGACTTCAGCCGCGACCTCGGTGTGCGGCTCGGCATAACGAGCAACAACATCGGGCCTCGCGACCTGGTGGTCACGAGCGGAACCGGTCCCGGCTCCAACAACTACCTGGCCTCGATACTGGATTCGGCCAATGACCCGACCGGCAACACGCCGATAACGTTCCCGGACCTGACCGACCGCTACAACGTGAACCTGCCGATCGCGGATGCTGCCGGGCGATTCTCACTGGCGCTCCTGAAGAGCGACATCCTGGTCGATCTCGAGCTCACGGCCCTGGAGGCCGAGGGACGTGGTGAAATCGTCTCGACACCGCGCGTGATCACGGCCAACCAGAAGGAGGCCAGCATCGAGCAGGGCGTCGAGATTCCTTATCAGCAGTCTGCGTCCTCCGGCGCCACGACGGTGCAGTTCAAGAAGGCCGTGCTGAGCCTGACGGTCACGCCGCAGATCACGCCGGACAACAACATCATCATGGATCTACAGGTCCACAAGGACAACGTCGGCGACATCATCTCTACAGGCGGTCTTGGCGGCACGGTGCCGAGTATCGACACACGCAACGTCCAGACGCAGGTGCTGGTGGCGGACGGGCAGACCGTGGTCCTCGGCGGTATCTACGAGACGGAGCGCCGCGAGACGATCAAGAAAGTCCCGCTACTGGGCGATGTCCCCGTCGTCGGCAACCTGTTCAAGAGCAAGCAGCGTGTCGACAACAAGGCGGAGCTGCTGATCTTCGTGACGCCGAGAATCCTCGAGGAAGGTTCGAAGGTCTATTAAGAAAGCACGACAAAATCTCGACGAAAGCCAACCCGAGGGTTGGCTTTCTTTTGATACCGTTACGAGATGAGACATCCGCAGAACCTGTTTCTCGTCGGGCCGATGGGTGCGGGCAAGTCCGCGGTCGGCCGACAGCTCGCCCGCATGTTGCATCTTGCGTTCCTCGACAGCGACGAAGAGATCGAATCCCGCACCGGGGTCGATATCCCCTTCATCTTCGAAAAGGAAGGCGAGGAAGGCTTCCGTAAACGCGAGTCGAAGGTCATCGACGATCTGACGAAGATGGAAGGCATCGTCCTCGCTACCGGCGGCGGCGCGATAGTCGACCCGGACAATCGCAGCCACCTCGGGTCCCGCGGCTTCGTGATCTACCTGCACACGACCGTCGACCAGCAACTTGCCCGGACCCGCAAGGGCCGGACCCGTCCGCTGCTCGAGAACGGCGACAAGCGCCAGATCCTGGAAGACCTTATGGCGACGCGGGACGCGATGTACCGCGAAGTCGCCGACCTCATCGTATCGACGGACGGCCGCAAGGTCCGCGCCGTCGCCAACGAGATCCTCGAACGCCTGTAGGGTTCGTCGCACGCGGCGGCGGACGAGGCATCTCTTCCACTCATGTCTCGATCCCGCTTGACGGGAGCTCGCTTCGCTGCGCTTTACTTCGTTCCAGAGACACCTCGCCCGCCGCCGCCTCCTGGCTTGGTGGCACGTACCCCCGAACCCTGAGAGGTGCCGTGGGCCGGCAAAGGTTTGCCGGGATGGCTCGCTTCGCTGCGCTTTATTCCCGGCAAACCTTTGCCGGCCCACGGCACCGTGTGACTTACTCGCCGGACGGGCAGCGCTTGCGGTAACCTAGCGCGATGCCCGTGAATTGCAGCATCGATGTCGAGCTCGGCGAGCGCAGCTACCCGATCGTGATCGGCAGCGCGTTGCTCGGGGGCGGGTTCGACCTCGGCAAACATCTGGCCGGCGAGGATTGCCTGGTCGTCAGCAACGAGACGGTGGCGGCCCTGTACCTGGAGCGGTTGCGGGAGGACCTCGAGGGTCGGTCCGTGCAGTCGATCAGCCTGCCCGACGGGGAGGCCTGGAAGACACTGGATACGGTCTCGCGTGTGCTCGACAGCCTGGTCGCCGCGCGGGCGAACCGGGACACGACGGTCATCGCGCTCGGCGGCGGCGTGGTCGGCGACATCGCCGGGTTCGCGGCGGCGTGTTATATGCGCGGCGTGGCGTTGATCCAGGTGCCGACGACGCTGCTGGCACAGGTCGACTCCTCGGTAGGCGGCAAGACGGGCGTCAATCACAGCGAAGGCAAGAACCTCATCGGGGCGTTCCATCAGCCTCGCATCGTGCTGATCGACACGGACACGCTCGGGACGCTACCGGACCGGGAACTGAGTGCCGGGCTCGCCGAAGTGATCAAGCATGCCGCGATCGCGGACGCCGGCTTCTTCGCCTGGCTCGAGGAAAACATCGGGGCGCTGAGACAGCGGGACGCCGACGCGCTCGCGCACGCGATCAGACGATGCTGCGAGATCAAGGCGCGGGTGGTCGCCGAAGACGAGCGCGAGCACGGGCGGCGAGCGCTGCTGAATTTCGGACACACGTTCGGGCATGCGATCGAGCACTGCCAGGGGTACGGCGAGTGGCTGCACGGAGACGCCGTGGCCGCCGGCATGATGATGGCGGCGCGGTTCAGCGGCCTGCCCGAAGCCGACATCGCGCGGCTCGACGCGCTGATCACGGCGGCGGGTTTGCCCACGGCTCCGCCGGCCGCTGGCGCCGACGCAATGCGCGAGGCCATGGGCCTGGACAAGAAGGCAAGGGGCGGGAGGTTGCGCTTCATCCTGCTGCGTGCGCTCGGCGACGCCTACGCCACCGCGGATTACGACCCGTCCCGCCTCGAGCGAGTGCTCGAGGCCGCCGGGTGATGGGTCCGGCGCTCGCTCCCTACGCCGCGGACGAGTCGCGGAGCCGGGGCAGGCGCTACGACGAGCCCAGAGCGCGCCGTCGCGGCGAGTACCAAAGGGACCGCGACCGCATCATCCATTCGACGGCGTTCCGTCGCCTCATGTACAAGACCCAGGTCTTCGTCAATCACGAAGGCGATATGTACCGCACGCGGCTCACGCACTCGCTGGAGGTCGCCCAGATCGGCAGGAGCGTCGCCGTCGCACTGGACCTGAACGAGGCCCTGACCGAGGCCATCTGCCTCGCTCACGATCTCGGGCACACACCTTTCGGCCATGCCGGGCAGGACGAACTCAACGACTGCATGCGCGACTACGGCGGGTTCGAGCACAACCTGCAGTCGCTGCGTGTCGTCGACGAGCTCGAAGAACGTTATGCCGATTTCCCCGGACTGAATCTGATGTTCGAGACTCGCGAGGGCATCCTGAAACACTGCTCAAGAGCCAACGCGCGCAAGCTCGGCGACATCGGCGAGCGATTCCTCAACCGCGAGCAACCCGGCCTCGAGGCGCAGATTGCCGACGTAGCGGATGCGATCGCCTACAACAACCACGACGTCGACGACGGTCTGCGCGCCGCGCTACTCGAACTCGGACAGCTCAGGAAACAACCATTGTTCGGCAGGCAATACGACGAGGTACATAGCCGTTACCCTGAGCTGGAGGACCGGCGGCGGATCTACGAGATCATCCGCCGCATGATCGGCACCGTCGTCAATGATCTGATCGACAACACGCAGCGCAACCTGGCCGAGTCGAGGGTGCAGTCGATCGACGACGTCCGCAAGGCGGGCCGGCCGCTCGTCGCGATGTCCGCGGCCGTGGCGGCGGAGCATCAGGCGCTGAAGCGCTTCCTCGACCGGCACCTGTATCGCCACGAGAAGAAGCTGGAAGACACACGGAGGGCCCAGGGTATGCTGCGGGATCTGTTCGAGGCGTACCTTTCGGACGCGTCGAGGATGCCGGCGGAGTTTGCCGCGAAGGCGGCAACGGGCGAGACGGGCCGCGCTCGTGTCGTGGCCGATTACATCGCCGGGATGACCGACCGATTCGCGCTTGCCGAACACGAACGCCTGACGGGCTGTTAGAATGCGCCGCTGCCGCCACCGGCCCGGGGAATCCTGAGAAGTGCCGTTGACAGACCGATCGACACCGACACGAGACCGACTGATCTTCGCGATGGACGTCCCCGATTGCGACGCGGCCCGCTCGCTCGCGGGAAAACTCGGGGACGCCGTGAGTTTCTACAAGATCGGACTCGAGCTGATGATGAGTGGCGGCTATTTCGAGTTGCTCGACTGGCTGCTGGCGCGGGACAAGAAGGTGTTCTGCGACCTGAAGTTCTTCGATATCCCGGCGACCGTCGGCTCGGCGGTGCGCCAGCTCAAGGATCGCGGCGCGAGCTTCGTCACCGTGCACGGCAATCAGTCGATCATGGAAGCCGCGGCCGACAACAAGGGCTCGACGCTGAAGGTACTGGCCGTGACGGTGTTGACGAGTCTCGACCGCGGCGATCTCGATGACCTCGGCTTCGACTGCGACGTCGAAGCGCTCGTCCTGTCCCGCGCGAGGCGCGCGCTGGAGGCGGGCTGCGACGGTGTCATCGCATCCGGGCGTGAGCTGCCTGCGCTGCGTGCAGAGATCGGCCCGAAACTGCTGGTCGTGACGCCGGGCATCCGGCCGGTCGACAACAAGCCCGAAGGCGATCAGAAACGCGTCGTCACCGTCGAAAAGGCGTTCCGCGGCGGCGCCGACTACATTGTCGTGGGCCGGCCGATCCGCGACGCGGCCGATCCGCGGGTGGCGGCGGAGGCGATCCAGGCGACGATCGCAGAGACCGTGAGGAACTGATGGCGAAACTCGACAACGACCTCGTGCTGCGCGCGCTCATGCGCGAGAAAGTCGAACGCACGCCGATCTGGATCATGCGGCAGGCGGGGCGCTACCTGCCTGAATATCGGGCGACGCGGGAAAAAGCCGGAGATTTCATGAGCTTGTGCCGCAGCCCGGAGCTTGCCTGCGAGGTGACGATGCAACCGCTCAGGCGCTACGGCTTCGACGCGGCGATCCTGTTCTCCGACATCCTGACGGTGCCCGACGCGATGGGTCTCGGCCTCTATTTCGTGGCCGGCGAGGGCCCGAAATTCGAGCGACCCATCCGCTCGGCGGCCGCGATCCGCAAGCTGGGTGTGCCGGATGTCGCCAGCAGCCTCGGCTACGTGTTCGACGCGGTGCGGACCATTCGCGCTGAACTGGCCGGCAGCGTCCCGCTGATCGGCTTCGCCGGCAGCCCCTGGACCGTCGGCACCTACATGGTAGAGGGTCGCTCAAGCCGCGATTTCGAGATCATCCGGGGGCTCGCGCACGACGATCCCGATGCACTCACGCTGATGCTCGACAAGGTTGCCGAGGTGACGACTCAGTATCTCAATGGCCAGATCGAGGCCGGCGCGCAGATCGTCATGATCTTCGATACCTGGGGTGCCGCGCTCGCCGCCGATGATTACCGGCGCTTCTCCCTCGCGAACATGCAGAAGATCGTCGACGGCCTGACCCGCAAGCACGAAGACCGCCACGTACCCGTCATCCTGTTCACGAAGGGCGCCGGCCCGCTGTTGGCCGAGATGGCCGACACCGGCTGCGACGCGCTCGGTGTCGACTGGACGACCGACCTCGCCAAGGCGCGCGAGTACGTGCAGGACAAGGTGGCGTTGCAGGGCAACCTCGATCCGGCGATCCTTCGCGAACCCGACGAGGCGATCCGCGAGGGTGTCGCCGCGGTACTCGAGAGCTACGGCACGGGGCCCGGCCACGTGTTCAACCTGGGCCACGGCATCACCCCCGACATCGACCCGGACAAGGTCACCGTACTCGTCGACACCGTTCGCGAATTCAGCCCGAAATACCATCCGTAGCAGGTCACACGGTGCCGCACACCGGCAAGTGTTTGCCGGGATGGCTCGCTTCGCTGCGCTTCACTCCCGTCAAACACTTGCCGGCGCGCGGCACCTCTTCGGATTTCGGCGGGACGTACCACCGGACTCAATAGGCGACGGTGGGTGGGGTACCTCTGGAACGAAGTAAAGCGCAGCGCAGCGAGCCATGAGTGGAAGAGGTGCCCCGCCCACCGTCGCGTGTGACCAATTACTCGTCGCGCAGCGCCCGGCGCAGGATCTTGCCGACGTTGGTCTTGGGCAGCTCGTCGCGGAACTCCACGTATTTTGGGCGCTTGTAGCCGGTGAGGTTCTCGTGGCAATAATCGAGGATGTCCTGCTCGGTGATTGACGGATCGCTGCGGACGACGAATAACTTGACGACCTCTCCCGAATGTTCGTCCGGTATGCCGATGGCGGCGGCCTCGGTGACGCCACCCATCTCGACGACGACATTCTCCACCTCGTTGGGATACACGTTGAAGCCGGATACGAGGATCATGTCCTTCTTGCGGTCTTCGATGAAGACGTAACCGTTCTCATCCATGCGTCCGATGTCGCCGGTCTTGAGCCAGCCGCCGGGGAGCATCACGTCGGCGGTCTCCTGGGGGCGCTTCCAGTAGCCTTCCATGACCTGGGGCCCGCGGATGCTGATCTCGCCCACCTCGCCGAGCGGCAGGGGATTGCCGCCGTCGTCGCAGATCATCACGTCGGTGCCGGGGACCGGCAGACCGATCGATCCCGTGAATTCGCTGCCGATCGGATTGCAGATGGCGACTGGCGACGTCTCGGTGAGCCCGTAGCCCTGCAGGATCGTAGTGCCCGTGACGGCGTTCCATTCCTTCGCGACGGCCGGTTGTACCGCCATCCCGCCGCCGATGCAGACGCGGAGGTTGCTGAAGTCGACTTTCGGGAGTCCCGGTGCCTTCAGGAGCCCGGCGAACAGCGTGTTGACGCCGGTCAGCATATTGAACGGGTAACGTGCAAGTTCACCGACGAAAGTCTTCATGTCACGCGGGTCGGTGATCAGCACGTTCTGCCCTCCCTGGGCCATCACAGTCAGGCAATTCCCCTCGAGGCAGAAGATGTGATAGAGCGGCAGCGCCGTGATGGCGATGATGTACTCGAGATTGTCGTATGCCTTGTCCTGCCACAGGATCGTCTGCTGCACGTTGCGCACCATGTTGCGGTGGCTGAGCATCGCGCCCTTCGAAATGCCGGTCGTCCCGCCGGTGTATTGGAGGAACGCGATGTCGGCGAAGCCGATCTCGACATGCTTCAATCCCTCGCTACGGCCTGCCCGCAGCGCCGCGGTGAAGCGCGCCGCGCCGGGCAGCGTGTAATTCGGCACCGCGCGCTTCACGTAGCGCAGGAACAGGTTGGTGACGAGGCCGCGCGGGAAGTCGAGCAGGTCCCCGACGCCCGTCACGATAACGTGTTCGACGTTGGTCTTGTCGATGATGCGCTCGAGCTTGTTCGCGAAGTTCTCGAGAATCACGATACAGCGGGCGCCGCAGTCCTCGAGCTGGTGCTGCAGTTCGCGCGCCGTATACAGTGGATTGACGTTCACGGCGACCAGGCCCGCGCGAAACAATCCACACATCGCGACGGGGTATTGCAGGGTGTTCGGCAGCATGATCGCGACGCGCTCGCCCCTCGTCATGCCGAGGGTCTGCTGCAGGTAACAGGCGAAATGCATGGACAGTTCGTCGAGCTCCCGGTAGGTCAGCGTGGTGCCCATGTTCGTGTAGGCGGGCCGTTCCGGCCAGGCGTCGAACGCCTGTTCGAACAGGTCGCGGAGCGAACGGAAAGGCGCGGGCGGCAAAATCGCCGGGATGCCTTCCGGATAGGATTTCAGCCAGACTTTGTTCATGACTAGTTAGCCCAGGTCATCCAGTGCAGCATGGATAATCGGCCATGCATTATCCAGAAGTCGAGGCTGCGCCGCAGCATTCGGGTGTATGCCGTCGGCCTGCATCAGCTCCGGATGTTCGGCGATGCCCTCCATGAAGAATTCGATCCAGCGTATCTTGCAGGTCGTTGCGACGTCACGGAACGCGTTCTCGAATTCTTCTCGATAACGGGGGCCGTAATTCGACGGGATCCGGATGCCCAGCATGACGACCGCGGCCCCGGATGCCTGCGATGCGCGGACGATCTTCTTCAGGTTCTCCTCCATCCGCGCCGGCGGGATGCCGCGCAGGCCGTCGTTGCCTCCCAGCTCGAGGATGACGAGCACGGGCCGGAAGGAATCGAGTGCGGCCTCGATGCCCGCGACGCCGCCCTCGGTCGTCTCGCCGCTGATGCTGGCGTTCACGACGCGATGTTCGTAACCTTGGGCCGCAAGGCGTGACTGCAACAAAGTGGCCCAGGACTGGTCAACGTCGATACCGTAGCCTGCGCTCAGGCTGTCCCCGAAGATCAGGATGGTGGGTGCTTCGGCGCCGTGCGCATTCAGGGCGAGCAACAGGACGAGAAGGGCGGACAATTTTCGCATGACGGATCGATCGGTTGGCAATGCGGCCGTACTGGCAGCATTCGACATCAGCAAACAGGTTAGCAGTCCCGAGGGTTCACTGACCATTTTGTCGGCGGTCAGTTTCACGATGGCGGCCGGCGAGTCGGTAGCGGTCGTCGGACCTTCCGGCGCCGGCAAGTCTACCCTGCTTGCGTTGCTCGCGGGGCTGGACCTGCCGACGAGCGGACACGTCGTCCTGAACGGCACCAACCTCTCGGAACTGGACGAGGACGGCCGGGCTCGTGTGCGTGCCGAAAATGTCGGCTTCGTGTTCCAGTCGTTCCACCTCGTGCCGTCGCTCAACGCGCTCGAGAATGTCATGCTGCCGCTCGAACTCGCCGGCCACCGCGACGCGCGCGACGCTGCATTCGAGGTAATCGGCAGGGTGGGCCTCGAGAGCCGATGGCGGCACTATCCCGCGCAGCTTTCCGGTGGCGAGAAGCAGCGCGTCGCGATCGCCCGCGCGTTCGCGACCGAACCGGCCGTGCTGTTTGCCGACGAACCGACCGGCAACCTGGACGCCGCGACGGGCGGCAGGGTCATGGATCTCATGCTGGGGCTGAATGCGGATTCGACGACGACGCTGGTGTTGGTCACGCACGACAGCATGCTGGCCGGTCGATGCAACCGGGTCCTGGCACTGGACGCCGGGCGGCTGGTCTCGGACGAGGTGGCCCCGCGGTGACTGTCGCGGGTTTCGCGCTGCGCAGTTTCGGCCGCGAGCTGCGTTCCGGCGAAGTACTCGTGCTGCTGGCGGCGGTGGCGCTGGCGGTCGCGGCGCTGACGGCAGTCGGCTTCATCGCCGACCGAATCGGCAAGGCCGTGGAGCGGCAGGCGCGTGAGGTCCTGGCGGCGGACCTGAGGCTGCGATCGCCGGACCCTATCCCGGCTCGCTGGCGGGACCTCGCAGGGCGCTACGGCCTCGAGACCGCGGAGACGGAGTCCTTCCCCAGCGTGGTCTTCGCCGGCGATACCAGCGCCCTGGCGGCGATCCGGGCCGTGAGCCGCGGGTATCCGTTGCGCGGCAGGGTGCGCATCGCGGACAAGCTGTTCGGCAACGAACGACCCGCCGCCGGCATCCCGCCGCGCGGCGAGGTCTGGGCCGACGCCGCGCTCTTGGCTCGCATCGGCGCGGACGTCGGCGACGTGCTCGACGTCGGCGCGGCGAAGTTGCGCATCGGCGCCGTCCTGACTTACCGGCCGGACCAGTCGATAGGTTTCGCGTCGCTGGCCCCGTCCTTGCTGATGAACATCGACGACATCCCGGCGACCGGGCTCGTCGGCGAAGGCAGCCGCGTCGGCTATGCCCTGCTGGTGGCCGGTGACGAATCGGAGCTCGATGCCTTCGACAAGGCGATCGCCGACGACCTGCCGGAGTCGGTAACGACCTCGAATCGCGAACAGAGCAGCGAGCGGGTCTTCAACGCCGCCGACCGGGCGCAGCGCTTCCTGTCGCTGACGGCGGTGATCAGCGTACTGCTCAGCGCGGTCGCCGTCGCGATGTCGGCGCGCCGATTCGCGCAGCGGCGCATGGACACGGTCGCATTGATGAAGAGCCTGGGCGCGACCCAGCGATTCGTGATCTCGGTCTCGCTGATCCAGCTCCTGCTGCTGGGCGTGTTCGGCGTAATCATCGGCAGCGCCGTCGGCTTTGCGGCCCAGGCGCTGCTCGCGGTGATACTCGCCGACCTGCTGGCGGCCGACCTTCCCGGCCCCGGTACGATGCCGGTGCTCCTGGCGGCCGGCAGCGCCATCGCGCTGCTGGCAGGATTCGCGCTGCCCTCGCTGATCCGCCTGCGCAATACGCCGCCGCTGCGGGTACTGCGACACGATGCGATGCCGCCGCAGCCTTCGCGCCTGCTGGTCGCCGGTCTCGCGATTGCGGCGGTCGTGGCGCTGCTGTATCGGGCCGTGGCGGACCTGCGCATGCTCGTGATATTGCTGGGCGGGCTGGTCGCGATCGCGGGCGCGCTGTACCTGGCCGGCCGTGGCCTCGTGGCTCTGATGGGCCGCGGCCGTTCCAGGGTGGGCGTCGCCTGGCGCTACGGCCTTGCGAACGTGGCCCGTCGCGGGCGCGCGAGCGCGGTCCAGGTGGTGGCCTTCGGGCTCGGCCTCACGGTGTTGCTGCTGCTGACGATCGTCCGCACCGATCTGCTCGCAGGCTGGCGCGAGACGATCGCTTCCGATGCGCCGAATCACTTCATGATCAACATACAGCCCGGCGAGATCGAGTCCGTCGCCGCGATCTACCGGGATGCCGGGATCCCGGTGCCTGATTTCGTGCCACTCGTGCGGGCGCGCATGACGTCGATCAATGGCGTGGCGGTGAACGACCGCGAGTACCCGACGCCGGGCGGTGACTGGTTCGCGAAACGGGAAGCGAATCTGTCCTGGGCGGCGAGACTTTCGGACAGCAACGAGATCGTCGCCGGCGAATGGTGGCCGCCCGATTACGATGGGCCGCCGCTCGCGTCGATCGAAGAGGACGTCGCGCACGACTCGGGGCTCGGGATCGGAGACCGGCTGACCTATCAGGTCGCCGGTCGCGAAGTGACGATGACCATCGCGAGCATCCGCCGGATCAACTGGGACTCGTTCCAGCCGAACTTCTTCCTCGTGCTGTCGCCGGGTGCGCTCGACGGCCTGCCGGCGACCTACGTCGCGAGTGTGCACATCGAGGACGACCAGAGACCGGTCCTCGTCAGACTCGTGCGCGAGCATCCGAGTATCTCGGTGATCGACCTCGACGCGGTCCTGGCGCAGGTACGGGATATCATCGACAAGGCGAGCCTGGCCGTGCAGGCCGTGTTCCTGTTCACGCTCGCCGCCGGTGTGGCCGTCCTGTTCGCCGCGGTGCAATCCACGATCGACGAGCGGCGTTTCGAGTGCGCCATGTTGCGCGCGCTCGGCGCGCAAAAGCGTACGGTGTTCGCCGGCGTCATGGCCGAGTTCGCGGCGCTGGGGCTGGCGGCCGGCGTGCTGGCTGCCGCCGGTGCGTCGATCCTCGCGGCCCTGCTGGCCGTCCGGCTGTTCGACCTGCCCTATGCATTCGACCCGTTGCTGTGGGTGGCGGGCCTCGTGGCCGGCGTCGCGGTGGTCTGCGCAAGCGGTTATCTGGCCGCACGCAGCGCCGTCAATTCGGCGCCCGTCGCCGTGCTGCGCACGGCCGATTGACGGGTCACACGACCCGATTGCGCTCCCGGCCGGCGAGGAATGCCTCGACGTTCGCGGCGAGTTCGGCGATCGCGTTCTGGCGTGACTCGTTCCCCGCCCAGGCGATGTGCGGCGTGATGATCAGGTTGCCGCCGCGATAGTCCAGCAACGGGTCGCCGTGCACGGGCGGCTCCTTCGACAACACGTCGATGGCGGCGCCGGCGAGGTGGCCGCTCTCGAGCGCCGCCGCGAGCGCCGCCGAGTCGACGAGGCCGCCGCGGGCCGTATTGATCAGGAAGGCGCCGGACTTCATGCGGGCGATGGCGTCCTCGTCGAGGAGCTTGCGGGTCTCGTCGGTCAGCGGGCAATGCAGAGAGAGCACGTCCGCTTCTGCGAGCACTTCGTCGAACGGCACCCTTGCGGCGCCCGTCGGCGCGACGCCCGGCCGCGCCGCGACGAGCACGCGCATGCCGAATGCCTGCGCGACGGCGGCGACGCCGCGGCCGAGTTCGCCGTGACCCACGATGCCGAGAGTCATCGCGGACAATTCGCGGATCGGATGGCTGAGCAGGCAGAAGTCCTGCGCACGTTGCCACTCACCGGCACGCACGGACGCGTCGTAGCGGGCGAGGCTGTGCGTCAGCATCAGGAGCACGCCGAAGACGTGCTCGACGACGGAACTCGTGCAGTACGCGCGTATGTTGCAGACCGCTACGCTATGCTTTCGTGCCGCGTCGAGGTCGACGTTGTCGGTGCCGGTGGCCGTCAATCCGATCATGCGCAGGCGCGTGGCCGCACCGAGGACATCGGCTCTCAGCAGCGACTTGTTGGCAAACACGAACTCCACGTCGTGAATCCGTTCGGCGACTTGGTCGCGTGCCGTGACGTCAAAGCATTCGAATTCCGCGAAGAACCGCGACAGGGGTCGGACGTCGAGCCCGGGGCCCATCGTTGCATAGTCGAGGAACACGGCTTTCATTGCGCTTTCTACCCGCGTCTGTCACTTTGGACGCGACGATGAACGATCGATTGCGCAAAGGCAAATCGCGGGGCGCGCGGCCCCGGATACCGCTCGCCGGCTACCGGGAGTACCCGGTCGAAGAGATGCGCGCGCGGCTGCGCGAATTCTATGCCGACGTCGGCCGGCGTCGCAGCGTGCGCGACTTCGCCGACCGTCCCGTGCCGCGCGACATCATCGAGACGGCGCTGGCCGCCGCCGGCACGGCGCCGAGCGGCGCCAACCTGCAGCCCTGGCACTTCGTCGCAGTGAGCGGCGCGGGCACGAAACGCAGGATCCGCGCCGCCGCCGAGGCCGAGGAGCGGGAGTTCTATGCGCACCGCGCGTCGCCACAGTGGCTCGCGGCGCTCGAGCCGCTCGGCACGGATTCCAACAAGCCCTTCCTCGAAACCGCGCCCTGGCTCATCGCGGTATTCCTGCAGAAGTACGGGCGCCTCACCGACGGCCGCAAGGTGAAACACTATTACCCGACGGAATCAACGGGGCTCGCGACCGGCATCCTGATCACGGCGCTGCATCGTGCCGGCCTCGCGACCCTGACCCACACGCCCAGCCCGATGAAGTTCCTGAACGACATCCTCGGCCGCCCGAAGAGCGAACGGCCGTTCCTGCTGCTCGTCACGGGCTACCCGGCCGACGGCGCGACGGTCCCCGACATCGACCGCAAACCCCTCGAAGCTTTCACCACCTTCGTCACAGATTGAGAATCGCGGCTTGAGCCGCTCCTACGGATCTCGATTGACCCCGGTATGAAAAATGATCCGCCGGGACAGAACGCTAGTGCCCGGCTGCCGAGGCGAGCCGCCAGGCGTCGATCCAGGTCGTGCCGGCGCGGACGTAGCCGAGCGCGGTGAGCTTTGCTTCGAGGTCGGGCATGTGGGCGACGCCGTAGAAGATGCCGATGCGGCGGTCACCCGCGGCGAGGCGCTCGGTCAGCACGTCGACGGCACGCTGGTTGCGGGCGCCGATGATCGCCGAGTCGGCGTCCGCGCCGAGCAGGCTCCGCATGGCGTCCATGTCGGTCAACTCGTAGGCGAGCATCGTTTTCAGCGGCCAGTCGTTGTGGCCCCCGATTGCCGACGACAGGCTCTCGATGTCCCTCAGGCCAAGCGGATCCTGCGCATACTGGTCGATCGAGGCGTAGAAGATGCGCCAGAAATACACGTAGAGGGACTCGTTGCGTTCCGCCATGCTCTTTTTCAGTTCGTCCGGCGTGAGGTCGGCGTGCACGAAGTTGGCGCGATCGTAGTCGATCTCGTCGAGCTGGAAGGTCAGGCCGAGGAGTTTGGTCATCCCGACCTGCGCGCCGGAGAGGATGCCCTTGCGCCGCGCCAGAGGTTCGGGAACCCGTCCCTTGGCCGGCGCGACGAGCTCGTAGAGCAGCGAGTCATAGTCCACGAAGCGGCGGTTGAGCTCGGCGTAGTAGGCGGCATCGGCGATATGGATGGCGGCGATCAGGTCGACCGTCGCGCCGGAGCGATCCGCGGCGGGGACGAAACGGGTGATCGCGAGCTGCAGCGCCCGGGGATTTCCATCGGCATCCGTGTCGACGCGAGCGTAGGGATTGTCGGCCGCCCATGCGAGGAGCGGCACAAGGGCCAGCAATAGCGTCGCAAACCTCAGTTTTGGCACCCGACTTTTCACGGTTCGGCCCTAGCCGGTGTTCTGCAGGCCCTGTGCGATGCCGTTGACGCTCGCGAGCAGCGCGTCGAACAGTTTCGGGTTGTCGTGGTTCGATTTGCGCCAGCGCTCGAGGAGATCGACCTGCATCAGACTCATCGGGTCCACGTACGGGTTGCGCAGCATGATCGCACGTTGCAGCGTGGCATCCCCTTCGAGCAACGTGTCGTGATCCGAGTACTTGAGGATCAGGTCGCGGGTCAGCTCGTATTCCCGTTCGATGATCGGGAAGAACTTCTCGTGCAGGGGCCCCGCGAGCTCGGAGTACAGCTTGGTGATCCCGAGGTCGGCCTTCGCGAGCACCATCTCCGCATCGGCGGTGAGTGCGCGCATGAAATACCATTCGGAGAACATCTCGCGGAAGTCCTTGTCGGCGAACTTCTCGGTCGCCCGCGCAAGGCCCGTGCCCAGGCCGTACCAGCCCGGCAACATGCACCGCGACTGCGTCCACGAGAATACCCAGGGGATCGCCCGCAGGTTGCCGATACCGGTCCTGGATCGGCGTGACGCGGGTCGCGAGCCGATTCGCATCCGTTCGATCAGGTCGATCGGGGTCGCAAGCCGGAAATATTCGTAGAATTCGGCAGTCTCGTAGATCAGCTTGCGATAGGCACGGCGGCTCTCGCTGGCGATGACGTCCATCATGTCGTGCCATTCCGGTTTGTCGTTGCCCCGGTGGTGGGGCATCGCCGTCGCGAGTGCGACCGAGCCGGTGACCTGCTCGAGTGTCCGCAATGCGATAGCCCGCAGGCCGTACTTCTCGTTGATGATCTCGCCCTGTTCGGTCACGCGCAGATAGCCGTTCACGGTACCGGGCGGAGCGCCGAGCACCGCCGTGTGGGTCTTGCTGCCGCCGCGGCTGATCGTGCCGCCGCGGCCGTGGAACAGCGTGAGCTCGACGCCGTGCGATTCGACCGCGTTTACCAGCGTCACTTGCGCGTTCTGCAGCGCCCAGCGAGCAGACGCCAGCCCGCCGTCCTTGTTGCTGTCGGAGTAGCCGATCATCACCATCTGGCGGTTGTGCCGGCGGTCCAGGTGTTCGCGGTACAGTTCGACGGAGAGGAGCGCGTTCAGGATCTCCGGTCCCCTGTGCAGATCGTCCACCGTCTCGAGAAGCGGCGCGATGTCCATCGGCACCTCGCCGCCCTTCTCGTGGAGTTCGCCCCACTGGGCCAGTAGCAGCACCGACAGTATGTCGTCGGCGCCCTGCGTCATGCTGATGATGAACGGCCCGATGGCCTTGGATCCGTATTTGCGGCGGCAGAATGCGATCGCCTGGAATACGGCGATGGTCTTGCGGGCCACGGTGCTGATGGTGCCGGGCAGGTTCTCGCGGGTACGGATCGCGTCGACGAGGCGGGCGGCGCGCTTCTCCGCCGGCCAGGTCTCCCACTCCTCCTCGCCGAGGCACTCGCCGATGACCTGGCGATGGACTTCGGCGTCCTGGCGGATATCCAGCGTAACGAGATGGAATCCGAAGGTGTCGATACGGCGCAGCAGCCGCCGCACCGCGAACAAGCCGGCATGCCGGCCCTTGTTGTCTGCGAGCGAGTCGGCTATGAGTTGTATGTCGGCACGGAACTCGGAGACGTGCTCATAGGGAAAGACGTCGTCGTCGTACGTGGTCTGCAGGCGTTGCTGCACCAGCCGCAGGAACAGCCGGTAGGGCATGTCACGGTGTCGTGCCGGTACGGCGTGCCAGGCGTTCGGGAAGACACCGTGGTACTCCTCGATCTTCGCCTTGAGTTCCTCGCTCACGGAGATGCGCCCCGTGGACTGGCTGAGTTTGGCCGACAACGATGCGCACTCGTTGTAGTAGAGATCCAGTATCAGGCAGCGCTGGCGCGCCAGCGTCGCGCGTATCGTCTTCGCATTGACGTTGGGATTGCCGTCCATGTCGCCGCCTACCCAGGACGCGAAACGCACGATGACCGGCACGTGGAGTTCCTGTGCTTCTTCTCCGTAGATACGGTCGATCGCCGTCTCGATGTCTTCGTAGAACGGTGGCGTGGCCCGATACAGCACGTCCGTTACGAAGAACAACACGTGCTCGAGTTCGTCGGCGACGGTCATTTGCTCGCTCGGGTGCTCGTCGGTCTGCCAGCCGGTCGTGATCAGCAGCCTTATGTTCTCGAGGGCGACCTGCCGTTCCTGCGGCGTCATCGTCGGATTCAGGAGCTCGACGAGATGCTTGACGATCTGCTGTTCCTTGCGCAGCATCGTCCGCCGCGTCGGCTCGGTGGGATGCGCCGTGAACACCGGCTCGACGTGCAGCGAATCGATTAGTTTCTGCAGCGCGTCGACGTCGACGCCCGCCGCTTTCAGTTTGACCAGCGTATCCTCGAATCCACCCGGCTGGTACAGGCCGACGTCGAGCAGGTACTCGCGGCGGCGGCGGATGCGGTGCACCTTCTCTGCGGTGTTGACCATCTGGAAGTACGTCGAGAAGCTGCGGATCACCTGCAGGGCAGTAGCGGGATCGAGATTTTCGACCAGTTTCGCGAGCTCTTCCCCCGGCTTCTCGTTCTCTTCGCGCCGGCGGATAGAACGCTGCCGTGCGTGCTCGACGAACTCGAAGAGTTCATCGCCGCCCTGCTCACGGATCAGCGCGCCGACCATGGCGCCGAGCGTACGGACGTCGTCCCGCAGGGCCTGGTCCTTGCCTTCGAACATGATGTCCTGGCGGCGCAAGATCTTGTTGGCGGCAGTGTTCATAGGGTCTCTCGTCGGACGATGTTCATCAGTCGCGGAAGTTCTCGTATTGCAGGGGCAGGTCGACATCCGCGTCTCTGAGCAGGGCGATGACCGATTGCAGGTCGTCGCGCTTCTTGCCCGTGATGCGCAGCTTGTCACCCTGGATAGCGGCCTGCACCTTCAGCTTGCTGGCTTTGACCAGCTTGACGAGTTTCCGTGCCAGATCGGAGTCGATACCCTTGCGCAGGATCACTTGCTGGCGGGCTTCGCTGCCGCTGATCTCCGGCGGGAGCTCCTCAAGACAGGCGATGTCGACGCCGCGCTTCGCGAGTTTCTGCCGCAAAATGTCCAGCATCTGCCTGAGTTGGAAGTCCGACTGTGTTGTCAGCCGGATGACTTCGCCGTCGAGCTCGAACTTCGAACCCGTGCCCTTGAAATCGAAACGCGTCGCGACTTCCCGATTTGCCTGATCGACGCCGTTGCTCGCTTCATGTGCATCGAAATCGCTGACTACGTCAAAAGATGGCATCCAAGCCTCTTCGCGGTGGAAAAAGGAGACATTGTAGTCCAATCGCAAAATCTCATCATGCTGCCCAGTTAAGAGCGGGGCGCAGCGAGCGCCGCTGACAACAATAGTAGCCATGGCCGTTGACAGCGAATACTGGCAGGGGGCCGCGGATGCCGGGCGGTCGCGGCAGCTCGTCAGGGAGCTCTCGCTTGCCGGCGTCGAGCTCCGGCTGCCCGTCGATTCACAGGGGCGCGTGGCGGGGGGCGCATCCCTGGCCGCGGACGCAGGCTCGGTCACGGCAAGCGCCGCTGCCGCCGCGCGATTTTCGGGCCTGGCGCTCGATCTGCTGCAGAGCGGGTTGCCGCTGACCGTGGTACTGGCGCACGACGAAGGCCGGGGTCCGGACGAAGAGCGATTCCGGCGATTCTGCCAACTGCTCGGCACGGTGCGCCGGAAAGCGGGCGCGTGCCACGGCGCCATCGCCATCTGCCTGGACGGTGCCGCCCTGCCGCCCTGGCTTGCGTGGTCTACGCGGCGCGAGTCCCTCGGCACGGGCCCGCTGTACCTGGTGGCGGGCCACAAGCATCTGCGCCCCGGCGAGTGCGGATCGGGGCGCGATCCCGCTGCCCGGTTCTGGATCCAGCTCTGGCAATTGCGCTCCGAGGCCGCGCTACGCGTGGTCTATGCTTCCCCGGTTCTTTCGCACTGTCCGCTGCTGGCGCCGGAGCGCGCTGCCGCCGTAACGGCGTCGGGGGCCATCCAGGCGCCGGCGGGGACGGCATGGACGGTGCTCCGCCTGGACCTGTCCCGCTTCGCCGACGAGCGCGGCAGGATCGCGGAGACGGTCCTCGAGCGGGCGCTCTGCCGTTGTGTCGAGCTCGGTGATCTGCTCCACGACAGGGTCATCTGGCCTACGGCATGCATGCGTCACGATGCCTGGTTGAACCGCCGGCTCGGCATTTGCATCGACGGGATCGGCGATATCGTCGTGCGGCGCGGACTCGATCCGACGCGTTTCGCCTGTCTCGCCATGCTCGGAGACATCCTGCGTTACGTGCGGCGTGTCCTGCGGGAGCGGTCCGCCGCCGTCGCCGCTGCTTGTGGCGCCGTGCCCGCGCTCGCGCGCGGCGATCCGTCCGTCGCACTGCCCGGCGGCGATCTCAGGGACGGCTGGTCACGACGCTGGCGGGATGCAGCCGAGGCCTGCGCGACGCGCCACCGAAACCTGGTGGTCATGTCGCCGTGGTCGATCTTTCCGTCGCGGGCGCCCGCCGACCTTCGGTATGCGGATCTGTTGCCGCTGTTGCGGTTCGCGGACGCCTGCGCGTTTCCCGAGCCTCCCGGGCTCACGCGTTGGAACATCAATGAATTCAAGGCGTTCCATCAGCGTGCCTGGGCCGTCCTGGGACAACGTGACACCGCGCACTCAATTGCAGAACGGCCATGAACTAGGATACCGTGAACCTGCCGTACGCCGGCTGCACGAGATGTGCCTCCGTTTGCCCGCCATCCTGCCTTGAGGGGACACATTGGAAGCGATGACTCCCGATGCTCATGGAATCGCGGTACTGATCCTGACCGTCGTCGCGTTGTTCCTCTTTACGCGCGACCGGATCCCGCTCGAGACTTCGGCGCTGTTCATCCTGATCGCGCTCGTCGCCGGCTTCTACCTGGTGCCGTACGAGCGCGACGGCACGGTCCTGCTAAGACCGATCGACTTCTTCGCGAGCTTCGGGAACGAGGCGCTCGTCGCGATCTGTGCGCTGATGATGGTCGGCAAGGGCCTCGAGACGACGGGCGCATTGCAGCCACTGGCAAACGTCGTCGGCCGCGCCTGGTCCAGTCGCCCCGCGCTCGCGCTTCTCACGACACTCGTTGCCGGCGCACTGCTCAGCGCATTCATGAACAATACGCCGATCGTCGTGTTGCTGATGCCCATACTCGTCACCGCGTCGATGCGTTCGAAATTCCCGGTCTCGGGCGTCATGTTGCCGATGGGGCTCGCCACGATCGTCGGGGGCATGGCGACGACAATCGGTACCTCGACCAACCTGCTCGTCGTTGGTATCGCGCACGACCTCGGCCTGCACCAGTTTTCGATGTTCGAGTGGGTGCTGCCCGTGGCCGTCGTCGGTGGCGCAGGTATCCTGTTCCTGTGGATCGCGGGCCCGCGAGTCCTGCCGGAGCGCACGCCGCCGATGGCCGACATATCGCCCCGCATATTCAGTGCGCAAATGCACATCAAGCAGGGCGGTTTTGCCGATGGCTCGACCCTTTCGGAAGTGCTCGCCAAGGCGGGCGGCAACCTGCGGGTCGACAAGATCCAGCGTAGCGAGTCGCTGTTTCTCGCCAAGCTGCCGTCGGTGGTGCTGCAACCGGGCGATCGCCTGTTCGTGAAAGATTCGCCCGATAACCTCAAGCACTACGAGCAACTCCTCGGCGCAACACTGTTCAGCATGACGGACCTCGAGCATCCGGTGGACGACAGTACGCCGCTGAAGGCAGAGGGCCAGCAACTCGCTGAAGTCGTCGTGACCCGCGGTTCGCCGCTGCATTTGCGCAATCTCGCCGCGGCACGATTCAGCAGCAGTTACGGCCTGATGCCACTGGCGCTGCACCGCGCCCGCGCGCCCAGCTCGCAAGTCACCGGCGACCTGAACATGATCCGACTCCGTGCGGGCGACGTATTGCTCGTGCAGGGCAGCAGGGAGGCGATAGCTAAGCTCAAGGACAGCGGTACCATGCTCGTCCTGGACGGCACGACCGATCTGCCGCACACGCACAACGCCAAACGGGCCCTGGGGATCATGGGGCTGGTCATCGCTGCCGCCGCGTTCGGCATCCTGCCGATCTCGGTGAGCGCGCTCATCGGCCTCGCGCTTATGATCGTCACGGGCTGCCTCACCTGGCGCGACGCGACGAACGCCCTGTCGGTACCCGTGATCATGACCATCGTCACGGCGCTCGCGCTCGGCAAGGCGCTGATGGGTACCGGCATGGCCGACTACATCGCCTATTCATTCGTCGGCGTGGCATCCGGCCTGCCGACGCCGATGATCCTGAGCGCATTCCTCCTGCTGATGACGATGATCACCAATGTCGTGTCGAACAATGCCGCCGCCGCGATCGGCATGCCGATCGCCGTCAGTATCGCGCAGCGGCTCGGCGTGAGTCCCGAGCCGTTCATCCTCGCCGTGATGTTCGGTGCCAACATGAGCTTCGCGACGCCTTTCGGCTACCAGACCAACCTGCTCGTCCTGTCCGCCGGCGGCTACAAGTTCTCCGACTTCCTGCGTGTCGGCATCCCGCTGTCGGTCATCATGTGGGTCGGCTTCTCGATCGCGCTGACGGTGATGTACCACCTGTCGTAGGGGTTGGTCACATGGCGCCGCGACCTCGTCACACGCAGCGGCGGGCGCGGTATCTCTTCCGCTCATGGCTCGCTTCGCTGCGCTTTACTTCGCTTCAGAGACACCGCACCCGCCGCTGCCTCGGAAGTTCGATGGCACGCACCAACCAAGCCCGTCGTCCCCGCCAGTTCGCGTGTGGTGGGTTTCAGGCGTAACCGTTGACCTCGGAGGGGGTGCCGGGGATACTCGATCGCCATGAATATTCGTCTCGGCAACAAGTGGTGGTGGTCTGACCGCAGGGAGAGGGCGGCTGGCTGACTGTTAGCTGAGCGAAGGACACCAAAAGCCCATCTCCACAGCAGTGGGGGTGGGCTTTTCCGTTTGTGGAACTGTGTGTGCCGGATCGTATAGAGGATATGGAAGCACCCTTCGACATTGCGGCGGACCTGGATACGCCGGTCTCGGCCTACCTCAAGCTGGCGGCGTTGAAGCCGCGGTTCCTGCTGGAGAGCGTCGAGGGCGGCGAGCGATTGGCGCGGTACTCGTTCCTGGGATTCGGCGATTGTCTCGAGGTGCGCATGGACGCCGATGCGCTATCGATCGGCGGCGAAGCGCGGCTGCGGCCGGCCGGCCGGGAAGCCTATCTGGACGCACTGCGCGAGGCGCTGGCGAAGGCGCCGCGGCCGGGCCCGGAAGTCGCGGGGCTGCCGTTCGCGGGCGGACTGGTCGGCGTATCCGGGTACGACGTCGTGCGCCTGTTCGAGAAATTGCCGCGGACGACGGCAGCACAGGACGGAATTCCGGATGCGGCCTTCGTCGCGCCGGCGTCGCTGCTCGTGTTCGATCACCTGACCCGGCGCGTGGCTCTGCTGCACGACGGCCCGGAGGCGGAACGCCGCGAGCTGCGCGACGAGGTCGTCCGGCGCCTGCGCGGCGCGATCCCGAACGGCGATGTGAAAGTGAAGACGGGCAAGGCGGCGCCGAGCTTCAGCGAGTCGGAATTCTGTGAGCGCGTCGATGCGTGCAAGGAGCATATCGCCGCGGGCGACATTTACCAGATCGTCATCTCGGTATTGTTCCGCGGTCGGAGCGACGTCTCGCCGTTCGAAGTGTATCGTGCGCTCCGCCTGCTGAATCCGTCGCCCTACATGTTCTTCTTCGATTTCGGCCAGCTCAAGGTCGTGGGTTCGTCGCCGGAGGCGCTGGTCCGCCTGAACGGCGATACGGCTTCGCTGCGGCCGATCGCGGGCACGTTGCCGCGCGGTGCAACGGCAGCGGAAGACGCGGCGAACGAGACGGCGCTGCTCGCCGACCCCAAGGAGGCCGCCGAACACGTCATGCTCGTCGACCTGGCACGCAACGATCTGGGCCGCGTCGCGCGCGCCGGCTCGGTGTACGTCGATCCGTATCGCGCCATCGAACGTTACAGCCACGTAATGCACATCGTCAGCGGCGTGCAGGGGACGCTGGACGGAGGCTTCGACCAGTTCGACCTGTTTGCGGCCAGTTTCCCGGCCGGCACCCTCGTCGGGGCGCCGAAGGTCCGCGCCATGGAGATCATCGAAGAGATGGAGGACGTCGGCCGCGGCCTGTATGCGGGTACCGCCGGCTACTTCGGTCTTTCCGGCGATATGGACCAGGCGATCACGATACGCACGCTGGTGTTCTCGGGTGACGAGTACAGTTTCCAGGCAGGCGCGGGTATCGTGGCGGATTCCGTGCCGGCCAGTGAATACCGCGAAGTGCTGGCCAAGAGCGCGATACTGCGCCGCGCGCTCGAGATCGCCGGCGAGGGACTGTGATGGCCGGCTCCGTGAACCCGAACGACGCGCGCATGCTGCTGATCGACAACTACGACTCCTTCACCTACAACCTGGTGCAGGCATTCGCGGCGCTCGGCGCCGAAGTCCTGGTGCATCGAAACGACGCCATCGGCGTCGACGAAGCCCTGGCGCTGGCGCCGACGCACCTGGTGATTTCGCCCGGTCCCGGGCGGCCCGACGACGCAGGGGTTTCGCTCGCGATGATCGCTGCGTTCGCGGAACGTGTGCCGCTGCTCGGCGTCTGCCTTGGCCACCAGTGCCTCGTACAACACTTCGGTGGTGCCATCGTGCGTGCCGACCGCTTGATGCACGGCAAGACGTCGATGGCGGAGCACGACGGCCGGACGATCTACGAGGGCCTGCCGCAGCCGTTCGAGGTCGGCCGCTATCATTCCCTGTGTGCGCGCGAGGAAACCCTGCCGGGCGTGCTGGAACTGGCGGCGAAGACCGACATCGGCGAGGTCATGGGAGTCCGGCACAGGACGCTGCCGCTGGAAGGCGTGCAATTCCATCCCGAGAGCGTGCTGACGCCGGAGGGCGGGCAGCTTTTAGAGAACTTCCTGAGGATGCGGCCCCGATGAGCAAGGAATTCAGCCGCATGCTCGACCGGCTCCTCGACGGCCAGTCCCTGTCCGAGTCGGAGGCGGCGCAGCTGATGCACAGGCTGGCGCAAGGCGATCTGCCCGAGGCGCTTGCGGGGGCGCTGCTGGCCGGGCTCAGGGCAAAGGGGGAGACGGCGGATGAGATCCGCGGTTTCGCCGGCGCCATGCGCGAGCTCGCGGTGCACCCGGCGATACCGGAAGGGCCGCCGACCGTGGATACCGTCGGTACCGGCGGCGACGGCTCCGGCAGCCTGAACCTGTCCACGGGGACGGGGCTGCTGGCGGCGGCCTGCGGTGCCCGGGTCGTCAAGCACGGCAACCGCTCCATTTCGTCGCGCTCGGGCAGCGCGGACATGCTCGAGCAGCTCGGCATGTCGCTGCCGCTGCACGAGGCAGCGGCGGTCGCCTGCCTCGCAGCGACGAACTTCACGTTCCTGTTTGCACCCGCTTATCACCCGGCGATGAAGGCGGTCGTACCGGTACGCGGCGCGCTGTCCGTGCGGACCGTTTTCAATATGCTCGGACCGCTGACGAATCCGGCCGCGCCGCCGTACCAGCTCATCGGCGCCTGGAGTCCGGCGGCGGCACGACTGATGGCCGACGCCCTGTCCGGCATGCCGATTGAGCGGGCGTTCGTCGTGCACGGCGCACCGGGCTGGGACGAGGCGACGCCGGTCGGCGAGTTCATGCTGTTGGACGTCGTGCCCGGCAAGGTTACGGAGAGCGTGCGCAAACCCGAGGACTACGGCGTAAAGCGTTGCCCGGCCGAGGCGCTCACCGGCGGCGATGCGGCACACAACGCGGCGGAACTCGTGCGCGTGTTTTCAGGCGAGGATCGCGGTGCGCACCGCGACGCATTGTTGATGGGCGCCTCGCTCGTGCTCGAGGTGCTGGGCAGCGCGCGAGATGCGCGCGAGGGTGTCACGATGGCGGCCGCAGCGCTGGACGGCGGCTCGGCGAGCGCGTTCCTCGGGCGCCTGCAGGAGCACTTCCGGGCGACATGAGCGATTTCCTCGCAAGCATGGCAGCCGCGAGCGCGGCGAGAGCGGCCGAGGCCGATCCGCGGCTGGGGACTACGGCGTTCGACAGGCCGCCCGTGCCGCTCGTCCTCGGCGCATTCGACATCATCGCGGAGATCAAGGACCGCTCGCCCGCCGAGGGCGAACTCGCGAGCGAGGACGGCGATCGCGCCGAGCGGGCGCGACGATACGCCGCGGGAGGTGCGGCAGCCATCTCGGTATTGACCGAACCGAGTCGCTTCGGCGGCGAACTCGGTCATCTCGAGGAGGTCGCGGAAGCCGTGCCCGACACGCCGGTGATGCGCAAGGACTTCCTCGTCGAACCCGTGCAGGTTCGCGAAGCGCGGGCGGCGGGTGCGAGCGGCGTGCTGCTGATCGTGACGATGCTCGACGATGCGAAACTCACCGAGATGCTCGATTGCGCCTTCGGACTCGGCCTGTTCGTGTTGCTCGAATCCTTCGACGCGGCGGATCTCGGCCGCATCGGCGCGCTGCTCGAGCGCGACGCGTTGCGGGACCGGGCCGTGAACGGGCAATTGCTCGCCGGCGTCAACACTCGCAACCTGCGTACGCTCGAGGTGGACAACGCACGGCTTGCCGAATTGGCGCCATTGCTCCCGGATGTCCGCTGCGTCGCGGAGAGCGGCATGCACAGCGCCGCGGATGCGGCCGGTGCGGCGGCGCTGGGTTACCGGCTCGCACTCGTCGGCACGGCGCTGATGCGCAGCGGCGATCCCGCGGCGGCGGTGGCGGCGATGCGCGCCGCCGGACGGGCCAAGGTCGTCGCATGAGCGTGTTGGTGAAAATCTGCGGGTTGCGCGACGCGGCGGCGGCGGCGGCGGCGGCGCAGGCAGGTGCCGGCGCAGTGGGTTTCGTGTTCGCGGAATCGCCGCGCCGGGTGACGCCCGGTCAGGCGCGTGCGGCGGCGGCCGAGTTGCCCCGCGACGTGTTGCGCGTTGCCGTCATGCTGCACCCGAGCCAGGATGAATGGCGCCGCGTGCTCGACGAATTCGGTCCCGACGTGTTGCAGACCGACGCAGAGGATTTCGACGGCCTCGATGTGCCGCGACAGGTACTGCGCTGGCCTGTGATACGTGAAGGTGCGGCGGGGCAGGAGTTGCCGGAAGTATTCGTCTACGAGGGTGCGCGCAGTGGCCGCGGCGAGACGGTCGACTGGGAACGCGCCGCCGAGTTCGCTCGCCGCGGGCGCATGATTCTTGCTGGCGGACTGAGCGCAGACAACGTCGGCGCGGCGATCCGCGCGACCGGCCCCTGGGGGGTCGACACGTCGAGCGCCGTCGAGTCCGCGCCCGGGGTCAAGGACGTCGAGTTGATTCGGCGCTTCATCGGCGCCGTGCGCGCTGCGGAGGATTCGGCATGATGACATTGCTGGGCAAAGACTCGGCACAAGCCTTGCTCGAGGCTGCGATCCGCGGAGAGTTGCCGGATGCACGCGGCCGCTTCGGACCTTTCGGCGGCCGCTACGTTCCCGAGACGCTCGTGCCCGCGTTCGAGCGGCTCGAGGCAGGCGTCGCGAAATATTTGCACGATCCGGAATTCCAGGCGGATTACCGGCGTGAATTGCGCGAGTGGGTCGGCCGCCCGACGGCGCTGACACATGCGCCGCGCCTGAGCCGGCGCTGGGGCACGGACGTCTGGATCAAGCGCGAGGACCTCGCCCATACCGGCGCACACAAGATAAACAATGCGATCGGCCAGGCGCTGCTCGCGCGACGACTGGGCGCGAAACGGGTTATCGCCGAAACTGGCGCGGGTCAGCACGGTGTGGCTTCCGCCGCCGCCTGCGCGCGCGTCGGTCTGCCGTGCAGCGTGTACATGGGCGCCGTCGACATGGAACGCCAGGCGCCGAACGTCGACCGGATGCGTCGACTCGGTGCCGAGGTGATCGCGGTCGAGAGCGGTGACAAGACCTTGCGTGCGGCGATCGACGAAGCCTTGCGGGAATGGGTGACCGACCCGGGCGGCATCTACTACCTGCTCGGCTCGGCCGTCGGCGCACATCCCTATCCCTACCTCGTCCGCGAACTGCAATCGGTGATCGGCACAGAGGCACGCGGGCAGATGATCGAGGCGGTCGGGGGCCTGCCCGATGTGACCTTCGCTTGCGTCGGCGGCGGATCCAACGCCATCGGCCTCTTCTATCCGTTGCTGGCGGACGATATCGAGCTGATCGGCGTCGAGGCCGGCGGGACCGGCGACGGTCTGGGGCAGAACGCCGCGACACTCGCTACCGGCACGCCGGGCGTGCTGCAGGGCGCCTATACCATCATCCTGCAGGATGGCGACGGACAGGTTCAGGAGACACATTCGATCTCCGCCGGGCTGGACTATTCCGGTGTCGGCCCCGAACATGCGCTGCTGCAGGCAACGGGCCGGGTCCGCTACGTTTCGGCGAGCGACGCCGAAGCGCTCGCTGCGCTCGAGGAACTCTGCGAGATGGAAGGCATCCTTACCGCGCTCGAAACAGCACACGCCTATGCGTATGCGCGTGAATGGTCCAAGTCGAACCCGGGCAAGCGCATCCTGATCGGCAACTCGGGACGCGGCGACAAGGACATGCCGACGCTGTCACAATTCCCTGTGAAGGTGCAGAGGAATGCATGAGCGAGTCACAGCGGCGATCCGTGCCGCCGGCGAGGCGGGCCGTACGGCCCTCATTCCTTTCATCACCGCGGGCTACCCGGAACCCGCCGGATTCGCCGCGACGCTGAAGGCGGTGGCCGCGGTGGGCGACGTCGTCGAGGTCGGCATCCCGTTCTCCGATCCGATGGCCGACGGCATGACGATACAACGGTCCAGCTTCGAGGCGCTTCGCAAGGGCGTCAGCCTCAGGTGGATATTCGACGAGCTTGCGAAGGCCGGCGACGTCGGTGCGCCGCTGGTCATGATGTCCTACCTCAATCCGCTGCTGGCCTTCGGTTACGAGAAGCTCGCGTTGCGTGCCCGCCAGACCGGCGTCTGCGCTTTCATCGTTCCCGACTTGCCGTACGAGGAGTGCGGCGAACTCGTCGACGCGCTGGACGGCGAAGGCATCGGCCTCGTCCAGCTCGTCACGCCGGCCACTCCCGCCGAGCGCCTCGGGATGCTCTGCAAGGCGTCGCGGGGCTTCGTGTATGCGGTCACGATCACCGGCATCACCGGCGGCGGGGCAGGCCTGCCGGCGGACCTGGCCGGCTATCTCGACCGCGTGTCGGCCGTATCGTCGCTGCCGGTCTGCGCGGGCTTCGGGATCCGCGCGGCAACGGACGTCGCCAATGTCGGCAGGTACGTGGCCGGTGCCATCGTCGGCTCGGCGCTGGTCGAAGTGCTCGAGTCCGGCGGCGACCCGGCCGATTTCCTGCAGGGGCTCGGCGGCCGATGAAAATGCTTGCGACGTCCGAATCGCTCGTCACGATCCGGCACTATCGCAACCTGCTCGAGAGCGAAGGAATCGCCAGCCAGATCCGCAACGAGCACCTCGCGACGATCGCCGGAGAAATACCGTTCTTCGAGACCTGGCCGGAACTCTGGGTCGTCCGCGACCTCGATTACGACCGCGCCAGGCAGCTCATCGACGGCGCGACCGCCGACGAGAGCCCCGGCGCATCGTGGACCTGTTCCGCCTGCGGCGAGGAGAACGAAGGCCAGTTCGCCGCCTGCTGGAACTGCGGCAAGCCGCTGTAGGAGCGCTGCTGGTCAGCGCGACCGGTCGCGGCGGCAAGCGCTGCGCCTGCAGATTGCATTCCACGAAACACGACGGGGAACGGCAGCGGGGATGCCCCTGAAGGACGGTAACGGCCGGAAGGGGTTCCCTGGGCCGTTCCGTGTGCCAAGCTCTACGGCATTCCGCGGGCGAGCAGGCGCGTGCCGGCGATCTCGCTGCGGAGGATGGCGGAGACCTTCTCGGGCTGCATCGGTTTGCTGATCAGGAAGCCCTGCGCGAGGTTGCATTGGCAACTGCGCAGGAAATCGAGCTGGCTCAGCGTCTCCACGCCTTCGGCGGCGACCTCGATGTCGAGACCCTGCGCCATCGCGATGGCAGCGCGGACGATGCGCTGATGGCTGCCGTTCTCGGCGACGTCGGCGATGAGTGACTGGTCGAGCACGAAGCTGTCGATAAAGCCGTTGTCGAGTGACTCGAACGAAACGTCGCGGATCCCGAAATGGTCGAGGGAAATGCGCACACCGAGTTTGCGCAGCGCCCGCAGCGTCCCGAGCTCGGTCGCCCGCTTGCGGACGATATCGCCGTCGCCGATCTCGAGTTCGATGCACCCCGGATCGATGGCCGTGTTTGCCAGTGATGCGGAGACGGCCTCGACGAGACGCTCGTGCATGAGCTGTTGCGGAGAGAGGTTGATTGCGATCGACAGGTCGGGGAGTTCGAACTTGTGCTGCCAGGTAGCGAGCTGGCGGCAGGCCGTCGCGATGACCCATTCACCGGCCGAATGGATGAGTCCACTCGACTCCAGGATCGGCAGGAAGCGCGCGGGAGGCAGCAGGCCGAAACGCGGGTGCTGCCAGCGCAACAGCGCCTCGAGGCCGATCAGGCGGCCGGATGCGAGGTCGATGCGCGGCTGGTAATGCAACACGAATTCGTTGCGGACGAGCGCGTGGCGCAGTCCGACTTCGAGTTCCTCGCGCTGCGAGAGCTTCGCGTTGAGCGCCGGCGAATAGTAATGGAATCGTCCGCCGCCGTGCTTCTTCGCTTCGTACATGGCGAGATCGGCCGCCTTGATCAAACGGTCCGGCACCTCGCCAGCCTCGGGATAGAGCGCGATGCCGATGCTCGGTGTCGCGTACACTTCACTCACGCCGATCTCGTACATCTCGGACAGCACCAGCAACAGCTTCTGTGCCGCGGCGCCGGCATTCGCCGCCTCGCCGAAATCTTCCAGGCAGACGACGAACTCGTCGCCGCCCCAGCGGCCGGAGAAATCGCCGATCCTGAGATTCTTGCGCAGGCGGCCGGCCACTTCGCGCAGCAGTGCGTCGCCGGTGTCGTGGCCGAGCGTGTCGTTGACCGACTTGAAGCGATCCAGGTCGATAAAGAGCACCGCGAGCGGTGCGGACTTGCGCTGACTGCGACCGATCGCGCGGGCGAGTTGTTCGATGAACAGCCCGCGGTTCGGCATGCCCGTCAGCTCGTCGTATTGCGCGAGCTTCTCGAGCTCGCTGGCCTTTCTCGTCGCCTCGGTAATGTCGCGGAAGGTCACGACCCCGCCGATCAGCCTGCCATTGCCGTCATACAGCCCCTGGCCGTTCAGCGACAACAGGGTGTCCGGTTGTCCGGGCGTTCGATAGATGGCGATCTGATTGGAGAATTTCTCGCCCCGGCGTGCTCGCACGAGCGGCAAGTCGGCCGAGTTGCGATAGTTGTCACCGGAGGCATCCACGCAGCAGAACATCTGTGCCCAATCCGGGTCCGGCTGTGTACGCGGACCCATGCCGAGTATCGTCCTCGCGGCCGGGTTCAGGTCGAGCACACCGCCGTCGCGATCCACGACGATGACTCCGTCGTTGATATTCCGGAGTACGGACAGCACGGTGACGTCGGTGTCGGACAGGCGATGTTGCAGTCGATGGCGTTTCACCGCGTGGTCGAAGATGCCCTCCTGGCCGTCGACCGTAATGTCGTCGACACAGATGTAAGCCTGCGCGCCGGCCCGAACCGCGGCGATGCCGCGGTGTTCCCGGTCCCTGGTGGTCAGGGCGACGACCGGATGCGACTCGAAGGAGCGGATAAGCTCGGCGAGGGACTGGCCGGACTGCGCTATCGCGGGGCCCGCTTCGATCAGGACGAGATCGAGAACCGACGGTGCGTCGACCGGCATCGCCAGCTGCGCGGAGCGTGTCAGCAACGTGCAGCAGGGCAGTGTCTCGAGTTCGTTCAGGTACTCGGCTGCGAACTCCCTGCGGCCGATATAGAGGATGGAATGCCCAGACATAGTTCCTGTTCTTATTGCGATGCCCCAGATGGCCGGTGTCGCTTCGGGCCACGCGAATAATACCAGAAAGCCGATCGTCGACAGGCACTTAAGCCATTTTTCGGGAGTTTTGAGACCCCGGTGCATAAACCAAAGCCCGATGGCAGTCATCAAACTGTCGAATAGGAAGGAGTTTTGGCGTGGAGGCGCTTCTGACTGCGACAGCCTGCGACTATAGTCCCGGCATGGCGATTCTGAATGAGCCCGGCCTGACGGACGAAGCCCACTGGATACGGCGGGCCCGGCACGCGGACGTGCGAGCGTTCGAGTCGCTGTACCGGATGCACGTCGACAAGGTCTACGGCCTGTGCCTGCGCATGACCGGCAACGTGGCGGAGGCGGAGGATTGTACCCAGGACGCGTTTATCCGGGCGTGGAAGCAGCTCGGCAAGTTCCGCGGCGAGAGCGCCTTCGGCACCTGGCTGCACCGCATAGCGGTCAACTGCGTGCTGGGCAGGATGCGCAAGTCGCGGCGCGAACGGGAGCGCATCGCGGTCGTGGCCGAGCGGAACGATGCGCCGACCACGGCGGCGGACACGGGCGAGCTTGCCGACCTCGCCGAAGCCGTGGGCCGGCTGCCCGAGGGCGCGAGACACGTTTTCGTGCTGAACGCCGTATACGGCTACAGTCACGATGAGACCGGGAGCATGCTCGGCATCGCGCCCGGCACCAGCAAGGCACAGTTGCACAGGGCCCGGCGATTGCTGGCGCAGCAACTGGACAAGGAAGGGATGTGAGACATGAACGATCGACGCGAACAGGAACCGATCACCGGCGCAGGCGAACTGGCAAGGGAAATCGCCCCGGAGCGCGATCTGTGGCCCGCCATCGCCGAGGCGATACAGAAGCCGGCGCGACGCCCGTGGCACATGTCGTATCTGGCGCAGGCGGCTACCGTGCTGCTTTTGATCGGCGCCTCGTCGGCGGTGACCTACGTCATGGTCCGGGACGCGGCGGCACCGGTCGTCGCAGGCGCGGGGGGCTTGATCGTCGAACCCGTCTCCTACGCCGACCATCACGCACTCGGGCCGAAATACAAGCAGGCCCACGTCGAGCTGGAAGCGCAGTTGCAGGACGAACTCCGGCGGCTGCCGCCGGCCACGCGCGCGGACGTGGAAAGGAACCTGACGATCATCCGCGGCGCGATTGCAGAGATCAGCGTGGCGCTCGACGCGGAACCGGACAACGCACTGTTGCAGCAGTTGCTGTTGAAGTCTTATCAGGAGGAACTCTCGCTGATGCAGCACGTGGGCGGTTTGACGCAGCGCGTCACGGCGAGGAAGGACATTTGAGTCGTGAGTGAGATTGCACGACAGAGGTGAGCAAGGTGAGAGCACAATTGCAGGTACTGTTGTTCGGGGTGCTGCTGGCAACGGCGGCGAGAGGTGAGATTGTCGAAAAGACGCTCGACGCGACGCCGGACGGCCAGGTCGACATAGCCAACACGGCAGGCACCATCGACGTCGAAGGGTGGTCGAAGAACAGCGTACGGGTACACGGCGATCTCGGCTCCAATGTCGAGGAATTGATCTTCGAGCGCGACGGCGATCGTGTGACGGTGAAAGTCAAGACGCCCAACAATTCGAGCAGGAACATAAACAGCGACATCCACGTCTGGGTGCCGGAGAAGAGCTCGATCGAGGTAACGGGTGTCAGCGCGGACATCACGGTCGAAGGCGTGCACGGCGCACAGAACCTGCACTCGGTCAGCGGCGACGTCATAGCCGACGCTTTCGGTTCGGATCTGGAGATCGGTTCCGTGAGCGGCGATGTGAAAATCTCGGGCAACAAGAAGGACATCAATACGTCCGCAAACACTGTCTCGGGCGACGTGATGCTGATCGATCTCGCCGGCGAGGTGAAGGCCGAAGCGGTCAGCGGAGACCTGACTCTCAGCGGCGGTTCGTTCGACCGGGCGGACCTGCAGACCGTTAACGGCGACCTCGTCTTCAAGGCGCAGCTGCGCAACAAGGGCCGCCTGAGCGGCGAGTCCGTCAACGGCGACGTGCGGATCGTTTTCACGGGTGACGTTGCGGCGAAGTTCGACGTGGAATCTTTCAACGGCGACATCGACAACTGCTTCGGCCCGAAGGCGCAGCGCACCAGCAAGTACGCGCCCGGCCTCGAACTGCGCTTCACGCAGGGCAACGGCGAGGGCAGCGTCTCGATCTCGACGCTCAACGGCGACATCGACATCTGCAACCGGTAGGTGAGTCACACGGTGCCGCGCTCCGGCAGGTGTTTTCCGTCATGTCTCGATCCCGCTTGACGGGAGCTCGCTACGCTGCGCTTTACTTCCGGAAAACACCTGCCGGAGCGCGGCACCTCTTCGGGGTTCGGTGGTACGCACCCCCGACCCAAACAGGGGACGGCGCGCCCGGCATCTCTCGAACGAAGTAAAGCGCAGCGCAGCGAGCCATGAGTGAGAGAGATGCCGGGCGCGCCGTCCCGTGTGACCAACCTTAATCTGGTACTCTAGACGGCCCGTAATCCGGACTCGTTTCGATGGGCGGACTCCTGAAAAAACTGCTTTACGTGGTGCTCGGCGTCGTCGTGCTGGTCGCCGTTGCCGTCGTCGCATTCGTCGTGCTGTTCGACCCGAACGACTACCGCGACCGGATATCGGCAGAGGTCAAACGCACGACCGGCCGTGACCTGGTCATCGAGGGCGACCTCGGCCTGAGCGTGTTTCCGTGGCTTGCGATCGACGTCGGCAAGACCCGGCTGGGTAACGCGGCGGGCTTCGGCGACGAACCGTTCGCGAGTTTCGAGCGGGCACGACTGTCGGTGCGGCTGCTGCCGATGCTGCTGCATCGTGAAGTGAGCGTCGGCACGGCGTCGCTGGACTCGCTGCACCTGAATCTCGAGGTGGCGAAGAACGGGCGCAGCAACTGGCAGGACCTGATCGAGGCCAGCGAGGCGGCGCCGCAGGGGCAAGCGCAAGCGCCCGCAGGCGCTGCGCAGCCCGCCAGGCTGGAGATCGCGGGGATCGACGTCAGCGATGCGTCGTTGACCTACACGGACGCACAGGCCGGGACGAGCTACCGGATCAGCAAGCTGCACGTGAAGACCGGACGGATCCGGGACGGCGAGCCGCTGCCGATCGACGCAGGGCTCGATTTCGAGCTGCAGCCGGCAGGCCTGTCCGGCGATCTCGCCGTCGAGACGGAGATCGCGCTGGACAGCGAGGCCGGGACGGTGGCCTTCCACGATCTGCGCGTCCAGACGCTCGGCCTGGACATCGCGGCGGAGGTCGAACCGTTCTCCTACGGCGGCGAGCTGACCCCCGTCGCGACGATCAGGATCGCCGCGTTCTCGCTGAAAGACCTGATGCGGCGTCTCGGTATGGACCCCATCGTCACGGCCGATCCCGACGCGCTCGGCAAGATCTCGTTCGGGGCGACGGCACGCGTGAGTGCCGCGGCGATAGCGCTCGACGACGTACAGCTCGTCGTCGACGACACGACGCTGCGCGGGAAACTGTCGCTGGCCCGGGACGCTGCGGGGACGATCACCGTGGATCTCGCGGGCGATTCCATCGACCTGACTCGCTACATGGCACCGGCCGCGGAGCCCGGGCAGGAGACCGCTGCGCAGACGGTCCCCGTGGAGATCCCGGCAGAACTGATCCGCTCCCTCAATGCGCGCGGCAAGCTCACGCTGGACGAGGCGCACTTGGCGGCGATGACGTTCGGCAACGTCGAGCTCGGCCTCGTCGCGAAAGACGCGCGTTTGCGGATGCAGCCGATCCATGCATCGCTCTTCGGCGGCACTTACGACGGCGACGTGCGCATTGACGCCTCGGCAAAGGAGCCGGTGTTGTCGGTAAACGAGGCGATCCGCGGTGTCGACATCGGGCAACTCGCGAAAGCGATGTTCGCGAAGGACAACGTCAGCGGCTCGATCGACGGCACGTTCGCTCTGAGCGGGCGCGGCGCCGATCTCGACGCCGTGCAGAGGAGTCTCAGCGGCAACATGTCGTTCGAGCTGAAAGACGGTGCCTTCGAAGGTACGGACGTCTGGTACGAACTGCGTCGGGCCCGGGCGCTGTTGCGCAAGGAGACGCCACCCGAGCCCAAGCTGCCGGCCCGGACCGAGTTCAGCAACGTGAAGCTCGCGGGCCCGGTCGCGGACGGCGTGTTTACCAGTGACCAGTTGTTCGCGGAATTGCCGTTCATGCAGTTGACGGGAAAAGCAAAGGTCGACCTCGTGGCCGCGACCGTGGACAGTCAGTTGACGGCGCGCATCCTCGAGAAACCGGAATTCGCCGGCGAAGTAAGCGAGGCGGAGTTGAAAGACTTCGCCCGGGCGCAGATCCCGCTCACCGTTACGGGTTCGATCGCGGCACCGACGATCCGTCCGGACGTGCAGAAGTGGCTGCAGACGGAGGCCGGCAAGAAGCTCCGCGAGCAACTGACCGACAAGCTGCTTGGCGAGGATGAGGAGACCACCGACGGGACTGAGGAAGGTCAGCCGGAGGAGAAGAAGTCCGAGAAGGACAAGCTGAAGGACAAGCTCAGGGATCTTCTCGGGAATTAGCGCCAGGGATGACCGACTTCGCCGATCGCATACTGGCCTGGTTCGATCGTCACGGCCGCAAGGACCTGCCGTGGCAGGGGGCCGGCGCGTATCGGGTCTGGGTCTCCGAGATCATGCTGCAGCAGACGCAGGTGCAGACCGTCATCCCCTACTACGAACGATTCGTCGCGCGTTTTCCCGACGTCCTGACGCTTGCGGACGCGGACGTCGACAGCGTGCTCTCGCACTGGGCGGGCCTCGGCTACTATGCGCGTGCCCGCAACCTGCATCGCGCCGCGAAGGTCGTGCGCGACCAACACGGCGGCGAGTTCCCGGCCAGTCTCGAGGCGCTCATGGCACTGCCGGGCATCGGCCGCTCGACCGCGGGTGCGATACTCGCGCTCGCGCACGGGATCCGCGCGCCGATACTGGACGGCAACGTGAAGCGGGTGCTTGCGCGCCATGCTGCCGTTGCGGGCTGGCCCGGAACGGCGGCGGTTGCCGCCGATTTGTGGCGGATCGCCGCGGAGCACACGCCGACACGCCGTGTCGCGGACTACACGCAGGCGATGATGGACCTGGGGGCGACGATCTGCACGCGCACTCGCCCCGCCTGCGGCGATTGTCCGGTCGCCGCGGACTGCGCGGCGCGCGGGCTCGGAGCCACGGCCGACTTCCCGGGTCGGCGCCCGCGCCGCGCGAAGCCGCGCAGGGAGACGACGATGGTGCTCGCGGTCCGCGGCGCAGCGTTGTATATGGAGCGCAGACCGCCCGCCGGGATCTGGGGCGGGCTCTGGAGTCTTCCCGAGGTTGCGGGCGACGCGGTCGGCGAATGGTGCCGGCGGGTGCTGCAGGACGATGGCGTACAGCGGGAAACCTGGGATCCGCTCAGGCACAGCTTTTCGCATTTCGATCTCGAGATCCACCCCGTGCTGGTGCGCGTCGTGGCCGCCTCGCGTAGAGTGTCCGAGGGCGACGATGTCACATGGTACGAACTCGATCATGCACCGCCAGGCGGCATCGCCGCCCCCGTGCGGATGCTGATCGACAGACTCAGAGAGGAACGACATGCCCCGGACCGTTAAGTGCGTGCTGCTCGGCGAGGAGGCCGAGGGTCTCGATTACGCACCCTATCCCGGCGAGCTCGGCAAGCGCATCTACGACAACGTCTCGAAACTGGCCTGGAAGCGCTGGCTCGATCACCAGACGATGCTGATCAACGAGTATCGCCTCACCCCGATCGAACCCGATGCCCGCAGGTTCCTCGAGGCGGAGATGGAAAAGTTCTTCTTCGGCGAAGGCTCCGCGGCCCCGAAAGAGTACGTCCCGCCGGAATGATGTCGTATCGCGGCTTCAGCCGCGATCGTTGTACGGCGGGCCCGTTCGTGTGACGTTCAAGCCCGGGTGCAGTACTGGACGCTGAACAAGCGCTCGGCGTCCGTCCACACGCGAACGACGTCGAAGCCGGCGTGCCCCGCCATCCGGGCGAAACTTTCGAGCGTGTACTTGTGGGAATACTCGGTGAGGATGGCTTCGTCCTCCTCGATCGTGAACGCCTCGTCGCCGACGTTGACGTCCTGTTGCTCCGAGCTGACGAGCCGCAGCTCCACGCGACCTTCCTCGGGGTTGTATTCGGCGCTGTGCGAGAAGGCATCGAGCTTGAAATCGGCCCCGAACTCGCGGTTGAGATGCCGCAGTACGTTGAGATTGAATTCGGCCGTCACACCGGCGCTGTCGTTGTATGCGCGCTCGATGATGTCCGGGTCCTTCTGGAGATCGACACCGATAAGCAAGGCGCCGCCTTCGCCGGCTTCGCCGTGCATCACGCGGAGCAGTTCGAGTGCGTCTTCGTTGGTGAAGTTGCCGATCGTCGAGCCGGGAAAATAGACGATGTTCTTCACCGGCATGATCGCGGGCTGCGGCAGCGCGAAAGGTCGTGTGAAATCCGCGGCCACCGGCAGGATGTCGATATCCGGGAAATCTTCGCGGAGCAGGGCCGCGGACTCGAGCAGCAGTTCTTCGGAGATGTCCACCGGCACGTAGGCCGCGAGGTCGTGCAGGTTCTCGAGCAGGACGCGCGTCTTGAGACTGGATCCGCTGCCGAATTCGATGAGGCTGGCTTGCGGACCGACCAGTCTGGCAATCTCGTCGACGTTGTCGCGCAGGATCCCGAGTTCAGTCTCGGTCGGGTAATACTCCGGCAGCGCAGTGATCTCCTCGAACAGTTGCGAGCCGCGCTCGTCATAGAAGTACTTCGGCGAGATCATCTTCTCGTCCTGCCTCAAGCCATCGATGATCTCGGCGAGTTCCTGCCTGCGCAGTGCGCGGTTCATCCGCTGCCGTCCTTTGCCAGCCGGAAGCCGAGGAACTGCCAGCGGGCGTCCGGGTAGAAGAAGCTGCGATAGCTGGGACGTATGTGGTCGTCGGCGGTGACGCAGGAACCGCCGCGCACGGTCATCTGATTGCACATGAACTTGCCATTGTACTCGCCGAGGGAACCGGCGAGCGGCTGGTAGCCGGGGTAGGGCGCGTAGGACGACGACGTCCACTCCCAGACATCGCCGAAGAATTGTGGATTCGTGCCGCCGGCGACGGGATGCCAGTGTTGCGATTCCATCAGGTTTCCCGCGATCTCCCCGGTGCTCGCCGCCGTTTCCCACTCGAACTCCGTCGGCAGGCGCGCATCCGCCCAGCGTGCGAAGGCATCCGATTCGTAGAAGCTCACGTGACACACGGGCGCATCGTCGTCGATCTCACACGTGCCGCCGAGTGTGAATTCCGAGTCGAGGTCTTCGTCCCAGTATAACGGCCGGGTCCAGCCCTGCCCGTTCACGGCCGCCCAGCCGTCGGAGAGCCACAGCCTTGCGTCACGATAACCGCCGTCGGTTACGAATTCGCGAAACTCGCCGTTCGTGACCAGCCGCGAGCCGATCCTGTGCGGGGCGAGCAGCGTGTCGTGGCGCGGCAGCTCGTTATCGAAACAGAAGCCCGCCCGCGAGGCGCCGATGGGCCGGATGCCCGCCGGTCCGGGCCGATAGGTCAACGCTGCCGGCGCCGCCGAAGCGGCGGCGGCGAGATCGTCGCGCAGCGCGGGCCGGGCCGGATTGCACGAAAACACGTGCTTGATGTCGGTCAGCAGGAGTTCCTGGTGCTGTTGCTCGTGGTTGAGGCCCAGCACGACTCGCTCGCGCAGCTCCGCTTCGTCGTCGCGCGCTTCGAGGAGCGAGGCCATCGCGTCATCGATACGCGATCGGTACGCGAGCACTTCTGCGAGGGTCGGACGCGTGATCAGGCCGCGCATCGGGCGGGAATGCATTTGGCCGACGGAGTAGTAATAGGAATTGAAGAGGTAGTCGAAGACGTCCTCGAAGCGCGTGTAGTCGGGCACGAAGTGTTCCAGCACGAAGCGCTCGAAGAACCAGGTGACGTGCGCCAGATGCCACTTCGTCGGGCTGACGTCCGGCATCGACTGGACGACGGTATCTTCGGGCTCGAGCGTCTCGCACAGCGCAAGGGTCCGCGCGCGCACTCGTGCGTAGTCTGCGAGTAGCGGAGTTTCAGGAGCCATCTATCGTAATGGTAACTCGGTTCGCTTCTGCACGGTGCGGATCGCGACGCTGGAGTTGACGCGTGCGACGCCGGGCAGCCGCGTGAGCAGTTCGTTGTGCAGGCGCTCGAAGTCGGCCATGTCGGCGACGACGACGCGCAGGAGATAGTCGAATTCTCCGGTCATCAGGTAGCACTCCATGATCTCCGGGATGCTCTTGACGGCGTCCTCGAAGGCCGCGAGCTCGCTCTGTTCCTCGCGGTGCAGGGCGATGTGCACGAACACGTTACCGGCCAGTCCCAGCTTCGGCTGGCTGACGAGTGCGGCATAGCGCTCGATGATGCCGCTGTCCTCGAGGGCGCGGACACGTCGCAGGCATGCCGACTCCGAGAGATTGACGAGGCTGGCGAGCTGCACGTTGCTGATGCGCCCGTCGCGCTGCAGGGCGTCGAGAATGCGGCGGTCGTAACGGTCCAGCCCCATGGCGGAAAATTGCTCAAAAATTGTGTATTACGACAGAAACTGCCACAGATATCCGGGTTTGTCACCTAATTCGCAAGTCGGCAGCGCAAAACCCGGGATATTCTGTTTCCCAAGGAATACCGGGGGGTAACAACAGATGAAAATCGGGGTACCAAGAGAGATCAAGACGCTCGAGTTCCGTGTCGGCATGACGCCGGCCGGCGTCCGCGAACTCGTGCACGACGGCCACGAGGTCTTTGTCGAAACCAACGCCGGTCACGGTATCGGGATGTTCGACGCGGATTACGAGGCAGCCGGCGCGAAAGTCCTGGCCACGGCCGAGGAAGTGTTCGCGAGAGCCGAGATGATCGTCAAGGTCAAGGAGCCCCAGCTCCCCGAATGCGCGATGCTGCGCGCCGACCAGGTGTTGTTTACCTACCTGCACCTTGCCGCGGACCCGAAGCAGACCGAGGCGCTGGTGAATTCGGGCACGACGGCGATCGCCTACGAGACGGTCACGGCGAAAGACGGTTCGCTGCCGCTGCTCGTGCCGATGTCGGAAGTCGCCGGAAGACTCGCCATCCAGGCCGGCGCGACGGCGCTGCAGAAAGTCTACGGCGGGCGCGGCGTATTGCTCGGAGGAGTGCCCGGCGTCGAGCCCGGCAAGGTCGTCATAATCGGTGGCGGCGTGGCCGGCACCAATGCCGCCGACATGGCGGTCGGGCTCGGTGCCGACGTTACCATCGTCGATCGCTCGCTGCCGCGCCTGCGCCAGATCGAGGAGACCTGGGGCGGACGCATCCGCACGGTGTTCTCGACCAAGCACGACATCGACAGGCTGGTCCGGAACGCAGACCTCGTTGTCGGCGCGGTACTGATCGCCGGGGCGGCAGCCCCGAAATTGGTTTCGGCCGAGGACGTGCGCAACATGCATCCCGGCGCCGTGCTCGTCGATATTTCGATCGACCAGGGCGGCTGCTTCGAGACCAGCCGCCCCACGACGCACGCGGAACCGACTTACGTCGTCGACAACGTCGTGCACTACTGCGTGACGAACATGCCCGGCGCGGTGCCGCGGACGAGCACCTTCGCGCTGACGAATGCCACGCTGCCGTTCGTGCGCGCGCTCGCGAGGTTCGGCTGGCGTGATGCGATGATCCGCGACCCGCACCTGGCGAACGGGCTGAACGTCCACGCCGGACATGTGAACCACGAGGCCGTGGCCCACGATCTCGGCTACGAGTATCTGTCGGCCGCGGACGCTTTAAGAGCAGCCTGACCCCCTGTCTCCCCCCACAGGTTCAGGCAACCTTGAGACCGGGCTTAGCCCGGTCTTTTTTTCACACCTGTAGCACGGCGGAGCGCGATCCGGCTCTGAATCGATTGCCAATGGATTTTCATACGGTTTCTCCGGCAAGTATCTATACTGGTTGCAGCCGGCCGGCACGCAGGGAGCAGGATTGGACAGGGAATTCAAATACCGCGCTTTTATCAGTTACAGCCACAGCGACGAGAAATGGGCCGCGTGGCTGCATCGGGCGCTGGAAACCTACCGCGTGCCCAGGCGGCTGGTCGGCGAGTCATCCCCGTTCGGTCCTGTCCCACAACGCATCGCGCCGATCTTTCGCGATCGGGATGAATTGCCGACCGCGACGAACCTGGGTGAGGTCCTGACGCAGGCACTCGCCGATTCGGCATGCCAGATCGTCATCTGTTCTCCGGCAGCAGCCAAGTCGCGATGGACCAACGAGGAGATCCTGACCTACAAGCGGCTCGGTCGCTCGGACCGGATCTTCGCGCTGATCGTGGAAGGCGAACCCGGGGCGTCGGTGGATTCGGCGACGGCGCATCTCGAATGTTTCCCGCCTGCGCTGATCCACGAGATCGGCGAAGACGGCGAGCTGAGCGACCGGCGTAGCGAACCCATCGCGGCGGACGCACGCGCCGGCAAGGACAATCGCAACAATGCCAAGCTGAAGCTGATCGCCGGCATGCTGGGCGTCGGTTTCGATGCGCTCAGGCAACGCGAACAACAACGCCGGAATCGGCGGCTGGCCGTATTGGCGACCGCAGCCGTCGTGGGCATGGCGATTACTTCGGGACTCGCCGTCTCGGCGTATTTGGCGCGTCTTGAAGCCGAGGAGCAGCGCAATCGCGCACAGACTGAAGCCGAGACGGCACGTCAGACGGCGCAATTCATGATCGACCTTTTCAAGGTCTCCGATCCGAGCGAGGCGCGCGGAAGAACCGTCACAGTACGCGAGATCCTCGACAAGGGCGTCGCCCGGATCGACAGTGAACTTGCTAACCAGCCCGGAATTCAGGCGACACTGATGGATACGCTGGGCACGGTGTACACGAGTCTCGCCCAGTATCCGGAAGCCGCGCAACTCCTCGCAAAGTCCGTACAAAAGCGCAGAGAGTTGTTCGGAGATGACAATGATGTCGTGGCCGCCAGTCTCAATCACCTTGGTGAAGTGCAAACCCTGAGTGCGGATTACGGCGATGCGGAGAAGAATCTGCGCGAGGCGCTTGCGACGCGCCGCCGGCTTTTCGGCGAAGACAGTCTTGAAGCGGCGGAATCGGCAACCGGCTTGGCTGACGTCCTGCAGCACAAGGGAGACTACGATGGTGCGCGCAAACTGATCGTGGAAGCGTTGGCGATCCGGCGCGCACACCTGAAAGAACCGAATGCGGACATTGCGGCGAGCCTCGAGGATCTCGGGCTGAACGACTACGATCGTGGGGATTTCGAGGACTCCGTGCCATCCCTCAGGCAAGCCGTGGCCATGCAACGCGCCCTGCATGGCGACCTGCACCCCGACCTGGCCGAAGCGATCGGCAATCTCGCCTGGGCACTCTACGAGCTGGGCAATCTCGACGAAGCCGAGCAGCTCATGCGCGAAGGCCTCGCGATGAAACGCCGGCTTTACAAGGATGAGGGCGGTATCCATCCCGAGATTGCCATGGACCTGAACAACATCGCGCGTATCGCGGAGATGCGCGGCGACTATGACCAGGCAGAGAAGCTTTATCGAGAGGCCCTCGAGATCGATCGCAAACTGCTGGGCGAACGGCATCCTGAAGTTGCGGTCGTGCTCGGCAATCTGGCGTTCGTGGAATATGCCAAGAACGAGAAGGGCGAGGCGATCAATCTCGCCCGCCAGAGTCTCGATATACGGCGTGAGGCGCTGGGCGCAGACAATCCCGCAACGGCCAGCATCGAGAGCAGCCTTGGCTATTGGCTCGTCGAACGCGGCGACTACGAAGAGGCGGAGACATTGCTGACGGAAAGTCTCGCGGTGCGCCGCAAGGTGCTTGGCGAGGATCACCCGAAGACAGGCAGCACGATGACCGTTATGGCGCAGCTGATGCTGGCGACGGGCCGTTTCGAGCAAGCCCTGTCGATGGCGAAGGATGCAAAGCGCATCCTCCTGCTGAGCCTGCCGGAAGACGACTGGCGTGTCGCCGCCGCGAAGAATTGCGAGGGTCTGGCATTGGCCGGTATGGGCGAATATCGGAAGGCGGAACCGCTCCTGCTGTCGAGCCTCGAGGGGCTCAAACAGGCGCCGATACCGGACCTGGCTGCGAACGGCAAGAAAAAGATGGCCGAGTTCTACCGCGCATGGGGTAGACCGGAGAAGGCTGCACAGTTCGGTCAGCCGTAAGAATTCGACACGGGTTTCCGGCAGCAATCGGCTGTCGGAGTAGCGGACGTACAGGTTTTGAAAATGGAGAAGACCACAATGAAGACGACAAGGATGCTCGCCGCGGGGACAATTGCTGTTCTCATTGCCGGCGGAGTTTCGGCGCAATCGATTGAGCAGGTACTCGATAGCGTCTACATGAGCGGTCATAACAAAGCCGCGGAGCTGCCCTTCGGCGACCCGACGCAGCGCGCGCCGCTTCCGGAATACATCGATCGTGGCATCGGCGGGACCAATCTGCGCGGCTGCACGCTGACGGCGATCGACGGCCTGTATTGCCTGGATATTCGCAGCAATGGGAAATTCGTACGCCGGTGGCCCAGCCCCGCGAGAGTCGAACAGGCGCCGCCGATGGATCCCTACGTGCCTGGCTACGACATCCTGAACTGCGATGATGTGCCTCAACTCAACTCGCGCAAGGACGATACCTGCACGGCCTTTACCGTCGACCTGAGCGGCACGATCTGGCTGGGCGGCAAGGACAAGGGCAAGACCTACAGCCTGGTGGAGGCCATCGAGCTCCCTGACGCCGCGGCGTGTCCTGCCGGTTACGACAGCCTTCCCGTAATCACGGCCAACGGCAATCACTATTGTTCGCGCGTCGTCTCGTCGGGGCGCCCATTGCTGGCGGATATCGATCCTGTCGACGGCGACCTTGCAACGAAATTCACTCTGTTTGGCGCGGGGCCGATGGCGGGTCTGCTGACGCTGGAGGAACGCAAGACCGCGACGTTCACCCAGCTCGACGGCACGACCACCGAGATCGCGAGCGGCAAGCGGGGCTGGGGTCTGAACGGACCGGAGCAGCTGCAGAGTATCGCATTGCTTCAGTTGCCGGATAGCATGGCGCAGACTGCGCGCAACTACGTGCTTGTCACAACCACAGAGGGCCGCGTACTCGCATTCGACACCTCGGGCGGCGGTAGCGGCTTCGAAGTATTCGATACCCCGGGTCAGCGGCGATCCGCGACGCTGGCGGCCGGACCCTGTAATGGGGACGAGGCGGCATACAGCGTGCGCAGCAGCGCCCAGACCGGACTCGTGTACGTGACCGACAGCCAATACTGCGAAGTGGCCGCGCTGCGGCCGGTCGTCGATTCTGCCGGCAAACTCGTCAGCCTCACCAACGCGATCGAGGGTGGCGATGACCTGACGCTGTCTACGCGAATCAGCGCGACCGAGTACATAGCCCCCGACTACGTTACTGTGTCGCCGGGGGTGAGTATCGACCTGAACGACTGCGCGGATTCCTCTTCGCCGTGCAAGCTTGTTGTCGGCGATACCGGCTCCCCGATCGCGACACTGTCCGGAGTCCGGTTGCTCGATACGACGAAATCGGGCCTCTCGCTGTTCCAGATCGAGAACATGCCCGATTGCCGCTACATCCCCGATGTCTGCCTGACGACTCTCGGTATCCCCGACAACGGATCCGGTCCCGTGGAGTCGCTGATCGCCGCGGGCGTTATCGTGCCGTTGTCTCCTTTCGACCCCGTGGCCCGGCTTAATCCTGCGGCGCAGCGCCTGAACCTGACGAAGTTACTGCCTGTCGAGATCACGGACCTGTTCAACGATCCCTTGCCGGACCTACTGCTGTCGCGGCAGTACCGAGGCCAAAAGTCCACGGGTTTCACGTTCGGCGCTTTCTTCGGCCGTACCGAGGCCGGCGTCGTATTCCGCGACACCTTTGCCGGCGAATTCAATATCGATGCACTTGCCGGCACGTCGCTCGGTTGCAGTGCCAACCTCGGCAGTCTGGACTGGGATGTCATCGCCACGGTCTCGGAACGCTATGTTTCGGCGAGCACGCCGGTCGCAACATCGGATCCACAGCACGTGACGACGATCATCAACAACGGTTGCGGCTCGACGCGGTCAATCGACGATCGGTGGTCGCTCAAACCCTACAATCTGGAGATGACGCCGTGTACCTACAACCCCGACTCTTCGGATAACTGGTCCGGAGACGGACGCTGTGTGGCGGGCGATCCCGACGGCGAGATCGCCGACGATGCCGTGTTCGGCAAGCTGCTGCTGACGCTGGTTGACGAATTCGGCGCGACGCTGAGCGAACTCGCGTGCACGGACAGCTACAATGAGAACGGCGGCGTGGCACCGCTCGGTGCCAGCGCGTGCTCGACGCTGCAGGCCGACCTCTCCAATACGAAGGACAAGCTCGACAAATGCTGGGATGCGACCCAACAGCCCAAGCAGAGCTCCGGCAATCAGAATTGTCAGGCATTCGACGTTCAGCTCGCGGCGACGGAGAGCGATGTCGCCGGCCTGACGCCGGTAGGGCCGGATGTGGCGAACCGCGTCGGCGAACTCAAGGCGCGGATCGCTACGATCCGGCACGTCTACGACACGCGCTTCATGCCGTCATTGCCGGCCGACGGATTCGCGGAGCCCGAGCCCGAACTTGCCCCGTGATCGAAAAGACGGGAAGGCGCCCCCACGGGCCTTCCCGTTAGCGTATCTTTCGGGCAATGGGTGACGGGAGTGACAGATCACGTACCGCGATTTTCGGCGGCAGCGGTGTCTGGGCCGTGCCGCTCGTCGTCGCCGTGACGGGCCATCGGGATCTCTTAAAGGCCGAAGTCCCGGGCATACGCGATCGCGTGCGGGAGTTTCTTGCAGGTCTGACGCGCGACTACCCGGAACGCACGGTCACGGTAATGACTCCGCTCGCGGAGGGCGCCGACCAGCTTGCTGCCGAAGTTGCATTCGAACTCGGACTACCCGTCATCGCGCCGCTCCCGATGTCGCAGGACTTGTACCTGGCCGACTTCAAGTCGCCCGATAGTAGGCAACGCTTCCAGGCGCTGCTCGAAAGGGCTATCGAAGTGTTCGAACTTCCGCTCGTAGCGGGGAATACGGCCGAGAGCGTCACGACAGACGTCGATCGACGTGCACTGCAATATGCGCAGCTCGGAGTCTATCTTTGTGCGCACTGCCATATTCTCCTGGCGATGTGGGACGGAAAGTATACGGACGGACTCGGTGGAACGGGCCAGGTCGTACGTTTCCATCACGACGATGTCATGCCGGGCTTTACGCCGGAAGGCACGACCAGCCGACTCATCCTCACGGATGACGAGAGCGACCTCGTCTACCATATCGTCTGCTCACGGAGGGGCCCTGACGGCGCCCCTGCGCCGAATCTCCAGCCGCTGAGCACTTCGTGGTTCACGAGCAGCGACCAGGAGGCACGAACGGAGTCGATCCCGGACCGCTACGTCCGCGTGCTGGCCCATGCGGGCGAATTCAGTCGCGACGCCCGGGAGCACAAGGAGCGAATCCTCGCAGAAGCACTGTCGCTGATCGGTGACGACTCGGCAATCGCAGTGCTCCCCCCGGGGATTCGCGATATCGACCGCATGTTCCGGATAGCGGACTGGCTCGCGATCCATTTCCAGGAGAGAGTCATGTTCGTGCTCCGCATCACGCACGTGATGGCCCTGCTCATGGGCGTCATGTACATCGCTTATTCCGACGTCGTACCGTACCGCTTTCTGATCGTTGCATTCGTCGTGTTCTTTGTCATTGCAGCGCTGACCCACAAGTTTGGCCACAAGCACGCATGGCATCGCAAGTATCTCGACTACCGCGCGCTCGCAGAAGGGTTGCGGGTGCAGTTTTACTGGGCGGCCGCCGGCGTTACCAGCGGCAACGATTCGAAGTTCGCGCACGACAATTTCCTGCAGTCGCAGGATGCCGATCTCGGATGGATTCGAAACGTGATGCGTGTCGCGGGCATGGCCTGCGACGCCGCCGCTCGTGCGAGTCTCTCCGGTCTCCAGTATGCGATCCGCGAGTGGATCGGAGACGACAACAGTGGTCAGCTCGGATACTACCGGCGCCAGACCCACAGGAAGCTGGCGAGAAATCTGCCGGTCGAGCGTTTCGCTGTCGCGGTCGTCGTTGTCAGCTTTATCGCGTTCGCACTGTTTATCTTCGCAAGCGACGATCTCGCGGATCGACTGCGGAATCCGATCATCGTACTGATGGGTGTTCTGCTGCTGGTCGCGGGCGTCCGCCAGTCCTACGCATTCAGTGTTGCAGATTCGGAGCTCATAAAGCAGTACGAATTCATGTTCCGCACGTTCACGAAGGCACGCAGGCGAATCCAGTCAGCCGGGACAGATGCCGAGAAGCGCCGTGTCCTGAAGCTGCTCGGCGACGCGGCACTCGATGAACACTCCCAATGGATCCTGATGCACCGGGAACGGGCCGTCGACGAAGGCGAAATCTGGCGCATGACGGGGGGTTGAGAGGCTTGCGTCAGCTCCTGCGCGACATTCAGGGCTTCACGTATTTGCCGTACCAGTCGAGGTAGCGCTTGCGCTTGTCGAGGATGAAGCTCGGCCGCGTGAAGCCATGGTTCTGATCCGGGTAGATGACCAGCCGGGTTGGGACGCCGTTGCTGCGCAGTGCTTCGTACATTTGTTCGGAGGCCGGCAGCGGGACGTTGAAATCCGCGGAGCCGCACATGAACAGCGTCGGCGTCGAGATGCGATCGGCGTGCAGGAAGGGATAGGACAACTTGATCCAGAGGTCGGTGTTCTTCCACGGCTTGCCGAGTTCGAGTTCCCATTCACGCACATACTCGTCGATGCCGTAGCCGCCCAGCATGTCCGACATGCCCGCACCGCTGGTGGCGGCCTTGAAGCGGTCCGTCGATGCGATCACGTAGTTCGTCAGTATTGCTCCGTAACTCCAGCCGCCGACACCCATGCGGTCGGGGTCGACGATGCCGGCTGCGACCAGCTGGTCGGCCGCGCCGAGGACGTCCGGCACGTCGACGTAGCCCCATTTCGCGAACAGCATCTTCTGGAATTCATAGCCGCGCCCGGAACTGCCCCGCGGGTTTACGCCGGCGACGACGTAGCCTGCGGCCGCGAACAGCTGCCACTCGAAGTCGAACCCGTACTGGAACTGGCCGACCGGCCCGCCGTGGATGCGCAGGACGAGCGGCCCGGGCGCCGACTTGTCGCTCCTGGGGTCGATATACATGCCGCGGATCTCGAGGCCGTCGGAGCTCTTCGCGGCGAGCGACTCTGCGGGGAGCAGGTCGACGTCGGCCAGCCAGGCGTCGTTCTGTGCGGTTATGCGGCGCGGCTTGCCTCGATCGAGCGTCCAGATTTCCGCCGGGGACTGCGGATTGCTCGAGACGTACACGACGCGGTCGTCCTTGCCGACATCGAATTCGTAGACGACGTTGCCGGGCGCGGTGAGCCTCTCGATCCGGCCGTCGCGCAACTGCACCTTCGCGAGCTGCACGCTGCGGTCGTCCTCGAGCATGAAATAAAGCGAGCGCCCGTCGGCCGACCAGCGCGGACGCAGCGTGTTGCGGTCGAGCCCCTCGGTGGGCAGCGTGTCGTTTTCGCCGTTGCTGCCGATCGCGGCAATCTGCAGCAGGCCGTACCAGATGTCCGCGGGCGCGCCGCCGTGGAGGTAGGCGATGCGGCTGCCATCGGGAGACCAGTCCGGTGCACCGCTGCCCCAGCCGCCGTCGGATGCGGTGGACGGATCGCCATCCATCCCCGGGTTCTTCGTCACGCGCTCGACTGCGGCGCCCGGCTCGACGTCCATCAAGTAGATGTCCCAGTTGTTATGGCGGTCCGGATCGCCGACACGCTTGCTGACGAAGGCGATGCGTTTGCCGTCGGGAGAGAATGCGGGTTGCATGTCGTCGAAGTCGCCGAAAGTGAGCTGTTGGCTCTTGCCGTCGGTGATATCGAGCAGGAACAGGTGCGAGCGCTGTCCGTGGAGGTAGCCCGTGATATCTTCCTTGAAATAGTAGCGGTCGATCACGACGGGTTGCGGTTTGTCGTCGTCGGTCCTGTTGGGGTCCACCTCCGCGACGTAGACGACAGACAAGCCGTCGGGGGAGAACGCGAAGTCGGACACGGGGTTCGACGGTCCTTCGAGCAGGCGTGCCTCGCCGCCGCGCATGTCCAGTACCCAGATGCGGGCGCTGTCGTCGTCCGTGCCGCGATCGGACAGGAATGCGAGCTTGCTGCCGTCGGGGCTCCAGCGCGGCGCGTATTCGGATTCCGGCGTATTGGTGAGCTGCACCGACGCGCTGCCGTCCACCCGGCTCATCCAGATGTCGCTGGTCTTCTCGTCGAGATCGGCATCGTCCCTAGTGACCGTGTACGCAACCCAGGCGCCGTCTGGCGACAGCCGTGCCTCGCTGATGTCGCGGACGCTGTACTGGTCCTCGGGCGCGAGCGGGCGCGCGGAGGCCGGGCTCGCCGCGGCGGCCACGGTGGCGAGGATGGCAAGAACTGTACCTGGGATGCGTGCTGTCATGGGAGACTCGCTTGTTACGCGCCATATCGGGCGCTGTTCCGGAGTGGGTAATCCTGCGTATAGTAAAGACACGCATTGGCGCATGCGAACGCCGGACAATCGGATGACGGGGAACGAGCCAACATGAGCACTCTGGAAGAGGCCCGGGCAACCTTCGGACGCGCCGTCGAATTCCTGCGTGCGGGCGACGCGCCGATGACCGAACGCATAACGAGGGCCGCGCTCGAGGACTATCCCGGGGAAACGAATTTCCTCACGCTGCTCGGCGCAGCACTGTTGAGACAGGGCAAGCCTGAAGAGGCGTTGCGGCACCTGCGCGAGGCGGTCACCCGCGAACCGGAATATGCCAAGGGTCACGAACAGCTGGGCGAGGCGCTGCTCGCGGCGGGCCGTCCCGAGGAAGCCGCAGACTCGCTGCGCCGTGCGCTAGAGATCGACCCCGGATTCGAAGCGGCGCAACTGAAACTGGGACAACTCCTGCTGCGCCTGGGCCGCGAGGACGAGGCTTCAGCGGTACTGGAGGCCTTCATCCGGCAGAAGCCGCACCGGGAGAAACTCGCCCAGGCCGCCGAACTGCATCGCACCGGCAAACACGCCGAGGCCGAGGCGATCTATCGCGAGATACTCCGGGTCGACCCGCAGAACGTCACGGCGATCCGGCTGCTCGCGATGGTGGCGATGAAGCTGGAACAATACCGTGATGCCGTCGTGCTTCTTACGAAGGCACTGGAACTGGCTCCGGACTATACGGCTGCACGGCTGGATCTCGGGACGGCACAGATCGAGCTGAACCGGCTCGAGGACGCGGTCGAGACCATGCAGGCAGTGACGCGGGCCGAACCGCACAACTTCGCCGCGCGGATGGGGCTGGCGAATGCACTGGCACGCGGGCACAGGACGGAAGCGGCGGTCGATGCCTACGAACGGGCGATCGAGTGTCGCCCCGAGCTCGCGGCGGGCTATCTCGGGCTCGGCAACGTGTTGCGCACGCTCGGCGAGTACGAGCGCTCGGTTGCTGCGTACCGCACCGGCATCGAAAAGAAGCCCGAGGCCGCGGAGATCTACTGGAGCCTTTCGAATCTCAAGACCTTCCGGTTCAGCGACGCCGAGATCGCCGCGATGCAGGAGCTGATCGGGAAGGGCGACCTCGAGCCGGCCGACGAGGTGCATCTATCGTTCGCCCTCGGCAAAGCCGCAGAGGATTCGGGCGACTACGCGGCCGCGTTCGAGCGCTACGACCACGGCAACCGGCTCCGGCGCATGCAGGAGCATTACGATCCGGTGCATACCGAGGACATCAACCGCCGCATCCGGACCGTTTTCACGCCGGAATTCATTGCACAGATGCAGGGCTTGGGGTATCGGGGTGTGAGGCCGATTTTTGTCGTTGGCCTGCCGCGTTCGGGTTCGACGCTGCTGGAACAAATCCTGTCGAGCCACCCGATGGTCGAGGCGACTTTTGAACTGCCGGAAGGCGGCCGGATGGTCCGTTACATCGAGCGCAAGACCGGCGGCCGCGAGCGCTATCCGGAGGCCTTCGCGGCAGCTCCCCGTGAATTCGTGGCCGAACTCGGCAAATGGTATGACGACGAGACTCGTCGACACCGCTCCGGAGCCCCGTATTTCATCGACAAAATGCCGAACAACTTCGCCAATATTGGCCTGCTCGCACTCGCGCTCCCCGAAGCGATATTCATCGATGCGCGCCGCGACCCCCTCGATACCTGTCTGTCCTGCTACAAGCAGCTATTCGCGCGCGGCCAGAGTTTCACTTACGATCTCGAGGAAATCGGCCTCTACTACCTCGATTACATTCGCATGATGGCGCACTGGGACGCCGTGTTGCCCGGCCGGGTACTCTGCGTCCGGTACGAGGAAGTAGTCGACGATCTCGAGACGCAGGTGCGGCGACTTCTCGCGCATTGCGGCCTGCCCTGGGACGATGCCTGCCTGAATTTCCACAAAACGAAAAGGCCGGTCCGGACGGCGAGTTCCGAACAGGTGCGCCAGCCCCTTTACAGGGATTCTATAGGTGTCGCCTCGCGTTACGGCGATGCGCTTGATGCGCTGCGAGAAACGCTTTCACCCCTGGAAGATTGAGCAATTCCAACAAAATATTTGGCAGGCACCAGCGAACGGGCATAAGCTTGCAATAATCGTCGGCATGTGGGGTGATCGATGAGTTCTCAGGAACAGGGGTGGCAACTGTCCGCCAGCGGCAAGATTTCGCTGGCCGTCTCCGTGGCACTAGGCACACAGCTGACCGCTGCGTACGCGGCGCAAGACACGCTCGAAGAGATCGTGGTCACAGCGCGAAAACGCACGGAGAATCTGCAGGATATCCCCGAGTCCATCCAGGCCATCTCGGCCGAGAAGATCGCGCGTGCGGGCCTGCTGACGATGGACGACTATGCGCGCAAGATTCCCAGCATGTCCTACGTCCCGCGCGGTCCGGGGGCCAACAAGGTCGTGTTCCGCGGCGTCAGCGAGGCGGGCACGGCTTTCTTCACGGATTCCTCGGCCGCCGTCTATCTCGACGAACAACCTCTGACCCAGCCGTCGGCGACGCCCGAACCATGGATGGTGGACATCGAACGCATCGAGGCGCTGTCCGGCCCGCAGGGGACCCTGTACGGCGGCAGCTCGCAGTCGGGCACGCTGCGTATCGTCACCAACAAGCCGGATACCACCCGGTTTGAATCGAACGTGTCGGCGAATTTCTCGACCGGCAGCACGAGCGACCCAAGCTACGATGTGAGCGGCGTGCTCAACATGCCGCTCGTCGAGAACAAATTCGCGATACGTCTCGTAGGATTCTCCGCGAAGGAAGGCGGTTTCATCGATAACGTGTTCTCGGAATCGCCCGGAGGCACCTTCGATAACTCGGCGGTCGTCGGCAAGAATATCGGCGGCGAGGCGACGTACAAGGGCGGCCGGCTCGCGGCGCGCTGGGACGTCAACGACAAATGGGCGGCGACGGCCAGCATCGTCTACCAGGACACCGAGTCGAACGGCAACACCGAACACAATCCCAGCCACGCCGGCGACCTGAACCAGATCCGCTTCATCAAGGAATTCCGCAACGACAAGTGGACGCAGTACGGCCTGACGATCGAGGGCGATCTCGGCTTCGCCCAGCTCGTCTCGGCGTCGTCCTACTTCACGCGCGACATCCTCTATCAGCTCGACAACACCTTGTACGTCGACTACCTCCGTGGTTTTTACGTCAACTACGGCTACTACGTGGCATACGCCTTCGGACCCGTCGGCGTGTCTCCCGATGCCGCAGATCCGGTCGGACAGGGCTGGATCAACCCGGAGAATACGTACCGCTTCTCGCAGGAGATCCGCCTGTCGCACGACGGCGAGAAGTGGGGCTGGCTCGCGGGGCTGTATTACGAGAAGTACAACGACCACTGGGACTTCCAGTCGCGCATCCAGGATTACGAGGACACCAAGTCGTTCCAGTACTGGTACTACCTGGCCGTGTACTACGGCAGAGAGCCCGCCCATCGAGGCGAGACCGACAATGCCTTCTACAATTCCAACAACCATACGATCACGAAGCAGTATGCGGCCTTCGGTGAGCTGAACTACAAGCCCACCGAGGACTGGACGTTCACGGTCGGTGCGCGCTGGTTCAGACACACACGCGACCGGACCTTCTTCATCGGCCAGCCGCGGGGCAACGTCGCAAACATCTCGCACCCGGTGGTGACCGAGAATAACAATACGATCAAACTCAGCGTCAGTTACAACATCTCCGACGACAAGATGGTCTATGCGCTGTATTCCGAGGGCTATCGCAACGGCGGCGAGAACATTACCAGACCGGGAGTCGTGCTGCCGGCCCAGTACGATCCCGACTTCCTGCAGAATTACGAAGCCGGCTTCAAGTCACAGTGGGCTGGCGGGAAACTGCGCCTGAACCTGACCGGGTACCACATGGTCTGGGACAAGTACCAGCTCGGCGTGGTCGATCCGGGCCCGCTGTATGCCGTCATGATCGTCAACGTCGGCAATGCCAAGATCGACGGCGCCGAACTGAGCATCAACGCGGTGCCCGTCGAGGGCCTCGATCTCGAACTTGACCTGGAGCGTCTGAGGGCCGAGACCACCTCGGATCTCGATTACGACTTGCGCGACCCCGAGATCAATATTGCGAAGGGCGCACGCCTGCCGGCCTCGCCCGAGTTCAAGGCCTCGGCGTCCGTGCAATACACGTTCGGCGCGATGTTGTGGGGTGGAAACCCATACGCACGCCTGGATTACAGCTTCTACGGCACCTCCTACAATGATGTCGAGTGCAACACCGACAATTGCACGAACCCTATCCGGCAGCCGGCCTACCAGATCACGGATTTCAAGGCGGGCATCGATGCGCAGGGCTGGGAAGTGAATCTGTTCGTCAGGAATCTCACCGACGAACGCGCCGCGTTGTATGCCTGGTCCGGCGCGCCGCCCGGGGTCATCGTCGTGAACCGACCGCGCGAATACGGCGTCGGCTTCACGAAACGCTGGGGCGAGTGACAAAAAAGCCGGGCTTCGCCCGGCTTTTTCATTCAGGCGCCATTCTGAGCCGCCCACAGGAAGACGAGCGGCGCAGCGAGCCACAGCAGGCCCTTCACGAGCAACAAGACGAAGGCGGCTTTGCCCATGCGGCTCAGCAGCGTCGGATGGTTTGCGAACATTGCGTAGATCATGTCGATACTCCTCGGTGGATGATCAAAAAGGCCCCGGCGCACGGCCGGGGCCGGTCGGCGTCATGCGGTCAGGATTTCGTCGTTGCTCGTCAGCCGGCGGCGCGGCGACGGCAGGAGCATCGGCACCTTGCGCCGGTACTGTGCGTATTCCGGATGCACCTGAGCGAGGTCACGTTCCTCGAACCGGATAGCGACGAGGATGTACAGGCTCGTGACGACGGCGAACAGCAGGTGCGTCACGGTCATCGTGGGTGTGAACCAGAAGATGCCGAGCCAGCCGACGTACAGCGGGTGACGGACGATCTTGTACAGGGTCGGCGTGACGAAGCGCTGGGCCGGAACTTCCCTGCCGAGCAGTGCATAACCGACCTGCCGCAGACCGAACAGATCGAAGTGATTGATCAGGAATGTCACGTAAAGCAGGAGCGCCCAGCTCGCGAAGTACAGGCCCGTGAGGGTCCACTGCGCCAGCGGTGTCGTCGCGTTCCAGACCACGCCTCCGAGCGGCGCCCAGAACCACATAATCAGCACCAGGCACACGCTCGAGGCGAGCACGTAGGTGCTGCGCTCCGCCGGCTGCGGCACGAAGCGGGTCAGCCAGCGCTTGAACGCGGGCCGGGCCATACCGCTGTGCTGGATCGCGAACAGGCTCAGGAGCCCGAGGTCGATGAGCAACGAAGTGCCCAGCGGCAGCATCGGTGCCGAATCGATCGCCTTCGGCACGGCGAAATTGCCGATGAAGCCGATGGCGTAGCCGAAGGTGGCGAAAAAGATTGCGTAACTCGCCACGCCGTAGATGAAAATCAGACTGCGTTTCATGAACTTATCCTCCAAGTAGTTGTTTGCCATAGGGTTATGGCTGGGGAGAGATTCTCGGGATAAACTCGCAGGCAGTCCTGACGGCAGACGGACGGATTGCTGACCATTTGCTGACCAGGGATGCGACGGGGCGGAAAGGCCGGTGATTCATCGTTTCGGACAGTTCGAACTCGACGAGTCGAAGCGCGAGCTGCGCGACGGGGACGGGCGCCGCATCGAGACGGAGCCCAAGGCCTTCGAGCTGCTACTGTACCTGCTGCGCCACCGCGACCGGGCGGTCAGCAAGGACGAATTGCTCACCGAACTCTGGCCGCGCAGCATCGTGACCGAGACGGCCCTGAGCCGTTGCGTCATGAAGGCACGGCGCGCCGTCGGCGACGACTCGGACAGACAGTCCGTGATCATGACTGTGCACGGACACGGCTACCGGTTTGCGGCCGAAGTCCTGGCAGAACGCGGTCCCGAGCCGGAACTCCAACAGGAGCAATCGCCCGCCGTAGAAACTCCGGCAGGCCGACGAGCCCGCTGGCTGGCCGGCGCTGCCCTCGCCCTGCTGGCCGTGATCGCCGGCGGCCTGTACCTGGAGACGCGCGCACCGGAACCGCAGGCCGGGACGCTGGCGGTGCTGCCGGTGACCAATCTCGTCGAAGACCCGGAACTCGCCTGGGTGCGTGTGGGGCTGATGAGTCTGATGCAGCGCATGCTGGAAGACGACGGCGTCGAGGTCGCATCCGAACGATTGGTCCTGAACGCCATCGGCGGCACGGTGCTGGCGGCGCCGCCCGATGCGGTCCTGTTCGAGAAGATCCGCGAGCAGTCCGGCGCCGGCGCCGTGCTGCACACGACGCTCGACAGCCAGGGCGGCCTGCATCGACTGTCGGCCGTGCTGACGCGCCGGGATGGCCGCAAGTTGCGTCGGATGATCGTAGGCGACTCGCCGGCCGCGCTGGCAGCGGACATGGCGCGCGTCGTCGCCGGTATCCTGGCCGGCGCGGCGACTCGCCCGCCGGGGCGTTTCTCGAAGACCTCGACCGATCCATTCGTCAACGAGATGTATGGCCGTGCGCTGGACCTGGAGCTTCAGGGGCGTCTCGCGGATGCGCGGGACCTGTTCCGGGCTGCCGCCGGACTCGAGCCGGAACTGTTCTGGCTGCGCTACGAGATTGCGTTGTGCACGCGCGACCTGCGCGAGTGGGACGAGGCCGAACGACAGTTCGATCAGCTCTACGAGGAAGCGAAGAATGGTGCGGACGCCCGCGCGGTGATCGTCACTCTGAACTCGCACGGGATCATGGAACTGAACAGGAACAATTACGACGCGGCCGAGAAGCTGTTCGAGGACGCGCTCGTCGCTGCGAACGAGGCAGGTCACGCTGCCGAACGTGCAACGGTGCATATAAACCTTGCGTTGATAGCGCGTCGACACGGAGACCTCGAGGACGCGAAGAGGCACAACGAACTCGCGCTCGCCGCCTTCGCCGAAGCCGGCGAGGAACCGGCGCCGACCTTCGACAACAATTACGCCGGCCTCCTGGTCGAGCTCGGCGATCTGGAGATGGCACAGCAGTATTCCGAGCGGGCCATCGACGGATTCCGTTTGCGCGGTCAGCGGCGGTTCGAGGCACCCGCGCTGAACCGGCTTGCGAAGATCCTGCGGCGCCGCGGCGAAGTCGATGCCGGGATCGCCCGCCACAACGAGGCGCTGGCCATCTACCGGGAGCTGGGCGACGTCGACGGAGAGATCAGCGTCATGTCGGCGCTGACCGGCGCGTACAGGGAAAAAGGCGACCTGACACGCGCCGAGCTCAATGCACGCGAGGTCAACGAGCGTGCGTCGAAGATAGAAGATCCGTTAACCCTGGCGATCACGCAGGCAGATGCTGCCGAGGTCGAGGCAGACCTCGGGCACTACGATCGGGCGGTCGCGGGGTTCGAGACGGCGCGCACGATGTTCGCGGCGATCGGCGACGATGGCGGCCGGCGTCAGGCCGAGTCGGGGATCGTGCTCGCGTCCATCGAGCGCGGCGACACGCCGCGCGCCGCCGAGCTCGCCGCCTCTATGCGGGAAGCCGCTGCCGCTGCGGGCCACGAGTCGGCAGAGGCCAGGGCGCGCTGGTTACAGGGCAGGGTCGCCGAGGCACAAGGCGATACCGCAGAGGGAATCGAACACTATGCCGCGGCGCTCGACTACGCGCGTCGGAGCGGTGACGCATCGATACTGGCATATGCCGGCACGAGTCTCGCCGAACTGCAACTCGACAGCGGCGACGCCGACGCCGCTGCCGTCCTCGTAGAAGAGATCCGGCCGGTCGCCGGCACCCGGTACGACTTCCACCGGCTTGACGCGCGGCTGGCACTCGCGCAGGGTGATACGCCGCGCGCCGCGGAGATCCTGTCGGCGCTCAGGAACCGGGCCGGCGAGGCCTGGCGGGCGGAGGACGACGAACTCCTCAAATCCTTGCAGCCGTGATGCGCGCTCAGACGACCTTGCGCTCCGGCCAGGCGTTCTTGAGCCAGGCGAACAGGAGCGCGAAGACGGCGAGCGACCAGACGATGACGGCACCCGCGGGCAGGTCGGCGGCGACCGACAGAAACAGACCGATGAGCGAGCCTGCAAAGCCGATGCCGTATCCGCACCAGATTCGCGGGCCGCGGCGGCCGATGCTGCGCGTCGCGAGCGCCGGCATGATCAGGCTGGCGAACACGAGGTAGACGCCGACGAGCTGTACCGACTGTGTGACCGCAAAGGCAAACAGCGCGTAGAATCCGAAGCCCTGCATGCGCTCGCGGAACCAGAACCAGCCGAACAGGACCAGCGCACTGATGATCGCGACGGGCACGAGTTGTGCGTAGGTAACCCATAACACCTGGCCGACGAGCAGCTCTTTCAGGTGCTCGCCGCCGTGCGGGTTGTTCGAGAGAATCAGGATGCCCGCGGTCGCGGCCAGCACGAACGAGATGCCGATCAGCGCCTCCTGTATCTCCGGCCAGCGTTTGTCGGTGAAGTGCAGGATGCCGGCTGCGATTAATGCCGCGGCGACTGCCGCGATCTGCACCATCGGCCCTTGCGCCTCCCAGCCCATCGTGTCCGCGGCGATCACGCCGAGGCCCGCGACCTGGGCGATCGCGAGATCGATAAAGATGATCCCGCGCCGGAGCACCTCGGTGCCGAGCGGCACGTGGGTACTGAGCACGAGCAGGCAGGCGACGAGGGCCGGGGCGACGACGCTGATTTCGAACGATGTCATTTCAATTGCTCCTTCAGGAGTCTTATGGTTTCGGAGTAGAGCGTGAACAAGTCGGTGACCTTGTTGTCGCCGCCGATCGTGTAAGGCAGCACGACCTGCGGCACGCCGAGGCGCTGGGACAGCCATATCGCGGGCTTCTCGTTCTCGTAGGGCGTCCGGACGACCGCCGTCGGCGGGTTCGGCGTGAGCTGTTCCAGCAGCCTGGCGAGCTGCGCGCCGCTGGGCGGCACGCCCGGCTTGGGCTCGAGAGTCGCGACGACGTCGAGACCCAGCCAGTCCGCCAGGTAGCTGAAGCTGGTGTGGTAGGTCACGAGCCGCATGCCTTCGAGGTCCGCGGCCTGGTCTTCCCATTCGAGCTCTGCGTCGCTCCAGCGTTGCAGAAAATCTTCCGAGTTCTTGCGGTAGAGCGCCGCGTTTGCACCGTCGAGCTGGGCCAGCCGGTCGGTCAGCGCCTTGGCCACACGCTCGATGTTGTGCGGGTTGAGCTGTATGTGCGGATTACCCTGCGGGTGCAGGTCGCCTTGCGAACGATCGATGATCTTCGGTACCTCGAGCTTGCGGACGTAGTCCGAGGCCAGGAAGTAGCCCGGACTGCCGATCTGGATACGCGGATTGGCGGAGCGCCGCAACAGCAGCGGCAGCCAGCCGATCTCGAGGTCGGCGCCGGAACAGACGACGAGGTCCGCATCGCGCGTCGCGGCGATCAGGCTCGGTTTCGCCTGCATGTAATGCGGGTCCTGGAAGGCCGTGGTACCCGTCGTGACCGTCGCCGTGTCGCCGGCGATCTCCTTCGTCAATGCGCCCCATTCCGGCTCGCAAGCGAACACGTTCAGCGCGTTGGCGGTAAGCGGCGCCGAGAGCGCAGCCAGGATCAATAGCATTCTTTTCATCGCACTCTCCTAGAATTGATGCGCGCCGTGTGCGCCCATGCTCATGATGTACTGCAGATACCACTGGTTCTCAGTTTCGGTAGTCACGCGGTCGTTCGTGTATTGCAAGCGCAGTCGGCTGAACTCGCTCGGCGAGTAGTCGATCATCGCGCTGATCCGCGATGCGCTGCGGCCGGGATCCTCGATCAGGGTGCCGGCGAGCAGCGGCCCGCTGTCGGGATCGGCCGTATCGTAGCGGAGGCCGACCCGCCAGAGCGGCCGGAACTGCCAGGCACCCTGCAGATACCATCCGCTCTGGTCGCCCTTGTAGGGGACCCCGTCGTAGCTGCCGTCCTCGCTGCGCCGGATGTACTCGCCCTGCACCTTGAAGTTGCGCACGGTCGTGTTGCCGCCGGGCGCCCACTTCCAGACGAAGTCGAGGATCGTCAGGTCGCTGTTTCCGGTGAAGCCGCCGCCGGTCTCGCCTTCCGCGACGCGATTCGTCGCATCCGTGCTGATGCGCCCGATGCCGGTCTGCCAGGCGTTGTCTGCGCCGACGTCGCCGCCGACTTTCGCATACAGCGTATACGAGCCGGGCGAGGAATCGCCGTTGGCCGTGGCCGGGAAGTCCGCGCCCCAGTCGAGCTCGGCGCCCAGTTCGACGAGCAGGGCGGTGGGTGCCACCCAGCGCGCCTGCACGCCGTCCTCCGCGTATTGCCCGCCGAGGAATGCCTGGTAGGGCAGCGGCCGGTCGACAAAGTCGTCGGCATGGGCATGGACGCTGTTGAGGTACCCGGCATTCGAGAAGAAGCGTCCGCCCTTGACTGTGACGCCGCCCGGCAGGCCGGTGGTCTGCATCCAGGCTTCCTCGATTTCGGCGCCATCTCCGCTGAGCGCCACCGTGAGGTTGCCGTAGAACTTCGTGTCTACGCTGGATTGCAAGTTGAGTTCGGCCTCACCGAGTTCGAATCCGGAGTCGCCGGTGCCGATCTCGCCGCCGGGCTGGAACCCCGGGATCTGCTGCCAGCCGCCATCGACGCTGGCATAACGTCCCTCGAGTATCGCGCCGATGCCCGGATTGAACGCGTTCGGCGCGGAAGAACCGCCGGAACTCTGGATGGCAGTCTCCTCGGCCAGGTCCATGGCCTTGCTTGCATTACGCCGCGCGCCTTTGGCGGAAAGCTCGGCTTTCGCGAGACGCTGTTCGAGGTCGGCGATGCGTGCCTCGTAGTCGGTCTTCAATTCGGCGACCTGTTGCTTCAGCTCGGCAACCTCGCCCGCCAGATCCTCCGCCGCAGAAGCCGTCATCGGCAGCCCCGCGGCAAGCAGGATCGCTACTGGATAGATCAGTTTCACTTTGTTCACCACTCATGTTGTTGGCGCCGGGATCGCGCACAGCGCTACGGCGCATCGACCGGAGACCGGCAGCGAAGCGCGGACTCCGACGGTTAATCGTGTTTCAGAGTGCGAGCAGTGAGGGTGGGCCGCGAGGCCGCGCGGCAGAGAAGCGACGGTCGGGGAATACGGAACCCACCGAGTAGACCACCAGCAGGAATGCCACGGTGACAACCGGCAGCATGGGGATGGTGGGCGGGAGCGCATGACCGCTGCCGTGCAATTGCACGCAGATCTGGCAGACCTCGCCGAGTGGATGTGCCTGACCGCCGAAGTTGTGGATGATCAGCGAAAATTGCGCCAGGACGAACAACAGGCTCGCCGCGACGGCAATGTACGATTGCCGGCTGCATCTGGACTGCCGGGACTTCGACATAATCTGCATCCTACGCCGCACCGGTGGCGAGTCAACCAAATCGGCTGCTGCTTCTTGTCTGCCGGTACGGCAGATTCCGGACCTCACAGATCCGGGATCCCGTGGTTCGACGCCGGGTCGCGACGGTAGTTCAATCAGGATCGCGGCTGAAGCCGCGATCGGGCGCCCTACTTGGAGGGTAGCAGCTTCACCGCCGCGCCGCCGCCGGGTGCCAGTCGCAGTTCCAGCGCCGTCGTGCTGTCGACCTCTTTCGTGTCGATCGCGTAGTCGTACGGATTGTCGTGCCAGTCCGCGTTGTCGCCGTCGTGATAGATCGTCGCGGTGTAGCGTGTGCCGGGGGTGAGGAAATCGAGCGGCACCGACAGCGTCCGGCCGTCCTCGTTCGTCAGCGCGCCGATGTACCAGTCCTGTCCGCCGCGCCGCTGTCTCGCGTAGACGACGTAGTCACCGACCTCGCCGGCGAGTGCGATGCTTTGCTCCCAGTCTGTCGGTACGGACGTTATGAAACGGAATGCGTCCGGATACTTCGCGTAGTTCTCCGGGAGGTCGGCCGCCATCTGCACCGGCGCGTAGATAACGACGTACAACGCGAGCTGTTTCATCAGCGTCGTCGACACCCGCTGCTCGGCATCGGGGCCCTTGAACGTCAAATCGAAGATGCCCGGCGTGAAGTCCATCGGTCCGGCGAGCAGGCGTGTATAGGGCAGGGTCGCCGTGTGCGACGGCGGATTGGGCGGCTCGCCCCAGGCATTGAATTCCTGTCCGCGCGCGCCCTCACGGCTGATCCAGTTTGGATACGTGCGGCGCAGGCCGGTGTCCTTGATCGGCTCGTGCGTGATGATGCTGATCTTGTGCTTGGCGGCTTCTTTTACGCTCTTCAGGTAATGGTTGACGCCGATCTGGCTGTCGTGCCATTCGAAGTGCGTGATGCCCTTGTCGTCGACCCGTTGCATCCCGCCGCCGTTGGCGACGTAGCCCGTCTTGACCTGGCGTATGCCCAACGACTCGTACAGTGCGTACGCCGCGTCCATCTGGTTCTCGTAGTTGGTGATGTTCCCCGAGGTCTCGTTGTGCCCGATCAGTCGCACGCCCTTCTTCGCCCCATACGCGGTGACCGCCTTCAGGTCGAAGTCGGGATACGGTTTGGTGAAGCTGAATGCGGCGCCATTCGAATACCAGTCACCGTCCCAACCGATATTCCAGCCTTCGACGAGCACGCCCGAGAATCCATTGGCCGCTGCGAAGTCCATGTAGCGTTCCGTCTCCGCCGTCGTCGCACCGTGATTCGGGCCCGAGCCCCAGGTCTTCTTGCCGAGATGCATCGCCCACCAGATGCCGACATAGCGGCCGGGCTCGACCCAGGACACGTCGCCGAGCTTGTTGGGCTCGTTGAGGTTCAGGATCAGGCTGGAATTGAGCAGCCCGACTGCGTTCGGTGCGATCTGGATCGTGCGCCAGGGCGTCGCGAAGGGTGTGGTTTTCAGTGCACGCGGACCGGCGGACAGCGGCGTCAGGTTGGTTTGCAGTTCGCCGGGACGGCGCTGGTCGAGCACGTAGCCGGGATAGTCGACGAGCGCCGCCTCGTGCAGGGAGAGGTGCGTGCCATCGGCCAGCCGGAGTGTCGCAGGCGTGTGCGCCAGCATGATGTCACTCACCTTCGTCTCGTGATACAGGTACTCGTAGCGATTCCAGCCGCGGCCGGGAATCCACCAGGCCGTGGCGTCCGGATCGATCGTGAACATGGTCAGTTCATCGGCGATCGCGACGTCGCCGTAGTAGGGTTGCTTCGGCACGACGTAGCGGAAGCCGATGCCATCGTCGTACGCGCGGAACACGAGCGAGAATCTCCGATCGGGCCCCTGCGTCGAGACGAGGTTCACGGTGAGTTCGTGGAAGTTATCGCGGACCAGCCGGCGCTCGCCCCAGGGCTGTTCCCAGGTCTCGTCGCTCGTGCGTGTTTGCGTGGACGCGATCTTCAGGGCCGAGTCCAGCGGATAGCGATCCCTGAAACGCAGGCCCAGCTGTGACGGCATGACGATGATCCGGCCCCGATAGGCAACCGAATAGTCGGGCTGGCCATGATCGTCGACGTCGACAGTCACGACGATCTGGCCGTCCGGCGAGGACACCGTCGCGGCGGCGTTGACGACAGTGGTGACCAGCAGCAGAGCGGCGGCCAGGGCAGCCGCGGCGACCTTGTTCATTCGTGCCCCCTGATTTTGTCGGTTGGTCTCTCGATCCGAGGCATTGTAGCAATCCGACCGGTGGTCACGACCCGATGCAACCGTATTCATTCTGTTTGCCGGCTCCTACAGGCGGGCTCCTGCGGGCTTGTGCTATCTTGTAGTGTTGCCGGAGGTGGCGCCGGGACTTTGAGGATTGAAGCATGCCAACAGAGATTACTGTCAACGGGAAGAAGCACACAGTCGACGCGGCATCCGACAAACCGCTTCTGTGGGTACTGCGCGAGGACCTGGGACTGACGGGTACCAAGTTCGGCTGCGGCATTGCGCAGTGCGGCGCGTGCTCGGTATTGATCGATGGCCGCTCGGTGCGATCCTGCGTACTGCCGCTGTCTGCAGTCGGTGGCCGCAACGTCACGACGGTCGAAGGCGTTACGAGTCCCGCCGCCGAGGCGGTGCGCGCCGCATGGCGGGAACTCGACGTGGTGCAGTGCGGCTACTGTCAGTCGGGACAGATGATGTCGGCCACGGCCCTGCTCGAGACCAACCCCTCGCCCGACGATGATGAAATCGACCAGGCGATGAGCGGCAACCTTTGCCGTTGTGGGACTTATGTGCGTATTCGCGCGGCGATACACCGCGCAGCCGAAAAACTGGGGAGCTGACATGTTACACAGACCTGGATATCGCTTCGCTCCTTCCGCCGCGACGCTGAGCCGGCGCGGGTTCCTGCAGGTCGTCGGCCTGGCAGGCACCGGCTTCATCATCGGTTGCAGCCGCTCGGGCGGAGACGGCGCGGGCGAGACTGCCCGGCGCGTGGCCGACATGGGTCCGTTCATCCGGATTGCGACCGACGACACCGTGACCGTCGTCGTCAAGCACCTCGACAAGGGTCAGGGCGTAACGACGGGCCTGCCGACCATCGTGGCCGAGGAACTGGACGCGGACTGGTCGCAGATGCGGGCCGAATTCGCGCCCGCGGATGCGAGCCTATACAACAATCTGTTCTTCGGCCCGTTCCAGGGCACCGGCGGCTCCTCGTCGGTGGCGAATTCCTGGATGCAGCTCAGGACCGCGGCGGCCGGTGCGCGCGCGATGCTGGTGGGGGCGGCGGCGGCGAAGTGGGGCGTGCCGGCGTCCGAGATCACGGTCCACAAGGGCCGGCTTGCACACAAGGGATCGGGACAAGAGGCCACGTTCGGCGAGCTGGCCCTGGCCGCGGCGGATATCACACCGCCGGCCGAGCCCGTGCTCAAGAAACCCGAGGACTTCGACCTCATCGGTACGCGCGTGCCGCGCCTGGACTCGTATGCCAAGACCAACGGCACCACGGAGTTTACGATCGACGTTGAGCGGCCGGGCATGCTCATCGCTCTGGTCGTGCACCCCCCGAAATTCGGCGCCACAGTGAAGTCTTTCGATGCCACTGCCGCCAAGGCCGTCACCGGGGTGAGCGACGTGGTCGAGATCCCGCGCGGGGTGGCCGTCCTCGCCGACAGTTTCTGGTCAGCGAAAAAGGGCCGGGATGCCTTGACCGTCGAATGGGACTTCGCCAATGCGGAATCGCGAGGCAGCGACGAACTCTTCGCCGCATACGAGACGCTGCTGGGAGGGGAAGGCCTGAGTGCCCGCAACGACGGTGATGCGGCGGCCGTGCTGTCCGGTGCCGACAAGGTCATCCGGCGCAAATTCCGCTTTCCGTTTCTCGCGCACGCGCCTATGGAGCCGATGGACTGCGTCGTCGAGCTGCGCGCCGATGCCTGCGAGATATGGACCGGATCCCAGTTGCAGACCGGCGATCAGAATGTCGCCGCCGGTATCACCGGGTTGCTGCCGAAGCAGGTCATCATCCATACCCTGTTTGCAGGCGGGAGTTTCGGGCGCCGCGCGGTGCCGGACAGCGACTATGTCGCGGAAGCCGTGATGATCGCGAAGGCGATCGGCGGCCGTGCGCCGGTAAAACTACACTGGACGCGCGAAGACGACATGACCGGGGGCCGCTATCGTCCGATGAGTTCCCACGTGCTGAAGGGAGTGCTGGACGAGGCGGGCAACATCGCCGCCTGGCGCCACGACGTGGCCATCGAGTCGTTCATGAAGGGCACGATGTTCGAAGGCATGATCGAGAACGGCATCGATCCGACCTGCGTCGAAGGGTCGGCCGACCTGCCTTACGCGATCGAAAACCTGCGCGTCGATCTGCATCCGGCCGAGAACGGCGTGCCGACGCTGTGGTGGCGATCGGTGGGCCACACGCAGAACGCTTTCGTCACCGAAGTGTTCTTCGACGAACTCGCACACGCCGCCGGTAAGGACCCGTTCGAACTGCGCCGTGCACTGCTCGCGGACCATCCGCGCCATCTGGGCGTCCTGGAACTCGCGGCAAGCAAGGCGGGCTGGGGCGAGCCGCTGGAGGCGGGTCGCGGACGGGGCATCGCGGTACACCAGTCGTTCAGCTCGTATGTCGCCGAGGTCGTCGAGGTGACGGTCGACGGTGATGCCTTCTCCGTCGACCGGGTCGTGTGCGCCGTCGATTGCGGTATCGCAATCAATCCCGACGTGATCAGGGCGCAGATGGAGGGCGGCATTGCCTACGCGCTGTCGGCCGCCTTGCGCGAGGAGATCACGCTCGCCGGCGGCGAAGTGCAGCAATCCAATTTCGACGGTTATCGGTCATTGCGCATCAATGAGATGCCGAAGGTAGAGGTCTACATCGTGCAGTCCGGCGAGTCGCCGACCGGCGTCGGCGAACCCGGAGTACCGCCGCTCGCACCGGCGCTGGCCAATGCCCTGTTCGCCGCGACGGGCAAGCGGCTGGACAGGCTGCCGATCGGAGATCAACTGTCGGCCTAGCAAGGCTGGTCGGATCTGCATCTACGGGAACGGTCTTAGCCGTGACCTCGCTTACAGTCGATCCCTGATAGCGTAGTAGAGGACCCCGAGCGCGACCATCGGCTTCTGCAAGGTGTAGGCGCCGGGGACGACGATGGGCTTGATCTTCGCGAACAGGTCGAAGCGTTCCATGCTTCCCGCGACCGCATCGGCGAGGATCTTGCCGGCCAGGTGTGTCACGTTGACGCCGTGGCCGGAATAGCCCTGGCAGTAGAAGACGTTCGGCGACAGGCGTCCGAATACGGGTACCCGGTTGATCGGGACGCCGATCGTCCCGCCCCACGCGTAGTCGATGCGGACGTCCCGTAGCTGCGGATACAGCCGGGCGATCTTTTGCCGATGCCGCCGCTCGATATACACGGGATCGTCGCCGAAGTAATTCAGCCGCGCGCCGAACAGCAGGCGCTTGTCCGCGCTCAAGCGGAAATATTGGATCACGAAGTTCGGGTCGCAGATCGCGAGATCGCGTGGATTGATCGCGGCGACGACATCGTCGCGCAGCGGCTCGCTGGCCACGATGAAGCTGTTGACGGGGAACATGACGCCGCGCAAGCGTTGCTGGAGGTCGTGGTAAGCGTTGCCGGCGACGATCACGCTGTCTGCGGAGACGGATCCCCCGGCTGTCGTGACCGTCGGTCGGCTGCCGTGGCGGATCCCGACGACGGGCGAGTGTTCGTGGATCGTGACGCCGAGCGAGACGGCCGCGTCGGCTTCGCCGATGCAGAGGTTCAACGGATGCAGATGGCCGTTACCCATGTTCAGCAGCGCACCGATGTAGGCATCCGTGCCGGTCAGTTCGCGGGTCTCGTCGCGGGACAACAGGCGGACCTCGTGCGGGAAGTCGAACCGGCCGAGACGTTCGAAGTCGGCTTCGAACTCGCGCAGGTGACGCGGCTTGATCGCGACGTCGAGATAGCCGTATTTCAGGTCGCAGCGGATCCCGTAACGATCTACACGTTCGCGGATGATGGCGTGGCCCGCCCAGCGGAGCTCCCAGAGCAGCGCCTCGATTCCCGGTCCGTGTTCCCTGGCGATACGCTTTTCGCCCGAGATGCCGCCGATCATCTGTCCCCCGTTACGGCCCGACGCGCCCCAGCCGACGCGATTGGCCTCGACGACGCACACGTCGTAACCGCGCTCGGCAAGCGCGAGCGCCGTCGAGATCCCGGTGAAGCCGGCGCCGATCACACAGACGTCGGCGCTGCGCTCCCCGCGGAGCGGCGGGAAGGCCGTGCGGCGGTTTACCGTCGCCGCGTAATACGAGCCAGTGTGTTCGCGGGGCTCAATCGATGTGCTCAAGGTCGGTTCATCCTGTCGCCGGATCCTGTGAGGATTTTGCCTGCTTCCGATCAAAAACGCTGCCGTCGGCGCCCATGTCGGGAATCCGGACCTGTTTCTTGCCGAAAAATGGCAGCCATCGGGACGACGAGGGTATTCGAGACAGGTTCAAGTGTCAGCGGACTGCAGCGGATGCGCGAAGGGTGAACGCGGTCACACTCTCGCACCTCCGTACCGATCGGCGCCGTCCAACGTGAACCTTGTCACACGCCAGGCTTCGATCGCGGCGCAAACTTCGTGAAACAGGCGACAATATGTCTCTATCGGGCAACCGCCTGCGGTCTACGACATTATGAAATCCGGCGGACCCCAATCCTCTCCATCGCAGGGACTGCAGCAGCAGTCCGGAGCGGTATTGGGCGAGGCCGATCTGCTGCGCGCGCTGATCGACAGCCTGCCGGACCTCATCTATGTCAAGGATGCCCGGAGCCGGTTTCTGATCGCCAACAGCGCGGTCGCGGAACAAATGGGCACGACCCCCGGGGAGTTGCTCGGCAAGACCGATTTCGATTTCTACCCCCAAGAGATCGCCACGGGTTACTACGCAGACGATCAGCGGGTAGTCAAGCAGGGCGAAACGGTCAACTGTGAGGAAACCTGCCTGGACTCCGACGGCAACGAGACGGTGCTGTACACCACCAAGGTACCGCTGCGCACGCCGGACGGAAAGATCACCGGCATTATGGGGATAGGCCGCAATATCACCGAACGGGTACGGGCGGAGCGGCAGATGAAGGAGGCCCGAGAAGCCGCCGAGGCGGCCAATCGCGCCAAGAGCGAATTCGTCGCGAACATGAGTCACGAGGTCCGCACGCCGATGAACGGCGTAATCGGGCTAGCGGAGCTGCTGCTGGAAACCCAGCTCGATACCCAGCAACGCGATTACGCAGCGAGCATCCACGAAAGTGGCAAGACGCTGCTGACCATCATCAACGATATTCTGGATTTCTCCAAGATCGAGGCCGGAAAGCTCGACCTCGAGATGCTCGACATGGATCTCCGAGCCATCGTGGAAGATGTCGGGCGGGTACTTGCCCTGCAGGCACATCGCAAAGGCCTGGAGCTGGCGCTGAAAATCGATCAGTCATTGCCGGATTCGGTGAAGGGCGACCCGAACCGCATCCGGCAGATTCTGCTGAATCTCGGCAACAATGCCGTGAAATTCACTGCCGCGGGCGAAGTGGAGCTCGATCTGGAAGTCATCGGCAGCGATGCGTCCGGCACACACGTTCGCATCCACGTGCGCGACACCGGCATCGGAATCCCCGCGGACCGGCTGGACAAGCTGTTTCAACCGTTCTCCCAGGTGGATGCTTCGACGACGCGCAGGTTTGGCGGAACGGGGCTGGGACTGTCCATCGTACGGCGGCTCGTCGAACTAATGGGCGGCGAGACCGGCGTCGAAAGCACGGAAGGCGTCGGTTCGCGCTTCTGGTTCACTGTTCTGTTCCCGCCGTCCGAGTCCATTAACCGACAGCTGCACCTCGTAACGCCGACCGAGCTGAAGCACAGACGCATCCTTGCAGTCGACGACAACGCAACGAACCTCAAGGTCCTTACGACGCAACTTGCGCTGATCGGAACGAATGTCACGCCGGCCGGTTCGGCCAAAGAAGCCCTGGCGCTGATGAAAAAGGCCTGCGAGGATCGCCGTCCTTTTGAAGTCGCTCTGCTCGACCACGATATGCCGGAGTGTGACGGTGCCGAGTTGGGACGTCAGATCAATGCAGACTCGAAGCTGAACGTTACCCGGCTGGTCCTGCTCACCTCGTCCGGACAGCACGGCGACGGGTCGCGTTTCGCGGAGATCGGCTTCGCGGGTTATCTGATCAAACCCGTGAGCCAGGGCGATCTCCTCGATTGTCTGATGGTCGTGCTCGGCGCAAGCACGGACGGCTGGCTCTCCCGGACCAATCCGCTCGTCACACAACACGAGCTGCAGACGATGCGCTCCCGGGCCCGGAGTGCCCGCCTGCTGCTTGCGGAAGATCAGCCCATCAACCAGAAGGTGGCCGCACACACGCTCCAGAAGATGGGCTACTCGGTTGACATTGTCGAGAACGGGCGCGAAGCGGTGCGCGCCTGGGCGACCGGGCGCTACGCGCTCATACTGATGGATTGCCAGATGCCCGAACTCGACGGTTTCGAAGCCACACGCGAAATTCGCCGGCGTGAGACGGGCGGCGCTCGCATTCCTATCGTTGCGCTGACCGCGCACGCCATGAAAGGCGCGGACCTCGAGTGCAAGGAGGCGGGGATGGATGATTACATCACCAAGCCTCTGGATCGGGATCGCCTGCGCAAATGCCTCGAGCAGCTCATCCCCGCAGACGCCGAAGGCACTTCATAACTCGCTCGAGGTCTTGCTGCGCAGGTAATCCGCGGCAGCACCGACATCACGCGTGAGTTTCGCGGCGAGCGTCCCGAGCCCATCCGGCTCGCCGGCAAGGGCGGCTGTTTCCAGCTTTGCAGCTGCATCGGCAGCACGACAGGCGCCTATTTCAGCGCTCGCACCTTTGAGTGCATGCGCCTTGCTGCGAACCGTGTCGTAGTCGCCGCGGTCGACTGCCGCCGCCAGGTCGGCCAGCAGGCTATCGACGCTGTCGATGTAAGTCTGCGCCAGCTCCCGAGCGAAGCCCTCGTCGCCATCGAGGGATTCCAGCAGACCGGGCCAGTCGACCGGCTCCGTCTCGTTGCCGGTCACCGGTGCCGGTATGCTTTCGACCTTGGCGGCCGCCGTCTCGTCGTGCAGTGCGTCGCCGAAATGTCGGTCGGCCGGGCGTTCGAGGATCACTGTGCTCGCTCCCTCGTCGAATGACTTGCCAATGATGCGGTTGCGACCGGCCCGTTTGGCGCGGTACAGGCAAGCATCGGCTGCGGCGATCAGGGTATCCACGCTGAGTTTGGCCTGATCCGAAGCGCCGCTGTAGCTGGTTACGCCGAAGCTTGCAGTCATCGACACTGACCCGCCGGTCGTTTCGACGCCTTGGGCCTCCAGCGCATTGCGGACTCGCTCTGCAAACGCGAGCGCCGCACCGAAGTCGGTTTCTGGCAGTACGACCAGGAATTCTTCTCCACCGTACCGCACGACCCAGTCTACTTCGCTTCGTATCGAGCGCTGCAGCAGGGCCGCAAACTGCACGAGCGCGTCGTCTCCCACCTGGTGGCCGTATCTGTCGTTGATCGTCTTGAACCGGTCGATATCGCACAGCACCGCCGACAAAGGGCGAGCATAGCGGTGCGTTCGTCCGAGCTCCTTCGGCAATTGACTCATCAGGTAGTGACGATTGTGGGCGCCCGTCAGCGCGTCGGTAATCGACAGCAGCAAGTTGCGCTGGTTGGCCGCACGCAGAGATTGCTCCAGCCGGAGAATGCGCTGTGCAGTCTGGAGCCTCGCAGCCAGCTCGTGGTCGTTCACGGGTTTGCTGATATATTCATCGGCACCCGCTTCGAGCCCTTCAATGACGTTCGCTTTGCTGTTGCGGGCGGTGAGCAGGATAATGTAGACATAGCTGTCGAAACGTGCGGCGCGAACTGCCCGGCAGAGTTCGAGGCCATCCATGGCGGGCATTTCCCAGTCCGTCAGAAGGATCGGGAACAGCCGCTGCCGTAGACGGTCGAGAGCCTCCTTCCCGTTCTCGGCGACGTCGACCTCGTAACCGGCTCGCCTGAGCTTGCGCGCAGTCATCATGCGCGTCGTCGGTTCGTCGTCGACGAGTAGAATCGCCGGCTTCGCGGCGTCGCACGCGGTCTCCGTGCGAGATGATGGTAGGGGCTGAGCTTGCATGTCGATCTCGCCGTGATTGCTCACCCACGAAAGCCGCAGCGTGCACGGAAGCGGTCGACCCATTAGTCCGGCTACGTCCCACCGGACTGCCGGCGTATTCCGAGCTGATTTTCAACAGCATCAGCCTGGTAATTGGTTAGCCTACGCCACTACCCTTGCCAAAGGTGTGCGCGGTTTCACATAAAGCGACCCTCATCCGCCGGGGAAACCGCCGCAGCCGGCACGGCGGCGGGGTAACATGCGCTTGCATCCCAGGGCTGTGATGGAGCGTCGCTGTGACCGACCGGCAGAAACCCGCATTCCTGTTCGACATGGACGGGACTCTCGTCGACAGCGTCTACCAGCACGTACTGGCCTGGCGCGAGGCGCTGGACGAGGAGGGCATCGACCTGTCGGTCTGGCGCATCCACCGCAAGATCGGCATGAGCGGCGGCCTGTT
>Ga0210095_1000022_pt1 | contig 70830 bp, 53 predicted proteins | sample China_Galinas_PW_FD_184861 | JGI IMG/M metagenome (GOLD analysis project Ga0210095, IMG submission 184861) | Wetland microbial communities from San Francisco Bay, California, USA, that impact long-term carbon sequestration - China_Galinas_PWA_D1... | ecosystem: Environmental > Aquatic > Marine >...
CTTGAATGACGTTCTTTGCAAGGTCGACGCCAACTGTTGTTGAATAGCGCATGTATGGACTCCGTTCTGGTCTTGGTCGACCTTCCAACCTAGGCAACTGGGTTGGAGGAGTCCATACATAGGGTCATTTCCTGACGCTGAGTATACCCCTGCCGAGTGGCTGCATCGGGGCGCATAGCGGACGCAAGCACCAACTGCCAGGGTACATATCGTAATTCGCCATCCATTGACGACGCAGCTTCCGGTAATTCATCAGTGCAATGCAGGACGCCGTTGCCATTGGACGCCCGTACCGGGCCGGCTCGCTGCGTCTGCCGAAATCCAGAGATCGGCCACCGCCACGAGCTCGCCCGCCGAGTACAGCAGCGGGACGCGGTCGCGCATCCAGGGCACGATGCCCTCCTCCTGCAGCAGCTTCTTCAAGGTCCGCGTGTGGTTTTGACCGTATGGCTTCAGTCGCTCGCCACCCGACCGGAACCGGACTTCGAGGCCACGTTCCAGCACGGCATCAGACAGCCCCGACTCGGCGCCTCGCCGTAGCCGGAGCAAGCCCAGCGCATCCGGCAGGCGGATGCAGTCGGCCGCCCCGCCATCGACGTCCTCGGCAATACCTGTCGAACCGATGCCCGGGAGCAGATACATCCGGTCCCGATAGCGCCGCGCCTCGGCACCCGGCCAGGCAACCAGCGGCTGGGCGTCCTCGCGCGCCGGTACGAGTTCCGTAATGATCTGTTCGAGCTGTGTGGCGCCCGGCAATGGCAGACCGAGACGCACCAGCACATAGCGCAAAACGTTGCGCTGCCGCGCCGGCGACAGCTCCCGGAAGGGTTTCAGATCCAGGCGATCGGGCCGTTCGCCGAGTCCACGGCAATCCAGTGCCGCCAATTCGGCGAGCAGCGCCGCCGCTTCGCCGGCGAGTGACGCGCTGCGCCCGAGGCGTTCGGCGACGCCGGGCCAGCGTGCATCGAGCAGGGGCAATACGTCGTGCCGCAGGTAGTTGCGATCGAACTGAGGGTCTTCGTTGCTCGGATCGGTGATCCAGTCGAGCGAGTGACCGCGCGCGTACTCCTCGAGCCTCTCGCGCGACACGGCCAGCAGCGGCCGCACGAGCCAGCCGGCACCGAGGGGTCGGCTCTCGCCGATCCCGGCCAGCCCTGCCGGCCCGCTGCCGCGGGTCAGGTTCAGGAGCAGCGTCTCGGCCTGGTCGTCCCGGTGGTGGGCGGAGAGTAGCCAGTCGCCCTCGCCCAGCAAGTCCGCCAGGGCCCCGTAGCGCGCGACCCGCGCGGCCGCTTCAAGGCCGAGTCCGGACTGCCGGTCGACCTCGACCGTGAGCGCGACGAAGTCGATACCCAGCGTTGCGGCGAATGACCGGCACCAGGCGCTCCACTCGCCGGACGCCGGCTGCAAGCCGTGGTCGACGTGTGCGGCGACGAGCGCTACGCCATGGCGTTGGCGTGCCGACGCGAGCGCATGCAGGAGTACCGTGGAGTCCAGTCCGCCGGAGAATGCAACCAGGTATCGCCCCGGTCGGCCCGCGACTTCCTCGAGTTCAGCGAGCTTCGCGAGCAGGTCCGCCTCGAGGCTCACGCCTCTTTGAACTGGCCGAACCCGGCCAGCCGGCGCTGCCGCGCCTCCAGCAGCTGCTCGATACTCAGCTCGTCGAGCTGCCCGAGGGTGTCCAGCACGGCGTTACGGATCACTTCGGCCGTCTGGGCCGGGTTGCGGTGCGCGCCGCCCAGCGGCTCCGGCAACACCTCGTCGACCAGGCCGAACTCGCTGAGACTCTGCGCCGTGATGCGCATCGCTTCCGCCGCCTCCTGCGCCTTGTCGGCACTCTTCCAGAGTATGGAGGCGCAACCTTCGGGCGAGATCACCGAGTAGATGCTGTACTGGAGCATGAGCAGCCGGTCGCCGACCCCGATCGCGAGCGCGCCGCCCGAACCGCCCTCGCCGATCACGACGTTGACGATCGGTGTCCTGAGAGCGGACATCAGGTGCAGGCTGCTGGCGATCGCCTCGCTCTGGCCGCGTTCCTCGGCGCCGACGCCCGGGTAGGCGCCCATCGTGTCGATCAGCGTCACGACGGGCAGCTTGAACTTCTCCGCGAGGCGCATCAGCCGCTGCGCCTTGCGGTAGCCTTCGGGTTTCGGCATGCCGTGGTTGCGACGGATGCGCTCTTTCGTGTCGCGACCCTTCTGGTGGCCGATGAACATGACCGGTCGGCCGTCGATGCGGCCGACACCACCCACGATCGCCGGGTCGTCGGCGTACATGCGGTCGCCGTGCAGCTCCTGGAAATCGGGTGCGATGATGTCGAGATAGTCGAGCGTGTACGGTCGCATCGGGTGCCGGGCGACCTGTGCAATCTGCCAGGCGCTCAGCTTGGCGAAGATGCTGCGGGTCAGCGACTCACTCTTGGAACGCAGCCGTGCGACTTCGTCGGTGATGTTGATCTCCGAGTCGTCGCCGACGAAACGCAGCTCCTCGATCTTCGCCTCGAGCTCGGCGATGGGCTGTTCGAAATCGAGGAATTTGAGGTCCATGCCTACATGATCTCCCGGTTCGGTGCGTACAGCATGCGCACGTTCTGGCTGCCGAGGAGCTCCGTAAGCTTGTCCCTGAGCTCGCGGCTGGGACGGACGGCCCATCCCGGCCCGAGGCTGAGCCTGGCCGAGGCAGTGTCCCCGACGTATTGCACCGAAACGTCGCAGTTCCCCTCGCGATAGGGTAACAGGAGGTCGTGCAGCTTGACGAGCAGTGCCTCGCCCTGGCCGTTGGACCCGAGGCTGAGCACCATCGACTTCGCGCGGCTTTCGATGACGCGATCGATGTGGACGACATTCTTCACGTTGACCGTCCATGCGCCGAGGAACTCGTCGTAGCGCAACGGCCCGCTGATGACCACGACCTCGTCCTTCACGAGCAGGTGACGGAACTCGGCGAACGCCTCGCTGAACAGGCCCACTTCCATGCGCCCCGAATCGTCGTCGAGCACGATGCTGACCCGGTTACCGCGCTTGCGCACTTCGACCACCAGGCCCGCGACCGTGATGTCGCGCCGCGACGCATCGAAACCGCGTTCGCCCCGGCTCCCCTGCGGCGCCGGTTCGGCGACGAGGTCGCCGAGCCTGCCGTCGACGAACGCCATGGCGTCGGCCCGCACCGCGTCGAACGGATGGCCGGTGAGATACAGGCCCAGCGCCTCCTTCTCGTTGTTGAGCCGGGTGCGGTCGGGCCACTCGGCCAGCTCGGCATGCGCGGACGCCACGACTGCCGCGACGGGCTGCCCCTTCGTCTGCAGCTTGCCCGGCTCGAGCCCGAACATGTCGTTTTGTCCGGCCGCCGCGGCCCGCGCCTCCTGCTCGGCGCCCGCGAGCGCCTCCGGCAGTTCGTGCATCAGGCCGCGCCGTGTCGAGCCGAAGGTGTCCATCGCGCCCGCCTTGATCATCGCCTCCAGCGCCCGGCGGTTCACGCGCTCGTGATCGAGCCGGTGGCAGAAGTCACTCAGGCTGGTGTACGGTCCGTTCGCGTCGCGTTCCGCGATCAGCGATTCCACGGCGCCGCGCCCGACGCCCTTGATTGCGCCGAGCCCGTACAGGATCGTCCGCTCGTCCATCACGGTGAAGGCAAACGCCGAACGGTTGAGGTCGGGCGGCAGCAGCCGGAGTTGTTGCTTGCGACAATCGTCCTTCAGCGTCACCAGCCGATCCGTGTTGTCCAGGTCGGCGCTCATCGCCGCCGCCATGAACGCCGCCGGATAGTTCGCCTTGAGATACGCCGTCTGGTACGTGAGGACGGCGTACGCGGCCGAATGCGACTTGTTGAATCCGTAGCCGGCGAATTTCTCCATCAGGTCGAAGATGCGCGTGGCGGATTGCTGCGTGACACCGCGTTCGACCGCGCCGGAGACGAAGATCTCGCGCTGCAGCGCCATCTCCTCGGGCTTCTTCTTGCCCATCGCGCGGCGCAAGAGGTCTGCGCTGCCCAGCGTATAGCCGGCCAGCAACTGCGCGATCTGCATGACCTGTTCCTGGTACAGGATCACGCCGTAGGTCTCTTCCAGCAAGGGCTTGAGGTCGGGGTGCAGGTAGTCGATGTCCTCCTGGTCGAGCGCGTGCCGGCGCGTGATGAAATCGTCCACCATGCCGGATTGCAGGGGACCCGGACGGAACAGCGCGACCAGCGCTACCAGGTCATCGAAGCGGTCGGGCCGCATACGCTTGATCAGGTCGCGCATGCCGCGCGACTCGAGCTGGAAGATGGCGGCCGTTTGCGTGCTGCGCAGGAGTTCGAAAGTCGGTGCGTCGCGCATGGAGATGCGGCCGATGTCGAGGCGGGCTTCGGCGTGCGTTTCGTTGATGATCTTCACTGCCCTGTCGATGATCGTCAGCGTTTTCAGGCCGAGGAAGTCGAATTTCACGAGGCCGATCGCCTCGACGTCGTCCTTGTCGAGTTGCGTGATCGTGTGCGTACCGCCTGATTCGCGGTACAGCGGCGTGAAGTCGGTGAGCGGGCCCGGTGCGATGACGACACCGCCCGCGTGTTTGCCCGCATTGCGCACCAGGCCCTCGAGCGAACGAGCGAGATCGATGATCGACGCCACGTCTTCGTCGTCCCGGTACATCGTCGCGAGTTCCTCCGACTGTTCCAGCGCCTTGCCGAGCGTGATGCCCAGGTCGAATGGCACCAGCTTGGCGACGCGGTCGACGAGGCCGTAAGGGTGGCCGAGGACGCGGCCGGCATCGCGGATGACGGCCCGGGCCGCCATCGTGCCGAAGGTGATGATCTGAGCGACGCGGTCGCGCCCGTAGCGCTCCGCGACGTACTCGATGACCCGATCGCGGCCCTCCATGCAGAAGTCGATGTCGAAGTCGGGCATGGAGACTCGCTCCGGATTCAGGAAACGCTCGAACAGTAGGTCGTGATGCAGCGGGTCGAGGTCGGTGATGCCCAGCGCCCACGCGACCAGCGAACCGGCGCCCGAACCCCGTCCCGGCCCCACCGGGATCCGGTTGTCGCGCGCCCAGTGGATGAAATCGGCGACGATCAGGAAGTAACCCGCGAAGCCCATTCCGACGATCACGTCGAGTTCGGCCCGTAATCGCTCGCGGTAGGGCGCCGCGACCGCTTCCCGCTCCCCGGCCGGTATCGCTTCGCTTTCGTATATCAGTTGCAGCTGTGTCTCCAGCCGCTCGCCGGCCTGGTTCACGAGGAACTCGGCCTCCGTCTGGCCCGCGGGGACCGGGAAGGCCGGCAACACGGTCTTGCCCAGCGACAGATCGAGATTGCAGCGCCGCGCGATCTCGAGTGCATTGTCGAGGGCTTCCGGCACGTCGGCGAACAACGCACGCATCTCCTGTGAGCCGCGCAGGTATTGCTCGGCGCTGTACGGGCGTGGCCGGTCCGGTTCGGCCAGGCTGCGGCCGTCGTGTATGCAGACACGTGCCTCGTGCGCGTCGAAATCGCCGCGATGCAGGAAGCGCACGTCGTTACTGGCGACGACGGGTACACCCAGGGCACCGGCCAGATCCAGGCTGCCGCGGTTGCACTCGTCTTCGCCGGCGCGGTGCGTCCGCACGAGTTCCAGGTAGTAGCGATCCCCGAACACCTGCAGCCAGTGTTGCAGCCTCGACTTCGCCTCGTCGTCGTGACCCGCGCTCAACGCCTGCCCGACGTCGCCCGCCGTGCCGCCCGACAGGGCGATCAGCCCGGCGCAATTCTCGGCGGTCAGCCATTCGATTCGTGCGAACGCCTCGCCGCGCTCCTGCCCTTCCATGTAGCAGCGCGTCAGCAGGCAAGACAGGTTCCGGTAGCCGGCGTCGTCCTGGCACAGCAGGATCAATGCCGACCTGCGGCCGTCGTCGGCCACGATCTGCAGGTCGACGCCGACGATCGGCTTGATACCGGCCGCGAGCGCCTTGCGGCAGAACTTCACCATGCCAAAAAGATTGTTCCGGTCCGTGATTGCGACCGCCGGCATGCCGTCTTCCGCACACCGGTCCATCAGCGCGGGGATACGCAGCGTGCTGTCGACCAGCGAATACTCGGTGTGGACGTGCAGGTGGACGAAACCTTCGCTGCTCATCCGGCGGCCCTCACCGGCGCGAAACTGCGCCGGTGCAGCTCGCAGGGACCGGCGCTGCGCAGTCGGTCGCGGTGTATTGCCGTGCCATAACCCTTGTGCCGCGCGAAATCGTAGCCGGGGTACGCGGCATCCAGTGCGATCATGATCCCGTCGCGCGTCGTTTTGGCAAGGATGGACGCGGCGCTGATCGACGGCACGCTCTGGTCGCCCCGGATCACGGCCTCGCCGTCGATCGGCCGGCCCGCCAGCCGCACTGCCGGCAGCCGGTTGCCGTCGACCAGCAGCCACCGCGGCGGAATGCCGAGCGCCAGCACGGCACGGCGCATGGCCAGCATCGTCGCCTCGAGGATATTCAGCGCATCGATCTCGGCCACGTCGGCCCAGGCCACCGCGCAGGCGAGCGCCCGCGAGCGGATTTCCGCGGCCAGCGAATCCCGCCGGGCCGGCGACAGGCGCTTGGAGTCGTCGAGCCCCGCGATCGGATTTGCCGGGTCAAGGATCACCGCCGCGGCGACGACCGGGCCGGCCAACGGGCCACGGCCGGCCTCGTCCACGCCCGCGGTCAGCCCGGCGTAGCGATTCAGCGGTTGTCGATGCATCGGTATCAAGGTGACAGGCTGCGAGCCGAAGCGTCCTCAGTCCTTGCGCGCGAGCGACACGACCGCCTCGGCGGCCCTGTCGTCTGCGCCCAGCGCCAGTTCCGAGCGCAGTTTAGCAAATCGCCGGGTGACCGCGGCGCGGGCCTCCCGGTCGTCGAGAAAGCTGCCGACCGCGTTCGCCAGCGCATCCGGTGACACCGCTTCCTGGATGAATTCCGGGATCAGAGGCGTCTCCGTGAGCAGGTTCGGGAGCGTGTAATAGTCGGTCCTGATCAGGCGCAAGAGCCTGACGATCGCCGCGGTGAGCGGCGCGACCCGGTACGCGGCGACGGTCGGTTTGCCGAGCAATGCGGACTCCAGCGCGGCGGTGCCGGACGCCAGCAGTACCACGTCCGCCGCCGACATCGCTTCGATCGAGTCCCCGTCGACGAGTGTGAAGCGCTGCCGGACGGCCGCATCCGCCAGCTGCGATTCGCACAGGGCGCGCAGTTTCGGGGCCGCCACCGGCATGACGAACCGCAGTTCCGGGCGTGCCCCGGCGAGTTGCGCCGCCGCAGCCGCAAATTCGGGGCCCAGCCGCGCCACCTCGCCCGCCCGGCTGCCGGGCAGCACGGCGACGAGCGGCCCGGCACCGAGCCCGAGTCGCTCGCGACACGCCGCCAGGTCGACCTCGGCAGGCAGGCTGTCCGCCTTCGGGTGGCCTACGAACACGGCGTCGATGCCGGCGGCATCGTAGATCGCTTTTTCGAAAGGCAGGATGCAGAGCACCCGGTCGGCAGCCTTGCGCACCGTCTCGATGCGGCCGGCTCGCCATACCCAGATCGACGGGCTGACGTAGTGCACCGTGGCGATGCCGTTGCTGCGCAGACGCTTTTCGAGACCCAGGTTGAATTCCGGAGCGTCGATGCCGACGAAAACGTCGGGCGGCGATGCACGCCAGCGCCGGATCAGTGCACGTCGCAGCCGCAGCAGCCCCGGAATATGGACGAGCGGTTCGATGAGACCGAACACGGCGAGCGCTTCGGCGTCTGCGAGCGCCTCGCAGCCCGCGGCGACCATTGCCGGGCCGGCGACGCCCTCGAAACGCGCATCCGGGTACCGCGCACGGATGCTCCGGATGAGCCCGGCACCCAGCAGGTCACCGGACGCCTCACCAGCAACCAGGCCGATACGCAAGGACGGCGTCCCTAACGGACGATTCCGCGGGTCGATGACCGCAGGGAATCGAGGAACGGGATCAACTCGGGTTGGCTATCCACACGCTCTGCAATGATTTCGATCGCTGCGGCCAGCTTGAGTCCCTTTCGGTACACGACCCGATAGGCGTCCTTGATGTTGCGGATCTGTTCGGAGCTGAAACCGCGGCGCTTGAGCCCTTCCGAGTTGATGCCATGCGGCGCACTGGGCGTCCCCGCCGACATGAGGTAGGCGGGCACGTCGCGATTGGCCCCCGAGTACATGCCGATGAACGCATGCGGCCCCACACTGCAGAATTGATGGACGCCGGAAAACCCGGCCATGATCACCCAGTCGCCGATGTGTACGTGGCCGGCCAGCGTGACATTGTTCGCCATGATCGTATTGCTGCCGATCACGCAGTCGTGCGCGATGTGCACATACGCCATGATCCAGTTGTCGTTCCCCATCACCGTCTCGCCGCGATCCTGCACCGTACCGCGGCTGATCGTGCAGTATTCCCGTATCGTGTTACGGTCGCCGATCGTGAGCCGGGTTTCTTCGCCGGCGTATTTCTTGTCCTGCGGATCGTCACCGATGGAGGCGAACTGGTAGATGTGATTGTCGCGACCGATGACGGTCGGACCGTTGACGACGACGTGCCCGTCGATACGGGTACCGCTGCCGACCTCGACCTCGTCGCCGATGATCGTGTATGCACCGATGCTCACATCGTCGGCGAGCCGTGCACTCTCCGCAACAATGGCAGTCGGGTGTATCAATCCGCCTCCCCTCCCGGCGCGCAGATGATGGTGGCGGACGCGACGGTCTGCGCCTCGACCGTCGCCTCACAGCGATACCACCACATCCCGCGGCGAATCTTCTCGGCCTCGGCCGTGATCGTCAACTGATCTCCCGGGACTACCGGACGGCGGAAACGCGCGTCTTCGACCCGCACCAGGTAGTAGAGCGGACGCGGCTCGATATCGCCGTTACTGATGTGCGACAGCACGCCGCCCGCCTGCGCCATCGACTCGATGATCAGCACGCCCGGCATCACCGGATTGCCCGGAAAGTGTCCCTGGAAATGCGTCTCGCCGACCGAGACGTTCTTCACTGCCACGACCCGTTCGTGCGGCCTGCAGTCGAGGATCCGGTCCAGCAGCAGGAAGGGCGGGCGGTGCGGCAGTAATTCCATGATGCCGGCGGCCTCGATCGGGTAGGAATACCCGCTCACTTGCGGCGCTTCTCGAGTTCGCTGACGCGCTCGTACAGTTGATCGAGCCTGCGGACCAGCGCGACCCGCCGATTCCAGGCCCGGACGGGTTCGATGGGGAAGTTGGATGCGTACACGCCGGATTCCGTAATGCTCTTGGAGATCATGCCCTTGCCGTTGACGACGACATCGTCGCAGACCTCGATGTGACCCGCCATGCCGACCATCCCCGCGAACATGCAACGCTTGCCGATCCGCGCGCTGCCCGCGATCGCGCACCCGGTCGCCATCGCCGTGTGCTCGCCGACGACAACGTTGTGCCCGATCTGGATCTGGTTGTCGAGCCGCACACCGTCACCGATCACGGTATCCTCGATCGCGCCGCAGTCGATCGTCGTGCTCGATCCGACTTCGACGTCGTCGCCGATGCGGACACCGCCGAACTGCGGCACCTTCAGCCAGCCTTCGGGTGTCAGTGCATTGCCGAAACCGTCGGCGCCGATCACGCAGCCCGAATGGAAGATACAGCGCTTGCCGGTCCGGACCCGGCGAACCAGCGTAACGTTCGCGAGCACGCGACAGTCGGCGCCGATCTCGCAGTCCGGCCCGACGACGCTCGTCGGTCCGATGTAGACGTTCTCGCCGATGACGGCGCGGTCCTCGATCACGGCGTTCGGCGCGATATGCGCGCTGGCCGCCACGACGGCGGTCTCCGCCACGATCGCCGAGGCATGTACGCCCGGCGCATAAGCGGGCGCCGGACGGATGGCCTGTGCGATTCGCGCATAGCACGCGTAGGGATTGTCCGTGACGAGAGACGCGGTCGGCGACGCCGGGGCGTCCTCGGCACGCAGGATGACGGCGGCCGCCTGGGTCGATGTCAGCTGGCGCTTGTAGACGGAACTGGACAGGAAACTGATCGATCGCGAACCCGCATTGCCGAGCGTCGCGACGTCGTCGATCACGACGTCCGGATCGCCGATCAATTCACAGCCGAATCGTGCCGCCAGTTCTCCGAGGCTGATCGGCACCGGCGCACCGACCCTGCCTATTGCTTACCCGTGGGCGTCGTGGGCGTCGCCTGGTAATTCGCCTCGACCGCCCTCAGCACATCCTCGGTGATATTCAGCGCGCTGCTCGCGAACAGCACGCCGTCTCCGACGACCAGATCGTAACCCTGCTGCGAGGCGTAGTCCTGTACCTCTTTCAGGATCGAGCGCTGCAAAGTGCCGAGTTCCTCGTTCTGGCGCAGATTGAGATCCTCCCGGAATTCGTCCTGCAGCCGCTTGACGTCGCGCTGCAAGTCCCTGAGTTTCTTCTGCGCGTTCATGCGCTCGGTCTCGCCCATCACGGCGAGGTCCTTCTGCAGCTTGTTCTGCAGGTCGTCGAGTTCCTTCTGCTTCGCGAGGACCTCCCGCTGCCGCGGTGCGAATTCCTGCTGCAGGGCATCCATCGCCGCCTTCGTCTGCGGCGCGCGCTCCATGAGCGCCTGCACATTGACGACGCCGATCTTCAGTTGCTGCTGCGCGTTCGCCGGCAACACGAATGCACATGCGAACGCGACGCCGAGGACCAGTTTGATGAGTTGCTTCTGTACAAAATTCATAAAAACTCAAACCTCAAAATGCCTGACCGATGGAGAACTGGAACCGTTCGAGTTCGTCTCCGTAAAACCTGTCGTTGCCCCGATACGGATTCAGCGGATAGGCGTAGCTGAATCGGAACAATCCGAGCGGAGCGAGCCATTCTACGCTAATACCCACCGAGGCGCGCAGCTCATTGATATTTGGCTTGTATTCGACGGGTGCGCCGAGCTTGTCCGTGAAGGAAACCTCTCCCGTGTCGAATACGTTGCCGATATCGTAGAAGAAACTGGCGCGGGCCTGACTGGCAAATTTATCCGGAAGCGGAATTATAAGCTCTGCCTGACCCGTGACCAACACGTTTCCGCCGTAGGGATTGCCGAAACTGTCACGCGGTCCCAGATACGACTCCCGGAATCCGCGCACGGAGTCCGGCCCGCCGCCGTAGTAGCGCTTGTAGGGCGGGGCCGCCGTCGAGTCGCCCAGTGCTTCCGAAATACCGAGCTCCGAGTTCAGCTTGATCACCCACTTGGGACTCCACAGCGGCACGTACTTGGTGAAGTTGTAGCGCACGGAGTAGTACTCGACTTCGCTGCCCGGGATCGCGGTCGACAACACGACCTGCTGACGCGTGCCGCGATTGGCGAACAGCGCGCGGTTGCGACTGTCGTACGTCCAGCCGAGGATGAGCTCGTACGTGTTGAAGTTCGTCCCGTACAGATTGAAGCCGGAGCCCGAATCCTCCGTGTAGGGATTGCCGTTGTTCAAGACCCATTCCCGTGCCTGTACGGTGCTGCGGTCGGACGCCAGCAGCTCGGCGTGTTGATACGAGAGCCCGTAGGACAGGGTCTGATACTCGGTGATCGGATAGCCGTAGTTGATGGTCGCACCGGCACTCTTCGTCGAGAAATCGGATGAAGCGGACGTGTACTGCGTAATGTCCCTGTAATTCAGGCTCATCGTCCGGCTGACCCCGTCCAGCGTGACGTACGGGTTCGTATGCGACAGGCTGTAGAACTTCTGATACCTGCCCGAGGTGGCCTGCAGCGCGACGCGATTGCCGGTGCCGAGAAAGTTCGTGTGCACGATGCTGCCGTTCAGCATCAATTTCTGGGAACCCGAATAGCCGATGCCGCCGCTGAACTGTCCGGGCATGCGGTAGTCCAGGTCGAAATTCACGTCGACCAGATCGGGGCTGCCCGGCACCGGATCGTTCTTGACGTCCACCTTTTCGACATAGGGCAGCCGTTGCAGAAGGATTTTCGAGCGGTCGACCAGACGGTTCGACAGGTACGAACCCTCCATCTGCCGGATCTCGCGGCGCAACACTTCGTCGTCAACCTCGTCGATGCCCTTGAAGTTGATCCTCCTCACATAGACCCGGCTCTTGGGATCGATATAGAAGGTGACCGCCGCCTCCTTCTTGTCGTGATCGAGATCCGGCACAGGATTGATCTCCGCGTTCGCGTAGCCCTGCTCGCCGAGCAGAAGCTGCATCCGGTCCACCGACTGTGTCAGCAGGTTCTGGTTGAACACCGAGCCCGGCTTGGCCAGCACCTGGGCGCGAAGGAACGCTTCCGGTAACACCATGTCGCCGACCAGCTTGATGTCCGAGATCTTGTAGAGATCGCCCTCGTGGATGCCGATGGTGACGAAGATGTCTTTCTTGTTCGGCGATATCGAGACCTCGGTGGAATCGATCCGGAAATCCGCGTAACCGCGGTCCATGTAGTAGGACTTGAGCTTTTCGAGATCGCCTTCCAGTGCCTCCTTGGAATACCGGTCGTCCTGCCGGATCCAGGACAGCCAGTTCGCCGTGTCGAGCTCGAAGTCCTGGCGGATGTCCTTCTCGTCGAACACCGTGTTGCCGACGATGTTCACCTCGCGGATCTTCGCCCGGTCGCCCTCCTTGATATTGATCTTGACACGAACGGTATTGTTGGGACGGTCGACGACCGACGTATCGACGACGACGCCGTACTTGCCGCGGTCATAGTATTGTTCGGTCAGGAAGTCCTTGACGTTCTCCAGTACGGATCGATCGAAGGTGTGCCCTTTCGCGAGGCCCACGTTGCGCAACGAGTCCATAAGGTCTTCGGTCTTGATGTCCTTGTTGCCCTCGATCTCGAAACTCTCGATCGACGGCCGCTCGTGCACGGCGATGATCAGCGTGTTGCCGTCGCGGCGCATCTCGATATCGTCGAACAGCCCCTGCGCGTACAGCGCCTTGATGGCTTCCTGGATCCGGTCCTCGTCCACCGTGTCGCCGATGTTGATCGGCAGGTAGTTGAATACGGTTCCTTCGGAGATGCGCTGCAGGCCCTCGACGCGCATGTCGCGCACGACGAACTCGTCGGCCATGGCGGCCGACAAGGGCAACAACACGCCCAGGAAAGCAATCAGCAGACGCAGTCTCATCGTTTCTCAGTCTGTCCCTTGGTCCCGTGCCGACGCAGGATCAGCCGAGTATTCTCGCAATGTCGTTGTAAAAGGCAAAACTCATCAACAGGATCAGGGCCAGGATCCCGAACTGCTGGCCGATTGCCTGGCTGCGCTCGGACAGGGGGCTGCCTTTGACCAGTTCGATACCCTGATAGAGGATCTGCCCGCCGTCCAGCACCGGCACCGGCAACAGATTCAGGACGCCGAGGCTGATGCTGACGAGCGCCAGGAAAATCAGGAACTGGGTGGGTCCCTGCTGCGCAGAATCGCCCGCATACTGGGCGATGTTGATCGGACCGCTGATGTTCTTGATCGAGACATGACCGGTGGCCATTCTGCCCAGCATGCGCAGCGTGAACACGGTCGATGCCCAGGTCTTTTGCGCGGCCGCGCCGACGGACTCCAGCGGCCCGTACTTGCGGACATGGTAATAGGAGCCCAGATCGCTCGAGCCGCGTACGCCAAGCAGACCGCGCGTCTCGCCATCCACCTCCTGGCTGCCGAGGACGGTCGTTACCGACCGCGCTTCGCCGGCACGGCGGTACTCGATGCGCACTTCCTTGCCCGCCCTGGGCGCAACGACGCGGATCAGGTCCGAGTAGCTGTGGATGGGCTCGCCATCGACGCTCGTAATCCGGTCACCGACTTCGAGGCCGGCGGCGGCTGCCGCGCCGTCCTTAACGACTTCGCCGATGACGGCCGGCGGCTGCCAGGGCTGGAAGCCGAGCCCGTCGAAGAGCATGTCGGGTTCGGTGAGGCGGACGGTGTCTCCACCCACGACGATCGTCGCCTGCCGGCGCCGGCCGTCCGGATCTTCCAGCGTCAGCGGTACACGACCGCCCGCCGCCACGGTGTCGAAAATGTTCTCGAGAGTGGTTTCCCAGTCGTTCGTCGTGACGCCATCGACGGCGACGATCTTGTCCCCGAACTCGAGCCCGGCCCGATCCGCATAGGAACCGGGGACCACGTCGCCGACCGCTGGTTGCAGCGTGGGGATGCCCCCCATGAACAGCACCCAGTAGGCAAGGATCGCGAACAGGAAATTGAAACCGGGCCCCGCGAGCAGCACGGCGATGCGGGCAGGCACCGGCCGGTGATTGAACGCCCGGCCCCGCTCCGCGGGCGCTACCGGCCCCTCGCGGCTGTCGAGGAACCGCACGTAGCCGCCCAGCGGCACGGCGGAGATACAGTACTCGGTGCGATCCTCACCTCGGACCCAGGTCCAGATCGGCTTACCGAACCCGATCGAGAAGCGCAGAACCTTCATGCCGGCGAGGCGCCCGACGAGGTAGTGGCCGAATTCGTGTACGGCGACCAGGATGCTGATCGCGACGACGAACGCCAGCAGATTCGTGAATGCCTCACCCATGATCTCGCGCTACCCCTCGCAACCTCGCACGGCGTCGTAATGTTGACTGACCGGGTGGGCGGCAGTTCCCGTCCACTCTGGCGCGATGCGCATGAACCCTCGCTGAACGACCGTTCATCTCAAGCCGGCCCAGCCTGCGCCCAGCGCGAACAGCGGCGCTGCCGCTGCGATGCTGTCGATCCTGTCCAGCACGCCGCCGTGGCCCGGGAACAGGGCACCGCTGTCCTTGAGTCCGGCATCGCGCTTGAACATGCTGACCGTGAGGTCGCCGACGATCGACAGGCATGCGACGGCCAGGCAGAACGGCACGAAGACCTGCAGATCGGCATGCGACCACGCGGACCACAGCAGCGTCAGCAGCACGACGGCGACCAGCCCGCCGACCGCGCCTTCCCAGGTCTTGCCCGGACTGATCTTCGGCGCGAGTTTCACCCGGCCCACCGTCCTGCCGACGAAGAACGCTCCGCTGTCGGCGGCCCACACGATCAACAGCGCGAACAGCAGCGTAACCGGATCGACGAAATACAGGCTCGTCAGCGCGACATACAACGGCACGAGCACGACGGGACCGGCCAGCCAGCGTACGAATGCAGGAATCGGCGTGGGAAAGAAGAACGCCCATATCAGCGCAAGGCACCAGCAGACCAGCGAAACCTCCAGGATCGTCCGGCCCAGCGCCGGCGGCGCCAGCGACACAGCCACGATCAGCATGCCCGTGACCGCCACATAACCGGCGCGCACGACAAAACCGGGGAACCGCAGGAACGCGGACCACTCCCACGCGCCGGCGAGCAGGACGATCGCGAACACGAACCTGACCGCGGCCGGTGGCAGCACGAACAGCACCAGCAGCAACAGCAGGAAGGCGATGAGTGCCGTCACGACCCGTTCCTTCATGAACGCACGGCCTCGACCTGCTCCCCGGTATGTCCGTAGCGACGCTGCCGCCGCGCAAAGTATGCCAATGCCTCGTCGAACTCCGCTTCACCGAAATCGGGCCACAGGGTGTCACAGAACCACAGTTCCGCATAGGCGAGATTCCAGAGCAGGAAATTGCTCACTCGCTGCTCGCCCCCGGTGCGAATCAACAAGTCCGGATCCGGCACGTCGCCGAGCTGAAGCTCCCGGGACAGCTGCGGCTCTTCGATGTCCTCGATCGACAGCTCGCCGCTGACCACCCTCGCCGCGAGTCGCCGGGCCGCGAGCACGATATCCCAGCGCCCGCCGTAGGCCACCGCCACATGCAGATGGAGACCCGTATTGCCTGCGGTCTGCCGCTCGGCCGCGGCGATTTTCTCCTGCAGGCTCGCTTGCAGCCTGTCGCGTGCGCCGATGAATTCCAGCCTGACTCCATTACGATGCAGTTCATCGACTTCTCGTTGCAGTGCCTCGACGAACAGCCCCATCAGCTTGCTGACCTCTTCCCGTGGCCGAGACCAGTTCTCGCTGCTGAACGCAAACAGCGTCAGATGCTTGACTCCGCTCCGCGCTGCAAGCTCGACCGTCTTGCGGACCGCGCCGACGCCTGCGCGATGGCCCGCGTGCCGCGGGAGCGCACGGTGGCGCGCCCACCGGCCATTGCCGTCCATGATGACCGCGATGTGTATCGGGATGTTGTCGGCGTGTGCCATGGGAAGTCGCGAGCGGCGCTCAGATCTCCATCAGCTCGTCTTCCTTGGCGGCCAGGAGCTTGTCGACTTCCGCCACGTACTTGTCCGTGATTCCCTGAATCTCGTCCTGGGCGCGGCGCTCGTCATCCGCACCGATCAGCTTTTCCTTGAGCAGGTCCTTGACGTCGCCGAGCACATCCCTGCGGATGTTGCGGATCGCGACGCGCCCGCCCTCGGCCTCATTGCGCACGATACGGATCATGTCCTTGCGCCGCTCCTCCGTGAGCGGAGGCAGGGGCACGCGGATGACGGTGCCCGCCGTCGCCGGATTCAGGCCGAGGTCGGAATTCAGGATCGCCTTCTCGATGACCGCCACCATCTCCTTGTCCCAGGGCGTCACCGTCAGGGTCCGGGAGTCTTCCACGCCGACGTTCGATACCTGGTTCAGCGGCACCTGGGAGCCGTAGTATTCGACCGTGATGTGATCCAGGAGACTGGTGTGCGCGCGTCCCGTGCGGAGCTTCGTCAGTTCCGAATTCAGCGCCGCGACACTCTTGGCCATGCGCTCGGCCGCATCTTTCTTGATGTCTTCCAGCACGTCATCGCCCCCTTCAGTGCGTTTTCATTACCCGGTCAGGCCGTCACCAGCGTGCCGACGTCGTCGCCCGTCATCGCCTGTACCAGCGCGTTCGCGCGAGTCAGGTCGAAGACACGCAGCGGCAGGTCGTTGTCCCGGCACATCACGATCGCGGTGGCGTCCATGACCGACAGCTTGTCCGCCAGCACCTTGTCGAATGATACCGTGTCGTAACGCTCGGCATCCGGGTTGTCCTTGGGGTCGGAATCGTAGACGCCGTCGACCTTCGTGGCCTTGAGGAGGACGTCTGCACCGATCTCGATGGCCCTCAGGCTCGCCGCGGTGTCGGTGGTGAAGAACGGATTACCCGTGCCGGCGGCCAGGATGATGATCCGGCCTTTTTCCAGGTGCCGTATCGCCCGGCGCCGGATGTAGTCCTCGCATACTTCGTGAATCTGCAGCGCCGACATCACACGCGCGAACACCCCACGGCCCTCGAGCGCGTCCTGGATGGCCAGGGCGTTCATGACGGTCGCCAGCATGCCCATGTAGTCGCCGGTGACCCGGTCCATGCCGGACCTCGCGAGTCCCGCACCGCGAAAGATGTTGCCGCCGCCGATCACGATCGCGATCTCGACGCCGCGTTCCCTGGCGGTCGCGATCTCGGCGGCGAGTCGCTGTATGACCGCGGGCTCGATTCCATAGTCCAGGTTGCCCATCAACGCCTCGCCGCTGAGTTTCAGCAGCACGCGTCGGTACCGCGCCGGAGAATCCGCCATTGCCCTGCCTTTCCTGCTCGATGCGCCCGGTGCCCGCCGCCGCGGACGGGCTGGACACATGCTACAGTCAGTAAAAAATCATAATTTCAATAGCTTAACAAACGTACTTAAGGTTAGTTATCACTTCTTTGCGGCGTCCCTGACTTGCTTCATCACTTCGTCGGCGAAGTTCTCCTCGTGCTTCTCGATGCCCTCGCCGACCTCGAATCGCACGAACCCGGTCACCGTCGCACCGGCCTTGCCAAGCAACTTGCCGACGCTCGTATCCGGGTCCTTCACGAACGGCTGGCCCAGCAACGTCACCTCTTTCAGGAACTTGCCGAGCCGGCCTTCCACCATCTTGTCCACGATATCGGCCGGTTTTCCGGACGACCTGGCCTGCTCCGTGAGTATGCGGCGCTCGCTGTCCAGCGTCTCGGCCGGCACCCCGGTCTCGTCAATGCACATGGGGTTGCTGGCCGCGATGTGCATCGCCAGATCGCGTGCCAGCGTTTCGTCGCCGCCCTGCATCGCCACGGCCACGCCGATGCGGGAGCCGTGCGTGTAACTCGCCAGCACGTCGTCCGAGGAGACGATCGCGATCCGGCGCACGCCGATATTCTCACCGACCTTGGCGATCAGGTCCGTGCGCGCCTCTTCGACGCTGCGGCCGTCGGACAGTCGCAGGTTCGCCATGACATCCACGTCGGTGACGCCGTTGTCCAGTGCCGCGGCGGCGACCGCGTCGGAGAACGCGATGAAGTTCTCGTCACGAGCGACGAAATCGGTCTCCGAGTTGATTTCGACCACGGCCGCCTTCGTCCCGTCCACGGCCACGACGATGCGGCCGTCCGCCGCGATCCGGCCGGATTTCTTATCGGCCTTGGCCTGACCCGACTTGCGCAGGATCTCGGCGGCCTGTTCTGCGTCCCCGTCCGCTTCCACCAGCGCCTTCTTGCATTCCATCATGCCCGCGCCGGTGCGCTCGCGGAGCTCCTTGACCATGCTAGCTGTAATCGACATCGCGTACGTCCTTACTCTTGTTCGTCGGTCGCCGCGGCCGCTTGCCCGGAAGACCTGGCAGGGGCCTTCTTGGCAGCCTTCTTGGCAGGCTTCTTCTTCGCGGTCTTCTTCGCCGGTTTCGCTTCGGCAGCCGGGGTGGCTGCAGCGTCGCCGTCCTCGGCAGCCGCTTCGGCTGCCGCAGCCTCCGGCTCCGCCTCGCTCTCGGCCACGGGGGCGTCGGCCGCAGGAGCGTCGGCCTTCTCCTCCTTTTCCGCCTTGCTCTCGGGCGCGGCGGTCGTCCCGGCTTTCGCCTCCTGCTCCGGCTCGCTCGCGGCCGCATGGCTGGGCGCCTTCCGGGCGGCGGGCTTCTTCTTGACGACGGCCTTCTTGGCCGCCTTCTTCTTGCGGCCCGTCGACCGCTTGACCTTCCCTTCGGCGTCGAGTTCGACGAACTCGTCGTCGCCGAGCGCCACCTCGGGCAGGGACGCTTTGCCGTCCAGCACGGCGTCGGCGATCATCGACGCGTACAGTTGGATCGCCCGCATCGCATCGTCGTTACCGGGGATGACGTAGTCGACCCCATCGGGTGAACAATTCGTGTCCACGATCGCGACGACCGGGATGCCCAGCTTGCGCGCCTCGCGCACCGCGATATCTTCGTGGTCCACGTCGACGACGAACAGCACGTCGGGCAGCCCCTTCATCTCCTTGATGCCGCCCAGGCTGCGTTCGAGCTTTTCCTGCTCGCGGTTCAGCCCGAGGACTTCCTTCTTGGTGAGACCCTCGAAGCCGCCTTCCTCGGCCATCTGTTCGAGCGACGTCAGCCGTTTCACCGATTGCCGGATGGTCTTGTAGTTGGTCAGCATACCGCCGAGCCAGCGATGGCTGACGAACGGCATGCCCGCCCGACTCGCGTGGTCGCGGATCGACTCGCGCGCGGCGCGCTTGGTACCGACGAAAAGGACGGTGCCGCCGTCCGCCACGGTAGCCTTGACGAAGGCACAGGCCTCCCGCGCGAGCGGCAGGCTCTTCTCGAGGTTGATGATGTGGATCTTGTTGCGTTCGCCGAAGATGTACGGGGCCATCTTCGGGTTCCAGAAGCGGGTCTGGTGACCAAAGTGCACGCCAGCCTCAAGCATCTGGCGCATGGATACGTCTGCCATTTCGATTCTCCGGGTTAGGCCTCCGCACACCCCGCCGCGCAACCCCTTTTTTGGTGGGGCACCCCGCGCGACGTGTCGGTGTACGTGTGGATTCATTGCCTCTAGGGCGCGCGCTTTATACCATAGCCGGTCGCGACCAACAACGGCAGACGGGCGAGCCGCCGCACAGGCGTCGGGGCCGGGAAACGCTGGGTCTCAGCGTTTACGGCTCCAGGGTGGCAGTCCGGTGCATTCCCGATGACAGTGACGATCAAAACCGCCGATGAGCAGGACAAGATGCGGATCGCCGGCCGACTGGCGGCCGACGTGCTGGACATGATCGGGGATTATGTCAAACCGGGCGTAACGACCGGCGAACTGGACACGATCTGCCACCGCTACATCACCGAGGACCAGGCCGCCATACCGGCCCCCCTCAACTACCGCGGGTTCCCGAAGTCGATCTGCACCTCGGTAAACCACGTCGTCTGCCACGGGATCCCGGGCGAGCGACGCCTGAAAGCCGGCGACGCCCTCAACATCGACGTCACGGTCATCAAGGACGGCTATCACGGCGACAGCAGCCGCATGTTCTTCGTCGGCAAGCCGGGCGTGCAGGCCCAGCGGCTGGCTCAGATTACCTACGACAGCATGTGGCTGGGCATAGAGGAACTGGCGCCGGGCAAGCGTCTCGGCGATGTCGGCGCCGCGATCCAGGAATTCGTCGAGAAGCACAACTTCTCCGTGGTCCGGGAATATTGCGGCCATGGCATCGGCCTTGGCTTCCACGAGGACCCGCAGGTGCTGCACTACGGTAACCGCGGGACCGGCATCGAGCTGAAAGCCGGCATGACCCTGACGGTCGAGCCCATGGTCAATGCCGGCAAACGGCAGGTACGCCTGCTACCCGACGGCTGGACGGTCGTCACCAAGGACCACAGCCTGTCGGCGCAATGGGAACACACGATCCTGATTACCGAATCGGGCCACGAGGTCCTCACGCTCGGCGCCGATGACCGGTCCGTGTCCCAAGGAGTGCGATGAGCTTTTCGGCCGTCGAATGGGCGGATTCCTTCTCCGAGGATGCGGCCGTCCAGTTGCTCCGCGAAACGATGGCCACAGGAACCCCCGGCAGCAGCCGGGCCGCGCTGGAGGCGGCCAACGCCAACATCAAGGAGCGCTTTCTGGCCGGCGAGCCGGTCGTGACACTCGTCCACCTGAGGGCGAAGGTCATAGACGAGTTGCTGCTGCAGCTGTGGCGCCGGCACGCCGGCGAGCATGCCGACAAGGTGGCGCTGGTCGCCGTCGGCGGCTACGGCCGCGCCGAACTGCATCCGTTCTCGGACGTCGACATCCTGCTGTTGTTGCCGGACGGTCTGTCCGAGACCAGCGAGAGGCGGCTCTCCTCTTTCGTTACCGCACTCTGGGACGTCGGCCTCGAGATCGGTCACAGCGTGCGTACGGTCGCGCAGTGCCGCGAACAGGCGCGCGCCGACCTGACCGTCACGACCACACTGATGGAGTCGCGGCTGCTGGACGGGCCCCCGGGGCTCTACGATGCGATGCAGGCCGAGATTTCCCCGGACAATGTCTGGCCGTCCAGGGAGTTCTTCTCGGAGAAGCGCAAGGAACAGATCGCCCGGCATCACCGCTACGGCGACACCGCGTACAACCTCGAACCCAACGTCAAGGGCAGTCCCGGGGGCCTGCGCGACATCCAGATGATCGGTTGGGTTGCAAAGCGCCATTTCGGCGTCGAGACCTTCGATGAACTCGTCCCGCACCGCTTCCTGACGGAGGGCCAGGTGCGCCGCCTGAACGAAGGTCAGGCCTTCCTGTGGCGGGTCCGATTCGCGCTGCACATTCTCACCGGGCGCCGCGAGGACCGCATCCTCTTCGATCACCAGATCAAGCTGGCCAAGATGCTCGGCTACGAGGACGCCACCTACACGCTGGCCGTCGAACAGCTGATGCAGCGCTACTATCGCACCGTCATGGAGCTCAGCCGGCTCAACGAAATGCTCCTGCAGCTCTTCGAAGAAGCGATCCTGATGGATCCCGATGCGGCCCCGACGCCGCTGAATGCGCGATTCCAGGTCAAGAACGGTTACCTGCAGACCGTGAACGAGCGCGTGTTCGCGAACGATCCTTCCGCCCTGCTGGAACTGTTCCTGCTCCTGCAGCAGCATCCGGAGATCCAGGGCGTCAGTGCGTACACGGTGGGACTCATCAAGCGCCACCTGTACCTGATCGACGAGGAGTTCCGGCAGAATCCGCGCAATCACCGCCTGTTCCTGTCGATCCTGCGTGCACCGGAGGGCGTGACGCACGAGCTCCGGCGAATGAACCTGTATGGCGTGCTGGGCCTGTACATCCCGAGTTTCGGCCGCATCGTCGGCCGCATGCAGTACGATCTCTTCCACGCCTACACGGTGGACGAACACACGCTGTTCGTCGTGAGCAACCTGCGTCGCTTCGCCTTGTCGCGCTTCGATCACGAGTTCCCGCACTGCAGCCATATCATGCAGACGCTCGAGAAGCCCGAGATCGCGTACCTGGCCGGGCTGTTCCACGACATCGCGAAGGGCCGCGGCGGGGATCACTCCGAGCTCGGCGCCGTCGATGCCGAGTCGTTCTGCCTCGAACACGGGATGAGCAATTACGATGCAAGGGTCGTCGCCTGGCTCGTCCGCAATCACCTGATCCTTTCGACGACGGCGCAGAAGAAAGACATCGGCGATCCGCACGTGATCAACGAGTTCGCATCCCTGGTGAGCGATCCGCTGCACCTCGATTACCTGTACGTGCTGACGGTCGCCGATGTGCGCGGAACGAATCCCAAGCTCTGGAATTCCTGGAAGGCCACGCTGTTCCACGACCTGTATGAACTCACGCATCGCGCGCTGCGCCGCGGCCTCGAGAATCCGATCGATCGCGAGCAGCTCGTCCTCGAGAAGAAGAAGGAAGCCCTGCAGGCCCTGCACGAGGCGGGTGTCGCCGACGAACGCATCGAGGAGGTCTGGCGGCTGCTCAGCGAAAACTATTTCCTGCGTCACCGCTCCGACGAGATCGTATGGCATACCGACTGGCTGGCCGACTCGGACACGAAGTCCGAGGTCGGGCTGCTCGACGTGCGGCGACAAACGCGAGGCGACGGGGTCGAAGCCGTCCTGTATACGCCTCGTACGCATCACACCTTCGCCCACGCCACTGCCGTGCTGGACGAACTCGGCATGACGATCATGGACGCACGCATCATGCCCATCGAGAACGGCTACAGCCTCGACACCTTCATCTTCATGGAACTCGATAAACGCATCGAGATCGACGATGCCCGCGTGAACAAGATCCGCCGATCCCTGACACGCGTACTGACCGCGAAGGACGACAACGTCGTCAAGGTCACGCGCACCGCGCCGCGCCAGGTACGGATGTTCACCACCAAGACCAGCGTCGGATTCGGCTACAACCGCGCGTACGGCAACACGGTCATGGAGCTCATTACGGCGGACCGGCCGGGACTGCTGAGCAAGATCGGCCAGGTATTTATCGAGCAGGACATCGACATCGCCGCCGCGAAGATCATGACGATCGGCGAGCGTGCCGAGGATGTGTTCTATATCAGCGACACCGGTGGCAAGCCACTCGACGACGATGCGCAGGCCCGGCTGCGCGAACGGATCGTCGCCAAGCTCGACGGTTAGGGATCCGACGCATGGACGAAATCATCGATGTCATCGAATCCGGATACGAACGCAAGGGTCGGCTCGATGACCCGGGCGAGGCGCGACGTCTCGCCGATGCCGTCGGGCGGGCCATCGCGCTGCTGGATGCCGGAGAGGTCCGCGTCGCCGAGCCATCCGACGACGGCTGGCGAGTCAACCAATGGCTCAAGAAGGCAGTGCTGCTGAGCTTTCGACTCGCCGACAACCGCGTCTGCGAGGGCACTTACAGCCGCTTCTTCGACAAGGTGCCTCTGAAGTACGCGGATTATTCCGAGGCCGATTTCGCCCGCGACGGCGTGCGCGTCGTGCCCGATGCCATCGTGCGTCGCGGCGCCCACGTCGCGCCCGACGTCGTGCTCATGCCCAGCTACGTGAACATCGGCGCCTACGTGGACCGCGGCACGATGGTGGATACCTGGGCAACCGTCGGCAGCTGCGCGCAGATCGGCAAGAACGTTCACCTCTCCGGCGGCGTCGGCATCGGAGGCGTGCTCGAACCCGTGCAGGCCGGTCCGACAATTATCGAAGACGAGTGCTTCATCGGCGCACGCTCCGAGATCGTCGAGGGCGTCGTCGTGGAGCGCGGTTCGGTCATCTCCATGGGAGTGTATATCGGCGCCAGCACCCGCATATACGATCGCGAATCGGGCGAGATTCACTACGGCCGGGTACCGGCCGGATCCGTCGTCGTGCCGGGCAACCTGCCGTCCGCCAACGGCAAATATTCCCTGTATTGTGCTGTCATAGTGAAGCATGTGGATGACAAGACCCGCGCCAAGACCGGCCTTAACGAACTGCTGCGCAAAGCTGTAGACTAGGGAGGATCGTGCTGACCGTATTCGGAATCAAGAGTTGCGACACGTGCCGCAAGGCCGGCAAGTATCTGACGGATCACAACATCGAGTATCGTTTCCACGATCTGCGCGAGGACGGCCTCGATATCCAGATGCTCGAGCGGTGGGCGCAGCGTATCGGCTGGGAACGGCTGCTGAACAAGCAGAGTCTGACCTGGCGCAAGATCCCCGAGGTGGACCGCAACGACATGACGCGGGACAAGGCGCTGGCGGCGATGATCGACAACCCCACTCTCATCAAGCGGCCGGTTCTGGAAACCCCGACCTTCATCGCGGTGGGGTTCTCCGAGAAGCGCTTCGGCGATTTCCTCGAAATCTCGGATCTGTAACGGCGGAAAGTTACCCGATGCGGCCGGTGATGTAATCCTCGGTCAGCTTGTGCTGTGGATTCGTGAAGATTCGGTCGGTCTCGTCGACCTCGACCAGCGTGCCGAGATGGAAGTACGCGACGCGGCGCGATACACGCGCCGCCTGCTGCATCGAGTGTGTGACGATGACGATCGCATAGTCCTGCGTCAATTCGTCCATCAGGTCCTCGATACGCGCCGTCGCGATCGGATCCAGCGCGGAACACGGCTCGTCCATGAGTATGACTTCCGGGTTCACCGCGATCGTGCGCGCGATGCAAAGCCGCTGTTGCTGACCGCCCGACAGGCCCGTGCCGGGCTCGTCGAGCCGGTCTTTCACCTCGCGCAGCAGTCCCGCGCGCTCGAGGCTCGTATGGACGATGTCGTCCAGTTCTGCCCTGTCGGCGGCGAGTCCGTGTATCCGCGGCCCGTAGGCGACGTTGTCGTAGATGCTCTTCGGGAATGGATTCGGTTTCTGGAACACCATGCCGACGCGCGCGCGCAGCGCCACCGGATCGAGTTCCTTGCCGTAGATATCCTGCCCGTCCAGCGTGATCCGGCCGCTCACCCTCGCCGACTCGATCGTATCGTTCATGCGGTTGAGGCAACGAAGGAACGTAGATTTGCCGCATCCCGACGGTCCGATCAGTGCGATGACTTCTTTCTTGCTGATCTCGAGCGTGACGTTCTTGATGGCGTGGTTGTCACCGTAAAAGACGTTGACGTCTTCGGCGACGACGAATGGATTCCTGCAGCGCACGTGTCCGACCGTCGCGCCCGCCTCGACGGGTTGTTCGAGATGGTCGAGCACGCGTCCGCGCCCGTCATGTCCGCCCTGGCGCGGCCTTGCACGACCCGGTTCCGCGGCCGGATCGCCCTCTCTGCGGGGACTGTCGCCGGGGAGATTCACTTCCGTCATGCGTGCCATTGTCATACAGCCTCACTCATCACACAACGAGCAACTACCACCTGCGTTCCATTCGTTTCCGGATTATGACGGCGGCCAGATTCATCAGCAGAAGGAATCCGAGCAGCACGATGATTCCTGCCGACGTCCGTTCTGCAAATGCCCGCTCGGGACTGTCCGCCCACAGATAGATCTGCACGGGAAGCGCCGTGGCCGGATCGGTGAATCCCTGCGGCACGTCGACGATGAACGCCACCATGCCGATCATCAGCAGCGGCGCCGACTCGCCGAGCGCCCTGCTCATGCCGATGATCGTGCCCGTGAGCATCCCTGGCAGCGCGAGCGGCAGCACGTGTTGAAACACCATCTGCATTTTCGACGCACCGAGTGCGAGGGCCGCCTCACGGATCGACGGGGGCACCGCCTGTATCGCGGCCCGCGAAGCGATGATTATGACGGGTAGCGTCAACAGGGACAGAACGAGTCCGCCGACCAGCGGCGAGGACCTGGGAATCGCCAGCCAGTTGATGAAGACGGCGAGGCCGAGCAGTCCGAACACGATCGACGGCACGGCGGCGAGATTGTTGATATTCACCTCGATCAGGTCGGACCAGCGACTCCGCGGAGCAAACTCCTCCAGGTAGATCGCCGCAGCGACCCCGATCGGAAATGCGAGCGCGACGGTCACCAGGAGCATGTAGAAGGAACCCATTACGGCCCCGCGAATCCCGGCCAGTTCCGGCTCGCGCGAATCGCCGTTCAGGAACAGCGCCTTGTTGAACCGCCGTTCCAACTTCCCCGTGTCCTGCAAATGACGAATCCAGCGGATCTGGGCATCGCTCAGCGGGCGCACGGACGGGTCCAGCTTGGGGTCGATGTGACCCTTGACGAACATGTCCACGATCGAAGACGCGGGCACCCACACGGTCTGTCGTGTGCCGATAAGCTGCGGATTCGATGCCACTATATCGCGCAACTGGTAACTCGCACCGGCGCTGACCAGCCGGTACAGGTCACGTCGCTCCGACCGGCTCCGCACATCGGGGAAATCCGCGCGCAGCGCGTCGTGCACCAGGCCGTCGAAATCGGCGTACGCGAGGTCCGGCTTGCCGTCGGGAGCTATCACGTCCTGCGAAAGTTCCACGTCCAGGGACACAAACGTCTGCAGAAACGCCGAAGCTCCCTTCGCGAACAGATCGACAAAGAAGAAACCGAGGAACAGGATGCCGACGGCCGTGGCGAGCATCCCGGCGATCCGGAACCGCATTTCCGACCTGTGGCGACGCCGTAGTCCGGCCTCGACTTTGTGACGAGTGAGTTCGAATCGCTGCATCGGTGCCTCTTTCCGGCCTCAGTCGTATTGCTCGCGGTACTTGCGGACCACGCTCAGACCAACCACATTCAGACACAATGTCACCACGAAAAGGACCAGGCCGAGAGCGAAGGCGGCCAGTGTCTTAGCACTATCGAACTCCTGGTCGCCGATCAGCAAGGTGACGATCTGTACCGTCACCGTCGTAACCGCGGCGAACGGATTTGCCGTCAGATTGGCCGACAGCCCGGCCGCCATGACGACGATCATCGTTTCACCAATCGCACGGGACACGGCCAGGAGTATGCCGCCGACGATGCCCGGTAATGCCGCTGGCAACAGCACTCGCAGCATCGCCTCGGAGCGAGTGGAGCCGAGTCCGAGCGCACCGTCGCGCATCGCACCGGGCACGGCACTGATCGCATCGTCGGCGAGCGAAGAGACGAGCGGGATGATCATGATACCCATCACCAGCCCCGCGGCGAGCGCGCTCTCCGAAGCGACCTCGAGCCCGAGCGCTTCGCCGGTGCCACGGACCCAGGGAGCCACCGTCAGTGCGGCGAAGAAACCGTACACGACGGTCGGAATTCCGGCCAGGATTTCGAGCAAGGGCTTGGCCAGTCCGCGTACACGATGCGAGGAGTACTCCGCCAGATAGATCGCGGTCATCAGCCCGACGGGTACCGCCACGAACATGGCGATGCTGGTAATCAGCAAAGTGCCCGTGAACAGCGGCACGGCCCCGAAACTGCCGGACGACCCAACCTGATCGGTACGGATGGCCGTCTGCGGACTCCAGTTCAGACCGAACAGAAAATCCGTGATCGGGACTTTGTGAAAAAAGCGAATTGCTTCGAAGAGTACCGAGAAAACGATGCCGATCGTCGTCAGAATCGCAATGCTGGATGCGCCGATCAGGAACAGCCGGATCGTGTACTCGACCCGGTTGCGTGCCCGTAGATCGGGTTGGATTCGCGTCCAGGCGATAGCCCCGCCGAGCCCGCCCAGCCCGATCGCCAGCGTCGCAAGTAGCCGGCGACCGGTCTCCGTGTATTCCCGGAGATCCAGCGCGGCTTGCCTGAGCGTCGCATCCGCAGTGCCGCTGATGGCATCGCCTACGGCGAGATTACGGATGTTGTTGACGAGCAGATTCAGCTTGCCCGGATCCAGGTTCTGTTGTTCCGGCGGCAGCCCGTGAACGACCAGGGCGATGATGACCTTCGGCTCGATGATCGTCCAGATCAGCAGGACGGCAAGGGCCGGTATCAGGCACCACATCGCCGTGTAGTACCCGTAGTATCCGGGCAGCGAATGCAGCCTGATGCCTTGCTGCGGCCCACCCACGAGCGCAACCGAGCGGCCGCGGCCGAGATAGAATGCCGCGACCGCCATTGCGATCAGGACCAGGATTACTGTCGTCGTCTGCACGCCGCCCTGTTTCCCGTCGGCCGGATACCCGGCGCAGTCTTACTGTTTCGCCATGGATAGCGGCGTCAGATCCCGTACCGTTGCAGCCACGCGCCGGCGCTCATCGGCCGGCATCGGGATCAGACCCCGGTCGGCAAGATAGCCTTCGTCGCCCCAGGCACGCTCGGACGTGAATTCCTTCAGGTACTCGCGCAGCCCGGGAATCACGTCGACGTGGGCCTTCTTCACATAGAAATACAGGGGCCGCGACACCGGATAACTGCCATCCGCGATCGAATCGAACGTCGGAGCGATCCCGTTCACCTTTGCGCCCTTGATCTTCTCCGCATTCTGGTCGAGGAAGCTGAAACCGAAGATGCCGAACGCACTGGGGTTTGCCTCGAGCTTGTTCACGATCAGGTTGTCATTTTCTCCGGCCTCGATATAGGCTCCGTCCTCGCGGAGGGTCTGACACATGGTCTGGAAACGGCCCTTGTCGCTGCCTTCGAGCGCTTTGATCCACGGCACCGTCGCACAACCCGTGTCCATCACGAGTTCTACGAAAGCGTCCCGGGTCCCGGATGTCGGCGGCGGTCCGAGTACCTCGATCCGCTCGTTCGGCAGCTCCGGACTCACATCGGACCAGGACTTGTTCGGATTGTCGACCAGTACACCGTCCCCGTCGCCCGGGACCTGCTTCGCCAGCGCCATATAGAGGTCGGCACGGCTGAAGTCTGCCGAGGGAGCATTCATCGCGTTGGCGATAACGATTCCGTCGTAGCCGATCTTGACTTCGACGATATCGGTGACGCCGTTGCGAGCGCAGGTCGCGATTTCTGAAGGCTTGATGGCGCGGGATGCATCGCTGATGTCCGGGTAGGCCACGCCCACCCCTTCACAAAACAGCTTGAATCCGCCACCGGACCCGGTCGACTCCACCTTGGGTGTCTTGAAATTACTGTTGCGGCCGAAGCGCTCGGCGACGACGGTCGCGAACGGATAGACTGTCGAAGAACCGACGATGTAAATGTAGTCGCGTGCTGCCTGAGCGTCCGCGGCCCGTGGAATGACGGTCGAAGTGATTGCGGCCGCGATCAGGATTATTGCTGCACTTGTCTTTGCCACACTATGCTCTCCGCTGCGAATGAAAGATGGCGCACAGCTTATCGGCAGAGTGTTACCGAATTGTTGCAGAGACGGTGCAATAATGGGCCTGTCGATTGCATCTTACTGACTCTTTAGGCTATTACTATCAATAATTTATAGGATCTTTCAAGAATCAATGCGAACCTTAGCCGATGACCTCGCGGAACATCCGTCGATCGTGCTCCTGAGCGAGCTGGTTCGGCACCGGTCGGTGACGCCCGAAGATGCAGGCTGCCAGGAACTGATCGCGGCCCGCCTCGCGCCGCTCGGCTTCGAATGCGAGTCGATGCCGTTCGCCGACGTCAGCAATCTGTATGCGCGCCGCGGCAATTCAAGCCCGGTCCTCTGTTTCGCGGGGCATACCGACGTCGTGCCGCCCGGCCCCGCCGAAGGATGGCGCAGCGATCCGTTCGAACCGGACGTCCGCGATGGATACATCTACGGTCGCGGCGCGGCGGACATGAAGAGCGGTCTCGCCGCGATGGTCGTCGCGTTCGAACGCTTCCTCGTGGATCACCCGGATCATGCCGGCAGCCTCGCTATGCTGGTCACGAGCGACGAAGAGGGCCGCGCACGTGACGGAACCCTGCGCGTCATGGAGGAATTGAAGAACCGCGACGAACACCTGGACTGGTGCGTACTCGGCGAACCCTCGAGTCAGGAGCAACTGGGCGATACTATCCGCATCGGCCGCCGGGGCTCACTGAGCGGCATGCTCACCGTGCGCGGCGTCCAGGGCCACGTCGCCTATCCTCAACTCGCCGACAATCCGATCGGCCGCTTCGCGCCGGTCCTGGCGGAATTGCACACAATCGAATGGGATACGGGCAACGACTATTTCCCGCCCACGAGTTTCCAGGTCGTCGACATCCGTGCCGGAGTGGGCTTCCCCAACGTCACGCCCGGCGAGCTGACGGCACGTTTCAACTTTCGCTACTCGACGGAATGGGACCACGAGCGGCTCGAGGCCCGCGTGCGGGAGTTGTTTGACGCGCACGACATCGACTATGAGCTCGACTGGCACTTGTCCGGCGAGCCGTTCCTGACAAAGCCCGGCAGACTCATCGACTCGGTGGGCCAGGCGGTCCGGGAGACGGCCGGCGGCAGCCCCGCACTGTCGACGGGCGGCGGCACCTCCGACGGGCGGTTCATCTCGCCCGCCGGTACGGACGTCGTCGAACTGGGACCGGTGAATGCATCCATCCACAAGGTCGACGAACACGTCAGCATAGACGACGTGATCGCGCTGACCGATATGTACCAGCGCATCATGGAGTTGATGTTGTTGTAGGACTATGCGGGGCGGCGAAGGTTGTTCCAGACGCCGGCGGTGCCGAGTATGGCGAGGCAGATCAGCACCCAGGCGGGCATCGACAGGCCCAGGAATTGCCAGACGATCTTCGCGCACTCGCCGGACCCGTGGAACACCATGCGCAGCGCCTCGGACAGCGGGAAATTATCGAGCAGGTAATCGAGCCCCGGGCCGCAGGACGGCGTCTCGCTCGGCGGGAGATGTTGCAGGCGTGCGTGCCAGCCGGCGACACCGATCCCGGCCAGCGCGAACATCGCGATCAGTACGACGTACACGATGCCGCCGAAGCCGCGCGGCCCGTGAAGCGCCGCGATCAGGAACACGATGCCGAGGCCTATGACCGCGACGCGTTGTAGCACGCACAACGGGCACGGCTCGAGCAGGAGGATATGCTGGGCGTAGAGAGCGAATCCCATCATCCCGACACAGGCGAGGAATCCGCCGAAGTTGACCGCGCGCCGCCCCGGCAGGGTCATTGGCCTTCGATCTCGTCGAGTTCGGAGGCATCCGAGATGCCCGTATGCCGGACATCCCGCCCACGGACCATATAGATGACGTACTCACAGATGTTCTTCGCGTGGTCGCCGATCCGTTCGAGCGAGCGCGCGGCCCAGGTGACGTTCAGGACTCGCTTGATGCTGCGCGGATCCTCCATCATGAAGGTGATGCATTGGCGGGTGATCGCGTCGTACTCCTCGTCGACGAGCTCGTCTTCCCGGAGGACGTCGAACGCCTCCTCGACATCCAGCCGGGCGAAAGCATTCATCGCGTCGCGCAGCATGTGTGAGACGTGCGTGCCGAGCGTCTTCAGCTCGCGGTAAGAATCCGGCGGCCGATCCATCGCCGCGAGATTCGAAGCAAGGAAACCGATCTTCTCCGCTTCGTCGCCGACGCGTTCGAGGTCCGTGATGGTCTTGATGATAGCGACAATCAGGCGCAGATCGCCTGCCGTCGGGGCGCGCGTCGCAAGGATGCGACTGCATTCCTCGTCGATGTCCACCTCGACCTCGTTGACCTTGTAATCGTCTTTTGCGACCTGCAGACCGAGTTCGCTGTCACCGCTGACGATGGCCGAGATCGCACGCGTCAGCTGTGATTCGACAAGGCCGCCCATCGACAGGACGCTGTTCCGCAGGTCTTCGATGTCCTTGTTGAAGCGGCGCGAGATATGATCGGTGAAGTCGGATTTCTGCATTGTTTCCAACCGCAAGTTAGGCCGGCGTCCTTGCTTGGTATGTCACTCGAATTTGAATTCGACGTCAAGCTGGATGCGGTAAAAATCGTGCTCGGTGCCTGCAAACCGGTCGACGCGGTTGATGAAGCCGGTCGCAGCATACGCGATATTCTTCGACCAGGCGTATTTGGCCTTGATCAAGTGCCCCGAATGATCGGTCCCGCCGCCGCCAAAGTCCGAATCATTGTAGGTTCCGATCACCGCGTCCGCCGCGATGTCCATGTACGTCCAGCTGAATTCCATGTCACCCTTGTCGTGCGCCGACCCTATCCTTGCCCCGAATGCATAGCCCGTATCCTCCGCATCGACGGCCGTGTTTCGGACCCATTGCGCGTAGACGGACACTGGCCACTTGCCAAAGTGAGCATCGTACTGGGCAAACGCCTCAGTATCCTTGTAGTCGTAGAGGTAGTTTCCATTCACGTCGACGGTGTTGCCCCTGGGATTACCATCGTAGAAGGGCTCGTTTCCGATCGTGTTCGTGTACGCCAGGTAGCCGCCACCGATTGTCAGCTTCGAATCCCCGCTCAAATCCAGCTTCGCACCCACTTGCACCGCCTGTACCAGGGAATCGGAACTCGACGCGCGCTCCTCGACGGCAAAGTTTGCCAGCGTTCCGAACAACACACCCCTGCCGTAGGTCAAGGCGATTCCCTCCGGAGTGACGTCACTGTCCCAGATGAGGGGTGCCTTTCCGGCACGGAACAGGGGATTCTTCATCTTGCCTCCGAAGACGTGCAAGCTGTCCGTCGGCGACCAGTCCACAAAGGCGAACTCGAGGCCGACGTCCTTGGTCGAGAAGCCGTCGTCGAACGTCTGGTTTCTGGACGTCGGATTGTCGCCTCCTGTCGCGAGTCCCAGAACGACTCGGACTGTATCGGTCACGTCGTATGTGGCGCCGAACCGCCCCGCGAAACGGCCACGTCCCCGGTAGGGCAGGAACTCGTCGTCGATTCCCTCGTACCGCACGCGAAACCAACCCGTGTAGTGCAGCCGGTCCGCCTGCGTGATCGCGTTAGTCTCTGCCAGGACCGGCAATGGCGCAATCAAAATCAATGAAATCAGGACAGCTGCGTTCTTTTTCATTTACGTGACCATGTTGTTACGAAAATGTTAGCGGCACGTTACATAGCCCGCGTGACACTTTTGTTACAGAACGATGGCGTTTTCTTTACTGCCGGCAGAGCCGCGCGGCTGCACGCGCGTGACGAGTATTCGTAATCGGGATCCGCTACGTGCGAGCGGAAGGAACGCCGGGTTCAGCCGTTGCGGCCGCCGCCCGTCAGCGGAATTGGCGGTGCTGTCACGATTCGCTCCGGCGGAAAGTGACAGCGGAACTCGCTGCCGGCGCCCGCCTTGCTCGAGATGTGCAGTGTCGCATCGTGGCGGGTGAGTACGTGCTTGACGATCGCGAGTCCGAGGCCGACGCCGCCATCCTTCCTGGCCCTGCCCCGGTCTACCCGAAAGAATCGTTCGGTCAGCCGTGGCAGGTGAATCTCGGCGATACCCTCGCCGGTATCCCTTACAATGAGCTCACCGCCTTCCGGCCCCGACCGCCAGCCCAGGATCACCTCTCCTTCGGCGGGGGTATGGCGCACGGCATTCGACAACAGGTTGGTGATTACCGATTCGATCTCTGCGGTATTGCCCCGTAGCTGCGCTCTGGACTCGCATTCGACGCGGATCGTCGGCGCATCCGCCTGCCCCAGGAATCCCTTGCGACCGCTCGCCAGCAGCGCCGTGATGTCGACAACGTCTGCGGTAGCCGCGCGCCCGGCGCTTTCGAGCCTTGACAGTTCCAGCAGCTCGCTGACGATGTGGGTCATGCGTTTCGCCTGCTCCTGCATCTGCCGGATCGGCTGTACCCAGTCGGCCGGCACGCGCTCGTCATCGGAAATCGTATCGAGATACCCGCTGACCACGGTGAGCGGAGACCGCAGTTCGTGCGATGCGTTCGCAACGAAATCGCGCCGCATCTTGCTGAGTATGATCCTCTCGGTCACATCACTCATCAGCAACAGCTTCTGGTCGGCGCCGTAAGGGACCACGCGACAATTCAGCCATTCGCCATCACGAACCGGCGAAACGATATCGATCGCCTGAGTAGCATCGTCACCTTCGAGTAGTCCGGCCAGCTGCGGATCGCGAAGAATATTGTCGATCCGCTGGCCGCGATCCTTGCGGCGCTTGAGGCCCGCCAGCGTTTTGGCAGCGCGGTTGCAGGTGACGATCTCGTTTCGCTCGTCCAGGATTACGGCACCATCGGGCATCGCATCGGTCGAACGGCGGATCTCCTTGATGAGGCGGCGGTACTCGCGCTTGTAACGATTGCCCCGCTCACGTTCGTACTTGAACTGCGAATAGATGCGCTGCCAGATACCTTCCCCGTAGCGGAACCGGTCGAAATCGCCGGTCTGCAGCGCACGATCGAAAGCGACGAGCTGCCTGAGCTGCCACACGAGAACGAACAGTGTTGCGGCGAAAGCACCTACAAACGGTCGCCCGTAGAACCAGCCGATCAGCGCGCCCATCGCGATCAGCAATAATACTCCCGTAACAAGCTTGCGGCTGGAGTGCGGCATCCTCTTGCCCGGCCTCAGGTGCTCCGCATGGAGAACCGGTAGCCGGCGCCGCGCACGGTCTGTATGTAGTCGTCCGCTCCGTCCGACGCCAGCGCCTTGCGCAATCGCCGGACGTGCACGTCGACGGTGCGCTCCTCGACGTAAACGTTCGCGCCCCAGACCCGGTCGAGCAACTGCGCACGGCTGTAGACACGGTCCTGATGCATCATCAGGAACTTGAGGAGCCGGTACTCCGTAGGCCCGAGCCTGACCTCGTTGCCGTTCGCGCTGACCCGGTGACCTGCGGCGTCGAGTTCCAGGATGCCGGAGCTGACCGTCTCGCCGTCGCCGCTCTTCGAGCGCCTGAGCACGGCCTGTATCCGCGCAATGAGTTCGCGCGGCGAAAACGGCTTGGTGATGTAGTCGTCGGCGCCGCTGTCCAGGCCGGCGACCTTGTCGTACTCGTCGGCCCGCGCCGTCAACATGATGACCGCGAGTTCCTCGTTCTCCTTGTCACGCTTCAGCATGCGGGTCAGCTCGAGCCCGCTCATGTCGGGCAGCATCCAGTCGACCAGGGCGAGGTCGGGCCGCTCGTCGACGAGGAGTTCGCGCGCGGTCCGGCAATCGGCCGCCTCCAGCGTCTCGTAGCCTGCGCGGGCCAGATGGAAGGCGATCATCTCGCGGATCGGCGCCTCGTCCTCGACGATCAGAATCTTGTTTGTGGTCATCCCGAAGCAGCGGACATGACGTCGGCCATGCCGTCCCAACGCATCACATGCGCCGCATTACAACAACACTATATTACAGTTATGTTATGGCCGCTCACGCCGGTGGCGTGGCCACGGTCTTCCTCAGATAGGCGGGCACGAGGTCTCTCGGGGAGATCGCGCCGCCCGCCGCTAGCGCCGCCGCGCCGGAAGCCAGCAAGAAACGGGCGCGGGGGTGCCGGACCTCGGATAGCTCGTCGAAGCGTCCCGAATTGGCGGCCAGGAAGCCGGGATGCCGCCGCCAGCCGTCTCCCGCCGCGATCCGCGGCCCGGCCGGGGGCAGAGACAGGTCTTCGATGGCGGTGAGTGGGTGCAGCCGTTCGGCCGCCATCGCGACGGGTAAGCGGCCAGCGTCCGGCCGGAACCAGCCGAGATACACTTCGTGCATATGCGCGTCCTGCGCGACGATCACTTCTGCGGCGTCCCGACTCGCCATCACCTCTGCGGCCACCGCGGCGAGCGAGGATACGGGCACGATATCGAGGCCGGCGCCGAAGGCCAGGCCCTGCGCTACAGACGCCCCGATCCGCATGCCGATGAAGGAACCCGGTCCGTTACCGAGGACGATCGCGTCGAGTTCCTCGAGGGACAGTGACGCCTCGGACAGCAGCTTGCGCAGCATCGGCAGGAGCAGGCGCGTGTGCTCGCGCGGCTGCTCCTCGTAGATTTCGGTCACGACGTCGTCGACCATCAGCGCCGCCGAACAGGCGACTGACGACGTATCGAGCGCGAGCAACCTCACGCGACCGCCCCCTCGCGCTCGTGCGCCAGGAGAAAACGCCAGACATCATCGATCGATTGCGTCGTCGGCATCGGCGCCAGGCTGTCCAGGAAGGTGCGACCGTAACTCCGGGACGTCACCCTCGGATCGCACAATACGACGACGCCGAAGTCCTGCTCGTCGCGCAGCAGCCGGCCGGCGCCCTGCTTCAGCGCAAGCACGGCCTGTGGCAGCTGATGCGAAGCGAATCCGTTGCCACCCTGGCGCCGGATATATTCGAGACGCGCCATCATCAGCGGGTCCGCCGGCGACGAGAACGGTAGCTTGTCGATGACTACGATCGTCAGTGCCGGGCCGCGGACATCGACGCCCTCCCAGAAACTGCCGGTACCGAGCAGCACGGCATCGCCTTCGTCCCGGAAGCGTCGCAGCAGATCGTCGCGGGGTGCACTGCCCTGTACCAGCAGTCGGCGTCCGCGCAGACGCTTCCGGTTAGCCCGGCACCAGGCGCTCGCGGCCTTCAGCGCCCGGTGGCTCGTGAACAGGCAAAACATGCCGCCGGCGGTCATTTCGAGCAGCGGAATCACGGCATCGCACACGGCGTCCGTGTGACCCGGGTCCGACGGCGTCGGCAGGTCCTGCGGAAGGTATACCAGCCCGTTCCGTTCGAGGGCGTACGGACTCGGGAATGTGAGGCCGGTGACACCGCCGAGCCCCATTCGCGATGCGAAGTGAGAGAAATCCTCCCCAACGGCCAGCGTCGCCGAAGTGAAGATCCAGGCCTGCAGGCCACCGTCGATCAGGCCGCGCAGGTTGGTCGACACGTCGAGTGGCGTCAGGTTGATGCGCAGACTGCGCGGCGCGGTCTCGAGCCAGCGCAGTCCGTCCCACGACTCTTCGCCGATCAGCACCGCCAGTCGCTCGCCGGCACCGGTGAGTCGGTCGTGCAGCTTCTCGAGTTCCGCCGAGGTCCCGGCGAATTCCTCGATCGCCGCGCGAAGGTCATCGATAGCCGAACGCAGCGTTTCCAGCGGCTCGCCGAGGTCCGCGTACACTTCGGCGAGCTGGCGCCGCCCCTCTTCCCGCGGAGCGGCCGCCCGCAGCGCCTTCACACTCGTCTCGAGCCGGTCGATGCGGCGCTCCAGATCGGACTGACCGAAACCCAGCGTTTCGGCACGCACCTCTTCCACCAGCGACTCCAGTTCACGTGAGCCGAGCGCTACGCCGAAGAACTGCACGGCGAGGTCGGGAATCTGGTGTGCTTCGTCGAGGATGATGGCCTCCGCGCCGGGAAGAAACTCGACGAATCCCTGCTCCTTCATCGCGAGATCGGCCAGCAGCAGATGATGGTTGACGACGACAAGGTCCGCCTCCTGTGCGGCCCGGCGTGCGCGTACGACGTGGCAATCCGAATATTCGGGGCACTTCTGTCCCAGGCAGTTGTCGACGGTCGACGTCACCAGCGGCCAGATCCTGGAATCCTCCGCGACCTCGGTCAGTTCGGCACGATCCCCGGTATCCGTGCGATGCCGCCATTCCCGTACCGCATTGAGATCGCCGTGCAATCCGTCGGGGACGTCGGTGACCCGGTCGCAACGCTCGAGACACAGGTAATTGGCGCGTCCCTTCAGCAACGCCGTCGTCACGGGTCGCCCCACGGCGCTCGCTATCAGCGGCAGGTCTCGATGATAGAGCTGGTCCTGCAGCGCTTTCGTGCCCGTCGAGATGATCGTCTTGCGCCCGGAGAGCAAGGCGGGCAGCAGATAGGCGAATGTCTTGCCTGTGCCGGTGCCGGCCTCGACGACGAGCTTGCCGCCGTGCTCGATGGCCTCGGCGACGGCCTCGGCCATCCAGGTCTGACCTGCGCGCGGCTGGAACCCGGGCAACAGCTCCCGCAGGGGGCTCGCGTCGCCGAAAAACTCCGATAGCTCGTTCACCGCCCGAAGCTTACATGCTTCACTCCCGTTTGGCAGGACTGCCAAACTTTCCTCTGCGTCCCGAAACCCGAAAGGGGGCGGCGGTGGGGATGGCCGCGAAGCCGATTCGTCACACGAGCCGGCGGAGACGGCCGCCCCTCCGCCGTCCCGTGTAGCTAACCCTACCGGCCCGCGATGCGTTTCAGGGTTTCCGTGTCGGCCTTCATCGTGAAGCGCAGGTAGGGACCCTGGGCGGTGTAGCGGGCCTCGCTGAAGTCGCCGTCGGTGAAGCCGGCGAAGTTGTAGCCGAGCGTCAGCCATACGTTGTCGAACGCGTTGTAGCCGACGTCGATGCCCATCCCGTAGTCGACGATGCTGGAACGGTACGAGTGGTAGATGCTGGTGCTGATGCCGGCGTCCCAGCGGTCGCGCAGGCCGCGGCGCAGATCGAAGCCCACGAGATCCGTGTAGCCCGTGTAGCCGTCGCCGTCAAAATCGCTCCGCACGTACTTGAACGCGTACTGCAGGGACATCTGCATCGCGGCGCTGAAGCGACGGTTCGCATTGAAGTTGTTGACGATGCGGCGGCTGCTCTGATCGCCTGCGGTCAGCGACGCCTTGTCGGCGACGAGGTCGAGGCGATCGAGGAAGGACCACGGCTGATTCCCCTTCCGGAACGCCCAGCCGACCTTCAGGTTGGTACTGGTGGCATCGGCACCGCTCGCGCCTTCGCTGCGCATCAGGGTCAGGCCGGCGGAGAGCCCGTGTCCCGCCGAGGGCTGCCGGTACCAGCCGATCAGCAGCGAGTCGCGCTGCTCGCTGTCGGCGTTCCGGTGTTCGAAACGGGAGTTCGCGCTCCAGTCGCCGGCGCTGTACATCGCGCCGACATACGCGGCGACATAGTCCTCGCCCGTCGAGCCCGAGACCAGCTCGCGGTCCGGATCGAACTGACGCGACCTCGAATCGAGCAGGGTCCGGGTCTGGTCGAGACCCATGTCCAGCGTCCAGTGGTCGTTGAGCTGGAAGCCCTGGATCAGGCCGACGTTGGCGAACAAGCGCGGACCGAACTCGGTTACCTCCTGGCTCAGATAGCTGTTGATCTGCGTGCGGTCCCGGGGTTGGGCGCGGACGCCAAGCCGGGTCATCGTCGAATCGAGCCCCGTGCCGCTGGCCTGCTCGTACTCGCCGACCAGGGTGACGTGCTTGAGGATGTCGTAGTCGGCCCCGAACACCGTCCTGGTCGGAAAGTCGGTGCTGTCGGCGCCCCCGGACAGGGCCGTGCTGCCGCTGGCGCGCAGGGTCAGATCGCCGTCGAACAGTTCCTGCGAGACGCCGATCTCGGCAAGGTCGCTCCCGCGGTCTTCGCCGTCCGCGAATTTGTCCTCGTCGTGCAGCAATCCGACCGATGCACTGAAGCGCTCCCGCTCATAACGCAGTTGTCCGTGCAACAGATTCCGGATGTCTCCGGTTTCCAGGTTCTGCTGCCAGGCAGCCTCGCCGTCGATCGAATAGCGCTCGCCCAGCCTGGCGCGCGTGTCCAGCCCGACCCGGCGGAACCCGCGGTCGGCAGCCGATTGATAACCGAGGCCGAAATCGTCCTCCACCTCGCGGATGTAGGCCCGCAGGTCCAGGCCCTCGCCGTTGTGTTCGAGGACGATGCTCTGTGCGGAACCGCTCGCCTCGACGCCGCCGGTCGTCGAATTCGACGACGCGACTTCCGCGGTGAGCAGCGTCTGCTCGTTCACCTGCCAGCGCAGGTCGACGCCCGTGAGATCGGCCTCTGCACCGGTCGTGCCGTCATCGATGCGTGTGACACCGACTTCGACGCGGTCGTCGGCGAAACGCACCGAACCGCGCCCGCCCGCAACGACATCGTTGGTCGAGGTCGACGCCGACTCGTATTCGACGACGATATAGACCGGATTGAAGTCCGTGTCGCGGTTCGGGACAGGATGCTTGAAGAAGATCGTGCCGGCGACGGGGTCGAGGTTGTAGTCGAGGAACCGCGCAAGCTTCGTGACGCTCAGGACCTGTCCGGAATCGATGCGGTCACGCACCTCGATTCGCACCTGATCGCTGTTCGCGATGATCGGCGCCGTGCTCAGGCGGTACAGCCCGGACGTGCCGTCCCCGCGGATCTCGTCGCGGTGGAACGCCTGGTCCGTCTCCGCCGCGAACACCGTATAGCCCAGCGTGTCGCCGCGATATTCGCTCTTCAGACCGTTGAAGCGGCGCTCGTAACGCGACAGGTCGGTCACCGACAGGCCGGTGTCGAAGTCGCCGAACAGCGCCGAGAACTGTTCGCGCTCCAGTTTCACGTAGAGCTTGCGCTGGCTGGGTGCCTCGAAGCGCTGTTCGCTCGTATCCGCGAACAGCGGATAGTAGGCATTGGGGTCGATCACGGTATCGAAGCGATGCCGTGCCTCGTTGCGGTCGCGTGCCGAATCGTACGCGAGCGTGAGCAGGTACTCGCCCTTGATACTGCCCTTGGCGAAGAATGCAACGCGGCCGTCGTCATAGTAGCCCTCGTCCTGGCCGGCGTCCTCGGCCGCCACGGCATTGCCGGAAAGCGTCTGATACCCGGCCGTGCCTTCTGCGAATCCGACCAGGATCCAGTCGCGTTTCGCGGGCTTCAGCCAGGCGCGGATCTCCTGCTCGCGCTGGCGCTCGAACTTCAGGTTGACGGTCGCCTCGCCCGATTGCGTCGTCGGCGCGAGTTCCAGGTAGGTGATTCCGTCGGCATCGACCCGATACGTCGGTTCGCGCGGGCCGACGACGACGAGATCGTTCTTGCGGTCATTTTCGACGTCCCACCAGGCGCGGTACGGTGCGTCGATTCGGTAGTTGCCGACCATGCCGGTGCGCGCGGGGTGTCCCGCGCGATCGTACAGGCGGACCGCGATCACGGGCCGTGTCTTGCCGTCCGCCACCAGCGTCGAGAGCTCCGGCACGAGTTCGCCGCGGATTCCCGGGCCCGGATAGTAAAGTTTGCGGCGGATGGATTTGGCGCGGCTGCCGTCCGCATTGCTGACCACGACCCGGACCTCGTTGACTCCGTCGACGAGGTCGACGCCCTTCCATCTCGACACGGCGACCGTGCGCGGTCGATTCAGCGCCCTGACGTCGAAGTTGAGCGGGCTGACCGGCTGACCATTGACATACACCTTCACGGTCTGCTCGGGGCGGTGCTCGACAGACAGCTTGGTGCTCGGGATTGCGGGCGTCCAGCCCGGAGCGGGCAACAGCAGCGCGACACCCGGCGCCAGCGAGTCGATATCCGGTTCGACCTGCGATGCGGGCATGCCTGCGTCCGGATTGGTCTCGTAGCTGGGACGCTCGGTCTGCCCTTCGCCGGGCAACGCACCGAGCGTCGGGGTGATCTGCGCGCCGCTGCTGGGCTGCGTCACTTCGAGGAACGACGGCTTGCTCGGCCGCACGCCGCTCAGGATCATTTCGACGCGCCGGTTGGCCTGCCGACCGGCCGCCGTCTCGTTGCTCGCGACGGGATCGTCCGGCCCGCGGCCCTCGACCTGGATGTCCCCCGGCGCGACGCCGAGGGCTTCAGCAACGTACGTCGCCGCCGCCTGGGCCCGGGCCCGTGACAGCACGTAGTTGTCGGCGAACAGATTCCGGTTGCGTGCGGCAATCGGCTGACTGTCGCTGTGTCCAGTCGCGCTGATCTGGATGTCCCTGACGCCCTTCCAGCCGGCGATCAACTTGTCGAGGGTCGCCTTGTCTTCTGCCGAGAGTTCGTCCGAGAGGATCGCGAACTTGAGGTCCAGGACGTAACCCGCGTTCTTGGTCTCCGCAGGTTCGCGGATCATTTTCGTCTCGGCGACCGGGGTCTTCTGGCCACTTGCCATCGGCGAATCGAAGCGCCCGACCGCCCTGGTCACCAGCTCGCCGTCGACATCGGCATCGATGGCGGCGACGAAGCTCATCTCGCTCATCCAGTTCCCTGCATGATCGGCGATCGACATCGACACCACCTGCCCCTTGAGGGACGGCTCGGCCGCCGGCGCACCGTCGACCCGCATCGAGCCCGGCAGGTAGTGGACGCCATCGGGCAGCATGATCATCAGCTCAGTGTTGTCTATCTCGACATTGCCCTTGCCGGTAAGCTTGACCTGGTACGCGACCTGGTCGACGTCGTCCGTCCCCGAATTTCGCAGTTCGATGTCGACGCGTCCCTCGGGCCTCGGCTTGCGGCGCAGATAGAAGTCGGCGCGCAACAGGCCGCCGGGCGGGAGCTTCACGAACTGGGAGTCGTTGCGGCCCGCATAGCCGGGAGCGGCATCGCAGCCGACGATGTCATACCAGTCCGGCACGGTGAACGTGTCCAGCTGTGCCACGTGCGTGCCGGGATCGATGCCCTCGAAATGGAACCGCCCGCCCTCGTCCGTCACGGCATAACGGCCGTCCTCGAGGTAGACCCGCACGTTGCCGACGCCGGCGCCTTCCGCGAAGTGTTGCTGCGAACAGTCGCCTTCGACGACGCGGCCGATAATGGTGCCGGTCGAACGATACAGGTCCTCCCGCAACAGGATCGTCGCTTTGGCCTCGTTCGAGATCAAGCCGCCTGCGGCGAGCGCGGAGGCGACATTCACGAGTTCCTGATTGCGCCTGCCGCCGACGATCTCGACGACGTAGTCGATCTCAATTCGCGCGCCGGCATCGAGCGACGCGACGTGGAAGCTGAGCGTGCGGCCGTCCGCCGCGATATCCGGATCCGCCAGCCGGTTGCCGTTCTCGCGGGCCGATCCCGACACGAATCGCATGGCCGCCGGCATCCGATCGATGACAACGACGTCGGTAGCGGGACCGCCCGAAGAGGTGTTCTCGAGCGTCAGCTCGTAACGGACGAAATCGCCGGGTGCGGCCGCCGTCGTGGTCGTCCGCTTCTCGAGGTACAGCGCGGTGGCCTGCGGATCGAGGGGAATGTCGACGTCGAACGACGGCCCGCCCGACTTGTTGAACGCATTGCCGAAGGACCCCGGCCCGAGCGCGTAAGGCGCCCCCGGCAGGAGCTGCAGATCGGCGACATTTGCCGTGGACGGCGCGGCGAAGTCCGCGGCGGGCGTGACCACGAGACGGTAATTGCCGTCGGCCACGACCGGGAAGCGGAACTCGCCGGTGCCGAACGCATAACTCGTGCCCGCGCCGTCGGTGACGGTTGAACCGCTCGTCAGGGTCGACGGGAACTGGCTGACGCCGTCGTTCCCGTACACGACGGCGGGCGCTCCGGTGGCGGCATTCACGAGTTCGATCCGTGCGCCATCGACCGGCGCACCCGTCCTCGAATCGAACACGACGCTCACCGGATCGAGATCGGCACGATCCTGGGTAACGTCGCTGCTGTCTGCCGGGTCCGTGTAATCGATCCGCGCCGTGGACCCGAGCGCTCCCTGCAGGACGCAGTCCCCTGGCGCCGGCGCTCCGCGCGCCGAAGGGACATAGCCTGCGAAGATACCGGTGTTCAGCCCGGTTTCCGTCAACTGGATCGTCTCGGTATCCCCCGATGCCTCGTCGACCACGGTGACGACCGCGGTGTCGATGGCCTGGTAGTCGACGTTCTGATCCGTATCGTCGAGTCGCACGAACAGGGGTTCGCCGAGGTTGTACGAACCCGCCGGCGTGACGTCCTGTGCGGACGCCGGATCCACGCTGCCACCGCCGGTCAGCACCGGGTCTGCCAGCGGCACGAAGCTGCCGCCCGACAGACATGCGGACGGACCGACGGGCTCCTGCCAGGGACCTGCGCCCGAACCGGCGAGGCGGGTGAATTTGACCGTCGCGGGACTGCGGACGACCGCGGCGGTCAGCTCGACGATGTTGCTCTGGACGGTGACCACGGCGCCGGGAGACGGCTCGTGATAGAACGTGGCCTGGTTGGAAATGACGGCACCCGGAGGCGCAGCGAACGCGGGCGCGGCGGCCAGAATGGCCGCCAGAACAGCGAGGAATCGCTGTTTCAAGACGCAGCGAGGGCCACCCCGGGGGGTGGCCCATCGCTCGTCCGACTTGCGTCGTCCTTCAAGCACCGTGATGTGACGCGGATAATTACGTCGTGTTTATCCGCACCTGGTAGGTGATCGTCGTCGACGCACCGGCCGCGATGTCCGGGACCGCGATCGACAAGGCACCCGTTCCGGCGTCGTACGAACAGCCGTCGGTGTCGGCATCGCCTGCGTCGGCGTTGCAAAACGCGGCATCGATTGCCACATCCTGACCGGCGCCGTATGCCTCATCCTCGAACGTCACGTCCGCGACCTGGATGTTATCGATCACCACGACGCTCTGCGCCGCCGATCCGCCACCGCTGTTGTCGATGGTGATCGTGTACTCGATGACCGCGTCGGGTACGGCCTTGCCGCTGCTGAACGGGTCGGAGATCACCGCGGAGGTCTTGGTGATGGTCAGCGCCGCCGAGACGATCTCGTAGCTGTCCTCAGCCTGTTCCACCCCGTCGTTGCCGGCGTCGGCGAACACGCTCTCGATCACGGTCGGGTCGTCGGCACCCGGACTCTCGGCGAGGTCTCCATCGAGCGTCCCGGGCGTCGCCGTGGCGTTCGCGTCGTCGGCGGCCGTGGCCGTCAACTGGATGTTGGCGTACTGACCGTTGCTAACCGTCCCCGGCGCGTCGGCGAACACGTAGATCTCGACGACACCGTCCTCCGCCAGCTCATCGACGAATGGGACATCCGTTGCCAGGTCCGGCACACCGCCAGCCCCGTCGCCGTTGGCGACACGGATGCGGTAGTTCGCCAGGTCCGCCGAATCGGCATTGCCGAAGACCGCGCCGGCGAAGTCCGCGACGTCGAGACGGAAGTCCATGATCGCGTTGCCGTTGTTGGTCAGCGTGAACGAGGCGATGACGTCAGAGTCGCCCGGGGCAACCGGAGTCGTCGGTCCGCCGCTCGTCTCCACCAGCGTGAAATCGACTCGCCGGTCGACCAGGAACGCCGTCGGACTGCCGCCGCCGGGCGTGCTGTTGCCCGCCGGGTCGGACTCGATCGGCGTCTGTGTATTGCCGCCCACGTCGTAAGCGACCGTCGCCTGGTTCTGTACCGACGTGCCGGCATCCGTGCCGGCGGCCAACACCTGCTGTGCGAACAGCACGGCAGCCGCCGTTATACCCAGCCTGACGATCAGGCCGGCTCCCTTTACTGCGTTTTTCATCACGGTACTCCTTCTTTGGTTTGCCTTACTTCAAAACGGCTGCGAAGCGCGCGATTCCCTGCGCGCCCGCGGCCAGATCCTCGTGCATCACCCAGCGGATCTGGGTGATGTCCTTCGCCTCGGCGGGACGTTGCGTGCCGTCCTCGGTAACCGTCAGCGCATCGAGACTCGCGAAGGTCTTGCCGCCGTCGACCGAGAATTGGATATCCATGCCGGGACCGAACGCCGAGCCCTCGATGTACGTGAGGTTGGCGTCCACCGGGTTGGTGATGACGACGTTTTGTGCCGGCTCGTCGCCGATGTTCTGGAACGTGATCGTGTAGACGACGTGCTCTCCCGGCACGACCTTGCCGGCATCGACCAGCACGGTCTTTTCGTTACCTGCCTCGTCGAGCTCGACCTGCTCCTTCTGCACGACGGTCTTTACGCTCAGGTGACCCTGCTCCTGGGCGAGCAGTCCCGCTGCGGGGAACAACAGGATCGCTGCCGCCAGGGCCTTCAGAACATTTCGGATTCGCTCATCGCTCATGGTGTTTCTCCTCAAGGAAATTTCGCATTCGGCTTTCGCCGCCACTCTTTAGTCGTATCAATCGATCGTTACCTGGTACGAGACCGTCTGCACTCCGTCGGCCTGCGTGAGATTGCCGAGCCTGACGACGATCATCGGGGCGCCGGTCGTGTCGTATTCCCCGGCGTCGCCATCCGCCACGTCGCTGAGCGCGGCAGAATTCACGGTGATGCTGCCGGGCACGAAAGTGGTGTAAGCCGGGATCGGGTCCCGTACGACACTCGTAGTGGCCGTCCCGGAACTCGTGACCTCGATCGTGATCGTGTAGGTGACCGTCGCGCCGGGGACCGGCGTCGCACCGCCGAAGGGATCGCTGACGTTCTGCGCCAGATTCACGCTGATCGCGACATCGGATACGAGGTATTCCCCGTCCGCCTGTTGCTCGCCGCCCGAGGTGCCGATGACCGCATCGACGCCGCCGTCGCCCTGGCCGGCATACACGGTGCCGGGAGCGCCGCTGCCCGTCGCCGAGGTCGCGATCAGGCGGCTGTCTCCGAGGTCGCCGTTGGTCACCGTCCCCGGGATATCGTTGACAATGAATACGTCGACCGACGCGTCCGCGGCGAGGACCGGATCGTTCGTACCGGCCGCGTAGGGTTGGTCGCCTACGTTCAGGTCGCCGCTGCCGTCCGTGTCGAAGTAGATCGATGTCGCGGAGGGCTGGGGGTCGAAGTCGTCGCCCGTGAGCACGCTGTCGATGGCGAGCGTAAACGTTTCGGACCCGTTGCCGAGATTCGTCACGGTGAACAACAGCGCACGATTCGTATCGTTGGGAGCAACGACCGTCTGCGGACTCTGCAAGGTCACCGCCACGTCCACGCGTTCGACGACGGTGATCGTCGTGACGTTCGACTGCAGCATGACCGGCGCGCCGCCGAGGTCGAAATTGACGGTCGCGGTGTTTTGTATGACGGTGCCGACGGGTGTGCCGGCCGCGGCAGCCGTCATCGATGCCGACAGTGCCATGACACCGATAGACAGCGTCAACCAGTAGCGCGCACCGGTGCCTGCGGAGGCGATTGTCGTGCCCAATGCGGAATCCTTTCTTGGCTACGGAGCATTGCCGCCGCGGCCTTCGCGCAGGCCGCAGCGCACCGGTCGAATGTCCCGGATTCCCTCGGGAGTTGCCATAATCCGGGCGTTTTTGTGCCGGCTTTGTGATGACTCTCACAGTTGCCCTGTGAAGCGCCTCACAGCCGTCGGGCAGGGGTAACCGGGACCGCTGCGTTGAATGGCGGATGCAAGCGCCGCCGGTACGCGTATAATTCCGCACCCTCGGACGTCCGAACTCCGTGAATTCTCTGTGCTGACTCTCCAGGAGAAGCGATGACAAGCAGGCTTCCAGCCCTGGCGCAATGGGTGGAACAGGTCGCCGACTTGACCCGGCCCGCCGACATCCACTGGTGCGTGGGAGGTGAGGCGGAATACGCGCGCCTGATCGAGACGATGGTCGCGGACGGCACGCTCTCCCCGCTGAATCAGGACACCTACCCGAACTGCTACCTGCACCTGTCCGATCCCAGTGACGTGGCGCGCGTCGAACACCTGACCTTTGTCTGCTCGAAAAACGAAGAAGACGCCGGCCCCAACAACAACTGGATGGACCCCGCAAGAGCCCACGAACTGATCGACGGCCTGTTCGAGGGCGCGATGCAGGGCCGCAGCATGTATGTGATCCCCTATTGCATGGGTCCCATCGAATCGCCGTACTCGCGCTGCGGTGTCGAGATCACCGACAGCGCCTACGTCGCAGCGAACATGTCACTGATGACTCGCATGGGGTCCGCGGCACTCGCACGCATCGAGCGTGAAGGGATCTTCGTGAAGGGGCTGCATTCCACCGGCGATCTCGATCCCGAGCGCCGATACATCATGCATTTCCCGGAACAGCTGTCGATCAAGAGTATCGGCTCGGGCTACGGCGGCAATGCCCTGCTCGGGAAGAAATGTCACGCATTGAGGATCGCCAGCTATCAGGCGCGCCAGGAAGGCTGGCTCGCCGAACACATGCTGATCGTGGGCGTGGAGAATCCGCAGGGCGAGACGCACTACATCGCCTGTGCACTGCCGTCCGCCTGCGGCAAGACGAATCTCGCGATGCTGATCCCGCCCGAGTCGATGCCGGGCTGGAAGATCTGGACGCTGGGTGACGACATCGCGTGGCTGCATCTCGACGAGCAGGGCCGGCTGCGCGCCATCAATCCCGAGTCCGGTTATTTCGGCGTCGTGCCCGGCACCAACGAGAAGACCAACCGGAATGCATTCCGGATGATCCATCACGATGCGATTTTCACGAACGTGGCCCGCACGACCGACAACGAACCCTGGTGGGAAGGCAAGAAGGCGGGTGAACCGGCCTACGACTGGCAGGGTCGGGCATACCGGCCCGGCAATGGCACCGCGGCGCATCCCAACTCGAGGTTCACGGTCGCCGCGACCAACAATCCCAGCTACTCGGAACTCGCGGACGCCCCCGAGGGCGTGCCGATCTCGGCGCTCGTATTCGGCGGCCGTCGCGCCCGGGTCGCGCCACTGGTCTTCGAGGCCCGCGACTGGAAGCACGGCGTGCTGGTCGGCGCGAGCGTCGGCTCGGAACTCACCGCCGCCGCCGAGGGCGAAGTCGGCAAGATCCGACGTGATCCGATGGCGATGAGACCGTTCTGTGGCTATAACTTCGCCGACTACTGGGCGCACTGGCTGTCGTTCGAAAAGCGGACGGACAAGCTACCCAGGGTCTTCCACATCAACTGGTTCCGCCAGGACGCCGACGGCAGATTCCTGTGGCCCGGCTTCGGCGAGAACCTGCGTGTCCTGCGCTGGATCATCGACCGTTGCGAGGGCCGTGTCGGAGCGGTCGAATCCGCGATCGGTTACCTGCCGCAGGATGACGGCATCGATACGCGCGGGCTGGATATCGGCCCGGAGGTGATGCGCCAGCTACTGACGATCGACGCCGCCAGGTGGCAACTGGAGAACGAACACTTCGGCGCGTACCTCGACGAATTCGGCGACCGCGTACCGCCGGCCTTGCGCGCCGAGCAGCAACGGCTGGCGAAAGAACTGGAAAAAGCCTCGTAGGAGCGGCTTCAACCGCGACTGTGGGGCTGACTATTCCTTGGTCTTGAAATGCACGGCCAGCGCGGAGCCGGGCGGCTCGGCTCTGCCGAGGCCGATCGTCCCCTCGCCGTGGAGTTCGGTGGAGTCACGCCGGACGAAGGTCTCCTCGCCCTGTACGTTCTGTACGAAGGTGCCGTTGGTGCTCTGATCCACGAGCATGAACCTGCCACGCCGCATCTCGACCTTCGCATGGATCCGCGAGATCAGGTTCCCCTTGATGACGAGGTCGTTGTCATCCGCGCGCCCCATGATCACGCTCTTGCGCTTCTCGCTGATCTCGACATTCTGCCCGCGGAAGTTCAGCATCAGCCTCGACGCCTTGCGCTGATTCTCCCACTCGATCGTTGGCAGCATGCTCGTGGCTTCTTCCGGATTCCAGAGCAACTCGTACAATGCCACTTCGTCGAGCTTGCCGCGTACCGTCGCGACATCGATCTGTCGGGTCTGCTTCCTGAGGTCCGGCTTCATCTTCTCGACGGTACCGCCCGAGATGATGATCTGTTTCGCCTTGGCCTGTGACGTCATCCGGTTCGCCGTATGCACGGCAGCGCCGAAGATGTCGTTCTGTTCCTGCACGACGGGCCCGTAGTGGCAGCCGATCCGGATCGACACCGGGATGCGACCCTCCTGCCGGTTGTCCGCGGTGATCCGGCTCTGCATCATGACCGCCGCGCCCATCGCTTCGTCCACCGTCGGAAAAGTCGCCATCACTTCGTCGCCGATGGTCTTGATCACCGTTCCATTGAACTGGTACGTGGAGTCCTTCATGACCTCGAGGCATTGCGCCACGGTTTCGCTGGCCTTGGTGTCGCCGAATTTATCGTACAGCTGCGTGCTGCCGACGACGTCGGCAAACAGAATCGCGACTTCGAGGTCCTTCGCCATATATTGCCTGCAACTACCTCAATTGGAAGCTATTTTTCCGCGACAATATACGCTATCCAGGCCAGGTCCGCTTCCCCCTCCTCCGCCGGAGTGAACACACCGTTTCCCTCACCGTCGTCGTCTTCGCCTTCCCAGTACACGGTGACCTTGCGGAACCCGGCTTCGAGGAGCATGTCGCGCAATTCCGGCGCGGTATACATCCGCCAGTAATAGCTGAAGGCGCGCTTCAGCTTCGATCCGTCCGGAAACTTGAAGTGGATGTAGCACTGCATGTGATTCGTCACGGGGTGGAACTCGGCCTGGTCCCAGATATACGTGAAGCCGTCGTACTTGGTCTTTTCCTTCGTCTCCTCGAATGACTCCGGACCACCGAACATGTCCATGAACAGGACGCCGTCGTCCTTGAGTGCGTAATGACAGCGCCGCATGTACGCGATCATCTGCGCCCGCTCCTTGAACACCCAGTAGCTGAAATTGAACGCTGCCAGTATGTCGACCTTCGGCGTCTCGACCGTCTGCACATCGGACTCGATCAGGCTCACGCGCGCCTGGTCCGCGGTCGCGAGCCTGGCGACGCGGTTCCTGCGGCCCCAGTCGAGCACCTCCGGATCGATGTCGACGCCGATCGCCTGATACTCTTTGCCCTGCCGCACCCACTGGCAAGACGCGGCCGCCGTCCCGCAGAAGTCCTCCCGGAACAGGTATGCCTCGCGGCCGCTCAACGCGCGGAACGTCGTCTGCAGGAACTCGACCTCGGTCTCCACGTTCTGGACGGACTCCTCGTAGAGTTCGTGGATATCGGCCTGCTCGGCCATCGTCGGCTTCTTGCCTTTTCTCGCAGGTTTGGCGCTCATGAATGCGGCTCTACTCCATTGGCTTGATTTCGATTGGTCATTGTAGCGAACTACCGTCGACTGTAGGAGATTCGATGCGTGCGGATCTGCCGGGGCGAACCCCGGATCCGCAAGCCGGGGAATCAGTCGATACGAACCGGCCGGTCGGCCCTCACGAACAGCACGAGCAGCGCGCCCAGCACGGCGAAGCCCGCACCCGATGCCATCGCGACCGTCCAGCCGAACGCACTCGCGATCAGCGGGACCAGCAGCGAATTCACTATGCCCATCGCGTTGGCCCCCGTGTTGAGTACGCCGCCGGCGGCGCCCGCGAAATGCCCGCCCACCGCGACGCTCGTCGCCCAGTACGTTCCTTCGGTGAGTTGATTGAAGAAGAAACACACGGCCAGCATCGAGACCGCGACGATCGGATTCGCGATCGTCGCGCCGCCTGCCAGCAACACTGCCGACGTGAGCATGCCGATGATGATCGGCCAGCGGCAGCCCCATCGGAGGCCGGAGATCCTGCACAGGCGGTCGCAGACCCAGCCACCCGCCGCCGCCCCGGCCGCCCCCGCGATCCACTGCGAGGACGTCACTAAGCCGGCCGTGCCCGGGTCGAAGTGCCGAATCTCGACGAGATAGTAGTAAAACCAGTTGAAGACGTCGTAGAACACGAAGTTCATGCAGGAATAGCTCAGCGTCACCAGCAGCACGTCGCGATTTTTCAGGACCCGCAGCCAGCCCGGCGGCGGCGGGACGTGCTCGGCCGGCGGCGGCCGGTCCGCCGCGATCAACTCGTGCTCTGCGGCGTTGACCGAGGCATGCTGCGACGGCAAGTCGCGGGCATACCACCACCAGATCCCGCCCGCGATGAAGCCGGCGGGCGCGAGCATCAGGAACGCGATTCGCCAGCCGAAGCCTAATATCAGCCAGGCCAGCACGGGCGCGACCGCGGCGGCGCCGAGCGTGAGCGCCGTGCTCTGCAAGCCGAGAGGCAGTGCCCAGCCACCGGCCGGGAACCACTGGCTGATCGCGCAATTCTGCACCGGGAACACCGGTGCATGAACGGCGCCGACCGCGAACCGGACCAGCATCAGGGAACCGATGACAACGCCCGCCGACGCGACGTCCGGACCCGGCACGGCCGCGGTGACGATCGTCAGCGCGCCCCACAGGATCGCGATGGTCGCGAGGGTCCTGCGCGGCCCCCAGCGATCGCCGCACACGCCTCCGGGCAACTGGAATATCGCGTAGCCGGCGGTGAAGGCGGCCAGCACCCAGCCCCACTGGATCTCGCTGAGCCGCAGGTCCTCCATCATGGCCGGCGCGGCGACCGAGATGTTCGAGCGCAGAACGTACGACGTGAAGCTGCCGAGCGCCAGGACCAGAAATACGATCCAGCGGACGTTCGTCGGCTTTGCGCCCGTCGCGGGCTGCGCTTCCGTCACTTGGTCGCGAACGATTTCACGAGCCGGTACCAGTATTCGGTCGCGACGCCGAAGGCCCCGACACCGATCCGCTCGTCCTGCCCGTGCGCGCGCATGTCGTTCGGGTCGTCCGCGATCGCGGACACGCCGTAGACCGGGATACCGGCGTTGCGGACGTAGGCGCCGTCCGACGCACCCGTGCTCATCTCCGGGATCACCGCAATGCCCGGCCACATTTCCTTCGCGAGCCGGGTGATCGGATCCACGATGGCCGGCTCGAGTGGCGACGGCGGGCTCGGCACGTCGGGAGCGATCTGTGTCACGGAAACGGCGTACGGTCTGGCGAGACTCACCAGCACGTCGCGCGTCGCGGCGGCGGACGACTGCGGCAGGATGCGGCAATTGACGACCGCGCGCGCTGACTGCGGCAGCGCATTCTCCGCGTGCCCGCCGCTGAGTTCCGTCGCGACGCAGGTCGTACGTGCCAGCGCGTTGTAGTAGATCGAGTCCAGCAGACCGTCGATCACGGCGGGAGCCGGGTGCGCGCTGAGGATCGCCTCGAGCAGGGCCCTGTCCTCGACGGGCGCGATGTGTGTCCAGCGCTCGAAGAACGCGCGCGTCGTCGCATTGAGATCGATCGGGAAGGGATGCGCCTGCAGGTCCACGAGCACGTGCGCGAGCCGCGAGATGGCGCTGTCCCGATGCGGGCGAGAGCTGTGGCCGCCGGGGTCCGTCGCTTCCAGCGTGAACGATGCGTAGATCTTCTCGCTCGTCTGCAGCATGAATGCCAGCGGCTTGCCGTCGATGAGTAACACCGCACCGGCGTCGGTGTTGAGTCCAAACTCGGCATCGACCAGGTCCCGGTGCTCGGCCAGCAGCCAGCGGGCCGCATCTCCCGTCGACTCCTCGTCGGAGGTCAGCATCACGATGATGTCGCGGTCGGGCTCGAAGCCCTCTTTCTTCAGCCGGATCAGGTTGGCGATCAGCATCGCCGCCCCGGCCTTGTTGTCCTCGCTGCCGCGGCCGTAGTACCAGCCGCCGTCCTCGGTCAGCACGAAGGGATCGTAATGCCAGTCCTTCGGCAGCGCCTCGACGACGTCGAGATGCGCCATGAGCAGGATGGGCCGCTGCGCCGGCTTCGTGCTGCGGAAGCGGACGACGAGATTGCGGCGCTTCTCGGTGTGCCCGAGAACGGCAATGTCGTCGTCCGTGAAGCCGCCTTCCTTCAGGTGCCGGACCAGCAACGCGACGGCCTCGCGGGTGTCGTCGCCGCCGCTCGGCGCCGTATTGACGGCGACCAGCTGTTTCAGGATCTGGCGGGCGAGTGGATGGTCGGTCTCGCCTGCTACACAGGCATTAGCCGCGAAAACGAGGATCAGGGCGCCGATCAGCGGCCCGGCAAAGTGTCGCAAGCAGATGCTCCCGTCGAAGTGTGCGATGCTCAAGTGTAGTCGGACCGCCGGTTCGAATCCACGTACCGCAGTTTGTTTCCGGCCGGCCGTAGCGCATCATAGGGCAATGGTCTCGATCCGCACCAGCTTGTTGTCGGCAGCCGTCCTCGTTCTGGCCGCTACCACGAGCGCCTTTGCCGCGATCGATCTGCGTAACGCCAGCGTCGAACGGCTGGACAACGGTCTGACCGTGATCCTGCTCCAGGACCGGCATTTCCCGGTCGTCAGCGTGCAGATGTTGTACCGGGTCGGCGCCAGGGACGAGGTCACCGGCAAGACCGGCCTTGCACATTTCCTCGAACACATGGCGTTCCGCGATTCCAAAAATTTCCCGGGCACGGAACTCGCGGGCCGCATCTACGCCGTGGGCGGAGAATGGCACGGCTACACGTGGATCAACCAGACCACGTATTTCGAAACGACACCGAAGGATCAGCTCGACCTGCTGCTTCGGATCGAGGCCGACCGCATGGATCAATTGCTCATCCGCGGCGATGCGATCGATGCCGAGCGCGGCGCCGTACTCTCGGAGATGCACATGTACGAGAACGCGCCGGCCTCGGTGCTGACCGACGCGGTGCTGGCGACCTCGTTCCTCGAACATCCCTATCGCAACAACACTATCGGCTGGGAAAGCGACGTCGAAAGCATCGATCGGCAGGACCTGGTCGATTTCTACGAGCGGCATTACGTGCCGGCGAATGCCGTGCTCGCCGTCGTCGGCGACTTCGATCCGCGCAGCGTGAGGCGTCGCATCCGCGAATTGTTCGGCTCGAAACGAAGCGCCCCGCCGACGCCGCCGCCACACACGATCGAACCCCTGCAGATCGGCCTGCGCCACATCACGCTGCACGGCCCGGGCGACCGTCGCGAGTTTATGATCGCGTACCGGGCGCCGGCCGTGAACGATCCCGATTACGCGGCGTTCCTCGTGCTGCAGGAATTGCTGGGCGGCGGCTCGGGCGTCAATTTCCTCCACAACGACTGGGGCACGCCGATCCGCGCGGGCACGCTGCTCGAAGGCGCCGCGGATTCCGTGACGACCTGGTTTCCGCCGAGCGCGCAGGACTACGTGTTCGCAATCTCGGGTGAGGCTGCGGCCGGCCAGGCTTCCGACGCCGTCGAGCGCAGTGTGCAGGATCACGTCGAGGCGGCGCTGCGCCAGCCACCCTCCGCCGACGCGCTGGGCAAGGCGATCGGGCGCGTACTGGACGAGTTCGCCTTCGACGTCGAGACGACCGAGGATGCAGCACACCAGCTGGCCTTCTTCGAAGGCCTCGGCGCGCTGAACACCCTGTTCGGGCTACCCGAGCGGGTCCGCGCCGTCACGCGCGCCGACGTGCAACGGGTCGCACGGAGCTGGCTCGCACCGGAACGCCGCACGATCGGCTGGTACCTGCCCTCGGCACCGGCCGGGTACACGGCGCCCGCGCCGGCCAAGGCGGCCGCTCCCTTGCCTGCGCCGCCGCCGCGCCGGCCGGTCGCGCTCGAGCCGGTGCCGGGCGCCTCGGTGACGAAGCTGCGCAGCGGGATTCCCGTGATCGTGCAGCCATCGAGTCTGTCGTCTTCGGTCACGCTGCAGGTCGTGGTCCCGACCGGGACGCGTGCGGCAGCTGCCGCCGACGACCCCATCCTCGGCGTCGACTCCGTGACCCGGCGTATCCGCCCGGCGGGCCTCCCCGCTGCCGTCGATTCGGTGGCCGCACTGCTGTCGGCGCCGGCCTCCGCCGTTACGCCGGCGCCCGAGTCAGCGGATCCCGAGACGCGCCTGCAACAGACCTTCGCACGATTCATGCACGGGGACGCCGAAGCCGCCTCGACAGACGACGGTCCCATCCTGATCGTCGTCGCCGGCGACGTCGATGCGGCACGGACCCTGGCGCTGCTCGACACGGCCTTCGCGAAGTTGTCGCCATCGGTCGCCACGGGCCGGACCGGAGCCTCCGCACCCGCCGACACGCGCGTGCATCTCGGCGTGCCGGTCGCCCAGGCGGAGGTCGGCTATCTCCTGCCGGCGCCGGGACCTGCCGACGAGGCGTCCGATGCCTGGCGGCTGTCGCTGTACGTGCTCTGTCACGACTACGAGGGACGGCTGGGCAAGCGGGCCATCTCGGACACGGGTCTCGCGTACTTCCTCGATTGCCGCTATCGCTCCGACGGGAAGCAGGCCTGGATCACGGTGGCGGCGGGCGTGGATCCTTCCAAGCTCGAGCCGTTCCGGGCCGTGCTCGCCGAAGAACTCGAGCGGCTCGCGTCCGAGCCGCCGACGGAGGCCGAGATCGCGGAGGCGAAGCGCTATCTCGTCGGGCGCCGGGCGAGCGCGGCGCAGAGCAACGCGGAGCTCTCGACGCTACTGGCGCGGGAATGGCTGTGGCACGGCAGGATCGAATCCGCGGACGCGCTGGAAAGACGCCTCGGCGAGGTGCAACGCGACGCCGTCACCGAGGCAGCCCGGCACTTCACGCGAGGCGCGACGATCCTCGTCGCCGAATGAGCCGGGCGCTGCCGCGGACTACGGAGCCGCGCTGCGGCACTGTCCGTAGAAATCCCGTGCCTTCTCGATGTCCGCGAGTACCGCCGCGCGTTCGGCGGCATCGTTGTAGTCGGGATGCTCAGCCGCCGCGTTCGCCAGCCGGTCCAGCCATGCCAGGAAATACTCGCCGTCATCCGGCGAGCGCGGTGGCCTGCCGCCGACCGTGACGTAGACCGGGCTCGTCGAGGCGTAAGGGTAGATATCCAGGACCCGCGGATCCGCACCGTCGTTCCACGCGCGCAACAGCAACCAGCCGCTCTCACCGATCTCGACACTGCCGTGGATATCGGCCGACGTCCTGCCGGCCTCCGGCGCGAACGTCTTCACGACTTTGCCGTTGTGCACGAGTTCGAGGTGATCGACCGGCACGGCGGAGCGCAGGAATCCGGAGTAGCTCAGCGGCCGCGAGCCGTCGGCAATCCTGACCTCGCCGCCCGGCGCCTCGCCTTCGACCGTCAGGCCGAGCAGCGGCTCGTTGGTGGCGATCGAGGCGCCGGCGCCGAGCGCCGCCAGCCAGGCATCGCGCCGGGCTTTCGGCCCCTTCTTCTTGTCCGCGACACGTACGTAGGTACGGCCGAGTCCGACCGGGCCGTGCAGCGACGCATAATTCGTCATCGCATCCGTACCGCCCGCCGCGGCGATGCGGAGGCCGCAATTCAGCAGTCGGTACCACACGTCGGCCGAGGCGCGGTGATCCGCGAAACCGACGACTTCGTAGTAGTCGACGAGCCCGAGCGCCGCGTCCACGGGTAACTCGTCCGTCAGCGATTCGTCATGCACCGGATCCGGCGGCGGCGCCAGGAACGGATGTACGTAACCGACGAGCGCCTGCTGCTCGTGCGCCAGACGGGCGACCGTCGCGTTGTCCGGATACAGGCTGGCCGCCGCCGTCCCCGGGTACGCGGCATAGCCCGGCAGCAACAGGTGGTCGTTCAGCCCGAGCAATCCCAGATGCCCCCAGTAGCTCGTGTGGAATTCCTGGGAATGCAACAACAGGACCGCAGCATCGGATGCGGCATCCGGCTCCGTCGAGAAATACGCGATGTCCGGGAAGCGTTGTTCCTTGTTCACGACCAGGTTGAACACGACGTCGAGATCCTCGGCACGCGCCTGTTCGACGAGCCGCGGCGGCGTCATCCGGTAGGTGCCGCCGTAATTCATATGCACGTGGACGTCGCCGCCGATCCAGTCCTCCCAGCCGGCAGGCATCTCCAGCGGCCGTAGCGTCACGTCGAGCCCGTTGTCCCTCCCGGCCGTGACGTCGACCAGCCGCTGTTCGATGTTGTACGCGGGGCCGTGCCAGACCGTGATCTTCGTCGCGCCCGCAGGCACTTTCAGATTCGCGATGCCGTCGGTGTGGAAGTACTTCGTCTCGAACCGCGATTTGGACCGGTCGTAGCCGTCGTCCGCATGCACCATGCTGCCGTCCGGCGCGTAAGCGCGTCCGTCGGCGCCGAGCACGGACACGCGCACGGCGACGGGATTCCCGTGTTCGTCGACGACGCGCAGGGAAAAGTCGTACATCGGATTGACGTATGTCCGGTTTGCCGTGACAAGCCTGGCGATACGACCTCCGACCGCATCCTGGATACGAATTGCAGTATTTCCGCCTTCATTCGTGACGTACGCGATCCGATTCCCGTCGGGAGACCAGCGCGGCGCCGTGACATCGAAATCGCCGTAGCTGAGCGGGAACGGTTCGGTGGCGCCTTCGATACGGGTCACCCAGAGCTGATTCCAGGAGCGGCCGAGATACGACGAGTACGCAATGCGCTTGCCGTCCGGCGCGACGTCCGGGCGCGCTTTCCAGGTCGTCTCCTCCCGCCGCACGAGCCTCGGCTTCGCGGGTTCGTCCACGCTCACCTGCCAGATATTGCCGGTGCCGTACCAGACATCGTGGTTGCCGACATAGACGATCGAGCTGCCGTCCGGCGTCCACGCCGGGCTCAGTTCGTGGTCGAAGGGACTGTAGTAGTAGCGCGGCACCGACGATTGCCGCTCCGCGAACAGCGGCTTCGCATCGAGTTGGCCGTCGGCGACGGTGCCGACGAAAACGTGGAAATGACCCGTGCCCTGCGTCGATACGAACGCGATCCGGTTGCCGCCCGGCGACCACCGGGGTTCGAGGCTGACGGCCCCGCCGTGCGTCAGTGCCGTGACGGCGCGCGTCTGCAGGTCGAGGACCTCCAGCTCCATCGCATCCGCCGCGTAGCGCGTGAACACGACACGCCGCCCGTCCGACGCCACGTCCGGCTGAAAGTCGTAGCCGGGTCCCGCCGTGAGCTGCTCGGCCACATCGGAGCCCAGCGCCTGCAGCCACAGGCTCCCCTGCATCGAATACACCAGCGCGGTGCCGTCCGGCATCCAGGCGAGCGAACTCGGCCCGGAGGTCAGTTGCGGCAGGTACATCTCGCGGAAATAGTAATCGTGCGGGACCGCGATCTGGTCGAGCACCGGCCGCCGCTCGGCCGCGGCCCCGGTCGCGAGCAACGCGCCGACCAGCGCTATCGCGGGCACGCAAAACGGACGGCCCGCGGACCGCCCGTTTCTGCGCCGACTCGTGTCGCTTCGCCTCAGAACTTGTATCCGAAGCGCAGGCCGTAAGTGCGTGGGCGATTCACGAGGATGTCCGTGTCCTGGAAGATCTCGTTGTACGGGTCAGCATAACCCTGCCCGTAGCGCACGATCTCGGCGCGCTCGTCGGTGGCGTTGTCGACGAACAGATCAAGCGACCACTTGTCACCCTGCACGCCGGCGGCAAAATTCACCAGCGTATAGGCAGCCTGCTTCTGGCGCAGGTCGGTCTCCAGGTTACTCCAGGAATCGCCGGTATAGGAGAGCGCGAGCTGCACGTAGGCCGGCATCCGCATCGAATCGAAGTGATAGCGCCCGACCGCGGTGTACTGCAGCTCCGGGACGAACGGCATCGCCTGTCCCTTCGGCGCCCGCGGCGGTTCGCCGGCCAATTCGTCGTCCGTATTGCGCCAGTACGGCTCCTTGAGTTCGGCCTTGTTGTAGGACGCGGACAGGGACAGCGTGAGAGCATCGGTGGCCCTGGCCACAAGATCGAATTCCGCCCCGGTGGTTTCGGCCTGGCCGATATTCTGGATGATCGTCAGCGGCGAGACGTTGTAATCCAGGAACGAGAACTGGAAGTCGTCCCACTTCTCCTTGTAGACGGCACCGTTAAAGCGCATGCGTCCGCCCATCCACATCGTTTTCCAGCCGATCTCGTAGTTCTTGACGTAGTCCGGATCGTACTTCGGCAGCGTGGCCACCACGGCACGGTTGACGCCGCCGGGCCGGAAGCCCTCCGAGTACGTCACGTACATCATCTTGTCGTCGTTGATGTGATATTCCGCACTCAACTTGACAGTATCGCCGTCGCCGTCCGAGACGTCGTTGACGTTCGGATGCTGGAAGCAGGGATACTGCGGCTGGTCGTTCGCATCGAGACAGCGATTCAGCCCCCCGGTGAACCCGTACAGAGAATTGTTGAAGTTGAAGCGACGATAGCCGCCGACCAGTGTCAGCGAATCGTTGACGTCGAAGCTAACCTCGCCGAACACGGCCTTGTCGCGATCGATGCGGATCTGCTTGGTCTGCCAGACGACCGGCTGACCCGGCACGACGGTGCCATACGGCCAGTAATCCAGATTGAACGTCGTATCCATGTCCGGGACTTCCCAGCGCAGATCGAAGTTGTGCTCCTGGCGCTGCCAGAAGGCGCCGACGATCCAGCGCAGCCGCTGGTCCTGCGACGACTGCAAGCGTATCTCGTGGCTCTGCTTCTGGAAGGTCTCGTCAGAGAGGATGTACTGGCTGGAATCCGTGCAATTTCCCGTCGCATCGTAGTGATAACAGCCGCCGTAGTAATAGGCGTAGATGTTGTCCCAGTACTGCGCGTAGTTCGTGTAATCGTCGACGCTGTTGGAATCCAGATCGAGGTAGGCGCCGGCATAGACCAGATCCATGTTGCCGATGTGCCCCTCGACCGTCAGTGACGCCTGGTACCAGGAGAAATCGTAATACTCGTCGTAAAACCGCGCCGTCTGCAGATCCCCGATGTCCTCCGGATCGTGCGTGAACACGCCGTTGGTGTCCTGATTCTGGACGATCAGGCCGGGCGTCACGGTCCAGTTGTCGTTCAGGTCGATCTTGAGCAGCGCACGAGCTCCGTACGTCTTGCCGTCGTTAAAATCCTTCTTGACGAGGTTGGCGTTGTCCTCGACCGCCCCGGACCCGTGCATAAGGATGGTGCGGTGCACGTTGTCGATGTAGCCCGGCTGCTCGTCGTACCAGCCGACGACTCGTAGCGCGGTACGGTCGCCCATCGGCACGTTCACGACACCTTCCACCGAATAGCCGGAGCCGCCTTCCGTGACGGAATTCGCGCTCACGTCGAACGCGCCTTCGAACTCGCCGATCTTCGGCTTGTTGGTGATGATCCGGATCGTGCCGGCTTCGCTGCTCGCGCCGAAGTAGGTTCCTTGCGGCCCCGGCAGCGTCTCGATGCGATCGATGTCGTAGATGTGCACGTCGAGAACGCGGTTGATCGTCGTCACCGGTTGCTCGTCGAGGTAGACACCCACACTCGGCATCGAACCCGAGTGCACGCCGTCGCCGCCGCTCGAGATGCCGCGCATGTATACCTGGGCCACTCCCGGCCGTTCGGCCTGCCAGGAGACGGTCGGCAGGAAATTGATGTAGTCCGCGAAATTATTGAGGTTGAGCTGTTCGAGCTGCTGGTTGCCGAGCACCTGCACCGACACTGCGACGTCCTGAAGATTCTGCTCGCGCTTCTGCGCCGTCACGACGATCTCCTCGAGCGCACTGCCACTCTGTTCCTGTGCGTGCAGCGGGGCGGCTGCGGCGATGAGAACGCCACCAGTCAGGGCGGCGGATACGGCAACGGACAACGGATTACGGGCGAAATGCTTCATGGTTCGGCTCCCCTGCTACTCAAGCTTTTCGAAGGTCCGCACATGCCGGATCAAGACCGTTCCGGCAATCGCGTGGCACCACTTACGTGGTTCTTTTACAACGCCTGTGCAAATGATAGCAGCGCCGAGGCGAAAAGGTCTAATCCGAAATCGTCGCGCAAACTTCGCCACATATGGGCGTTTCGGGGAACCGGGGATGGGCGAGTGGGCGCCAGAACCCGGCTCGCAGCGAAGGCATGGCCGTTGTGTTGGTTATTCGCTACATTATGTGTCTCGACAGACCCGATCGACTGCCCGCCCATGGTACCCAAACCACCCGATACCCGCGCCGCCGACGCGGCGCTGGCCGATGCCGCCAGAGTGCTGGCCATGGACCCTCGCCGCGCGCTCGAGCGCGCCGAAGCGGTCCTCGGCGACCGTCCGGATTCGCCGCAGGCCCGCTTCATCAAGGCAGCCGCCCTGCGCAGGCAGGGTGAGGTCAGCTCCGCGCTCGCCGTGATCGGACCCCTGGCCGCGGAGCATCCGGCCGAACCGGACATCCTGCACGAGAACGCGCTGGCGCTCGGCGCGGCGGGTCGCGGCGAAGAGGCGATCGGGGTCTTGCGAGAGATATTGCGGCTGGCGCCCCGGCATGCGGCGGCATGGCGCACGCTGGGCGACCAGCTCGCCGCCGCCGGCGACGAAGCCGGCAGCCGGGACGCCTACGAGCGTCACCTCGCGCTGTCGACGCCGCATCCCGACCTCGTCCGGGCAGCGGAATGCCTCGGCAAGAAGGCGTTGCCGGAGGCCGAAAGGCTGACGCGCGATATCCTGAAAAAAGATCCTGCCGATCCGACCGCCATCCGCCTGCTCGCCGCGATCGGCATGGAACTCGGTCGCTTCGACGACGCTATCAACCTGCTGGACCGCTGCCTCGAACTCGCGCCCGAGTTCCATCTTGCGCGGCAGAACTACGCCGTCGCACTGGCGCGCAGGCAGCGCTTCGACGAGGCGCTCGCCGAGGTGGACAAACTGCTCGTCGCCGAACCGAATAACCCCAGTTACCTGTTATTGCGCGGTTCGTTCCTGGTCCAGAAAGGCGAACACGCACCCGCGCTGGCGCTCTACGAGGAATTCCTCGCCAAGTATCCCCGCCAGGCCGGTGCGCACATGAACTACGGCCACACGCTGAAATCGGTGGGCCGGCTGGACGAGGCGATAGACGCCTACCGCAAGGCGATCGAATTGCGTCCGCAGACCGGTGAGGCCTACTGGAGCCTGGCGAATCTCAAGACCTATCGTTTCGAGGACGAGGACATCGCCGATATGCGGCGCCAGGTCGACGAGGAGCACGGCGACCCCGACGACCAGTCACACCTCCTGTTCGCGCTCGGCAAGGCGATGGAGGATCGCGGTCTGTTCGACGAGTCGTTCGACTACTACGCGCGCGGCAATGCGCTGCGGGGCAAGCGGCACCGCCACCATGCGAAGATCAACATGTTCGACACGGTCCGGCAGATCAAGACGCTGGACGCGAAATTCTTCGAGGAACGCCGCGGCTGGGGCTGCCCGGCCCCGGACCCGATCTTCATCGTCGGCCTGCCGCGTGCCGGGTCCACCCTGCTGGAACAGATCCTGGCCAGCCATTCGCAGGTCGAGGGCACCTCCGAACTCCCCGACATCATCGCGATCTCGCGGCGCCTCGGCAAGAAATCGCGCAGCAATCCGGCGTCGGACTATCCCGAGATCCTGCGCACGCTCGATGCCGCGGCGGCCCGGGAGCTCGGCGAGGGCTACCTCGCCTCGACGCGCATCCAGCGCCATGGAACGCCGTTTTTCATCGACAAAATGCCGAATAATTTCAAACATATAGGGCTTATTCATCTCATTTTACCTGAAGCGAAGATCATCGATGCGCGCCGGCATCCGATGGCCGGCTGCTTCTCCTGTTTCAAGCAACTGTTCGCGCACGGCCAGACCTTTACCTACAGCCTGCGCGATCTCGGCTTCTACTACCGGGACTACGTGCGGCTCATGGACCACTGGGATACGGTATTGCCCGATCGGGTGCTCAGGGTGCAGTACGAAGACATGGTCGCGGACACCGAGCACCAGATCCGGCGCCTGCTCGATTACTGCGGACTGCCGTTCGAGGACGCCTGCCTGCGCTTCTACGAGACCGAGCGTGCGATCCGCACGCCCAGTTCCGAGCAGGTTCGGCAGCCGGTGTACACCGAAGGCCTGGAGCAATGGCGAAACTTCGAGCCGCACCTGCAACCCCTCAAGGACGCCCTCGGCCCGCTGCTTGACCGGTATCCGATCGGCGGCTGAAGATCGACCCCCATGAGCGAGAGTCACCTGTTCTACCAGACCGGGAGCCGCCGCCCGCGCATCGCGCGCGCGGAAGGTATCTACGCCTGGGACGTCGACGGCAAGCGCTACATCGATGCCTCCAGCGGCCCGATGGTGTCGAACATCGGCCATTCGAATCCGCGCGTACTCGAGGCGATGAAGCGGCAGATGGACCGCGCGACTTTCGCCTATCGCCTGCATTTCGAGAACGAGCCGGCCGAAGCGCTCGCCACGCTGACGGCGTCGCTGATGCCGGACGCCCTCGACAGGATCTTCTTCGTCTCCGGTGGCTCGGAAGCGGTCGAGAGCTGCCTGAAACTCGCGCGCCAGTACGCTTACGTGACCGGGCAGCAGAAGCGCTGGAAGGTCCTCTCGCTGTTTCCCTCCTATCACGGCTCCACGCTCGGCGCCGTCGCCATCACGGGCATGCATCAATTCGTCGAACCGTTCCGCGACATGATCCGGGTGATGCCGAAGATCCCGGCGCCGACCTGCTACCTGGACCACGACGCCCTGTCCTTCGAGGAACGCGGCCTGCGCTACGCAGCGGGGCTGCGTGCCGAGATCGAAAGCCAGGGCCCCGACACGGTGCTGGCCTTCATCATGGAACCGGTCGGCGGCGCCTCGACGGGGGCGTTGGTGGGTCCGGACAGCTGGTATCACGAGGTCCAAGCGATCTGCCGCGAGTACGGCATCCTCTTGATCGCCGACGAGGTCATGACCGGCGCCGGCCGCACCGGCCGTTTCCTCGCCGGCGAACACTGGGGGCTCCGTCCCGACATCATCGTGATGGCCAAGGGCTTCGCGGCGGGTTATGCACCGCTGGGCGCGATGGCCGCCGATCGCGACATCGTCGCCACGGTGATCGAACACGGCGGCTTCGCGCACGGTTACACCTACGCGGGCAATCCGCTCGCCTGCGCCGCCGGACTCGCCGTCATCAACGAGGTCCTCGACAACGATCTCATCGGCAATGCGGCGCGCCAGGGCGACAGGCTCAAGTCCGCGCTGACGGAATTGATGGAGCGTTACCCGTTCATCGGCGACGTCCGCGGCAAGGGCCTGCTGCTCGCGTTCGAACTCGTCGCGGATCGCGAGACGATGGAACCCCTGCCCGTCGAACTGCAGGCGCACAGCCGCCTCGTCGAGGAAGCCTACGCGCGCGGGTTGATCATCTATTCGCGGCGCACGCGCGGGGGTACCATTGGCGATCACTTCATGGTGTGTCCTCCGTTGATCGTCAGCGAGGCGCAGCTCGACGAGATCGTGTCGATATTGATCGACAGTCTCGATGCCTTCGCCGCCGCGGCCGGCCTGCCGGTGGACCGGTAAAGAATCCGCTTTGAACGACAAGATCATCATCACCTGCGCGGTCACCGGCTCGATCCACACGCCGACGATGAGCCCGTACCTTCCCGTCACTCCCGAGGAGATCGCGACACAGGCCGTCGAGGCCGCGCGCGCCGGCGCCGCGATCCTGCACCTGCACGCGCGGGATCCTGCGACCGGCCGCCCGACACCGGATCCTGCCGTCTTCATGCAGTTCCTGCCGCGGATCGGGCGCGAATGCGACGCGGTAGTCAACATCACGACGGGCGGCAGCTCACTGATGACGCTGGAGGAGCGCCTGGCCGCGCCGGACCTCGCACGCCCTGAGATGGCGTCACTGAACATGGGCTCGATGAACTTCGGGCTGTTCCCGATGAAGCGGCGCTATGACGAATGGAAGTACGAATGGGAGCCCGAACTGCTGGATGCGACGCGCGACGTGGTGTTCAGGAACACGTTCTCCGACATCGAACAGATCTTCGAGCGCCTGGGAAACCGGCACGGGACGCGCTTCGAATTCGAGTGCTACGACGTCGGCCACATCCAGACGCTCGCCTTCTACCTGCGCGAAGGCATCATCCATGAACCGCTGTTCGTGCAATTCGTGCTCGGCGTGCTCGGCGGCATCGACGCCTCGCCGGAAAACCTGCTGCACATGAAAGCGACCGCGGACCGACTGCTCGGCGACCGCTACCGCTTCTCGGTGCTGTCGACCGGCCGGCTGCAGATCCCGTTGGCGACGATCGGTGCGATCCTCGGCGGCAACGTGCGCGTCGGCCTCGAAGACAGCCTGCTCATCGGCCGCCGCAAACTCGCGCAGAGCAACGCCGAGCAGGTGAGCAAGATCCGCCGCGTCCTCGAGGAACTCGGCTACGAGATCGCGACGCCGGACGAGGCACGCCGCATGCTGCAGCTCAAAGGCGCCGACAAGGTGAACTTTTGAGCGCAGGGACGGCGGCGAGTGTCCCGGAAGGCACCGTGGTCCGGGCCGCGACGGTCGATGACGTCGCGACGATCCATGCCCTGCTCGTCGAACTCGCGGAGGCGACCGGCCTGAGTCACAAGCTGCTGACGAGCAAGGACGACCTCGTCCGCCACGGCTTCTCGAAGACGCCGGCGTTCGAAGTACTGCTCGCGGAACAGGACGGCACGGCACTCGGCATGTCGCTTTATTTCTACAACTATTCGAGCTGGCGCGGCAGGCTCGGCGTGTATATCCAGGATCTCGTCGTCGAGCGGCATGCACGCGGCCTCGGCATCGGCGGCCTGCTGGTGCGGGAGACGGCGCGCCGAGCCAAACGACGTGGTGCGACACACCTGCGGCTGTCCGTCGAGCACGACAACCATGCCGCCCACAAATTCTACGACAGCCTCGGTGTCAGGGCCGCACCGAGCGAGCGCATCCTCGAGGCGGACGGGACGGCGTTCGAGCGGCTCGCGCAAGTGTCATGAAAGCCGTGTTCTCCGACCGCCAGCTCGGCCACCGGCCGGCACATATCGTGTCGTCCGGCGCAGCGGTCGCCAGTCCCGAGACGCCGGCACGCGCGGAGATCCTGCTCGCGGCGGCGCTCGCCCTCGGACTCGAACGCGAGGCGCCGGCCGACTACGGCCTCGACCCGATCCGGGCGGTGCACACAGAGCGCTACCTCACGTTCCTCGAACGCATACACGAGCGCTGGCTGCGGATCCCGGGCGCCTCGACGGATGTCCTGCCCAACGTCCATCCGGATACCCGGGACGCGGTCTACCCGGCCTCCGCCGTCGGCCAGGTCGGCTTCCACGTCTTCGACGGCGCCGCGCCGATAACGGCGGACACCTGGGATGCCGCGCTCTGGAGCGCATGGACTGCCGTGCACGCGGCGCGCGAGGTACTTGCCGGTGCGCCGGCCTGTTATGCCCTGTCCCGGCCGCCCGGCCACCACTCAGGCAAGGAGCTGGCCGGCGGCTTCTGTTATCTCAACAACAGCGCGATCGCGGCCCGGGAATTGCGCGGCAGGTACGAGAAGGTCGCCATCCTCGACGTCGACGTGCATCACGGCAACGGCACGCAGGACATCTTCTACGAGTGCGACGACGTGCTCACCGTGTCGATCCACGCCAACCCGGTACGCTTCTATCCGTTTTTCTGGGGCGCCGCCGACGAGACGGGCGCGGGTGCCGGTCACGGATACAATTGCAACCTGCCATTGCCGCGCGGTACCGGGGACGACGACTACCTGGCGACGCTCGAGCAGGCCCTCGGCCGGATCGCGGACTACGCGCCCGGCGCGCTGGTCGTCGCGTTGGGCCTGGATGCCTCGGGCGACGATCCCTTCGCGGGATTTGCAATCACGACGCGAGGCTTCGGCCGCATCGCCGAGCGCGTCGCCGGACTCCGGCTGCCGACCGTGCTCGTGCAGGAGGGAGGCTACCCCCAGCCCGGACTCGGCGACAACCTCGCCGCATTCCTCGGCGCCTACTGCTTGTAGATCGTGCCGCCCTTCATCACGAAGTCGACATCTTCCAGCTCGCTGACGTCGTCGAGCGGATTGCCGTCGGTCGCGACGATGTCGGCGTAGAAACCCGGCGCGATCCGGCCGACCGAGTCCGGCCAGCCGAGCAGGTCGGCGGCGTTCACGGTCGCGGCCCGGATCGCCTGCATCGGCGTCATGCCGTATTCGACCATGACTGCGAACTGCTTGCCGTTATCGCCGTGCGGATAGACGCCGCCATCGGTGCCGAACGCCAGGTTCACGCCCGCCTCGACCGCCTTGCGGAAGTTGTCGCGCTGGAGCTGGCCGATCATCTTCTCCTTGGCAAGCGACTCGGGCAGCATGCCCATCGCGGCACCGTGCTCCATGATGAACGTGTCGTTGTAGATGTCCATGACGAGGTAGGTGCCGCGCTGTTTCGCCAGCTTGAGGCCCTCGTCGTCGATCAGGCTGGCATGCTCGACCGAATCCACACCGGCGAGGATCGCGGCCTTGATACCCTCCGTGCCGTGGGCGTGGGAGGCCACCTTGCGGCCGTGCTGATGCGCCTCGTCGACCAGCGCCTTCATCTCCTCGAAGGTGTACTGCTGGCCGCCGACGCTGTCGCCCTTCGACAGCACGCCGCCGGTGGCGCAGAACTTGATCAGGTCGACGCCGTACTTGATGTTCTCGCGTACCTTGGCGCGGATGGCCCAGGGTCCGTCGGCGACGCCTTCGCTGCGGTCGTGGTATTCCGCGGGCAGCAGGTTGTTGTCGCAGTGGCCGCCGGTGATGCCGAGCGCCGGACCGGAGACCCGCAGCCGCGGACCCGGCAGCTCGCCGTCGTTGATCGCATCCCTGAGCGCCACGTCGGTGTAATGGCTCGCGCCGACGTTGCGCACCGACGTGAATCCCGCGAGCAGCGTCTTGCGCGCGTTGTAGGCACCGTACAGCGCCTCGCGCGGCACCGAGATCGCGAGGCTGCGGTAGCCGTGGAAGCGGCTGTCGCCGGTCAGGTGATCGTGCATGTCGATCAATCCCGGCAGCACGGTGCTGGCGGACAGGTCGATGACCCTGGCGCCGGCGGGCACCGGCATGTCGGCCGCGTTGCCCACCCGCACGATCTTGTCGCCCTCGATCAGGATCGCCTGGTTCGTTCGCGCCCTCGATGCGGCGACGTCGATCAGCCGGCCCGCCTTGACGTACGTCGTCCCGTTAGCCGCGCCTTCCTCCGCCCGCGCAGTCAATATCCCGGCGAAGGCGACCAGAACCAATACCAGTGTTTTTGTACCCGACATCACGTGCTCCCGCGTTATGATCCGACAGCTTCTACCGCAACTTCGGACCGTTCGCAAAGATTGCGGACCACAGGAGACTTCGATGCGACGCTACATCCTGTTTTTCGCGGCTATTTGCGCCGTCCCGGCATTCGCGGCCGACCCGGCGCCGCGCGCACGCGAAATCGGTATTCCCTTCGACGGCACGCCCGGCCCGCTGAATGCGATCACGGACGTCGGCGGCGTCACCGTGGGACAGGTAACTCTGATCCGTGACCTTCCGGACGGTCACGCCGTGCGTACCGGCGTAACGGCGGTCGTGCCGCGCGGCCCCGATTCGAAAGATGCCAACGTCTATGCCGGATATTCGCCGCTGAACGGCAACGGCGAGATGACCGGCACGATCTGGGTGGAGGAAGGCGGCCTGCTCGAGGGTCCGGTCATGATCACGAACACCCACAGCATCGGCGCGGTCCACGAGGGCACCATCCGCTGGCGCGTGGCACAGGGCGGCGCCGACTACAGCGGCTACTTCTGGTCGGCACCGATCGTCGCCGAGACCTGGGACGGCTACCTCAACGACATCAACGGCTTCCACGTCCGTCCCGAACACGCCGGGGCGGCGCTCGATGCCGCCCGCGGCGGGCCCGTGGCCGAAGGCAGCGTGGGCGGCGGCACCGGGATGATCTGTTTCGAATTCAAGTGCGGCATCGGTACCTCGTCCCGCATCGTGACGGTCGACGATGCCACGTACACGGTGGGCGTGCTGGTGCAATCCAATTTCGGGATCCGCAGCGACTTGCGCATCGCCGGCGTGCCGGTCGGCGTGCACATGCCGGGCAACCTCGTCTGGTCCCGTGCGGATGGAGAAGAGCACATGCAGGGTTCGATCATCGCCGTCGTCGCGACGGACGCCCCGCTGCTGCCGCATCAGCTCAAGCGGATCGCGCGCCGCGTCACGCTCGGTATCGGCCGTCTCGGCGACGTCGGCTACAACGGTTCCGGCGACATCTTCATCGCATTCTCGACGGCGAACCGGGACGCCGCGATGGGCAAGCCCGACGCCGTGATCCGTTCGGTACCGAACGACAGCCTCGACCCGCTGTTCGCGGGCACCGTGGACGCGACGGAAGAGGCCATCGTCAACGCGCTCGTCGCCGGCCGCGACATGACCGGCGATCTGGGTCACACGGTCAAGGGCATCGACATCGACCAGCTGCGGGAACTGTTACGGCAGAGCGGCCGGCTCGCGGAATAAGCCGGATGGCGACTGCTTCGCCGACGCCGGCGTTCGATACGGTTTCCGACATGCTGCGCGCGCTCGATCCCGCGCTGCCGGTGTATTGCGTCTATCCGCACGTGTACCGGGACTCGACGCGCGAATTCCTGGCCGGCTTTCCGGGCCGGGTGCTGTATGCCGTCAAGGCCAACAACGATCCCGCGATCCTGCGCCTGCTCGCGGAGTTCGGCGTGTCCGAGTTCGATTGCGCATCCGTCGAAGAAGTGCGCCAGGTCTCCGAACTCGTCCCCGCTGCCCGCTGCTATTTCATGAATCCGGTCTGGCCGCGCGGCGCGGCACGTGCCGCGCAGCGCGATTTCGGCGTGCGTCATTTCGTCGTCGATCATCCGGACGCACTTGCCGGCCTCTGCAGCGAGATCGATGCCGGCGAAGCCGTGATCTTCGCGCGCATGGCCGTGCACCACGAAGCCGCCCGCGAGAAGCTGTCGGAGAAATTCGGCGAGGCGCCCGAGACCGTTGCCGCCCTGTTGCAGGCGATCGCGGCGGCCGGCGCCGAGCCGGCGCTCGCGTTCAACGTCGGTTCCAACGTGATGAGCCCGGATGCCTACGTGCACGGCATCGAGGTCGCGCGCGGCGTACTGGATCGCTTGCCGTTCCGGGTCCGGCTCGTCGATATCGGCGGCGGCTTCGGCAGGACCTATCCGGACATGCAGGCGCCGCCGCTCGCCGCGTATTTCTCGGCAATCTCCGCCGCCGCGAAGACGCTGCCGCTCGCCGAAGGCGGCGAGCTGCTGGCCGAACCGGGGCGCGCGCTGAGCGCGCCGGGCCTGTCTGCCGTCACCCAGGTCCTGCTGCGCAAACCGGACTGCATCTACATCAACGACGGCATGTACGGGGCGCTGTGGGAATTGCGTTGCAACGGCCAGAAGCGCTACGCGTCCCGCTGTTTTCGAGCGGGTCGTCCGCTCGGGGGCGAGACCCGCTCGCTGCGCGTATTCGGCCCGACCTGCGACTCGACCGACGTGCTGCCGAGCCCGCTCGAACTGCCGGCCGACATCCGCGCGGGCGACTACGTGGAGTTCGGCGCCATCGGCGCCTACAGCCTGAGCGGCCGGACCGATTTCAACGGCCTGTACAGCGACACCGTCGTCACAATCTCGAACGAGGCGGAACGACCCCCGTCCTAGGCAGCCATCGGCATCGCGTCGAGCGCGTGAAGGATCACGTCGACGCCGGCGCCGTCACGGTGCGCATTCTCGCTCAGCCGCCGCCGCCAGGTCCGTGCGCCGGGCTCGCCCGCGAACAATCCGACCATGTGTCGCGTAATGCGTCCGAGTTTCTCGCCGTCGGCCAGCTGCCGTTCGACGTAGGGAAGCATCGCATCGACGATCTCGCGGCGTGCGGGCGGCTTCCAGTCCGGGCGCAGGCGATGTTCCAGCCGCGCCAGGAAATACGGGTTCTGGTAGGCCTGCCGCCCGATCATCACGCCGTCCACG
>Ga0210095_1000023_pt1 | contig 69749 bp, 65 predicted proteins | sample China_Galinas_PW_FD_184861 | JGI IMG/M metagenome (GOLD analysis project Ga0210095, IMG submission 184861) | Wetland microbial communities from San Francisco Bay, California, USA, that impact long-term carbon sequestration - China_Galinas_PWA_D1... | ecosystem: Environmental > Aquatic > Marine >...
CGCGGCGTCCATGAACCAGATGCCCCCCGCCTCGGTCGCGCCCGGCGTATCGGTCGTCGGGATCAGCCGTGCGGCGATCGCGGCAAGGTCGGCGGCTTCGCCGTCGGCGAGCACCTCGAATGCCGCCTTTTGTCGCGCCGCACGGGCAGAACGCGAGATGCCGACGAGTGCCGGGCTGGTCAGACACAACCATGCTGCCGTCGTGAGCGAGCCCGCGGAGCCGAGGAATGCGCGCCGCGAGAGATTTGCGTCGATGGTCATCGCGCCGTTCTTGTCGTTGTTGTTGTACGGCAAAGCTAGCACAGGAACGTATAATGGTCACCAGAGCGCGGGCATGCAGGGGGACTCGGCAACGGTGATCCGATGGGACGTCTGACGACGCACATCCTCGACACGGCGCGCGGCGTGCCGGCCGCGGGCATCGGCGTGCGGCTGTTCGTGCTCACAGACGAGCGCACTCTCTGCGCCACCGCGGTTTCGGATGCCGACGGGCGCACCGGCGGGCCGCTACTCGAAGGCGACACGCTTGCGACCGGAACCTACGAACTCGAATTCGACGTCGGCGAATACTTCCGCGCGCAGGGCGGGGCAAGCACCGGCCCGGCTTTCCTCGGTACGGTCGTCGTCCGGTTCTCGATGCACGCCGATGAGCACTACCATGTACCGCTGCTCGTCTCGCCGTGGAGTTACACAACGTACAGGGGCAGCTGATCCCATGGCCGCCAATCCCAACGCGTTCGACAGGCCGACGGATACGCTGCGCTTCGTGCTCGACGGCGAGATCGTCGAGATCGACGATGTCGACCCGACGCGAACCGTCCTTCAGTACCTGCGCGAAGACCTGCACCGCACGGGCACGAAGGAGGGCTGTGCGGAGGGCGACTGCGGCGCCTGTACGGTCGTGATCGCCGAGCTGGATGACACCGGCGACGGCGTGAGCCTGCGTGCGGTCAATTCCTGTATCCAGTTCCTGCCGGTGCTCGACGGCAAGGAACTGATCACCGTGGAATCGCTGAGCCAGGACGGCAGGCCGCATCCCGCGCAGCAGGCGATGATCGATTGCCATGGCTCGCAATGCGGCTTCTGCACGCCGGGGTTCGTGATGTCGCTGTTCGCGCTTTACAACGCGAACCCTGCGCCGACGCGCCGGGACGTCGACGACGCGCTGGCCGGCAACCTGTGTCGCTGCACAGGCTATCGGCCGATCGTCACGGCGGCGAGGCAGATGTACCGGTTGCGCCCGAAACCGGACGCTCCGGCGAATCCCGGGCTACTCATGGCACTGGCACGCAGCCGCGGACTTTGCGTCGGCAACGGGCAGCGTTCGTTCTATTCTCCCGTGACCGTTGCCGGACTCGCCGACGTGTTGGCGAAGCACCCGGACGCGGTGCTGCTCGCCGGCGGTACCGACGTCGGGCTGTGGGTGACCAAGCAGCACCGCGAACTCGCTGCGGTCGTCTACACCGGGCGGGTCAGGGAACTCCATGCACAGCGGGTCACGTCGAGCCATATCGAGATCGGCGCCGCCGTGACCCTGAGCGACGCCATGGAGGTCATCGTCCGCCACTATCCGGGCTTCGAGGAGCTGTTCCGGCGTTTCGCCTCGCCGCCGATCCGCAATGCCGCGACACTGGGCGGCAACATCGCGAACGGCTCGCCCATCGGCGATTCGATGCCGGCGCTGATGGCGGCCGGGACGTCGCTGGTGCTGGTCAGAGGCAAGAGCCGGCGCGAATTGCCGCTGGAGAAATTCTACCGGGACTATCGCGTCACCGAACTGCGCAAGAGTGAATTCATCGAGACGGTGCGAATCCCGCTACCGCCGGCCGACGCGGTCTTCCGCGCCTACAAATGGTCGAAACGCTTCGATCAGGACATCTCGGCCGTCTGTGCGGCCTTCCGGCTCGAACTCGACGGCGACCGGGTGCGGGATTTCCGGATGGCCTGCGGCGGCCTGGCGCCTGTCGTCAGGCGTGCGGCGCGCTGCGAGGCCGCCGTCGCAGGCAGGCCGTGGATCGAGACGACGATCGAGGCCGCAGCGACTGCACTGGCGCAGGATTTCGAGCCGATCGACGACATGCGGGCGTCGGCGGACTATCGGCTCGTCGCGGTCCAGAACATCCTGCGGCGCTTCTATCTCGAGATCTGCGGCGAACTCGGCGAGACGGTGTATACGTATGAACGACGCGACTGACGCGACACCGATCCGCAAGCGCAGCGAAGTGGGCCGTGCGCTGCCGCACGACAGCGCGCATCTGCATGTCAGCGGCACTGCCGCCTATTCCGACGACCTGCCCGAGCCGCGCGATCTGCTGCATGTCGCCGTCGGGCTGAGCGCCAGGGCGCACGCCCGAATCCGGTCCGTCGATCTCGCTGTCGTCGGCGCCGCGCCGGGCGTCGTCGCGGTCTGCACGGCCGAGGACATACCGGGTGACAACAACGTCGGACCCGTCGTCGCCGACGAGCCGATATTCGCGCGGAACGCCGTCGAGTACGCGGGCCAGCCGGTATTCGCCGTCGCGGCGCGCAGCGTAACCGAGGCGCGCAAAGCGGCGCTGCTCGCGCGCATCGAGTACGAAGACCTCGATCCGATCCTGGATCCCATCGAGGCGGTGGCGCGCGGATCCTTCGTGCTGCCGACCGAGACGCTGCGCCGCGGCGGGCCGGAAACCGCGCTCGGCAAGGCACCGCGGCGGCTCAAGCGGCGTCTCAGGCTCGGCGGCCAGGAACAGTTCTATCTCGAGGGACAGATCGCAATGGTCGTCCCGGAGGAAAACGGCGCATTGCGGGTGTTCAGTTCGACGCAACACCCGGACGAAGTGCAGAATCTCGTCGCGCATGCCACGGGCCTCGCCGCGAAGGACGTCGTCTGCGTCTGCCGGCGCATGGGCGGTGCGTTCGGAGGCAAGGAGAGCCAGGCCGCGACCATCGCATGCATCGCGGCCGTCATGGCGGTAAACACGGGACGGCCCTGCAAGTTGCGCCTCGATCGCGACGTGGACATGGTCATGACGGGCAAGCGCCACGATTACGTGATCGATTACGACGTCGGCTTCGACGACGACGGCCGCATCCTCGGTATCGACTTCATGTTCGCGTCGCGTTGCGGTATCTCCGCGGACCTCTCGGGTCCGGTGAACGACCGCACGATGTTCCATTGCGACAATGCGTACTTCCTCGAGAACGTGCAAATCGTCTCACACCGCTGCAAGACGAACACGGTGTCGAATACGGCGTTCCGCGGTTTCGGCGGACCGCAAGGCATGCACGCGATCGAGTACGCCATCGACGACATCGCGCGCACGCTCGGCAAGGACCCGTTGGAGGTAAGGCGGCTCAATTTTTACGGGATCGGCGAGCGTGACACCACCCAGTACGGACAAAAGGTCGAGGACAACATCATCGCGTCGATCGTGGATCGGGCCGAACGCAATGCCGATTACCGGGCACGTCGGGCGGCGATCGCCGGATTCAACGCGTCGAGCCGGGTGATGAAACGTGGCATCGCGCTTACCCCGGTCAAATTCGGCATCTCGTTCACCGCGACGCACCTCAACCAGGCAGGCGCGCTGGTGCATGTCTACAAGGACGGCACGGTACAGCTGAATCATGGTGGTACCGAGATGGGGCAGGGCTTGTTCGTCAAGGTGGCACAGGTGGTCGCGGACGAATTCGGCATCCCGATCGACAGGATCCGCACGAACGCGTCGGACACCAGCAAGGTCCCGAACGCATCGGCGACTGCGGCATCCAGCGGCTCCGACATCAATGGCAAGGCGGCGCAACTCGCCGCGGCGAAGATCCGCGGCCGCCTGACCGAGTTCGCGGCACGGCATTTTTCGGTGCCGGAAGGCCGCATCGCGTTCCGGGCGGGCAGGGTGACGGTCGGCGAGCGGTCGATGGCCTTCGCCGAACTCGTGCAACTCGCCTGGTTCGACCGTGTGCCGCTGTCTGCGACGGGCTTCTACAAGACGCCCAGGATCCACTACGATCGCGCCACCTTCAGCGGCCGGCCGTTCTTTTACTTCGCCTACGGCGCGGCCGTGAGCGAAGTCATCGTCGACACCCTGACGGGGGAGTCGAAGCTGCTGCGCGCAGACATCGTCCACGACTGCGGCGACTCGCTGAATCCCGCGATCGATCTCGGCCAGATCGAAGGCGGTTTCATCCAGGGCGCCGGCTGGCTGACCACCGAGGAGCTCTCCTGGAACCCGGCGGGCGAACTGATGACGCACTCGCCGTCGACGTACAAGATACCGGTCTGTTCGGACTGCCCCGCGGACTTCCGGATCGAGTTGCTCGAGAATGCCGCGAACCGTGAGGACACCATCTATCGTTCGAAGGCCGTCGGGGAACCGCCGTTGATGCTTGCCCTGTCGGTCTTCCATGCGATCCGGGACGCGATCGCCAGCGAGTCGGTGCCGCTGCCGGACCTCGAAGCGCCGGCGACACCGGAGGCCGTGTTGCGCGCACTCAGGGGGGACGCCCGTTGAACGAATGGATCGACGAGCTCTCGGATCTGACTGCCGGCGGCGAGCCGGCGGTGCTCGTCACGGTCGCCGGCATCCGCGGCTCGGCGCCTCGCGAGGTCGGCGCCAAAATGGTGGTGACGAAGGATTTCACGGCCGGCACGATCGGCGGCGGTCAGCTCGAGTACCAGTGCACGCGCATCGCCTGCGGGCTATTCGACGGCACGACGCCGGAGTTGCGCAAGTTTCCGCTCGGCGCGGCGATGGGCCAGTGCTGTGGCGGCGTCGTCGACATCCTGTTCGAACCGGTCGCCGACGGTCTGCCCGGATGGCTGCGCAACCTGCGTGCGTTGTACGGGCAACGGAAGCCGGCGGCCATCGCCACCCGGCTGGAGGGCCCGCCGCTGAAATTCGTCGTCACGGCGGATGGCGCCTTCGGCCTGCCGGAAGACAGCGGCCTCGATGCGGTCGTCGAGTCCGCGCGCGCGGGCCTCGACACGTTGCGCACCGCGCACCGGGCCGGGGGCTGGTTCTTCGAGACGGTCGTGGGTACGCGCTTCAATATTGCCGTGTTCGGTGCGGGCCACGTCGGCTCCGCCGTCGTGCAGACGCTCTCGTCACTGGACTGCAACATCCGCTGGATCGACAGTCGCCGCAACGTGTTCCGTTCGGCGCCCGCCAACGTGCGGCCGATCGAGGCGGCCGAACCCGCGCTCGAGGTTGCCGCGATGCCGCCGCGGAGCTGTTTCCTGGTGATGACGCACAGTCACGCGCTGGACTTCGACGTCTGCGATCGCATACTCGCGCGCGGCGATGCCGCGTACTGCGGGCTGATCGGGTCACGCTCGAAACGGCGGCGTTTCGAGAAGCGCTTCCTCGCGCAGGGGATGGCGCAGGAGGCCATCGACACGCTCGTCTGCCCGATCGGCGTCGAAGGCATCCGCGGCAAGCGGCCCGCCGAGATCGCGATTGCCGTCGCGGCAGACGTCCTGCGCACATTCGATCGCGTCGTGAGCGGCAGCGCCGTGCCGCTGCCGTTGAACGTCCATCCGCTCGTCCGGCGTCGCTAGCTCATGGAAGCATACGTCGTCGACTGGCTGAACCTGCTGGTGCGCTGGCTGCATGTGATCGCAGGCATCGCCTGGATCGGCTCGTCGTTCTATTTCATTTGGCTCGACGATCACCTCGAGGCACCCTCGGCGCAGGATGCGGCCGAGGGTATCGGCGGCGAGGTCTGGTCGGTGCACGGCGGCGGCTTCTATCACGCGCGAAAGTACCGCCTGGCGCCGCCCGAGCTGCCGCGCACGCTGCACTGGTTCAAGTGGGAAGCGTTCTGGACCTGGATGTCGGGGATGTTCCTGCTCGGACTCGTATACTGGTACGGCGCCCGCGTGTACCTGATCGATCCCCGGGTGGCGGATCTGTCTGCGCCGGCGGCCATCGGCGTTTCGGCGGCGTTCATCATCGGCGGCTGGATCGTCTACGACCTGTTGTGCCGGTCCCCGCTGGGGCGCCACGATCGGCTGTTCGCCGCCGTGCTGTTCGTACTGGTGACCGCACTCGCCTGGGGGCTCACACATCTGTTCGGGGGCCGCGGAGCCTACATCCACTTCGGCGTCGTGCTCGGCACGATCATGGTTGCGAACGTGTTCCACGTCATCATCCCGGGCCAGCGGCGGATGGTCGCCGCGCTGGCTCACGGCGAGGCCATCGACCCCGAGGACGGCATCCGCGGCAAGCAACGTTCGGTGCACAACACGTATTTCACATTGCCGGTCGTGTTCACGATGACCAGCAACCATTTCGCGCTTGTCTACAACCACCCGTACAACTGGGCGATCCTCGTCGCGATCTCGCTGGCCGGCGCCCTGATCCGGGTCTGGTTCGTTGCACGGCACAAAGGCGCAAGCTCGCCGTGGCCGCTGGTGGCGGCGTTTGCCCTGCTCGCGGCGGCCGTCGCATTTGTCGCGCCACGATCCGGCGCCTCGGCTGTCGGCGTCGATGTCAGCTTCGCCGCGGTCCGCGACGTGGTGCACCGACGCTGCACGGGCTGCCATTCGGATACCCCGACCGTCGCTGCGTTCCCGGCGGCGCCGGCAGGCGTCGTTTTGCAGACGGATGCCCAGATCCGTGCGGCGGCGGACCGCATCCACCAGCAGGTCGTCGTGACGCGGATCATGCCGATCGGTAATCTGACGGGCATGACCGATGCCGAGCGTGAACTCATCGATCGCTGGTATCGATCGATCGGGGAACAGTGATGCAGGAAGGGTATCCGCGGGATCTCGCGGGCTACGGCGCACGGCCGCCGGATCCGCAGTGGCCGGACGGCGCACGCATCGCGCTGCAGTTCGTCGTCAACTACGAGGAAGGCGCCGAGAACTGCGTCCTGCACGGCGATGCCGCGTCCGAGGCGTTCCTGTCCGACATCGTCGGCGCGCTGCCGATCGCCGGCGAGCGCCACATGAACATGGAATCCCTGTACGAATACGGCTCCCGCGCCGGCTTCTGGCGCCTGCACCGGATGTTCGGCGAGTTCGAAACACCCGTGACGGTGTTCGGCGTCGCGATGGCACTGGAGCGCAACCCGGAGGCCGTCGCGGCGATGATCGAATCCGACTGGGAGATCGCGAGCCACGGCTACCGCTGGATCGATTACCAGCGCATCGACGAAGCGACGGAACGTGCGCACCTCGCCAGGGCGATCGACGTCCACACGCGCGTGACCGGCACCCGGCCGCTGGGCTGGTACCTCGGGCGCTGCAGTCCGCGCAGCCATCGCCTGGTCGCACAGGAGGGCGGGTTCCTGTACAACGCCGACAGTTACGCCGACGACCTGCCGTATTGGGACTGCACTCACTCTGCGCCGCAATTGATGGTGCCGTACACGCTGGATGCGAACGACATGCGCTTCGCTACCGCGCAGGGCTTCAACTCGGGGCAACAGTTCTTCGATTACCTGAAGGACGCGTTCGACGTGCTGTACCGGGAGGGGTCGCGGATGATGTCCGTGGGGCTGCATTGCCGCCTCGCCGGCCGGCCCGGTCGGGCGGCCGCGCTCACGCGATTCCTCGAGTACGCGCTCGGCCACGACGACGTGTGGGTCGCGCGGCGCATCGACATCGCCAGGCACTGGCGCGAGCATTATCCGGCGCCGTCATGACCGCCGTATCGCAAGCCGAATTCGTCGCCCGCTATGGCGGCATCTACGAACGCTCCGCCTGGGTCGCGGAGCGTGCGGCCCCGGACCTGGCGGATTGCGACGATCCCGAACGGATCGCCGAAGTCATGGCCGCGTGTGTCGACGATGCATCGGACGAGCGCAAGCTCGCACTGATCCGTGCACATCCGGACCTCGCCGGCAGGGCGCGCATCGACGGCGGACTCACGGCCGATTCGGCAATCGAACAGGCGAGCGCGGGCCTGGATCGCTGTTCCCCGGAACAATACGCGCGCTTCACGACGCTCAACCGGGCCTACCGCGAGAAGTTCGGCTTCCCCTTCGTCATGGCCGTGCGCGGTTCGAGCGTCGTGGAAATCCTGGCGGCATTCGAAGCGCGGCTTGCGAACGATGCCGACGCCGAATTCGAGGCTGCGCTCACCGAGATCCACAAGATCGCCCGCCAGCGCCTGCTGGCGCGAGACGGCCGATGACGGGGCGCAACGATCCCGGCGCCGAGTGGATCCGGCTCGAGCGGCCGCGACTGGGCACGCGCGTCACCTTCGCGAACGACGAATTTTTCGGCGCCAGGGAACGCCTGATCGACGAGCACGAACCGGTGTTCGTCGCCGACCGCTACGACGACCACGGCAAGTGGATGGATGGCTGGGAGACGCGCCGACGGCGCGTGCCGGGACATGATTTCTGCGTGTTGCGGCTCGGCATCCCCGGCGTGATCCATGGCTTCGATATCGACACCCGTCACTTCACGGGTAACTTCCCGCCCGAGGCCTCGATCGATGCGTGCGACAGCGACGAGGACGTGCCGGAGGCCGGCTGGCACGAGCTCCTGCCGAAGACACAACTCACGGGCGACGCACACCACTATCTGAGCGTCGAACCGGGAGAGCGCTGCACGCACGTACGCCTCAACATCTATCCCGACGGCGGCATCGCACGATTGCGTGTGTTCGGCGAGATCCGGCCGGATTTCAGCGGCATCGACGGCGTCATCGACCTGGTCGCCGTCGAGAACGGCGGCCGGGCGCTTGCGTGCAGCGACGAGCACTACGGCAGCATGCACAACCTGAATCTCGCCGGGCGCGGCGTCAACATGGGCGACGGTTGGGAGACCGCGCGGCGCCGGGGCCCGGGCAACGACTGGGTGATCCTGGCTCTCGGCCACCGCGGCACGATCGAGCGGGTCGAGATCGACACCGCCCATTTCAAGGGCAATTACCCGGATCGGGCGTCGATCGAGGCGGGCCAATTCGCGAACGCGGCCGAGGCGCTGGCGCCGGACGCCGCGTGGCGGATCCTGCTGCCTGCAGCGAAGCTCGAGGCGGATCAGCGGCACGTCCTGGACACCGCGCTGGCTGACATCGGGCCCGTGACTCACGCGCGCCTGTCGATCTACCCGGACGGCGGCGTGAGCCGATTGCGCCTGTACGGCCGGATCGGGCGCGACACATGACGATCGAACTCCGGCCCGAACCGCTGACGCGGGAACGCTTCGCACCGTACGGCGACGTCGTGGCGGTGGATCCGGGACACCGGGCGGCGATGAACCATGGCCGCTTCGAGCGCTTTGACGACCTGTCGCGTATCGACCTGCCGGAGTCGGGAATCGCCTCGCTCAGCATCGCGCGCTGCCGTGTCGCGACGGCACTGCCGTACCGGATCGAGATGGTCGAACGGCACCCGCGCGGCAGCCAGGCGTTCATTCCCCTGACCCCGTGCAGGCTCATCGTCGTCGTCGCGCCGCCGGAAGCCGACGTCGAGGCCGCGGACCTGAGGGCCTTTATCAGCAACGGCCGCCAGGGGATCAACTATCGTCGCGGCACCTGGCACATGCCGTTGATCGCGTTCGACATCGGCCAGGAGTACCTGATCGTCGAGCGCGCCGTCGACGGACCGAATTGCGACGAACACTGGCTCGACGAAGCCGTGCTGTTGCTGGGCGAATAACGATGCGCAGGGCATTCCGGTCGTCTTTCTTCCACTGTCTCGACGATCCCGGACCGGCGGCGGATACGGCGGCTGTTGAGTATGTCGAGGACGGACTGCTGGTCGTAGAGGACGGCACCATCGCGGCATTCGGCCCGGCGCGCGAATTGCTGCCGGCGATGCGGGTCGGTACGGTCGTGGAGGATCTCGACGGCAAGCTCGTCCTGCCCGGGCTCATCGACTGCCACGTGCACTACGCGCAGCTCGACATCATCGCCTCCTACGGCGAGCGCCTGCTGGACTGGCTGAACCGCTATGCGTATCCGGCCGAAGCCCGGTTTGCGGACCGGGCCCACGGCCGCGAAGTGGCCCGGGCCTTCGTCGACGAGCTCCTGCGCAACGGCACCACCACGGCGCTCGTCTTTGCGACCGTATTCCCGGAATCCGTCGATGCGATCTTCCAGGCCGCCGAGGCGCGCGGCATGCGCCTGGTCGCCGGCAAGGTGCTGATGGACCGCGAGTGTCCCGAGGCACTGCGGGACGACGCCGACTCCGCATACGCCGACAGCCGCGGGTTGATCGAACGCTGGCACGGCAAGGCACGGCTCGGCTACGCGATCACGCCGCGCTTCGCGCTGACCTCGAGCGAGGCGCAGCTGGCCGCGGCGGGTCGCCTGGCGGCGGAATTCCCGGACACCTGGGTGCATACGCATCTCGCGGAGAATGCCGAGGAGGTGGCGGCCATCGCACGACAGTTCCCGTGGAGCCGCAGTTATCTCGACGTCTACGATCATTTCGGCCTGCTGCGCGAGCGCTCCGTGTTCGCGCATTGCCTGCATCTCGGCGCTGCGGACCGGGCGCTGCTCGCGGAGAAGGGCGGTGCCGGCGCGTTCTGCCCGACTTCCAACCTGTTCCTCGGCAGCGGCCTGTTCGATCTCGAGGCGATGACCGATGCCGGAGTCCCGGTCGGCCTCGCGACGGACGTCGGTGCCGGCACGAGCCTCTCGCTGCTCAAAACGATGAGCGAGGCGTACAAGGTCTTGCACCTGCAGTCGCAGACGCTGCCGGCGGCGCGTGCGATCTATCTGGCGACGCTCGGCGCTGCTCGCGCGCTCGGGCTCGATGCCGTGATCGGGAATTTCGACGTCGGCAAGGAGGCCGATTTCATCGTCATCGACTGCGCCGGCACGGCGCTCACTGCGCGTCGGACCCGTTCCGCAAAATCGATCGACGAAAAGCTGTTCTCGTTGATCTTCCTGGGCGACGACCGCAACATCGCCGCGACCTACCTGCAGGGCAAACCCTGCAAAATCTGACCCGCTCCCGTCACTGCCGATGCGATCGGGCGCGCCCCGTGTGCTTCTGTGACAGTACGAGCGCGATGCCGCCGAGCGTGGCGATCGACGCGAGGATGAGGCGCAGCGAAACGGTCTCGCCGAGCAGCAGCACGCCGCCGAACGCCGCGATGACCGGGACGCAGAGCTGGACGGTGGCCGCCTGGGTTGCGGCCAGTCCGCGCAGCGCGGCGTACCACAGGAAATAACCCAGTCCGGACGCGACCGCGCCGGAGGCGGTGGCCAGCACTGCTCCCTGCGGAGTGACGTGCAGGCCGTGCAGGGACAGGAGGACCGTGACGCCCGCGAGCGGCAGCGCACAGATGAAGTTCAGGGCCGTGACCTGCATCGGGTCGGCCGTTCTCCGGCCGAGCAGGGAATAGCTGCCCCAGGCGACGCCGGCCAGGCCCATCAACGACGCTCCGACGGGGTTGGGCGCTGTGACGCCGGGCGAGACGAGATAGACGAGGCCGCCGACGGCCAGCGCCAGCCCGGCCCAGGACAGGCGCGCAAACGCCTCTCCGGTGCGCAGCGCGAAGCCGAACATCGTCAGCTGCACCGCGCCGAACAGGATGAGTGCGCCGGTCCCCGCGCCGAGGGAAAGGTAGGCGAAGGAGAACAGGATCATGTAGGCGAACAGCATCGCGACGGCGCGCCAGTCGACCCGCGGGACGCCGCCGTGTCGCCAGCGCGGGATGACGATGAGACCGAGCAACAACGCACCGGACGCGACGCGGATGCCGGTAAAACCTGCCGCATCGATGGTGCCCGCGCCGAGCGCAAGCCGGCACAGCAGCGAATTGGCGGCGAAGGCCAGCATGGCGAGCGCCGTGAAGAGCACCGTGTTCACGATGCGGGAACGGTATCAGGACTCGTTGAGCTTCCTCAACATGGCGAGCGCCTGCTCGCGAAACGTCTTGCTGGCCTTGGCCTTCTCGAGCGCCGCCCTGGCCTGGCTGTCCATGCCGGCCCGCATTGCGCTGATGCCGGCGAGCAGGTAGGCGTACTCCTTGTCGTCCAGGCCACCGGCATCGAGTGCCTGCATGAAGTTGCTGTACGCGGAACGCCAGTCCTCGTCCTCGAAGTCGATGCTCGCGAGCAGTTCGTAAGTCTTGCCGTCCGGCGCCGCCGCGGCCGCCTTACCCAGGTAGACCTTGGCCTGGTCACGGTCCCGCGCGAGCAGCCACAGGTCGCCGATGCGCCGCAGCGTCTTGGCATCGGCCTTGAGACTCCCTTCCTCGACCCAGCCCTGCAGCAGCCGCGCGGCTTTCTCGGGGATCTCGACGACGCTGTAGAGCGTCGCAATCCGCTTCATGTCGTCAGTCGTGTTCATCAGTCCCTGTATCCGGGCGATCGCCATCGCCGCGAGAGCTCGCCGGTCGTCTTCGAGATGCAGGTAGTGATTGACGAGCAACTGCCAGTACGTCTCGTTTGCCGGTTCTCTCGAAACGAGACCGTAGACCACGGACTCGGCCTTGTCGTATTTTTTCTGGTCGAACAATACCTGGTAGTACACCCGGTACCAGGTGTTGTTGACGGTCTTGGAATTTGCCAGCGCGGACTCGAGCAATTCCTCCGCGCGCGGCAGGTGCTCGGTCATGTAGTTCGCATAGGCCAGCGCGAACAGCTGCGACGGCTGCTTTTCCGCGTCGGTGTCGGCGTACCAGCCTTCCAGCATCTTTCGCGCCAGCTCGTATTCCTCGTCGCCGAGGACGATCTGGCCATAGTCGAGCTTCAAGCCTGCCTCAAACTCCTTCGGGAGGCCCGTCTGTGCGAGCGCTTTCTCCAGTGCCGGGCGCGCGAGTTCGTAGCGATCCGCGAGAATCGCGGTGTGTGCGATGTACTGTTCCGCGACGGCGTAGTCGAGCGGCTCCTTGTCCCGCGTCTTGTTGGCAAGCTCTTCGAGGACGGCAAAGGCCTCGTCGTACTTGTCCTTGCTCCAGAGTTCCTGTACGTCGATGAGCTTGGCATAGGTGCTGCGCGACGGTGTTGCGGTATCGGCCACACCGCCGGTGGCGGCGAGCAGGCCCGCGATGAGGGTCAACAGTATGACGACGCGCCTGATCATTGCTGCTGCTGCGCTTCCTCGATAACGAACCGCAGACGGGTGTAAGTGACGACGGCAGTGGGCTTGCCGTCGACCATCTGCGGCTGGTATTTCCACTTCAATACGGCGCGAATCGCCGCTCTTTCGAACACGCCCGGCGGGTCGGCGCGCAGAACTTCGGGATCCCTGACCGACCCTGTCTCGGTGACGACGAAGCGCAACTCGACGAAGCCCTCAATGCCCTTCATCAGCGCGGGGATCGGGTAGTCGGCCGGGATGCGCACGAGCGGCGTGAGTTCCCTGGCGATCTGGATGCCGCCGCCGAGATTGATATCGACATCCGGCATGCTCACCGAGAATGCGACGCTTCCCCTGCCCGTGGTCGCCGACTGCGCGAGCTGCTGGATTTCCTGCTCCATCTCCTGCCGCGGTTTCTCCGGCGCCTTCGGGTCGCGCCTCGAGCGCACTTCATGCGACTCGTCGGCGACGCGTATGAAGTTCGCGATCTCGATGTCGCTGGCGTTCGTGAGTCGAATGCGTCCCATGCCGATCATCAACTCGATCGCCGTGAACATCAGTACGTTGATGACGAGCGCCGTGAAGATGACGGCGGGCAGCTTGCTTGATGCATGTGTGGTCATCGCCGGTCTTTCGAGGCCGCGACGGCAACATTCTCCACGCCGGCGAGGCGAACCTGGTCGAGTACTTCGATGACGAGACCGGTACGCGACTCGTCGTCGGCGAGGATCACCACCGATCCCTCCGGGCTCTCGGCGTGCAGGCGTTCCACGTGACCCCGTACGCTGCGCGGATCCACGCGTGCCCGATCCACCCAGACCTCGCCGTTCTCCGTCACCGCGATCATGATGTTGGCCTGTTGCTGCACCTTCGCCGTGGTCGCGCTGGGCCGTTCGATCTGCACGCCAGCCTCCTTCACGAACGAAGCGTTCACCGCGAAGAAGATCAGCAGGATGAACACCATGTCGATGAGGGGCGTGATGTTCAGTGCCGCGGCACTCCCTCCGGAGCGAGCGAATTTCCTGGCGGCCATCTACTTGTCCTCCACGAGGTCAGCCTCGAAGCGCCGCGCGTCGTCTGCCGCACGGTGCTCGAGATCCGTCACGAAATAAATACCGGATAGCGCGGTGAACAGCCCCGCCATCGTTGTCACGAGCGCTTCCGAGATGCCCGAAGCCATGCCGCGCGTATTTCCGGACCCGAAGATCGTGATTACGTCGAACACCTTGATCATCCCGGATACTGTCCCGTAGAGGCCGAGCAGCGGCAGGATGCCGGTGAGCGCCTGCAGGGCCTGCAGGTTGCGGCCGACTTCGGCATAGAGGTCGGCGACCAGTGCATCGATGCGGCGCACCAACAATCCCTCGGGGATGGATGGCCTCTGCTCGTGCCATCGTGCCAGCAACTCGCGGCGCAGGCCGGGGAGTTCGCGCCAGTGAAACCAGTATCGCTCCAGGATCAGGATCCACAACAGGATCGACGCGCCCAGGATGAACCAGAGCGTTATGCCGCCCTGTTCGAACAGGGTCGAGAGCGAGTCCTTGTAGCTAGACCAGTTCATGGTTAGTGAGCATCTCGCTGCTGTGCTTGCCCAGGCGTTCGATCAGTCGAGTCGCACGGCCCGTAAGGAGGCTGTGGAACAGGACCAGCGGGACCGCGACCGCGAGTCCGAGCTGAGTCGTGACGAGCGCCAGCGATATGCCGCCGGACATCAGTTTCGGATCGCCGGTGCCGAACAGCGTGATCGTCTGGAACGTATCGATCATGCCGTTCACCGTGCCGAGCAGGCCGAGCAGCGGGCTGACCGCGGCCAGGACGGCGACCGTCGAGAGTCCGCGATTCAGCAGCGACGCTTCCTCGGCGAGCTGCTCGTCGAGCAGGATGCCGACGGTCTCGGCGCTGTCCTTGCGCGCCTCGCTCGCGACGCGGTGCAGGCGGCCCAGCGGGTTCTTGTCATTGGCCTCGGGCGTCTTGGCCTGTCGGTCGATCGCGCGCCGCGCGAGCATCAGGCCGATGGCACGCTGTATCACAATCGCGAGACCGATCGCGCCGAGCGCCAGGATCACGTAGCCGATGTATCCGCCCTGCTTCAAGCGCTCCTTGAAGTCGGGTGATTGCACGAGGAGGGCGAGGATCTGGCCTTTGGACGGGTCGAGCGCCATCGGCACCATGCCGCTCTTGGCCTCCTCGAGTCCCTTGGCCAGGCGCTGGAAGCGTGCCGGCGGCTGCCGGGTCAGCTCGACGAGCTTGCCGGCCTCGGGGAGATAGCGCAGGAATTCGCCGTCGCTGACCGCGGTGAAGACGCCGGCGCGGGTGACGGTCTGCTCCGCCTCGTCGCCCTGCGGCCGGATCACCGTGGCCTTGAAACGCACGACCTTGCCCGACTCGCTGATCTCGGTGAAGACGGACGTCCAGAGCCGCTTGATATCGTCCAGTGTCGGCGCGCGCTCGCCCTTGCCGAGTTTCTGCAGGAAGTCGGAACGGTCCTTCTGTTCCGCTGACACGAGCGACGTGCTCAGCACGTTGTCTGCCGTCAGCGCGGCCTGGCGGACAATCGCGAACGTGTCCTCCAGGTCGCCGGCCCGTTCCTTCAGGCTCGCCTCATATTCCGTGAGCGTCTTTTCGTTGCCTTCGTACTCGGCCCGGAGCTGGTCTGCGCGCTTGTTCGCCGCCGCCAGCGCGGCCTTCGCTTTCTTCAGCAGCGCGGCCTGCTCGTTCTTCGCGGCGAGAAATTCGTTGATACGCTTCTCGTCGTGCGCCGCTTCGCGGAGTGCCTCGGAACGAACCGATTCGACCAGCTTGTTGACGTCGTCGGTGCTCGCGACCGCGAATGTCGGTAACCCCGCAAACGCCAGGGCTATGAGCGTCGGGGCTACGAGTGCGCGGGCCGGCAGGTTTCCTTTGCGTTTCATGTTCTGTCCTCCGGCGCGGGTATCGGCAGGCGGATCAGGTCCGGCGGCAGCTGTTTTCGCGCGATGCGAATCGCGCGATCAAGCGGTTGACGGAATTCCGAATCGAGCGGCACCCATTTGTCCTGTGAGTTATCCCAGTAGCCGATGTCGAGGCCGTCAAGCGACATGTAATAGAGCCCCAGTCGGCCGAAACGCAGGAAATTGACCGTCCGGGACTCGCCGTTGTCGTCCATCTCGCCCTCGTAGGCCTCGATGGTGTGGCCGTATTCGAGTTCGATCTGGTAGGCCTCGGAGACGCGGCGGTATTTCTCGGACGTCGGCACGTCGGGTCGTTCCATCAGCTTCTTGAGTTCGGCGATACGCATCGTGCGTTCTTTCTCGAGGAACGGGATGTCGACCGACACGAAGTCCTCGAGCACTTCGATCATGCGCACGATCAAAGGCAGGATGCGGCGCTTGGTGATCTCGAGGTCCTCGAACTGGCGTTCGTAGTCCGCCATCTCGACCCTTTGCGTGGCGACGAGCTTGCTGAGCTGCTCGTTGTACGCGCCAAGATCCTGGGTCTGCTGCGTCGTTTGCCGGTAATCGTTCAGCATCGCGCGCGTGGCATCATCCAGTTCGTTGATGCGTTTTTGCACTTCGATGCTCGACTGCAAGGACTTGTTTTCGACCTGCATCGCTTGTTTGGCGCCTTCTTGTGCCGGAGCCGGCGTGACTGCGACGAGCAGGGCCGCGGCGGCGATGGGCAAGAGTGTGATCGGGCTTCGCATGACTTCGGGTCCCCTTGTGCCTGAGTGAGGGATAGACTGGGACGCGTCAATTGTAGTGAGCGCCGGAACGCCCGGTCGTCGTGGAATTTACCTAGGCGATGTTCGCGTCTAGCGAGGGGCGATCCGGGGCACGAGGACCGCCAGCCGGTCCAGGATGTCGCCGAGCTCCGGTCGGTGCGCGCGCAGTTCGTCGAGGGACAGGCCGCTGAGCTCGTAGGGGAGCACCAGCCAGTCGGACGTCTCGTGGACGTAGTAGTCCGGAACCCGCAGCGTCCTGTCGGTGGGGCGGTACCAGACGGTCGCGACGCGGATATCCCCTGGCAGGTTGCGGCGGGTCTTCAGGGTGAGCTGATCGATGACCGCCTGGACGCTCGACCCTGTGCTGTACACGTCGTCGACGATCAGCAGGGAATGATGCGCACACAGCGTCTCGAGCAGGTATTGCAGGCCGTGTACGCGGATGGAGTCCGCCTTGCTGACCATCTCGTCGTAGCGCGGGGCGCCGCTGTACGAGGTCCGGATCGCGATATGGTCCGTGGCGATACCGAGGAATTCGAGGCCTTCCTGCACCGCGATGCCGACGGCGCTGCCGCCGCGCCAGAGACCGACCAGGAAGTCCGGCCGGAACCCCGATTGCGCGATGTCGGCGGCGAGCTGGAAGGAGTCTTTCAGCAGGCTGTCAGCCTCGACGAATAGCCTCTTCATGCCCGGTCAGTGCCCACAGTAGGGTAGAATCGCGGCCATTATAGCGGCAGCCCCCATCTCGGACGATAAGTAGATGGCGTTGAAAAAGATCGTTCTGTCGGCAGAAGAACTGCTTACCGATTCCTTCCGGCTCGGGCTGAAGGTACTGGAGAGCGGCTTTACGCCGACGATGATCATCGCGATCTGGCGCGGCGGCACACCGGTGGGCATGGCCGTGCAGGAGATCCTCGCATACTGTGGCGTGGAGGCCGACCACATCGCCATCAGGACCTCCTCGTACACCGGCGTCGATCGGCGCGGCGCGGTCGTCGTGCACGGCTTGAATTACATCATCAAGAAGATCTGCCACGAAGACCGCGTGCTGATCGTCGACGACGTCTTCGATACCGGCAATACGATCGTCGCCGTGATCGACGAGCTGAGCCGGCGGGCCAGGGGCAACACGCCGGAGGAAATCCGCGTCGCCGTCCCCTGGTTCAAACCCAGCCGCAACCAGACCGCCATCGTGCCCGACTACTACGTCCACGAGACGGCCGACTGGTTGGTGTTCCCGCACGAACTCGACGCGCTCTCCCCGGAAGAACTGCGCAAGTCGCGCCCGGAGATAGCGAAGATCATCGAAAGCGCGAAGGCGCGCGCGGCGATCGCCTGACGGCACGACGAGCCATGCGGAGGGTGTGCGTCTACTGCGGTTCGAATACCGGCGCGCATCCCGACTATGCGGCCGCCGCACGCGAACTGGCTGCGGTGCTGGTCCGTCATGAACTGCAACTCGTCTATGGCGGCGCGTCCAAAGGCCTGATGGGCATACTCGCGAACGCGGTCCTCGAGGCGGGCGGTGCGGTGGTCGGCGTGATCCCGCAGATGCTGCAGGCGAAAGAGATCGCGCATCCGGGGCTGACGGAGCTGCACGTCGTATCGTCCATGCACGACCGCAAATCGATGATGGCGGCGCTGTCCGATGCTTTCATTGCGCTGCCCGGCGGTTTCGGCACCCTCGAGGAACTCATCGAGATACTGACCTGGGGCCAGCTCCGGTTCCATGACAAGCCCTGCGGAGTTCTGAATGTCCGCGGCTACTTCGACCCGTTATTGACATACCTCGACCATGCCTGTGCCGAAGGCTTCCTGCGTCCCGAGAACCGTTCCATGCTGATGGCGGAAAGCGATGCCGCCGAGCTGATCGGGCGTTTCGAACGCTACACCGCACCGCAGGTCGAAAAGTGGATCTGACCCGCGCAGGAAGCGGCGGCTAGAACAGCAACCGAATTTTTCCCGTTGCGGGCACGCGCAGGTTCTGCGCGAACAGGGAGTAGCGAATCCCGACCCGCCGTCCAGCCAGGCTCGCGCCGACACACAGGCGCAGCGGTGCGGCGAAGACTTCCTGCGGCTGCGCGGGCGCGATGCTGCCGAGCTTGGCGGCGACGTGCACGGAAGCGTCGCGCAGGCTCACGGCGGGGTAGCCGGATTGTTCCTGCGCCGTGCGCTCGTGATAGTGGCCGTCCCGACGTTGCTTCGGAAGCTGGCGGGCAACGTACAGCTCCGAATGGTTCGGCAATACGATCGCCAGCGAGGCGTCGACGATCTCTTCCTCGCCCTGGTTCAGCACGACGAGTTGCAGGGGCACGCCGTGTTCCTCGAACAGGAAGTGTTCGTCATCGTCCCGGAAGCGACGTTCGATGTGGCGCATCTCGGTCAGGATTTCCTCGTCCGATCGCTCTTCGTAGGGTCTGTCGGAACCGAACAGCCTTGCGTGAGTAAGCCGGGCGACCAGCGTATTGGCGGCCGACGCGCGCACGCGGGCTTTGGTATCGATCAATTCCCGCAATTTCGCGCTGGCGATCGCCGACGGCAATCTGCCGAGATCGCAGGTTGCGATCCGAAGATCCTTGTGAATGATCGCGCCCGGGAAGCCGACCTCGATCGATGCGGCCGATACGGAGTCGCGGAATTTGCGTTCGAACATCGCCTGCAGCTGGCGACGGCCCATCTTGACCACTGCGTCGTTGACTCGCAGATAGGCATCGCCACGGCGCAACGTCTCCGAAAAATCGATGCGCATCATGTAGGGTCGGTCCTGGCTGTCGCCAATCTCGTAGACGCCGACACGAAGACCGTCCACGGTAACAGGTTCGTAACGGATGCGGATCGGCGGTTCGATATGATCGTTTGCCAGCGCCTGGTAGGCTGGCTTGCCCGTGAAGTCGTCGGGGTGCAACGCGCGGACCGATTTGCGGCCCTCGGCGTCGAAGGCCACGCCCGTGACGATGTAGCGCGGCCCGTCGACGGCGGCATTGGCGATGGCGAGCACGTCGCGCAGGAAGTCCTCTATGCTCGCCTTGCCGTACGCGCTGGCGCGGAACTGCACGCCGGTGGAAGGCGTTGCCGAGCGGGCGATGCGTGCCAGGCGGTTCATAGCCGGCAACTATGACCGATTATGTTGAACGGCGGCCGGAACTGTTCGGCATTTCCGGACACTCCCGGCCGGCGCGCCTGCCAGTACGGAACTGGGCCGGCCCGACCAGAAAGTGCGATCGCATCGCTGCAAAGCTGTGGAACAGTTCCCAGAAAACAAGGGATTGGCGGCTTACCATAAGCAGCATCGGGTCGACTTTCCCCAAGGGAATCATGAACCTCGAGATCGCCCTGTCCGTCCTGTTGATGTTCAGTGCCGCGTGCTACTTCGCGCTCGGCCTGCGGCTCATGGCGGCCAAACGGGAGGCCGGCACGATGCCGATCGGACTGATGCTGATCGTAGTCAGTATCTGGGTGCTCGGCGGCGCCATCGAACTGATGGCGACGCGCTTTACCGTGTTCTCGATCGGCCGCACCTGTCATTTCGTCGGCACATCCCTCGGTCCGATCGCGGCCTATTTCAGCTTCCGCGCGTACACGGGTCGCAGCACGTCAATACACCGGGCGACGCTGATGCTGATTATCCCGATCGTCACGATCGTGCTGGCGGCGACCAACCAGTATCACCAACTGATGTGGCATCTGCCGGCGACCAACGAAGCCGGTGAATTCCTGACTCGGCCGACGCGATGGGGCCCCTGGTTCCTGTTCGTGCACGCGCCGTACAGCTATGCCGTCGGAGCAATCGCAATCCTGACATTGCTGGCATACGGGTCTGCCGTTTCGCGCGCGCACCGCCGCGGAATCATGCTGCTGCTGGCATCGTCTCTGGCGCCGCTCGCTGCGACGGTCCTGTACGATCTCGGATACGGTCCCAACACGATCTCGTTCGTGCCGCTGGTGTTCACGGCGATGTTGCCTCTGTATGCGTGGATGATTCTCGCGGGCCAGATAGTCGAATTCTCGCCGTTGGCGTACGAGACCGTCTTCCAGAACATGCAGGATCCGGTTGTCGTCGTGGATGACGAGGGCCGCATCATCGGCCTCAACCACCGTGCGGAACTCCTGCTCGACATCACCGAAACGTCGGCGTTGCTGGAACCGTTGGTCCAGGTGCTGGGAAACGAAGCGCCGGAAGTGTTCGAGGCCATCGAGACGGGCGAGCCGCGCAAGATGCTGACCAGTACCGGTCGATTCCTGCACGTGCAGGTGTCGCCGATGAAGTCCACGCGTGCCTCTTTCCGCCAGGGCAAGGTTTTGATGTTCCGGGACGTGAGCGACGTCGAGCGCGCACAGGCCGAGGTGCGTGCCAGCGAGAAACTGCTGAGGACGCTGATCGACCACTCGGTGAACGCCATCCTCCGGTTTCGCTGGGCAGAGAACAGCAACGGCGACTTCCGCGAACTCCGCTGCGTGTTCGCGAATGCCGCCGCCGGCCGGTTCCTCGGCAAGGGCGAGGGCGAACTGATAGACAACACGGGGGACGACATCATACAGATCGCCACGAATGCCATGGATGCGGACGAGGCGCGCCAGATCCTCGGCGCGTTCCGGCGTGCCACGGAAGCCGGCGATACCTTCGACATCGAGGTGAACCACACGTCGCAGGGCGGCAGCAAGTGGTTGCGGATGCTCTGCGAACCATTCGGATCCGACATCGCCGTGACCTTCGTCGACATCACCGACGGCAAGGCCAGGGAACAGCACATGGAGTCCATCGCGCGTTCGGACCCGCTGACCGGGGTGCTCAACCGGCGTGGCTTCGAGCGAGATGCCTCGAAGCGGCTGACCGAAAGCGCGGACGACGCGACGGGTGCACTGTTGTTCATCGACCTGAACGATTTCAAGCTCATCAACGACAGTTGCGGACACGAGATCGGCGACCAGCTACTGACGATCGCGGCGCAACGCCTGCGCAAGAGCCTGCGCAGTTGCGACATCATCGGCCGGCCGGGCGGTGACGAATTCGTTGCGCTGGTGCCCGACGTGACGCCGGACGTCGCCGACCGTCTCGCGAAACGCCTGACGAATGCGCTCGAGGAGCCTTACCTGATCGGCTCGCAGAAGCTGCGCTGCGCCGCGAGCATCGGGCTCGCCCTCTATCCGGAGCACGCGAATACGCTCACCGGCCTCATGCGCGAGGCCGACCAGGCGATGTACCGCGCCAAGGCACGCTGTCGCGGCGCCGCCAACGTTCGCAGCACCGACCTCCTCGAGAAGGCCATCTGAGGGCGTTTCCGGCCGTGCGTCGCGGCCGGTTCGTGGTTTAATCTGGCGCCTCTGCCCAGTCTCGTGCGAGCGAGGTGCTCCGCTTGTCGAATTCGACCGCAGCCGCGACGGTATCGGCGACGCCGGTCATCCGCCTCGAAGACGTCTATCGCCGGTACGCGATGGGAACCAGCCAGGTCAATGCGCTCGACGGCATCAGCCTCAGCGTGCCGCGGAATGCCTACGTTGCGGTCATGGGACCGTCGGGGTCGGGCAAGTCGACCCTGATGAATATCGTCGGCTGCCTGGATCGTCCGACGTCCGGTGAATACTGGCTCGGCACCCAGGCAGTATCCAGCCTGAACGACAAGCAGCTCGCGCGGATCCGGAACCGGGAGATCGGTTTCGTGTTCCAGACTTTCAACCTGTTGCCACGGATGAGCGCGCTGGCCAACGTGGAAGTGCCGCTGATCTATGCGGGCGCCAGGCGTGAGGAGCGGATTCGCCGGGCACTTGCGGCGTTGGAGATGGTCGGACTCGGTGACCGCGTCATGCACCGGCCGTCCGAGATGTCGGGCGGTCAGCGGCAGCGAGTCGCGATCGCACGGGCGCTGGTCACCGAACCCAGCATATTGCTGGCCGACGAGCCGACGGGCAACCTCGATTCCGTTACCGGGCAGGGCATCATGGAGTTGTTCGACAAGCTGCACGAACTCGGTAACACCCTGATCGTCGTCACGCACGAACCCGATATCGCGGAACGTGCGGGCCGCATCGTGCGGCTCTCCGACGGGCGGGTCGTCAGCGACGAGGCGTGCGCATGAGCATTGCACGAATCCTTTGTCTCACGGTGCTCGCGGCGCTCGTCGCGGGCTGCGGCCGCAACGCGGCAGAACCGAAGGTGTACGACACGGCCAGGGTCGAGCACGGGTCGATCACCGTTTCCGTGAGTTCCGCGGGCGTCGTGGAGCCCCTGACGGTGGTCGAGGTGAAGTCGAAAGCATCCGGGGAGGTGCTCGAACTCGACGTCGACACCGGAGACTACGTCAAGGCGGGGACGTTGATGGTGCGTATCGACCCTCGAACGGTGCGCAACCGGCTGGACCAGGCCGAAGCCGAACTGAAAGCCGCGATGTCGAAGCGCGGAATTGCCGAAACGCAGATGACGCGTGCGCAGGCGCTGCTCAAGAAGGGTACGTTCACCGAGGCGGACGTGGAACAGGCCACGCTCGATCTCGCCAACGCACAGGCGCAGGTCGTCACGTCACGCGTCAGCGTCGAGAATGCCCGTATCGCCGTCGACGATACGGACGTGAGGGCGCCGATCTCGGGCACCATTATCGATAAGCCGGTGGAGAAAGGGCAGGTGATCTCTTCCCCGACGCAGGATTTCGCCGGCGGCACCTTGCTCATGCGGATGGCCGACCTGAGCGCGGTACAGATCCGGGCTCTCGTGGACGAGACCGACATCGGCAAGATCCGCCCGGACATGGCGGCGCGCGTTACGGTGGCCGCGTATCCCAATCAGCCGTTCCCGGGCAAGGTCGTCAAGATCGAACCCGAGGCGGTCGTCGTGCAGAACGTCACCATGTTTGCGGTGCTGATTTCGCTCGACAATTCCGAAGGCTTGCTGTTGCCGGGTATGAATGCCGAGGTGGACATCCAGATCGCACAAACCACTGACGCGCTCACGATCCCGGTGATGGCATTGCGCACCAACCGGGACATCGTGTCGACCGCCGGCATCCTCGGCATGTCCGAGGAAGCATTGCGCGCGAAGCTTTCGCAGAGCGGTGGCAGCAAGGACGCGGCGGCGACCGGCGCAGGATCCGAACAAGGCCGCCCACCGGGGGTCCCCACGGCCACACACCGCAACGGCGGCGCCCGGCCGGATTATCGTTTTGGCGGTCGATTCTGGGTGGTCGTGAAAGGCGCCAGCGGCCCGGAGATCCGGCATGTCCGTACGGGCATCACGGACCTCGACCGTGTCGAGGTGCTCGACGGTCTCGACGACGGGGAGACGGTGCTGATCCTGCCGAGCAGCAACCTCGTGGAGACGCAACAGGATCTGCAGCAATTCATCAACCGGCGAATCGGCTCGGTTCCCGGCATCAGCAGGTAAGTCGGGGACGACTGTTAACAGGCCCCAGCCATGCTGATCCTCGAGACTCTCCGCATCGCACTGACCTCGATCCGCAGCAACCTGTTCCGCGCCGTGCTGACGATGCTCGGCATCATCATCGGCGTAGGCGCCGTCATCACGATGGTCGCCCTCGGCACCGGCGCGCAGCGTGCCGTCGACGAGCAGATGCAGGCGCTCGGCGGCGACATCCTGGCGATCCAGTCCTCCACCTGGTTCAGTCGCGGCGTCGCGCGCGACCAGCAGACGATCACCGTTGATGACGCCAATGCGCTGGCCAGGGGCGCGCCGAACGTCGGCGAGGTCGTACCGGAGACGAACGCGCGCCTGCAGGTGAAATACGGTAACAAGAATCTCAACCTCGGCATTACCGGCACAACGCCGAACTATTTTCCCGTGCAGGGATTCGAAGTCGCGACCGGTCGTTTGTTCACCGCGGCCGACGACGCCGCGCGAAGACGGGTGGCAGTGCTCGGAGCCGAAGTCCCGGGGCTCTTCGGCGTTGATGCCGCGGCAATTGTCGGTCGCTCGATCGTGATCCAGACGACCTCGTTCCAGGTCATCGGCGTGTTGAAGGCAAAGGGCTCCACGGGTTGGCGCAATCCGGACGACGATGTCTGGATGCCGCTGTCGACCGCGCAGTTCCGTGTGACGGGCTCCGACTACGTACAGACGATCAGCGCCAAGGTCGCGCCGGGATCCACGTCCGCGCAGGCGATGCTGGATATCGAGCGCGTGTTGCGCAAGGAACACGGTATCCTGCCGGGCAAGGACAACGACTTCTCGATCGTCGATCGCCGGCAGTTCGCCGAATCGCGCCAGGAGGCGACGCGCATCTTCACGTTCCTGCTCGCCGGCATCGCCGGAGTGAGTCTCGTGGTCGGCGGCATCGGCATCATGAACATCATGCTTGTCACGGTGACGGAGCGCACGCGTGAGATCGGCATCCGCAAGGCGCTCGGCGCCACGCGGGGCAACATCCTGCTGCAGTTCCTGATCGAGTCGATGGTCCTGTGCCTGATCGGTGGCACCCTCGGCCTCGCCGTGGGGTCCACCGCGGCGATGTTGCTCGCGAAATTCGCAGGCTGGCAGACGGTCATCACCAGCGAGTCGGCCGGCATGGCTTTCGGCTTCAGTGCCGCGGTTGGAATCGTTTTCGGGCTCTGGCCCGCCCGCCGGGCGGCGACGCTGGACCCGATAGAGGCGCTGCGCCACGAGTAGCGCCGGCCCGCGCCGCCGGTATGCTACGCTTCGCGGACCGGCGTGTCCCGCCGGGCGGGAGATACCCATGGTAACGGCGATAGTCATGATCAAGGCGGAGACGAGCCGCATTCCGGACCTGGCGAAGCAGATCGCGGCGATGGACGGCGTGCAGGAAGTCTTCTCGGTCGCCGGCCGTTACGATCTGGTTGCAGTCGTCAAGGTCGGTCAAAACGAAGACCTGGCCGACGTCATCAGCGACCGGATGCGCCATCTCGAGGGCATCGTCGAGACCGAGACGATGATCGCGTTCCGTGCTTACTCGAAGGAAGAACTCGAGGCCGGTTTCGAGCTGGGTCTGGATTGACGTGACTGACGGGGATCGCGGCGGCTTCCTGACGCGCTTTTTTCGGACGGCGAACAAGATCGAACCCGACGAGTTAGCGGCGACGCTGCTGTCGTTCGTATTCCTGTTCTGCCTGATGTTTGCCTACAACATCCTGAAACCTCTCCGCGACTCCATGGCGCCGGATTGGAGCGACGTCGGCGTCGCACTGCTTTGGACGTACAACTTCGTGTTCAGCGCGGCCGCCGTCAGCCTGTTTGGTCTCGCCGTGTCGCGCTTCCGCCTGAAATACGTCGTTCCCGGTGTATACGGGTTTTTCGCCCTGTCGTTCGCCCTGTTCTACCTCGGTGCGAGTTCGCAGGCGCACTCGGTATTCATCGACAAGGCCTTTTATCTCTGGATCAGCCTGTTCTCCCTGTTCCACATCTCGGTCTTCTGGAGCCTGATGGCGGATATCTACAGCAAGAAGCAGGCGCTGCGGGTCTTCGCGTTCATCGCGAGCGCCGCGAGTATCGGCACGATAGGCGGAAACTCGGCAGCGTTGCTGCTGGCCCCGCTGTTGGGAAACCTGAACCTGATGCTTATCGCGGCGGTCATCCTGGTGGCGATCGTGCCGGCGATCGGCGTGCTGTACCGCCTGAAGGGAACGCGGCTGCAACCGGAAATCCCGGATGCCATAGGGGGGCGGGAGGCGATCGTCGGCGGTAATCCGTTCGCCGGCTTTACGCGCTTCGTGCGCAACCCGTTCCTGCTCGGCATTGCGGTGTTCATTTTTCTGTATACGTCGATCGGCTCGTTCGCGTACTTCGAGATCAAGAATCTGCTGGAGGAATTTGCTCGCGATACGCGGACCCAGATCTGGGCAGGCATCAATCTCACAGTGAATGTCCTGACGATCGTAACGGCGATGTTCGCGACCGGCCGCCTCGCGACCCGGTTTGGTCTCTCGAAGACGCTGGCGATCGTTCCCTTCGCCGTGGCTGTCGTGTTTTCGGCGATCGCATTCAATCCGGTGCTGACCAGCGTCATAGTCGGCTGGGTGGTACTCAAGAGTGGCGAATATTCGATCACTCGGCCTGGCCGCGAGATGCTGTATACGCTAGTCAGTCGCGAGGAGCGCTTCAAGGCCAAGCCGGTCATCGACATCGTGGTCTATCGCGGCGGAGATACGCTTGCCGGCTGGTCCTTCGCATTGCTGACCGCTGCCCTCGGCCTCGGCCTCGGCGCGCTCGCGGTAGTCGGTGCATTGATTGCCGTGGCGTGGGGCGTGGTCGGCGTGTACCTCGGCCGACGCTACGACCGGGAAACGAGAGACCATGCCGGACACGCGTCCGCGCAGGGAGGGAACTAATGGCGTTGCGGAATACGGAATCGGAGTACGGCACGGCCGCGAAATGGTTGCACTGGCTGGTCGCGGTCGGCATCGTCGTATTGCTGTGGCTCGGGCTCGAGCAGGCCGGGATGGAGCGGGGGCCGGCAAGAACTGCGTTGCGTGAGACACACGGTTCGATCGCCGTGCTCGTCTTCGTCCTGATGACGGTGCGGCTTCTGTGGAGGTTCTCCAGCGAGATACCCGCCGATCCGCCGGGCATGCCGGCATGGCAACGTGTGTCGGCGCGCCTTACCCACTGGGCGATCTATCTCGCCGTGTTCGTGCAACTCGTCTCAGGGGCGATGAGCTTCGCGACGGCGGGCCGTCCGGTGCCCTTCTTCGGACTCATCTCGATCCCCCTGCCGGTGGCGCAGAGCGACGCTGCCCACGAATTCTGGGAGGAAGTGCACGAGACGACCTGGATCGTGCTCGTGTCACTGCTCGGGTTGCACATCCTTGCCGCGCTCTACCATCATTTCGCCCGCAAGGACGACGTATTGCGCCGGATGACCGTCGGCTTGGCGCGCGGTGATCGATGAGCCAGGCCTTCATCTGCGATCCGGTCAGGTCGGCTGTCGGCCGTTACGGCGGCGCACTTGCCCGCGTGCGCGCCGACGACCTCGGCGCGATACCGATTGCCGCGCTCATCGAACGCAACGCCGCGCTCGATCCGGCCGCAATCGACGACGTCGTGCTGGGATGTGCCAACCAGGCAGGAGAGGATAACCGCAACGTCGGCCGCATGGCGGTGCTGCTGGCCGGCCTGCCTGCCGGCGTCGCGGGGGCGACCGTCAACCGGCTGTGCGGCTCGGGCATGAACGCCGTCGGCAACGTTGCCGACGCGATCCGCGGCGGCGGTATGCGACTCGCCGTTGCCGGCGGAGTCGAATCCATGTCGCGAGCGCCATTCGTGCTGGGCAAGCAATCGACCGCGTTCGGCCGCGATACCGAACTCCATGACACCACGCTCGGCTGGCGCTTCGTCAACCGAAAACTGGAGGCGCAGTACGGCATCGACTCGATGGCCGAGACCGCCGAGAACGTGGCGGCGGAGTTCTCCGTATCGCGCGCTGACCAGGATGCGTTCGCGCTGCGCAGCCAGCAACGCTACGACGCCGCCCGCGCGGCCGGCGTATTCGCAGAAGAGATCGTGCCGGTCGAGGTCCCGCAGCGGCGTGGCGACGCCGTGATAGTCGACGTCGACGAACACCCGCGGCCGGACTCCACGCTCGAGCGCCTCGCGAATTTGAGTCCGATCGTGCGAGAGGGCGGGACCGTCACGGCGGGCAACGCGTCCGGAATCAACGACGGCGCCTGCGCGATGCTGATCGCCTCGGAGGATGCGGTAAACGATCACGGCCTGCAGCCCCTCGTACGCGTCGTCGCCTGGGCGGTCGCCGGCGTCGAGCCGCGTATCATGGGTATCGGCCCCGTGCCGGCGACAGGGAAGGTGCTCGGGATCGCCGGCCTTGCCATCGGTCAGATGGACGTCATCGAACTCAACGAAGCCTTCGCGGCACAGAGCCTGGCTTGCCTCAGACAACTGGGCCTGGCCGACGACGCCGAGCACGTCAATCCCAACGGCGGTGCGATCGCACTCGGTCACCCGCTGGGCATGTCGGGAGCCCGGCTCGTGACGACCGCCGCACGGCAACTGCGGCGCGTGCGGGGCCGCTACGCCCTGTGCACGATGTGTATCGGCGTGGGGCAGGGGATCGCGATGATCCTGGAGAGCGTCTGATGAAGAAGGCGCCGAGTTTCGAAACGCAGGAATTGCGAGAGTTCGCCGAAGTCCTGCAGGGTCGCCGCACGATCGAGCTGTTCCTCCATACACCCGTACCCGAGTCGCTCGTCCGCGATGCGATCGAAGCTGCCATCTGGGCGCCGAACCATCACGTCACGGAGCCCTGGCACTTCTACCTGCTGAGCAGGCAATCGATCGCCGCCTGCCTGGAACTCGTTCGCGATCTCACCGCGGCGAAGAAGGGTCCCGAGGCCGGCGCATTCAAGGCGCAGCGGTGGGCCGAAAAACCCGGCTGGCTCGTCGTAACCTGCGCCAGATCCGACGACGAGCGGCGACAACGCGAAGACTACGCCGCGTGCGCTGCCGCGGTGCAGAACCTGATGCTGTTCCTCTGGAAGGCCGGCATTGGCACGAAGTGGACCACCGGCGACATTACGCGCGACCCGCGCTTCTTCGACATCCTCGGTGTCGATCCGGCCGCGGAACTCGTCGTCGGCCTGGTCTGGTACGGCTACCCCAAACTCACTCCCACCCAGACGCGCAAACCCCTCGACGACGTCCTTACCAAACTCCCGTAGCTGCCCGACTGCAAGAGCCCGTCCCGGCGGGCGGCCTGGCACTTTTTTTCCGGGGCGAGCTCCTACGGGCGGGCCAGTTCGTCGGGGTGGTGCAGCATCGGGCCCGGCGAGATCAGGCGGCGCAGGGTGAAGATCAACGTTACGAGCGTTGCGACCGAGGCCATGAGCAGCACGCTGTTGCGGATCGAGCCGTTGTAGATCATTGCGCCCACGAGGGCGCCGGCGGCACCGAATGCGTTCTGGAGCGTACCGATGATCGAGGAGGCAACCCCGGCGATCTTCGGCAGGGGATCCAGTGCGATAACGGTTGCGTTCGGCATCAATATCGCGATCGTGAACATGAACAGGCAGACGCAAGCCCAGAGCCACCAGAGGGGCGCGTCATCGAGCCAGGCGATCAGCACCAGTTGCGAACCGCTGACCGCCATCAGCGTTATGCCGATCGCGATCATCTGCAGCAGGTCGAAGCGCGCAACCAGCACGCGATTGACCGACGCGCCCACGAGGATCGACATTCCCGAGCAAGCGAAGATGAAACCGAAGGCCTGCACGGAGAAACCGTAGTGTTCGACAATCAGTGCGGACGAGACCGTGATCACGGACATGAATCCGGCCGGCAGCAACACGACGAGCAGAAGGCCGAAAATACTTTGCCGATGCGAGAAGAATTCCCGGAAGCTTGCGGCCAGCTGCCGGGCCGGATGTTGACCGACCGACGGCGTGTGGGTTTCGACGAGGAAGATACGCACGCCGACGATGATCAGGTAGCCGAAGATGGCGATCAGGACGAACGGCGCACGCCAATGCAAGTGGGCGACCAGGAATGCGCCGATGCTCGGAGCGATCACCGGCACGGCAGTGAAGATCATCGTCATCAGTGACATGAGGCGCGCCGACTCTTTGCCGTGCGAGATGTCCCGGACGATGGCCCGCGACAGCACGACCGCGGAAGCGGCGCCGAAACCCTGCAACATGCGTGCGGCGAGGACGACGTGGATGTCGGTTGCGACCATCGTCACGGTCGCGCCGAGCGCGAACAATGCGGTACCGGCAAACAGTACCGGCAGCCGGCCGAGCCGGTCGGACAGGAGGCCGGCGGGGATCTGACCGCAAGCCATGCCAGCCATAAAGATGCCCACGATCTGCTGGCCGCGGGACAGCGTGGTGCCAAGTGCCTCGACCATCGTCGGTACGGCAGGAAGGCTGACGTCGACGGTCAGCGCGGCGACCGCCGTCAGGAGGCTGAGCGTAACGATAAAGCTACGCTTTCTGGATAGCGGCAGGGGCGTCACGATGCGGCGAGACTGACATCTCGCCCGGCGATTAACAAGCCTGTCGGCGCAGTGCCGCCGAGCCAGTACGCGAGTTCCTGCGGACGTTCGAATTCCCAGATGGCGAGGTCGGCCCGCAGCCCGGTTTCGAGCATACCGCGGTCGGCGAGACCCAGGGCGCGGGCCGCTTCCCGCGTCACACCGGCAAGACATTCCTCGGGGGTCAGCTCGAAAACGCGGGCCGCAAGAGCCATCGCTTCGGGCAGGGACAGGAGCGGTGAGGTGCCGGGGTTGAGATCCGTCGCAACGGCGATCGGCACCCGGAACCGGCGCAGTGCGTCCACCGGCGGGCGGCGTGTTTCACCGAGCGTGAGGTAGGCGCCCGGCAGCAGCACGGCGACGCAACCGGCGCGAGCCATGGCCGCCAGACCCGCGGGCGCGGAATACTCGAGGTGGTCGGCGGACAACGCGCCGCAGTTTGCGGCGAGCAGCGCGCCCCCGCCGTCACTGAGCTGGTCGGCGTGCAGTTTCACGGGCAGGCCGAATTCCCGGGCGCGATGGAAGACCTTCCGGATCTGGTCGGCCGAGAAGGCGATCGTTTCGCAATAGGCGTCGACCGCGTCGGCGAGTCTCCGTTCGGCGGCGACGGGAAGCAGCGACTCGCAGACACGATCGATCCAGGCGTCCGCGTCGGGAGCAAACTCGGGCGGTACCGCGTGGGCCGCGAGCAGGGTGGCGACGACGGTGGCCTGGGTCTCGGCATTCAACCGGCGCGCGACTTCGAGCATGCGGATCTCGGTGTCCACGTCGAGTCCATAGCCGGACTTGACTTCGACGGTCGCAACGCCGCCGGCCATGAGCCGGCGCAGCCGTGCGAGTGCCGACGCATACAGGGCATCGCTTCGGCTCTCGCGCGTCGCGCGCACGGTCGCCAGGATGCCGCCGCCAGTACGTGCGATCTCCTCGTAACTGGTGCCGCCCAGCCGTTGTTCGAACTCGGCGGCCCGGTCGCCCCCGAACACGAGGTGCGTGTGGCAGTCGATCAGGGCCGGCGTGACCCAGCGCCCGGCCAGCGACCGCGTCTCGGCCGCCGAGCCCCGGGGCAGCTCGCCGCGCCGCCCGACCCAGGCCAACGTGCCGTCCGCGATCGCCAAGGCGCCGTCCTCGATGACGCCGAACGCCGCGCCGCCGCGTTGCATCGTCGCGAGGCGCGCATCGGTCAACACCAGGTCCCAGTCGGCCATTCATTGCTCCTGGAGGCGATTCGACGGTATCATGCCGCAGCTTGTATATACAACTTCAAGGACCGGCATGGGCACCGTTTTCGCGCGCAAGGCACTCACCCCGGGCGGCTGGGCCGCCGACGTGAGGCTCCGCGTCGAGGATGGCCGTATCGCCGACCTCGAGTCCGGCGTGCCGGCGGCCGCCGCCGACGAGGTCGCAGCGCTCGTGATCCCCGGCCTCGTCAACGGCCACAGCCACGCATTCCAGCGTGCACTCGCGGGCCATGCCGAGGAACGTTCACCGGCCGGCGAGGACAGCTTCTGGACGTGGCGTGAACGCATGTACGAACTGGCCGCTCGGCTCGATGCGCCGGCGCTGGCTGCGATCGCGGCACAGGCGTACTGCGAGATGCTCGCCAGCGGCTACACGACGGTCGCCGAATTCCACTATCTTGCCGGCGCCGCCGGCGATGGCAACGCGATGTTCGATGCCCTCGTCGCGGCGGCTTCGCGATCCGGTATTCGCCTGTGCTACGTACCGGTGCTCTACGAGCGCGCCGGATTCGAAGCGGCCGGCCCGGCGGGCGGGCAGACGCTGTTCGCGCTGGACCTTCCGACCTTCCTCGCGCGGCACGCGAAGGCACGATTGCAGGAGTCCGACCGTGTCAGCGTGGCGATCGGCGCACACAGCCTGCGTGCCGTCAGTGAGGCATCCCTGTACGAGATCGCGGCGGTCGCAAGGGACACCGGCAGTCCGTTGCATCTGCACATCGCCGAGCAGTGTCGCGAAGTCGAGGACTGCGTCGCGGCCACGGGTTCCCGGCCCGTGGAATGGCTGCTGGAGCATTGCGCGGTCGACGCGGGCTGGTGCCTCGTGCATGCGACACAAATGGATGCGGCCGAGACCGCGCAGCTGGCGGGCACGGGTGCCGTTGTTTGCCTGTGTCCGAGCACCGAGGCGAATCTCGGCGACGGGCTGTTCCCGCTCAGGCCTTTCCTCGACTCCGGCGGTACGATCGCGATCGGATCCGACAGCCAGGTATCGATCAACCCGTTCGAGGAATTGCGCTGGCTGGAGTACGGCCAGCGCCTCGTGACCGGCACGCGCAACGTCGTCGCGCTGGACCACGGCCATGTCGGCCATGAACTGTTCACGCGCGTGCTCGCCGGCGGCGCGCGCGCGGTCGGACAGGGCACGGCAGGATTGGTGCCCGGTGCGTATGCGGATCTCGTCGTGCTCGATGAGGACGATGCCATGCTCGCCGGCCACGACGATCCGTCGTGGCTCGACGCGCTGGTGTTCTCGGGTTATCCGCTGCCGATCGAGCGCGTCATGGTACACGGCGAGTGGCGCGTGATCGGGGGCAGGCACGTCCGCCGCGACGAGACCCGCGACGAATTCGCGCGGGCACTGGCCCGGATCGGTGCGGTGCGATGAATACGGCGGCGAAGCCCAGGTACCAGCAGCTCAAGGAGATGATCATCGGGCGTATCTCCCGCGGCGAGCTCCGGCCGCACGATCGCGTACCTTCCGAGAACGAGCTGGCCGTAGCGATGAAGGTCTCCCGGATGACCGCCAATCGAGCACTGCGCGAACTGACGGACGAGGGTTACGTCGAGCGTATCGCGGGCCGCGGCACGTTCGTCGCCGACCAGCGTGTGCGTTCACACGTGCTCGAGGTACACAACATCGCCGAAGAGATCGCGCGGCGCGGGCACGAACACAGCAGCGAAGTGCTCGGACAGTCCCGGCAATGCGCGCAAGGCGAAGTCGCGCGCGCGCTCAGCGTCGCGCCGGGCGTCGATGTCTTCCACCTGGTGCTCGTGCATGCGGAGAACGGCGTGCCGATACAGGTGGAGGATCGGCACGTGCTGGCGGAGTTCGCGCCGGACTGTCTCGAAAAGGATTTCCGGCGCATCACTCCCAGCGCCTGGCTGTCCGCCATCTCGCCGCTGCAGGAAGCCGAACAAGTCGTGCGCGCCTCGACACCTGACGCGGAGGTACGGGAACGACTGCAGATGGCGGAGGACGAGCCGGCGCTGACGGTGATCCGCCGCACCTGGGCGGCCGGCCGGCCGGTGACCTTCGCACGCCTTCATCATCCGGGCAGCCGCTACGAGCTGACCGGACGCTACACACCGCCCGGCATCCCGAGATCGACACTCGCGGATGTCGTCGAACTGGAGAATCTACGCAATGAGTCATAGACGATCGATCAAGGCGCCGACGGGCACGAAACGACAGGCCAGGAGCTGGCTCACCGAAGCACCGCTCAGGATGATCATGAACAACCTCGATCCCGAGGTCGCCGAGCGTCCGGAGGACCTGGTCGTATACGGCGGCATCGGCAAGGCGGCGCGCAACTGGGAGGCGTTCGACACGATCGTCGCGACGCTGCGCGAGCTCGGTGACGACGAGACGCTGCTGGTGCAGTCGGGCAAGCCGGTCGGCGTCTTCCGTACGCACGCCGACGCGCCGAGGGTGCTGATCGCGAACTCCAATCTCGTGCCCGCCTGGGCGAGCTGGGAACACTTCCGCGAACTCGACCGCAAAGGGCTGATGATGTTCGGTCAGATGACGGCCGGATCGTGGATCTACATCGGCAGCCAGGGCATCGTGCAGGGCACCCACGAGACCTTCGCGGAAATGGGACGCAGGCACTACGGCGGCAGCCTGTCGGGCCGGTGGATACTGACCGCCGGGCTGGGTGGCATGGGCGGCGCGCAGCCGCTCGCCGCGACGATGGCCGGTGCCTCGATGCTGGCGATCGAGTGCCAGTCGGACCGGATCGACAAGCGCCTCGAGACGGGCTACCTGGATGCGCGTTCGGAGTCGCTCGACGAAGCGCTCGGACTCATCGAGAAGTCGGTGGCGGATCGAAGACCTCTCAGCGTCGGGCTGCTCGGCAACGCGGCCGAGATTGTGCCGGAACTGGTGGCGCGCGGCGTGCGTCCCGATGCCGTCACCGACCAGACCTCGGCCCACGACCCGGCGAACGGCTATCTGCCGATCGGCTGGAGTGTCGAGGACTGGCTCGAACGGAGACGGACCGATCCGGACGCGGTCGCCGCGGCGGCGCGCAAGTCGATCGCGGTCCACGTCCGCGCGATGCTCGAATTCCACGCGCTCGGCATCCCGACCTTCGACTACGGCAACAACATACGCCAGGAAGCCCTCGACGAAGGTGTCGCGAATGCGTTCGATTTCCCCGGATTCGTGCCGGCCTACGTGCGGCCGCTGTTCTGCCGCGGCATAGGTCCGTTCCGCTGGGTCGCGCTGTCGGGCGATCCCGAGGACATCTACAGGACCGATGCGAAGGTCAAGGAGCTGATCCCCGACGATGCGCACCTGCACAACTGGCTGGATGCGGCGCGCGACCGCATTCGGTTCCAGGGTCTGCCGGCGCGCATCTGCTGGGTCGGCCTCGGCCAGCGCCACCGGCTCGGCCTCGCGTTCAACGAGATGGTGAGATCTGGTGAACTGCAAGCCCCCGTCGTGATCGGCCGCGATCACCTCGACAGCGGCTCCGTCGCGAGCCCGAACCGCGAGACGGAGGCGATGCGCGACGGCTCCGACGCCGTGTCCGACTGGCCGCTCCTGAACGCGCTGTTGAATACGGCGAGCGGCGCGACCTGGGTCTCGTTCCATCACGGCGGCGGCGTCGGCATGGGCTACTCTCAGCACGCCGGTCTCGTCATCGTCTGCGACGGTTCCGAGGCGGCTGACCGCCGCATCGAGCGCGTGCTCTGGAACGATCCCGCCAGCGGCGTCATGCGGCATGCCGACGCCGGATACGAGGAGGCGATCGAGTGCGCGCGCGAGCACGGCCTGCATTTGCCGATGCTCGGTATCGGAGGGCCGCGATGAAAATCGTCATCGAGAATCAGCTCGTCGGGCTGCCGGAATTGCGCGCCGCCTGGCGCGAACCGGTCGACGTCGAGATCGGCGTCGGTGCGCGGCGGCGCATCGCCGAGTCGAACGAGCTCGTCGCGGACGTCGTCGCCGGCGGCGAGACGGTCTACGGCATCAACACCGGATTCGGGAAGCTCGCCCGCGTGCGCATCGACGATGAGGATCTGTCGCGCCTGCAGGAGAATCTTGTTCGCTCGCACGCCGTGGGAGTCGGGGAAGACCTCACCGACGACGTCGTTCGGCTCGTCATGCTGATGAAAGTGATCGCACTGGCCGAAGGCTTCTCCGGCGTCCGGACAGAGCTGGTCGACGCGCTTTGCGCGCTTATCAACCGTGAGGTCTATCCGCGTATCCCGTCCCGAGGCTCGGTCGGCGCATCGGGCGATCTCGCGCCGCTCGCACACCTGGCCGGTGTTCTGATCGGTGCCGGCGAGGCGCGGATCGACGGTACGGTCGTCCCCGCGGAACTGGCGCTTAAGGAAGCGGGCGTCGTACCCGTCACACTGGCCCCGAAAGAGGGACTCGCGTTGCTCAACGGCACCCAGGTGTCGACCGCTCTCGCGTTGGCTGCGGTATTCCGGACCGAGAACCTGCTGGCCGCCGCACTCGCGGCTGGTGCGATGTCCGCCGATGCGATCAAGGGCAGCGACACGCCGTTCGACAAGCGCATCCAGAACGTGCGCGGGCACGGCGGGCAAATTGCAGTGGCCGGCGTGCTGCGCGAACTGATGAGCGGCAGCGAGATCCGCGCGTCGCACGTCGAATGCGACCGTGTCCAGGACCCTTATTCGATACGCTGCCAGCCGCAGGTCGTCGGCGCCTGCCTCAACGTATTGCGACACGTCTGCGGTGTGCTCGAGATCGAAGCAAATGCGGTGACCGACAATCCGCTCGTGTTCGCCGAGTCGCACTCGGTACTGTCCGGTGGCAACTTCCACGCGGAACCGGTCGCCCTGGCGGCAGACTACCTGGCGCTCGCGGTCGCCGAGATCGGCTCGCTCGCGGAACGCCGCATCGCTCTGCTGATCGATGCCAACCAGAGCGGACTGCCCGCTTTCCTCGTCCGGGAAAGCGGCCTCAACAGCGGTTTCATGATGGCCCAGGTCACCGCCGCGGCGCTCGCCTCGGAGAACAAGTCACTCGCGCATCCGGCCAGTGTCGACAGCATCCCGACGTCTGCGAACCAGGAGGATCACGTGAGCATGGCCACGTTTGCGGCGCGGCGCCTGCACGACATGATCGACAACGCGGCCAATATCGTCGCGATCGAATTACTGGCCGCGGCACAGGGCATCGAGTTCCATCGGCCGCAAAAGTCGTCCGAGACGCTCGAGAGCGTGATCGTCAAGCTGCGTGAAGTCTCTCCGGCATACGTCGAGGACCGGTCACTGTCGGCAGACATCTCCCGGGTGGCCGCCATGATCGAAGCCGGCAAATTCTGCCGTTACGCCAATTCGGTGCTCCCGAGCCACAATCGGTGACAAGCGCGTTCGCAATCGAGGGAGGCTCGCTGCCGCTGCTGATCAGCGTGCCGCATGACGGCCGCAAGCTTCCGCCGGCGATTGCCGCGACCATGACCGACGCCGGTCGCGCCATCCCGGATACCGACTGGCACGTCGCGCAATTGTATGCATTTGTACGGGAATTCGGTGCGTATACGATACGCGCCGACTACTCGCGCTACGTCGTCGACCTGAACCGGCCACCCGACGATGCCCGACTCTATACCGGGCGTTTCGGCACCGGCCTGTGTCCATTGCAGACCTTCGCCGGCGCCGAAATCTACGTCGCGGGCGCCCGCATCGACGTTCCTGACCGCAAGGCGAGATACTGGCAGCCCTACCACGAGGCGCTGGCGCGCCTGCTTGTCGAGCTGCAGGGGCAATTCGGCTACGCGCTGCTCTGGGACGCGCACTCGATCGCATCGCGGGTGCCGAAGCTGTTCGACGGCGAATTGCCCGCCCTGAACATCGGCACCTTCGACGGGCGCAGCTGCGATGCGCAGCTCGCCGGGGCCGTATACGCGGCGGCGGAAGCGAGCTCGTACGATGCCGTGCTGAACGGGCGTTTCAGGGGCGGATACATTACCCGCCACTACGGCCGCCCTGAGCGCGGCGTGCATGCCATCCAGCTCGAGATCGCGCAGCGGACCTACATGGACGAGGCGACGTGCGAGTATGACGCCACAAAGGCGTCCGGGCTTCGTGATACGCTCGCGCGGATGCTGACGGCACTGCTGGACAGTGCGACCGGGCTGGCACGACAGTGACCAAGACAGCGAACGATTTCAAGAATACGGCCAGGAATCTCGCCGGCCACGCGCACGGCCGCTTCCGCGGCTGGTTTGCCCAGGTCTGGAAGGTCCGCGGTGGCGGACTCTATGCCTGCGGCTACGCGGTGACTTTCGCGTACATGGAAGTCATGATGTTCGTGAACGACGTCCTGCAGAGCGACAGCTTCGTCAATTTCATCGCCAGCGAAGTAATCCAGATCGTCCTCCATTTCGCTCTCGATTCGATCGTCAACATGGTCAAGGCGTTCCTCTGGCCCGTCTACGTCATCCAGCTCTATCCGCCCTACGGCATGATCGGCCTCGCCGCCGCCTTCGTCCTGTTCCCCATCTTCCTGAAGAAACCGATCATGCGCTGGCTGTTCCCGGACGGCATGGGTCCGGACGAGGAGAACGAAGACGCGTCGTAGGGGCGGCTTGCAGGAGCGCTCGGAAAAAAAGAAAAAGGGTGTCAGGTTTATTTGTTGTAACAAATAAACCTGACACCCTTTTTTCTGCTTGGCTTGCAGAGTCCGTCAGGTCGTTTCGAGGATCTTGCCTTGCGAGGCTGCGCGTGCCTCGAATTCCTGCTGCCAGGCGGAGCGGTGCGTCGCCGGCGCCACCTGCACGGCCGTGACCTTGTATTCTGGGCAGCTGGTTGCCCAGTCGCTGTACTCGGTGGTGACGACGTTCGCCCCGGTCTCGGGGTTGTGGAATGTCGTGTAGACGACCCCCGGCTGAACGCGCGTCGTGACCGTGGCGCGCAGCGTGATCTCGCCCTTGCGGCTGGTCAGTGCGACGAGGTCCCCTTCGCGGACGCCGCGTAGCTCGGCGTCGCTCGGGTGTATCTCGAGCAGGTCCTCCGCATACCAGACCATGTTATCGGTACGGCGGGTCTGCGCGCCGACGTTGTACTGCGACAGGATACGGCCGGTCGTGAGCAGCAGCGGGAATTTGCGATTGGTGCGTTCCTCGGTGGGAACGAAATCGGTCTCGATGAACAGCCCTTTGCCGCGCACGAAGTTATCCACGTGCATGACCGGCGTCCCCATCGGGGCCTTCTCGTTGCAGGGCCATTGCACGCTGCCGACGCGGTCCAGGAACTCGAAGCTGACGCTCGCGAACGTCGGCGTCAGCGCCGCGATCTCGTCCATGATGTCGGCCGGACTCTCGTAGTCCATCGGGTAGCCCAGCGCCTGCGCGAGCTCCTGTGTAATCAGCCACTCGTCCTTGCCCTGGCGCGGCGGCATTACCGGCCGGACGCGATTGATGCGGCGTTCGGCATTGATGAACGTGCCGTCCTTCTCGAGGAACGAAGTCCCGGGCAGGAATACGTGCGCGAACTTGGAGGTCTCGTTCAGGAACAGGTCCTGAACCACGACGCACTCCATGCTGGAGAGCGCCGCCTCCACGTGCTTGGTGTTGGGGTCGGACTGGGCGAGGTCCTCGCCCTGGATGTACATGCCCTTGAAGTGGCCGGCGCAGGCCTCGTCGAACATGTTCGGGATACGGAAGCCGGGCTCGGCGTCGATCTTGACTCCCCAGCGCTGCTCGAAGGAACCGCGTACCGCGTCGTCTGCGACCGGCCGGTAGCCGGGGAGCTCGTGCGGGAACGAGCCCATGTCGCAGGAACCCTGCACGTTGTTCTGGCCGCGCATCGGATTGACGCCGCAACCCGTGTAGCCGAGGTTGCCGGTCGCCATCGCGAGATTGGCCATGCCCATGACCATCGTGGAGCCCTGGCTGTGCTCGGTTACGCCGAGGCCGTAATAGATCGCGGCGCGATCGGCAGAACCGTAAAGGCGTGCCGCGGCGCGGATCTCCTCGGCCGGCACGCCGGAGATCTTCGCCACCTCTTCGGGCGAGTTCTCCGGCTTCTCGATCATCTTCTTCCAGGCTTCGAAGGACTCGACGTCACAGCGTTCGCGCACGTAGTCCTCGTCGACGAGCCCCTCGGTGACCACGACGTGCGCCAGCGCGTTGATGATCGGCACGTTGGTTCCGGGCAGCAGTGCGAGATGGTGGGCAGCCTCGATGTGCGGCGACTTGACGAGGCCGATGCGCCGAGGGTCGACGACGATGAGCTTCGCGCCCTCCTGCAGCCGGCGTTTCATCTGCGAGGCAAATACGGGATGGCCCTCGGTCGGATTCGCGCCGATGACGACGATCACGTCGGCGTCCATAACGCTGTCGAAGGGCTGCGTCCCGGCCGAAGTCCCGAGCGTCTGCTTGAGCCCGTACCCGGTCGGCGAATGGCACACGCGCGCGCAGGTGTCGACGTTGTTGTTGCTAAAAGCGGCGCGTACGAGTTTCTGTACCGCGAACACTTCCTCGTTGGTGCAGCGCGACGAGGTGATGCCGCCGATCGACTTGCGGCCGTACTTCGCCTGGATCTCTTTTAAGCGCCTGGCCGCGTACTGGATCGCCTCGTCCCAGTCGACCTGGCGCCAGGCTTCGTCGACACTGTCGCGGATCATCGGGGAGAGGATCCGGTCGCGGTGTGTCGCGTAACCCCAGGCGAAACGGCCCTTGACGCAACTGTGGCCATGATTGGCCTGGCCATCCTTGTACGGAGTCATGCGTACGACCGTGTCGCCCTTCATCTCGGCCTGGAACGAGCAGCCCACGCCGCAATACGCGCAGGTCGTGATGACCTTGTGATCCGGCTGGCCGTGTTCGACGATGCTCTTTTCCATCAGCGTCGCGGTGGGGCAGGCCTGTACGCAGGCCCCGCAGGACACGCATTCCGAATCGAGAAAACCCTCGTCGATCCCGGCCGAGACCTTGGACTCGAAGCCGCGGCCCTGGATGGTCAGCGCGAACGTACCCTGGACTTCCTCACAGGCGCGCACACAGCGCGAACAGACGATGCATTTCGTCGAGTCGAACTGGAAATACGGATTGCTGCGATCGACTTCACCGGTCAGGTGATTCTCGCCGTCAAAACCGTAGCGCACTTCGCGCAGGCCGACCACGCCGGCCATGTCCTGCAGCTCGCAATCGCCGTTCGCGGAGCAGGTGAGGCAATCGAGCGGGTGATCGGAGATGTACAGCTCCATGACATTGCGCCGGAGCCTGGCCAGCGCATCGGTCTGGGTGCGGATTTTCATGCCGGCTTCGACGGGCGTCGTGCAGGACGCGGGGTAACCCTTGCGGCCCTCGACCTCGACGAGGCAAAGGCGGCAGGAGCCGAACGGCTTCAGGTTGTCGGACGAGCAGAGTTTGGGGATGTCGACGCCGCTCTCGCGCGCCGCGCGCAGGATGCTCGTGCCCGCCCTTACGGTGGCGGGCAGCCCGTCGATCTCGATCCGCACGGTCTCGGTGCTGCGCGATGCCGGCGTGCCGAGATCTGCCTGTGTGATCTTGCTCATGGCTCAAGCCCCCACTGCCGAAGAAAAATCCTCTGCAAAGTATTTTAGGACACTTCGCACGGGAAAAGGTGTCATGCCTCCCATTGCACATAACGAGGCGCCTTCCATCGTGTCGCACAGTTCCACCAGCAGATCGTAGTTCGCCTCACGGTCTTCGCCTGCGATCATGCGGTCGATCACCTCGACGCCGCGCGTGGAGCCGATCCTGCAGGGCGTGCACTTGCCGCAGGACTCGATCGCACAGAACTCCATCGCGAAACGGGCCTGCTGAGCCATGTTGACGGTGTCGTCGAACACCACGATGCCGCCGTGGCCGATCATTGCGCCGATCGCGATGAAGGCCTCGTAGTCGAGCGGCGTATCGAGCTGCTCGGCAGGCAGATAGGCGCCGAGCGGCCCGCCGACCTGTACGGCCTTCACCTGCCGGCCGCTGGCCGTGCCGCCGCCGAAATCCTCGATCAACTCGCGCAGCGTGATCCCGAAGGCCTTCTCGACCAGCCCGCCGCGGCGGATATTGCCGGACAGCTGGAAAGCGAGCGTACCCTTGGACCGGTTGACGCCGTAGGCGGCATGGCGTTCGGCGCCGAGGTTGAGGATGTTCGGGACCGACGTCAGCGTGACGACGTTGTTGACGACGGTGGGTTTGCCGAACAGACCCTCGATGGCGGGCACGGGTGGCTTGTAGCGCACGATACCTTTCTTGCCTTCCAGGCTCTCGAGCATCGCCGTCTCCTCGCCGCACACATAGGAGCCCGCGCCGAGATGCAGTTCGATGTCGAAATCGAAGCCGCTGCCCTGGATATTCCTGCCCAGCCAGCCGGCCTCGCGCGCGAGGTCGAGCGCGCGGGAGAAGACGAGCTTCGTCAACGGGTACTCGGAGCGCAGGTAGAAGTAGCCGCGGTTCGCGCCGACGGCGTAGCCCGCGATCGCCATGCTCTCGATCAAGCCGAACGGATCACCCTCCATGAGCATGCGGTCCGAGAACGTACCGCTGTCCCCCTCGTCGGCGTTTGCGGCGATGTACTTCTGATCGGCGGGCGTGTCGGCGACGGTGCGCCATTTGATGCCGGTCGGGAATCCGGCGCCCCCGCGGCCGCGCAGGCCCGAGTCGGCGACGGCGGTGATGACGGCGTCGGGACCGATCTCGAACGCCTTCTCCAGTGCCTTGAAGCCCTGGTGGGCGCGGAAGTCGGCGAGCGACAGCGGATCGATCAGGCCGCAGCGCCAGAACGCCCAGCGATCCTGATCGATGAGCCAGGGGATCTCGTTGACCGGGCCGAGTCGCTTGTCGTGCTTGCCGCCGGACAGGAGCCCGGCCTTGAACAGGTCCGGCACATCGGCGGGCGTGACGTTGCCGTAGGCGATGCGCTTGTCGCCGACAGCAACCTCGATCAGGGGCTCCAGCCAGGTGGCGCCCCAGGACCCGTTGCGCACCAGCTCGATCGCCGTGCCCGTCTCCTTGGCCTGCCGCGCGATGGCGAGTGCCACTTCGTCGGCGCCCACCGAGACGGCCGCCGTCTCGCGGGGCACGTATATGCGCACGGCAGCCATTATCCGTCGCCCGCGAATGGTGCGACGAGTGCGTCGAAACGCGCCGGATCGACGCGGCCGTAGGGTTTGCCATCGACCATGACGGCGGGAGAACACGCGCACAGACCGAGGCAGTAGACGGGTTCCAGCGTCACCGACTCGTTGCCCGCGTTCATCGCCACGCCGAGCGTCTTCTCCGCATGCGACGTGAGCCCGCGGCAACCCATGGCCTGGCACGCTTCGGCCTGGCAGACCTTGACGGCGTGGCGTGCCGGCGGGGTCGTGCGCAGGTCGTGGTAGAAACTCACGACGCCGTGAACGTCGGCACGTGACAGGTTGAGCTCGTCGGCAAGTTGGCGGATCGCTTGCTCGGAGATCCAGCCGAAGCGGTCCATGAACGCGAGCAAGATCTGCACGAGCATCTCCGGTCGATTTCCGAAGCGCTCGACGATCTCGCTCGCTGCCTGGCTGTCGTAGGTGTCTGCCGTCATCCCGTTATCCGTTCTGCTCCAGCATAAATGTTAAAGGTCTCGCCGCGCAAAAATCCGACGAGCGTCATATCGAATTCGTCTGCGAGGGAAACGGCGAGGCTGGAGGGCGCCCCGACCGCCGCCAGCAGCGGCATGCCGGCGACCAGCGCCTTCTGCATCAGCTCGAAACTCGCTCGCCCGGAGACCATCAAGCCGAGGTCGCCGGCCGGCAGCCGGCCGGCGAGCAGCAGCGCGCCGACCACCTTGTCGACGGCATTGTGCCTGCCGACGTCCTCCCGTGTGAATGCGAGCTCGCCCGCCGCATCGAAGACCGCGGCCGCGTGCAGTCCGCCGGTCTCCTCGAACGTGTCCTGTGCACTACGCAGGCTCTCGGGCACCCTGGTGAGCGCATCCGCCTGGATCGCGAATCCGCCACGGGCGAACGGTTCAAGGCCGATTACGCGCAGCGCATCCAGCGAAGTCTTGCCGCAGACGCCACAGCTCGAGGTCGTGTAGAAGTGCCGCTGCAGCCGGCCGAGATCGACGTCGACGCCGGCTGCGAGTTCGACTCGCACGACATTGATGTTGCCGGTATCGGGCGCCGGCGGCCCGCAGGGTTCGATTGCGGCTATGTCACCGGCACCTGACACGATCGATTCGGAGTACAGGAAGCCCGCCGCGAGTTCCTCGTCGTTGCCGGGCGTACGCATCGTTATGGAGATGCTGCGCGTCGCCCGTCCTTCGGGGGTCGAAAAAGCGATGCGGATCTCCAGTGGTTCCTCGACGGCAACCCGGTCCGCCCGAGCGGACTGCGAGCCTTGAAGAAACTTGTGGACATCGACTGCGAGACTGCGTCCCGCCATTGTGAGGCTCTCTGCTGAAGGGCGACCAGTATAGCGCAGCGCTCTGAATCTGAATGATAATCGTTCTCAAACCCGTTTTGTTGCGGTTCAGGAACATCGTCTACAATGCGGCGCAATCCCCGTAATCAGGGCTTTGCCCGGTCGTTCTGGCGCGAGCCCGGACGACTGCCACTTTTTCGACAAAGGAGATTCCATTGAACAAGATTGCACGTCGCAAGTTCATCCAGCTATCGGCCGTGGCTGCCGCCGGCTACCTCGCGGTTCCGTCTCGCGAAGCGCTGGCCGACGATCTGCCACATCTTTCTCCGGACGACCCGATGGCATCGGCCATGCACTACACCGACGACTCGAGCACGGTGGATCCGTCGATGCATACCAACCCGGCGCCCAATCAGCATTGCGCCAGCTGCGCGCTCATACAGGGTAACGACGGCGATGAATGGCGCCCGTGCCAGATCTTTCCCGGCAAGGCCGTACACGCGAACGGGTGGTGTTCGGCCTGGGCGCCGAAGTCCTGAACCCGGGCGCCGATCGCGAAGCGCGCCGGCATGAGGCCGGCGCGGTGACGTGAACGAAGCAACGATCCGGCCGTTCCATGACGAGACGACGGGGACGATGTCCTACGTCGTGAGCGATCCCGTTACGCGCAGCGCCGCGATCATCGATCCCGTCCTCGGATACACGATGGCATCGGGCCGGACCGACACCGGCCCGTCCGATGTCCTCATCGCCTGCGTACGCGACGAAGGCCTGACCCTGGAGTGGATCCTCGAGACGCACGCACACGCCGATCACCTGTCCGGCGCGCAACACGTCAAGTCCCGGCTGGGCGGCGCCGTCGCGATCGGTGCCGGCATCCGCGACGTGCAGGCGCACTTCGGCAAGGTCTTCAATCTCGGCGCCGGCTTTGCGGCCGACGGCGGCCAGTTCGATCGTCTGTTCGGCGACGGCGACGTCTTCGACATCGGCGATCTGGCCTGCGAGGTGATCGCGACGCCCGGACACACCGACGACAGCATCAGTTACCACATCGGATCCGCCGTGTTCGTCGGCGACACTCTGTTCATGCCGGACTTCGGCAGCGCGCGCTGCGATTTTCCCGGCGGCGACGCCGCGCGACTCTACGACTCGATCCATCGTCTCCTGTCCCTGCCCGGCGACACGCGGCTGTTCATGTGTCACGACTACCGGCCGGGCGGCCGTGAATTGCGCTGGGAATGCACCGTCGCCGAGCAGCGCGCCGACAACATCCACGTGCATGACGGGGTCGACAAGGCGGAATTCGTGCAGATGCGCGAGGCCCGCGACGCGACGCTCTCGTTGCCGGCGTTGATTGTGCCTGCGATTCAGGTCAACATTCGGGCGGGTCTCCTGCCCGACGCCGAGAACAACGGCGTCCGGTACATCAAGACCCCGATCGACACCCTCTGAGACGGAGTACGATTTGTTCGAGACGCTGCAAACGGTGGCGGCCGACGCCATTCTCGGCCTGATCGCCGAGTATCGCGACGACCCGCGCGCCGAGAAGATCGACCTCGGCGTCGGCGTCTACCGCAATGCCGCGGGCGAGACCCCGGTACTCGATTCCGTCAAGGCGGCGGAGCGGATCCTGCTCGATACGCAGGTCAGCAAGGCGTACATCGGCACGGCGGGTGACGCGGGATTCAACGCGGCCATGCAGGCACTGATTTTCGGCGACGCCGCGGCTGCGGATCGCCTCGTCACGCTGCAGACGCCCGGCGGATCGGGTTCCCTGCGGGTCGCCGCCGGACTCATCCTCCGGGCACGGCCCGATGCCGCGGTCTGGGTCAGCGAACCCACCTGGGCCAATCACGTGCCCCTGCTCGGGGGCGCGGGGCTGAAGCTGAAATCCTACCCGTACTACGACACGCAAGATCACGTCATCCGCATCGACGCGATGCTCGACACATTGCGCTCGGCGCCGAAGGGCGACGTCGTGCTGCTGCATACGAGTTGTCACAACCCGTCCGGCCTCGACCCGACGGAAGACCAATGGCAGGCTATCGCCGACGCGATCGTCGAGCGGGAACTCGTGCCGTTCCTCGACAACGCATACCAGGGTTTCGCGCAGGATATCGATCGTGATGCATTCCCGATCCGGCACCTGGCGGCCCGTGCCGGCGAGATGATCGTCTCGACCTCGTGTTCCAAGAACTTCGGGCTGTATCGGGACCGCGTCGGGACCCTGTCGTTGTTGGCTGCCAGTCCCGGTGAGCTCGGCCCACTCGCCAGCAACGCGAACAACTACGTCCGCACCGTGTACTCGGTGCCGCCCGACCACGGCGCGGCGATCGTCCGCATTATCCTCGGCGACGACGAACTCTCCGGCACCTGGTCCCGCGAACTCGTGGCGATGCGGGATCGCCTCAAGGAGATGCGCGCCCTGCTCGATACGGCGCTGCGCAGGAAGATCCCCGACCGGGACTTTTCTCATCTCGTCCGCGCCAACGGCATGTTCTGTTTCCTCGGAATCTCGGCAGAACAGGTCGGGCGCCTGAAGCGCGATTTCGGCGTGTACATGGTCGATTCCAGCCGCATCAACGTGGCCGGCATCACCCCCGCCAACGTCGATTACCTCGCCGATTCGATTGCCTCCGTCCTGTCGTAACGCGTTTCCGGCGCACCTCGCAAGAACTATGGTCATTGCGAGCGAAGCGAAGCAATCCAGTGTGGATTGCTTCGTCGCTGCGCTCCTCGCAATGACGAGGCGAAGGCGGGCGCCCCCACCGGCCCATCTGAAAATCTAACCAGGCGCCCTCTGGAACTTCGCGAAGAACGCCGTCATGCGGATGACGAGGGCGAGGACGATCAGTGCGACCAGCCACCAGTTCACGCCGGAGAGGTCGTCGAGCGAGTCCGGCAGCTGGGTCTGTGCGAAGGCGAAGACCAGCCAGAACAGACCCGCCTTGTGCAGCACTTTCCAGGCCTTGCGGCCGATCGCGCGGGCGGGGCGATCGAACGACGTGATCAGCATCAGGTAGATGATGCCGTAGGTCAAAAGACCCGGGATGCTGGCGGACGGCGCGAATTCGAAACCCGGGATCTGCTGTGCGCGATACAGGATCAGCATCGCGTGCGCCGTGTGGATGCCCGCAAAGGCGATGCCGATCAGGCGGCGGTTCGCCAGCAGTCGCGCGCTGGCGGGCGAGGGGAGTAGCTGCCGCAGCGGCCGGGCGACGAACGCCAGCAGCAGCACGACGAAGGCGAGGCGTGCGGAGGCACGCAGCAGGATGCGGATGTTGTCGTCGGTAACGCCGGCGACGCCGAGGTACGCCGCGCTCGCGAGCAGGGTCAGTCCGATGGCCGCCGCGAACACGGCCAGGTTGCGCTGGTTACTGGTCACGCGCGGGCTCCCACAGCAGCCGGCTGCGCTCGTCGATGTGCAGCCGTGCCGCCGTCCCGGCGTTGAGCTCGAGGACCATCGCCACGGGCTCGGCGGCCGCGATCGTCCGGAGCGACAGCGGCTCGGCGTAGTGCACGACGGACGAGACGGTGCCGTCGCGGCGGGCGAAGACCATGTCCAGCGGTATGTAGGTATTCTTCATCCAGAACGTGAGGATGTCGTCGCGCCGGTAGACGAACAGCATGCCCGTGGTCGCCGGCAGGTCCCGCACGAACATCAGGCCACGCGCGCGATGCGGGTCGTCCAGCGCGAGGTAGATGTCGAAGCGGTAACAGGTCCCGTCGCCCGCCTCGACGATGAGGACATCCTTCGGAAACGCCGCGTCCAGATCCCGGACGGTATAGACCGGGTCGGCGTGGGCAGTCCAGGCCGCGAGCAGGAAGACACAGATGCCCCAGATTTTCCGGATTTCCTGCAATTCTCTGCGCCGTTTGCTGTCGGAGGAGGGAGCATTATTACCGAAGTCCGTAAAAAGTCCGACACGAATGACCAAAAAGCCCCGCGACCGGTTGGCGCGCCGGGGCATCCTCCCTAAAATGGCACGCCGATTTTCGGCCCGGAGCACGCGATGAGCGTCGTAGAACAATTCCAACAACTCGAGGCGCATGCCAGCCGCCTGATCGTGGGGCAGTCGCACCTGATCAACCGCATGCTGATCGCCCTCCTGTGCGACGGGCACCTGCTCGTCGAAGGGGCGCCCGGGCTCGCCAAGACGCGTGCGATCAAGGTGCTGGCGGAGAGTATCGAGGGCGACTTCCACCGCCTGCAGTTCACGCCGGATCTGCTGCCCGCGGACCTCACCGGTACGGACATCTACCGCCCCCAGCAGGGGACCTTCGAATTCCGCAAGGGCCCGCTGTTTCACAATCTCATCCTTGCCGACGAGATCAATCGGGCGCCGGCGAAGGTGCAGTCAGCGCTGCTCGAGGCGATGGAGGAACGCCAGATCACGGTGGGCGATCGGAGCTACCCGCTCGACAGCCTGTTCATGGTGATGGCGACGCAGAACCCGATCGAGCAGGAGGGGACCTATCCGCTGCCCGAGGCGCAGCTCGACCGGTTCCTGCTCCACGTCGAGGTCGGCTATCCGTCGAGCGACGACGAGCGCCGTATCCTGGTGCTCAATCGCGACGAGGCGCGGGCGGGACTGCGTGACGCCTTCCAGCCGCCCGAGCTGTTGTCGGTCGCGTCGATCATGCAGGCGCGCCAGGACATCCTCGGTCTGCACCTGGCCGACGAACTCGAGGCGTACATCGTGAACATCGTGGTCTCGACGCGCGACGCGGGACGTGTCGATTCGTCGCTCGCGGGGCAGATCATGTACGGTGCCAGCCCGCGCGCGAGCATGGGCATCGATCGGGCGGCGCGTGCCCGCGCGTGGTTGGCGGGCCGGGACTATGTCGGGCCCGAGGACATCCAGGATGTCGCCGCCGACGTGTTGCGCCACCGTATCGTGCTGAGTTTCGAGGCGGAGGCCGATGGCGTCGACGAGAATTCCGTCATCCGGCGCATCCTGGACGGTGTCGGTGTGCCCTGATGGCCGAGGCAGGCCAGGTCGCGGAGCGCGATTCGCCGGTCGGCGTCGACCAGGCGGATCTGATCCGGCTGAGCGGCGCGGCGCGGTCCCTGGCACTCGATGTTCTGCGCGTGCGTTCCCTGCAGACCGGTGCCTACGTTTCCCATTTCCGCGGCCGCGGCATGGAGTTCGACGAATCGAGACCGTATCAGCCGGGTGACGACCCGCGCAGCATCGACTGGCGGGTGACCGCGCGCAGCGCGACCGCCTACACCAAGCTCTTCCGCGAGGAACGCGAGCGTCCGGTGCTCGTGATCCTCGACCTCCGCTCCAGCATGCACTTCGCGACCCGGGGTTGTTTCAAGTCGGTCAACGCGAGTCGTGCGGCGGCACTCGTCTCTTGGGCGGCGCATCACCGCGGCGACCGACTGGGCGGGCTGATCTTCGGCGATACGACGCACCGCGAACTGAAACCGCGCCTCGGCCGGCAGGCGGCGCTGCGCTATCTTCACGAACTCGTGGGTCACCCCGACTGGACCCGCCGGGAGCACGCAGCCGGCAACGACGGCGAGCCGCAGCTGACCCAGGCGATGGCCGCGCTGCGGCGCGTGGCAAGGCCGGGCAGCCTGGTCGTGATTCTCAGCGATTTCATCGGATTGTCGCGGGCCGGCCAGTCCTATCTGTCCAGCGTTGCGCGCCATAACGAGGTCCTCGCGGTGTTCCTCAGCGACCCGCTCGAGCGCGCATTGCCGCCGCCGGGACACTACCGGCTGGTGGCCGGTGACGAGGAACTCGCGATCGATACGTTCGCCAAAGCGGCACGGCGCGACTACGAAGAGGCATTTCTCGATCGCAGTCACGTACTGGCGAACTTCTGCCAGCGTTACGGCGTCCATCTAATGGAACTCTCGACCGCCGACGATCCGGTGACGGTGTTGAAGTCGGCCCTCGGACGCAGAGAACGCTGATGGATCCGAGCCAGATACCGCTCAGGGACCTGCACTTGCCCGATCCGGTCGGCTGGTGGCCGCCGGCGCCGGGCTGGTGGGTGCTGCTCGCGCTCGCGGTGCTCGGGGCCGTGCTCCTGCTACGTCATGCGCTTCGCAGCCGCGGCGGCGCCGTCGCGCGGCGCAGGGCACTGAAAGAGCTGGGTCGGCTCACGGCGGACTACGAATCGCATCGCGACGCCGTGGCGTTCTCGAGCCATCTCTCGCAGCTCCTGCGCCGGACGATGCTCGCGTACGCGCCGCGCCGCGAGGTTGCCGGCCTGACCGGCGAAGCCTGGCTCGCCTGGCTGGATCGGGACTTCGACGAACCCCTGTTCGCGAGTGACACCGGCCGCAAGCTGCTCGAACTGCCGTACCGGCGGCCGGCCGAGGACGTGGCGGCCCTCGAACTCGTCGATCTCGTCTCGGCCGTACGACGCCGCCTCGCGACACCGGTGAGGAGGGCACGCTGATGTGGTCGCTGGCCTGGCCCTGGGCCCTGGCGGCATTGCCGCTGCCCTGGCTCGCGCGGCGCCTGCTCGGGGAATCGCGACACCTGGCGGATGCCGGACTGCGGGTGCCGAATCTCGGCCGCTTCTCGATGCTGGCAGGACGCTCGCAGGTCGAACAGCTGTTCAACTGGCGCTTCTGGCTGGCTGCCGTCGCCTGGGTTTTGCTCGTGCTCGCGGCTGCCCGCCCCGAGCGCGTCGGCGACGAACTCGCAGTGCCGGTGTCCGGACGCAACCTGATGCTGGCCGTCGACCTGTCGGGAAGCATGGATCAGAAGGATTTCGTGATCGGCAACCGGCGCGTCGACCGCCTGACGGCGACGAAGGCCGTGGCCAGTGATTTCATCAGCCGGCGGGAAGGCGACCGCATCGGCCTGATCCTGTTCGGCGAACGCGCCTACCTGCAGGTACCGCTGACGCTGGACCGCGAGACGGTCAAGGTACTGTTGATGGAAGCGGAGATCGGCCTGGCAGGGGAGAAGACCGCGATCGGCGATGCGATCACGCTCGCCGTCAAGCGCATCCACGATCAGGCGGCCGACGCGAGCGAGCAGGTGCTCATACTGCTCACCGACGGCGCCAACACGGCCGGCGAGATCGACCCCATCAAGGCAGCGGAACTTGCAAAGCAGGTGGGCCTGCGCATCTACACGATCGGCATCGGTGCGGAGCAACTCGAGGTGTCGTCGTTGCTCGGCGGACTGCGCAACATCAACCCGTCGTCCGATCTCGATGAAGCGACGCTGACCCGCATCGCGGATATCACCGGCGGGCGCTATTTCCGCGCCAAGGACACGGCCGGACTGCAGGACATCTACCGCCTCGTCGACAAGCTCGAGCCGGTCGACGAGCCCGAGTCCGGATTCCGACCGGTGCGTTCGTACTACTATTGGCCGCTGGGTGGCGCTTTCGTGCTGGCGGCGTTGCTCGCGCTCGCGGAACTCGCGCGCAGCCTCGCCACGAGACGTGTATGGGGAGTAGAAGCCCGTGCTCGCTGAGTTTCATTTCCTGCGCCCCGACTGGCTGTACGCATTGCCCGTGGTGCTGGCGGCAGCCATCCTGCTGGCACGGCGGCGTCTCGGCCCCGGCCGCTGGCTGAACGTCGTCGATTCATCGCTCGCGCCGTACGTGCTCTCGCGCGCGGCGGCGCGCGGCGGGAACGCTCGCTTCTGGCTGCTCGGTCTCGGCGGCGTGCTCGCGGTGCTGGCGCTGGCCGGTCCCGCCTGGAAGCGCATCGATACACCGGTCTTCCGCTCGGATCAGGCGCTCGTCATCGCGCTCGACCTGTCACGCTCGATGGATGCGCAGGACGTCGCACCGAGCCGGCTCGCGCGCGCGCGCCTCAAGATCCTCGACCTGCTCAAACACCGCGGAGACGGCCAGACCGCGCTCGTCGTCTATTCCGCGAACGCCTTCACGGTGACGCCGCTGACGACCGACGTGGATACGATCGCTGCGCTCGTCAACAGCCTGAGCACCGACATCATGCCGAGCCGCGGCAGTTACCCGGCCGTGGCGATCCACAAAGGCCGACAGCTGCTCGAACAGGCGGGTGCGGCGGTCGGCGAAGTCCTGCTGATCACGGACGGCGCAGCGACGGCGGCGGCCGAGCGTGCCGCCCGGGACTTGCGGGATTCCGGCTACACGCTGTCGGTACTCGCGGTCGGCACGGAGCAGGGTGCCCCGATCCCGCGCCTCGGTGGCGGTTTCGTCACCGACCGCTCGGGCAACATCGCAGTGCCACGCCTCGAGGCGCATTCGCTGCAGAAACTGGCCGTTGCCGGCGGAGGCCGATTCGCGCGCCTGGCGCCGGACGACTCCGACCTGGAGACGCTGCTGAGCGGCGAGGCCGGCGGCCGGCGCACGGCGAGTGACAAGCTCGGCACGGATCAGTGGCGTGAGGAGGGGCCCTGGCTCGTGCTGTTGCTGCTGCCGCTGGCGGCGCTGGCATTCCGCCGCGGCTGGCTGATGCTGATCGTGTTCGCCGTGCTGCCGTTCCCACACACGGCCCGGGCGTCGGTCTGGGATGACCTGTGGTTGACAAGGGACCAACAGGGCCAGCGGCAGCTGCGGGACGGAGCCGCCGCGGACGCCGCCGAGACGTTTGAGAATCCCGACTGGCGTGCCGTCGCGCAGTATCGCGCCGACGACTTTGCGGCCAGCGAGAAGGCGTTCTCGAAAAACGACGATTCGCGAAGCCTTTACAATCTCGGCAATGCGCTGGCGCGGCAGGGCAAATTCGACGCGGCGATCGGCGCATACGACAAGGCACTGAAGATCGACCCCGACGATGCCGATGCGGCGTACAACCGCAATCTGCTGAAAAGGCTCAAGGACCAGCAACAGAAGTCCGACCAGCAGAAGAAGGGGCAGCAGCCGTCGCAGGACCAGCAACAGGGCGGGAAGTCGTCGCAGAGCGGCGAGCAATCGGGCGAGCAGCAGCAAAGTGACTCGCAGTCCGGCAGTGGGTCCGAGGACAAGGAAGGCTCGCAGCAGCAGAACGACGACCAGCAAAAATCGAGTGAAGAGGACATGAAGGCCGTTCAGCAGGAACTGCAAAAAGCCGCCGACCAGGCCAAAGAGCAGCAAAAGACCGACGAGAACCCGCCGAGCGAGGCGGAACTCGAAGCGCAGCGACACGAGCAGGAACAACAGCAGGCGCTGGAACAGTGGCTGCGCCGCATACCGAACGATCCCGGCGGACTGCTGCGCCGGAAATTCCGGTCCCAGTATCAGCAAATGGGCAAGGACCAGGACGGCAACAACACGTGGCCGGACGACGAGGTTCAGCCGTGGTGACGTGGCGCCGGTTGTTGTTCGCATTGTCGGCGCTCCTGATGTCCGGCGCTGCGCTTGCAACCGTGACGACGGACGTGGATCGCACCAACGTCGAGTTGAACGAATCTTTCACGCTCGAGATCACCACCGATGCCGACGCCGATCTGCAACCGGACGTGTCGGTACTGGACAAGGACTTCTACGTCGGGCAGGGCAGCCAGCTCAGTAATACGACGATCATCAACAACCAGATGCAGCACAGCATGACCTGGACATACGTGCTGATGCCCAAGCATGCGGGGACGCTGACGATCCCGGCCATTACCCTCGGCAAAGAGCAGAGCAAGCCCATCGTCGTCACCGTCAAGGAGCCGGCGTATGCGCCGCCGGGCGAGGCCGACGTTTTCGTCACCAGTGACGTCGATGACAACGAGACTTACGTGCAGGCGCAGGTCCTGCTCACCGTGAAGATCTACCGCGCGGTCGCGACGCGCCAGCCTTCGCTGCGCGATCCGGAGATCAGCGGCGCCGAGACCCTGGTCGAACTGGCGGGCGACGACAAAAGCTACGAGTCGGTCATCAACGGCACCGCCTACAACGTGATCGAGAGGGTCTACGCCCTCTATCCGCAGGAGAGCGGCGAGATACAGATCTCGCCCGCTCGCTTCGAGGCGCGCGTGTTGCGCGACGGTCGGATCACGGGTCGCAAGGTGTTTCAGTCGGATGCGAAGACGGTCACCGTCAAGCCGATCCCGCCGCCGCCGCCGGGATATCCTAATGCGACCTGGCTGCCGGCCCGCGAGCTCGACCTCAGCGAGGACTGGTCCAGTGATCCGGCGACGATCACCGCCGGCGAGCCGGTCACGCGCCACGTGACGACGAGCGTGCTGGGCCAGCTCGAGACCCAGATCCCGGCGATCGATCCGCCTGCGGCGGCGGGGCTGCACATCTATCCCGACAAGCCCGAGCTGACCCGGCGCAGCGAGGCGCAAGGGATCCGCGGAATTCGCAAGGACCAGTACGCGATCATCGGTACGGCGCCGGGCAAGGTGGTCCTGCCGGCACTCGAACTACCCTGGTGGAATATCGGGGAAGGCAAGTGGGAGGTCGCCAGGCTGCCCGAACGCACAATCCGGATTCTGCCCGCCGCGGGATCGGAGACCCCCACCCAGGCGGCCGCCCCCGCGGAAGGGCCGGCGGCCGGGCCGGACGAGGCCGAAGCCGCGCCGACCCCCGCTTCGCCGACGCTCGCAAACGATCTGTGGCAACGCATCAGCGAGGGACTCGCCGTGTTGTGGCTGGTGACCGTCGTCTACTTCTGGTGGCTGTATCGACGACCGGGACCGTCAAAGGCACCGCGCGAACCCGCACCCATGCCGCCGCACAGACAGCAGGCCCGGCATCTGAAAATCGCCCGCAAGGCCGCGCTCGAGGGCGATGCCGCCACGGTCCGGCAAGCGCTGCTCGACTGGGCCAAACTGGAATGGCCCGACGCCGCGCCGCGCAGCGTCGGGACCCTGGCGGGGCGCGTCTCCGAGCCGCTTGCCGAGGAGCTGCGGCGCCTGTCGAGGCTGAGTTACGGACCGCAGCGACAGGCCTGGGACGGTGCTGCGATGGCGAAAGCGCTGCGCTCCTTCTCGACGACGGCCGCCGCCGCGCAGGCCGACGACGATCCACTGCCGCCGCTGATGCCGTCACGCTGAAGTCTTGCGGCGTGCGGTCGCGGCTTCAGCCGCGATTCAATGCTGGTTATGCCGTCACCGTTCGGGAAGACTACCAGTGACCGGTGTTGGGCATCGAAGACCAGGGTTCGGCGGCCGGCAGGGAGTCGCCTTTCTGCAGGAGTTCGATCGAGATGTTATCCGGCGAACGGACGAAGGCCATGCGGCCGTCGCGCGGCGGCCGGTTGATGGTGACGCCCTTGTCCATGAGCCGCTGACAGGTCGCGTAGATGTCGTCGACCTCGTAGGCGAGATGGCCGAAGTTTCGTCCCTCGCCGTAGTCCTCCGGGTCCCAGTTGTAGGTCAGCTCGACCTGCGCGTCCTCGTCGCCGGGGGCTGCCAGGAAGATCAGCGTGAAGCGACCCTGTTCGCTCTCCATGCGCCGCAACTCCACGAGACCCAGCTTGTCGCAATAGAAGTCGAGCGAAGCGTCGATGTCCCGGACCCTTACCATCGTATGCAGATATTTCATGCCACAATGGTCGACGATTTTGCGGCCACGGGCAACTCGCAAAGGGCAAAGCCAGCACGATGATCGACTCGCCGCTGATGTTGTACGTGCCCGGCCTGCTGCCCAAGCCGGAAGCCGAGATACACCGGCAGGCGCTGCTGCGCTGCCTGCTGGCAGGGCTCGAACGCGAGGACGCGGCCGTCGCCGCCGAGGTCGCCGCCGACCGGAGCTGTTTCGATCTCGTCGCCTGGACTTACGATTTTTACGGGGTGTATCGCGATTTCGCCATCGACGCGGATGCCGTCGATGCGCTGATCGAGCAGGGCGGAGCCGATGCCGTGGATCGGGCCGAGGCGACGTCCTGGCGCCGCAATTTGCTGCGGCGCTTATTTTTGCTCGCCGACCGCTTGCCGGTCCTGATCCCGCACGTCGCGACGAAGCGCATGGAGCTGCACCTCCGGGACCTGCGCCGCTACCTGATGAACCATAACGGTATCGGTGACCATGCACGCCAGATGCTGATGATGCCCCTGCGCGCCGCGGCGGAGGCGGGCAGGCCGGTGCTGCTGATAGGACACAGCATGGGTTCGGTCATCGCCTGGGACAGCCTGTGGCATATGACGCACGTTACGCGCGAGCGGGCACGGATAGAGCGCCTGTTGACGATGGGCAGTCCGCTGGGTCAACGCTTCGTGCAGCAACGGATCGCCGGCCGCCGCGAGCAGGGCCCGGCGAAGTATCCCGGCAATATCGGGAACTGGGTCAACGTCGCCGCTGCCGGCGATCTCACCGCGCTCGACCCGACCCTGGCCGACGATTTTGCCGAGATGGTCGAGTTCGGGCTGGTACGGTCGATCGAGGACGTCGGGATCTACAACGCCTTTCGCCTGGATGGCGAACTCAACCCGCACGCCGAATACGGCTATCTCGCCAACGGCGAGACAGCGCGCATTATTGCGTCGTGGTGGCGTTCGCAGCGTTAGCCGAATTGGTCTTGGCGGACTGCTGCTGCTGATCCGTCTCGATATTCGGCTTGATGACGATGTCGATGCGCCGATTGCGGGCGCGCCCGGAAGCCGTCTCGTTGCTGGCGACCGGCCGAGTCTCGCCGTAACCGGTCGCGATGAGCCGATAAGTCGGGATACGCATCGCGTTGATCATGTATTGCTGGACGGCCTCGGCGCGCGCCTGCGACAGCTTCTGGTTGAGTTCGTCGCCCCCATACGAGTCCGTATGGCCCTCGATGATGAGTTCGCTGCGCGGAAACACGTCGATCGCCTTCTCGACCTTGGCCAGCAGCTCGAAGTTCTCCGGCTTTATCTGTGCGGCGCCGCTGTCGAAGCTGAGTCCGACCAGACGCAGGATGATGTTGTTACCCTCCCGGAACACACGCGCCTCATCCGGCGTAAACATCTTTTCGACCTTCTCGAACTGCTCCTTGACGCGGGCCTCGGCTTCGAGCCGTTGCACGAGCGCCGCACGCTCGGCCGTCGCGCCGCCAAGTTTCTCGTCGAGCGACTTGATCTCCGCTTCCATGTCCGCGAGCCGCGTCTCGTCCTCCTGGGTCTCCTGGGTGAGCGCCTGGTTATCGGAACGCAGCTTGTCGACAAAAGCGACGAGTTCTTTCGACAGGTTGTCGGGTCCGCTTGCCATCTTGGGCACGATGTCGGCGGCCCCCGCGATGTCCTGCAGCGGTTTTTCCCATTGCAGCACGAGTTCCTCGGTCGTGAGGTCGTTGTCGCGTACCTTGCGGACCACCTCGGACAGGTAGATGGCGTGCTTGGCTTCGTAATTCGCCTGCTGGGCGAGGCTGCGCGGCAGGTCGGTGTCGTAGCGATTCTCGTTCAGTTCGCGTTCCGCGTCCGCCAGCAGCTGCTTCGCCTTGCCGAGCGTGATCGGCGCGTAACGACCCACGCGTGCGCGATCCGCGTCGGCGAGGAGCTGGCGCGTCTCGCCGAGGTACTGTGCCTTGATCGCCTTGAGTTCCGCGTCCCGATACAGGCTGGTGGCTTCGATGTCGCCACGTTTCGCGCCCTTGAGATCGCCGCGCTCGAGATCGCGGATCGCGTCGCCGAATTCGTCCTGCGCCTGCTTCCAGAGTTCCGGCGAGAGTTCCGGCGCACGCGCATTGGCAGCATCCTGCCGGCTCTTCATGACCTGCGAGAGCACCGTGGACGCCAGCTTCGCGGTCTTCGCCGCGGCGCTGAAGTAGTTCGCGGCGTCGGCGGCGTTCGAGCGCACGATCTCGATGTTGCGGCCGCGCGTCAGAGCGTCCTCGGCGTCGCTGTATTCCTTCTTGCCGCGCTCGTAGTTGTGCGGCGAGAGCAGCTCGGCGTTGGCGGCATCGGCCGCCGCCCTGGCGGCGTCCGCTTCCTTGAAAAACGTCTTCCTCAGTTCATCCTGGGCCTGCGCGGCGCCCAGGCCGAGCAACAACACGCCTATCAGGATGAAGCGTACATAGCGGGACTGTACGGCCATTTCCTCGATTCCTGCGTTCTGGTTTCACAAAAACCGCCCAAGCGACGGGAGGTTATTGCCGATATTACATATGCTGGACCGGCAAAACTGTGCGCCGTGTCCCCGAAACGCCCGAATTCTACGCCCCGAGACCCGATTCCGCGACACTTTTTGCTGCGATGCAACAGACTGTCGCCGCACCCGTGGGACAATTTGTGCTTTGGCTCACAGTCATCGCGGATCGCGGGGGGTAAGCTGTTTCCCATGTCGGCTAAGTACTACACCCAGTTCATTCTGACCGACGCGCAGTACCGCGGCGGCAACGAGTTCAGCGGCGTGATCGAACTGAGCCAGCCGATGGATATGAATTCCGATGCCCGTGACATCGAAGCCGTGTTGGCCCGGAATTTCGACCTCCAGCAGAGCGCCGTCAAGCTCGTGAGTTGGTCTCGATTGCATTAGGTTCTTCTGGCGCGCAAACAGTTCCCCCTGACTCTCCCGGCTTCGGCCGGGACTTTTTTGCATCCAATTTCGATCGTCTGTCACCAAAGCTCGAGCCGCGGGATGCCCCGCGCACGATCGACTGACGCCCCCTTTCCGAAATCCGCTACAATGCGAACCTTTTCGCGGGCAGGCAGCGTGATTGACGATGGACAGTGACAAGGGTTTCCGCGGCATACCGATCGTGACGAGCGGGCAGAAGTACCGCACGACGTCGGGTATCGCGGCGATCAAGAACGGCGTCAAGCCGCGCCGCGACGCCGAGCCGGTCGCCAGGGGCGGCAAGCCGACCTGGCTGCGGGCGAAGATGCCCGCGGGCAAGGGCTACGCGTCGGTGCGCGACATCGTGAAGCGTCATCGCCTCTCGACCGTCTGCGAGGAGTCGATGTGCCCCAACATCGGCGAATGCTGGAACGCCGGCACGGCGACGATCATGGTGCTCGGCTCCGTCTGCACTCGCGCATGCCGCTTCTGTGCCGTGGATACCGGCAACCCGAAGGGCTGGCTGGACCCGGAGGAACCGGCGAACGCCGGTCGGGCCGTCCGCCTGATGGGCCTGGCCTACGTGGTCATCACCTCGGTCGACCGCGACGATCTGCCGGACGGTGGCGCAAGGCACTACGCCGCGTGCGTGCGCGAGATCAAGCGCCAGAGTCCTGGCATCGCGGTCGAGGCACTGACCCCGGATTTCCGCGGCAACCCGACACACGTGGAGACTGTCGTGGATTCCGGACTCGACGTGTTCGCACAGAACGTCGAGACGGTTAAACGCCTGACACGCCCGGTGCGTGATCCGCGCGCAGGCTACGAGCAGACGATCGAAGTCCTGCGCCATGCGAAGGCGCATCGACGCGACGTGCTGACCAAGACCAGTCTCATGCTCGGGCTCGGCGAGCGGGATAACGAGATCATGCAGACGATGGACGATCTTCGCGATGCCGGCGTGGATATCCTGACGCTGGGCCAGTACTTGAGGCCCACTCCGAACCATCTCGCCGTCGACCGCTACGTGTCGCCGGACGATTTCGAGCTCTACCGGCGAGAGGGGCTGGACAAGGGCTTCCTCGAGGTCGTGGCCGGGCCGATGGTGCGCTCGAGCTACCGCGCCGAACAGGTGCTGCAGAGGAACAACGTCGGCCTGTCGGCATGAGTCACCTGTTCGTGGAATACGGGCTGTTCCTGCTGAAGACGGTCACGGTCGTGCTGGCGATCGTCGTCGTGATTGCTGTCGCTGCCGCGGCCGGCCGCCGGGCGACCCAGGACAATCTCGAGGTCGAAAATCTCAATCGGCGTTACCGGAGTCTCGGGCGGGTCCTCAGGAAGGCCGTGCTGGGCAAGTCGGAACGCAGGAAGGAGGGCCGGGCGGCGCGCAAACGGGATCGGGCAGAAGACAAGTCGTCGTCGACGCGGCCGCGGAGTTTCGTACTCGATTTCAAAGGTGACCTCAGGGCGCGGGCGGTGGCCTCCCTGCGCGAGGAGATCAGCGCGGTACTCGACGTGGCCCGCGACGGCGACGAAGTCATCCTGCGGCTGGAAAACCAGGGCGGCCTGGTGCACGAACACGGCCTTGCCGCGTCCCAACTCGCGCGGATCCGTGACCGCGACCTCCCGTTGATCGTTTGTGTCGACAAGGTCGCGGCCAGCGGCGGCTACCTCATGGCCTGCGTCGCGACGAAGATCCACGCCGCACCGTTCGCGATCCTGGGATCGATCGGCGTCCTCGCCCAGATCCCCAACTTCAATCGCCTGCTGGACAGTCACGGCGTCGAGGTCGAACAGGTCATGGCGGGCCGGTACAAGCGCACCGTCACGATGTTCGGCGAGAATACCGACGAGGACCGGGAGAAGCTCAAGTCCGAGCTCGAGGACGTGCATCGTCTGTTCAAGGCGGCGGTTGCGGCCTACCGGCCCGGTCTGGATCTCGAGAAACTGGCGACCGGCGAGCATTGGTACGGCACCCGGGCGCTGGAGCTCGGACTGGCCGATGTGCTGGCTACGAGCGACGAGATACTGAGCGAACGCGCCGGGACCCGGGACCTGTTCCGGGTCAGCTACAAGATCCGGCAACGCCTGCAACAGCGACTGATGGCATCTGCCGACGGGGTACTGCAGCGGCTGGAATCCGCGGCGTTCGCCAGCCGTTTCGAATCCAGGCTGCCACGCTGACGGCGCCTTGCCCCGGGTTCTGGCATTCGGAACCCGGATCGTCGAAAATTGTCGAAATCCTCGGGTGAAACCAGCGGCCCACGGGCCGGGAACGGCATGTACCGAACGCCTATCGGAAAGCTCCTCGCCACCGCGTCCCTGGCCGGGTACGCGCTGCTGGCATCGTCTGCCGCACTCGCGATTTCCGACCAGGAACTCGAGGTGCAGAGCGCCGAGCAGTTCGCGAAGATGAAGGCGTCGATGCCGCTGGTGACCGATCGCGCCACCATCGATTACATCGCCTGCGTCGCCAACGCCGTGGTCAAGGTGCTCGAAAAGCCTTACAGCGACGAGAACTGGGAGATGGCGATCTTCGACGTCGACGCCGTCAACGCCTTCGCGATGCCCGGCGGCAAGATCGGCGTGATGCGCGGCATCCTCAAGGCCGCCAAGAACCAGGATGAGCTCGCTGCCGTGCTCGGTCACGAGATCGCGCACGTCACATCGGAACATGCCAAGAAACGGGCGTCCCGGGGCTCGGTGTCGAACGTCGGTATCGAGGTGGCGGCGGTATTGCTCGGCGGCGGCAACGGCGGCGCCACCTACACTGCCTACGAGGCGCTGAACCAGGGCGCGGCGCTGGGAATCATGTTGCCGTACTCCCGCAACCAGGAGAGCGAGGCAGACGTGAAGGGCCTCGAATACATGGCGCGCGCCGGATTCGATCCGCGCGCCGCCGTACCGCTGTGGCAGAACATGGACAAGGTCGCGGGTGGCCAACCCGCCGAGTTCCTGTCCACGCACCCCTCCAACGAGAAGCGCATCGATGCACTGATCTCCGAGTGGCCGAAGGTTCTGCCGCTCTATAATGACGCGGTAAAGGCCGGACACGTCCCGCACTGTGTCCCGCCCGAGACGCCCGCGGACGCCGCGACGCCCGCGGAAAACACGCCGCCCGCAGCCAACCCGAAGAAGGAGTAGGCGCTCATAAGCCGCCGCATCGTACTGATCGTATCGCTCAGTCTGCTCGGCGGCTGTGCGACGCTGGAGGACCTGTTCGACTTCGGCCACGGCCCGCGCGAGGCGCCGCCCGTGCCGCTTGCCGAGCGGCCGCTCGAAGCCCCGATCGATGCCAATCGCTTCGTGCTGGCCTCGTCCGGGCAAACCGTCGTCGGCACGCCGCAGATCGTTTTCAGTTCGGCAGGGGATACCTTCGCGGATTTCGCAAGGACCTATGGCCTCGGCTACGATGAACTGCTGGCCGCCAACCCCGGCGTCGATCCCTGGCAGCCGGGTGAGAAGACGCCGATCCTGCTGCCGACCCAGTTCGTGCTGCCGGACGCCCCGCACACCGGCATCGTGCTGAACATCGCGGCGAAGCGCCTGTTCTATTACCCGCACATGCCCGAAGGTCAGCCACAGGTCGTGTTGACCTATCCTATCGGCATCGGCCGCGTCGGCTGGGAGACGCCGGTGGGTGTCACCCGCGTCGTATCGAAGGCTCGCGATCCGAGCTGGTACGTGCCGGCGTCGGTGCGTGCCGAGCATGCGGAACTCGGTGACCCGTTGCCGGCCGTCGTGCCGCCCGGTCCCGACAATCCGCTCGGTACCCGCGTCCTGCAACTGGAGATGCCGGGGTACCTGATACACGGCACGAACAAGCCGTTCGGCGTCGGAATGCGCGTCAGCCATGGCTGCATCCGCCTGTATCCGGAGAACATCGAGACGCTCTACGAACTCGTCGATATCGGGGAGAGCGTGGCGATCGTCAACGAGCCGTATCTCCTCGGCTGGCTCGACGGCGACTGGTATTTCGAATCGCATGTGCCGCTTGCCGACGACGCCGAGGACCCGGGCGAGCGTCTCGCGCAGGTGCTCGACAAACCGCGGGACGGCGCATTACGGCCGCTCGACCGGCACGAGAAGGACGAGGCGCGGACCGTCGCGAGCGTCGACAACGGTGTACCGTTGCGACTCGCCGCGCACGATATCGACGAGGTGTACGGTCGCGCGCGGCCGGTCAAGAACGTCGTCAAGACCGATCCGGATGCGCCGTCGCTCACCGAAGTGCGCGAGATGATCGACGAAGCGGTGCGCGAGTCTAAAGCGGAACCGGAAGCGCTGTGAGCGAGTGGCTCGATCTGATGATCGACGAGATCGCGCGCAAGAAGCGCGAGCAGGCCGAAGCCGAGGAAGAGCGCCGGCGACGTGCGCAAGAACGCGACGAGACCGAAACGACCGACCAGCCACCGGCTCAATCGAAGTAGCGCAGGAACTCGGCGGGCAGGTTGCCGCGTGCGGCCGGACCGGTCCCGGCGGCACCGAGCGGCCTCGAATTGAACGTATTCCAGAACAACACCGATTGCGTGGTGAGCGCCGGCTTGTCGAGATCGTCGAGTAGCGCCGCAAGTGCCTTGCCGGTGTAGGTGGCTTCCAGCTGCAGGCCAAGTTCGTCCCGCGCGATCGCGATCGCACGTTCTGCGGCGGGCGTCGGCCGGGCATAGCCGTCGCCGAAAAACTCGTCACGGAAGCAGAGCCGGACTCGACCAGCCAGATCGGCGGGGATGGCCGGGTCAAGGCGGTGCAGGAGCGTCGCGGTCTTGGCGATCAGGCGCCGCATCGCTTGCGGATTCGACACGCTCAGGTGCGTCACGCGGACCGCGTGCACTTCGGCCGCGAGGCCCGCAAGGGCCAGGCCGAGCGCGAGGCCGGCGGCGGTCGCCATCGTGCCGTTGGCGACGTAGACACGATCGGGGACGGTGATCGCGCCGGCGTTCACCTGTTCGGCGAGTTCGAGACCCGCGTTGACGAAACCGACGGTACCGAGCCAGTTCGACCCGCCGGCCGGAATCACCCAGGCATGCCGGCCCTGCACGCGCTCGCGCATGACCTGCACGCGCGTTGCGCGGGGACCGCCGAAATACACGAGTTCGGAGCCGTGCGCGAGGTGCAGGCCGAGCTTGGCGGCGCAGGCCGGCGTGCGTGTCTGGTGCGACAGCAGGCAGGTGCAGGGCAGCCCGAGTGTGCCGGCGTACAGGGTCGTCGCCAAAGCGTGGTTGGACGCGACCGTGCCGAAGGTCGCAACGCGTTCCGCACCGCGGTCGAGCGCACGACGCAGGAGATATTCGAGTTTGCGCACCTTGTTGCCGCCGTAGAGGCCGGCGGTGAGATCGTCGTGCTTGATGGACACTTCGCGCCGGCCCGCCGCCGTCGGCAGTCGTTTCGTGTCGACCGGTGTCGGCAGGTCGGCGAGCGGCGTCGTGGGCAGGCGCGCGGCCAGTCGCGGATATCGGGCGGCAAGATGGTCTGTCATCCCCAGTACTCTAACAACCTTCTGCCCCACTGAAGGTCGCAATATTTACCTGTCAGAGTAGTTGAATGGTAAACACGCAACGCTCTGATTAGAATGCAATCACGGATTTCCGCAGCTTCGGAGACAAGCTTGTCGGATGAAGTGGATCGTGGCATCACGGTCACGGAACTCGCGCCGATGGATCAGCCCATCGACGTGTCACGCGAAACCACGGCCGCCTTCGTCGGCCGTACATTGCGCGGTCCCCTGAACACACCCGTCCTCGTCGGAAATTTCGGCGAATTCAAGCGTCGTTTCGGTGACAGCTGGGCACGTTCCAGTCTCGGGCCTGCCGTACAGCAATTCTTCGAACACGGCGGCAGGCGGCTCTACATCGTGCGCGTCGTCAACAATGCGAAAGGCGCCCTGCTGTGCCTGCCGGCGAACGGCTCGGCCCTCGTGCTCCGGGCCCGGAATCCGGGGTCGAGTGAGACGATACGCGCGGCGGTGGACTTCGACCGCATCGCGGACGACGATGCGGACGCGTTCAACTTGACGCTGCAGCGCCTCGATCCGGTCACTGGATTCGTCGTCGAGCAGGAATTCTACGAGAGGGCGAGCTGGCGCGCCGGGTCCGACGCCTTCATCGGCGACTCGCTGGCTTCGTCGGGCATTGCCTGTCTCGAGCAACCCTGGCCGACGCGGCTTCCTGAGGCGACGTCGGGCGGCGACCGGCCCTTCGCCGACGCCTATGCGGAAGTGGCACAGCCGGGTACCGACGGCCAGGAATTGTCGGACTACGACCTGGTCGGCTCGCGGCAAGCCGCGACCGGCCTGTTCGCGCTCAGGCATGTCGAGGACGTCGACCTGCTGTATCTGCCTCCTCCGGGCAAGGGTCGCGACCTCGGCCCCGCCTCGATCGTAGCGGCGGACCTGTTCTGCCGCAAACAGGGCGCGATGCTGATCATCGATCCGCCCGGGTCATGGGAGACACCGGCGCAGGCGATCGCCGGGGTGCGCCGCCTCGGCCTCGCCAGTCCGAACGCGATCAGCTATTTTCCGCGACTTTGTGCGCGCGGCGAAGACGTGCCGACCGGACGGGCAGTCGGTGCCGCGCTCGCGGGCCTGCTTTGCAAGCTCGATCGAACTCGCGGTCCCTGGCACGGGCTCGATCGCAGGGATACGGGCTTCGCCCGCCGGCTGCGGCCCGTCGTGGCGCTGGACGACGAGGCGACGGAGCAGCTGGTACGCGCGGGCCTCAACGTGACCGCAGCCGGCCCGGCGGGACGGGCATTCCTGCACGGCTCCGTGACGATGGGCCGCGGCGGCGAGTCACATCCGGGTTTCTCGAGCCTGACGGTCAGGCGCAACTGTCTCAACATCCTCAATGCCATCGAGCGTGCAACGCGCTGGTCCGTGTTCGAGGGCGACGTGGCGAACGTCGGCGCGCGGATCGAGAGCCAGGTCACGGCCTATTTCGAGTCACTCGCCAACCGCGGGGCCATTGCGAGCGAGCGTTGCGGCGTGGAATGCAGATCCCAACGCGCACCCGGCGGCGGCCGGCGAGTGCCGATCTCCATCGTTTTCCAGCCGGCGGGCAGCCGCGAGCCGATCGCGTTCCGCCTGTGCCACGAGGCCTCCGGCTGTCGTGTCCTCGCCACGACGTTTACCCCGGCCGCAGAGGACTGCGCATAGCGGCCTGCCGGAACCCCTGCGATTTGACATAGTCGCGACAGGTTCACGGTGTCCCGATGCGGCCGGGTGCTATCCTCGATCGTTCGGCGCTCCGCCGTTCGCGGGGCCGACCGCGAGGAATCGAAAGGTGTCCCGACGGTGCACGTGAGAGTCGTCCTGATCGTGGCAGCAGCGCTGCTGGGTGCCGCCTGCGGCGGCGGCAGTGCGGACCCTGCCGGGTCCGGCGGACCCGCAGCGCCCGAGCCGCCGAAGGTATCCCGGTCGGAGGCGTTCCAGCTGCTGAATCAGGCCACTTTCGGCGCGACCGAGGCCGAGGCGGCACGCGTCGAGAGACTCGGGGTCGAAGCCTGGATCGACGATCAACTGACCAGGCCCCCGTCCCTGGAGCTGCCGCGCCTCCTGTCCAAGCCGCGACCGGCTCTGCTGTTCGAGCTGCAGCCGGAGCGTGTCGACGCCTGGTTCCAGAATGCACTGCATGGCGAGGACCAGCTGCGTCAACGCGTCGCGTTCGCGCTGTCCGAAATCTTCGTCGTGTCACAGAAGGGCGCGCTCGTCGATTTCCCCTATTCGCTCGCGGACTTTTACGACGTGCTTGCGCGCAATGCCTTCGGGAATTATCGGGATCTGCTGGAGGCCGTGACCCTGCACCCGGCGATGGGCGTCTATCTGAGCATGCTGGGCAACGAGAAGCCGAATCCGGCGAGCAATATCCGCCCCGACGAGAACTATGCGCGGGAACTGATGCAGCTGTTCTCGATCGGCCTGGTCCGGTTGAACCTCGACGGTACGGTCCAGGTCGATGGCGACGGCGTGCCGGTCCCGACGTACGACCAGGCCGTCGTCGAAGGTTTCGCACACGTATTTACCGGATGGACCTACGCGAACGTGCCCGGATTTCACACGCAGTGGCCGCCCGACGCGAGCCAATATACGGCGATGCAGCTCTGGAGCGGCTATCACGACACGGGTGCGAAGACACTGCTCGATGGTTACACGATACCGGCCGGCCAGGCCGGCATGCAGGACCTCGATGACGCACTCGACGATCTGTTCAACCACCCGAACGTCGGACCGTTTATCGCGACGCGCCTGATCAAGCGGCTGGTGACGAGCAATCCGTCGCCGGGCTACGTGTTCCGGGTAGCGAGCGTATTCGACGACAACGGCGTCGGCGTACGCGGCGACCTCGGCGCGGTCGTGAAAGCCATCCTGATGGATCCCGAGGCGCGGCCGGCCACGCGCATGGACACGGACGGCAAGTTGAAGGAACCGCTGTTGCGTCTGACACAGTTGTGGCGGGCGTATGACGCGAAATCGGACGGCGGCCGTTATCCGATCGACTACGTGTGGGTATTCTTCGGGCAGGGACCGTTGCAGGCACCGCATGTCTTCAATTTCTTCAGTCCGTTCTTTGCACCGCCCGGCGAGATCCGCGATCGCGGGCTGACGTCGCCGGAATTGCAGATCGCGACGGAGTATCTGAATACGTTCAGTTCCAATTTCATGTTCTGGCAGATTTTCTACTGGAACTGGCAAGCCGATCGCTCGGACGAGAACATTACCGCGGACACGGTGCTCATCGACTATTCGGAGGAGGCGGCGCTGGCCGGAGACGTCGGCGCGCTGATAGACCGTGTGGACGACAGATTGCTGGCCGGGGGCATGTCGGACAACCTGCGTCAGAAAATCGCCGGCGTCGTCAACCTGATCCCGGCCGATCAGGCGCAGCTACGCGCCGCCGAGACCATCTATCTCACCGCCACGTCGCCGGAATTCGCCTACCAGCGCTGAAGGAATCGAAGGTATGGCACCATGAACAAGGTCAACCGAAGAATCTTCCTGAGACGGAGTCTTGCCGCCGTGACACTGGCGTCGACCCCGGGCCTCGCGTTCTCGCAGGTCGTGGGCGCGGCAGCGCCATTCGACGACTATCGCGCGCTGGTCTGCATCTTCCTGCACGGGGGCAACGACTCTTTCAACATGCTCGTGCCGCGCAGCAACGCCGAATATGGTGTGTATGCCGCTTCTCGCCAGAACCTCGCCATAGCGCAGGCCGAGCTGCTGCCGATCGATCCCCGGACCGCCGATGGCGCGCAGTACGGTCTGCATCCCGCGATGGCAGGCCTGCAGGCGCTCTTCGAGGCAGGGCAGCTTGCATTCGTCGCCAACGTCGGGCCCCTGATCGAGCCGACGAGCAAGGAGCAGTACCTGAACAAGTCGGTCCTGTTGCCACCGCAACTCTTCTCCCACAACGACCAGCAGGATCAGTGGAATTCGCTCAAGGGGCGCCGCAGCAGCGCCACGGGCTGGGCGGGGCGCATCGCAGATGTGATCCGCGATCGCGTTGCCGGCCAGCGGATGGCGACGAACGCCTCGTTGTCCGGCACCAACCTGTTCCAGACCGGCTCCGAAACGTTCCCGTACGTGATGGGTCCGGAGGGTCCGCTGACTTTCGACGGTTTCTGGTCACCCGAGCATCGTATGGCATTCGAAGGCATCGTGGACGCCGACTACGATTCGGTCTACGAGCGCGGATTCGCGGCCGTCCAGCGCCGCGCGATCGATGCGGCCGACACCGTCACCGTTGCGATCGACTCTGCCCCTGCATTCTCGACACCGTTCCCGGGCTCCGAGTTGGGCACACAGCTGCATACCGTCGCACGCCTGATCGCCGTGCGCGACACGATCGCGATGCAACGTCAGATCTTCCTGGTCGAAGCGGGAGGATTCGATTCGCACGACAACCAGAATGCCGTCCAGCCGGGTTTGTTCGCCGACGTCAGCGAGTCCGTCGCGGCGTTTCACGCGGCGATGGCCGAGATCGGCGTCGCCGACGGCGTCACGTCGTTCACGCAGTCCGACTTCGGCCGCACGCTGACCTCGAACGGCGACGGCACGGACCACGCCTGGGGCGGCGTGCAGCTCGTCGCCGGCGGCGCGGTCCTTGGCCGCGACCTCTACGGCGTGTATCCGCGCCTCGAGATCGGCGGCCCCGACGACGTCGACGGCGGCCGCATGATCCCGACCACCTCGGCCGACCAGTATGCGGCGACGCTGGCGAAGTGGTTCGGCATCCCGGATACGGATCTCGACATCGTCGCGCCGAGCCTGGGCAACTTCAGCGTCAGGGATCTCGGATTTCTGGGTTGAGTGCGGCGGGCGACCCGCGTCCCTGCGATTCGTGCCGGACTGTCGCCGGCATTGCGTCTGAATTCTATTCTGCGGTTAAGTGCAGGACTCTCCTGTGGCCGTTTGCAGCCGTTCTCGACGAGGTTGAACGAACGGCCGCTTTCCGCAAGAGTAGACTTTCAGTTCCCGCGCTTCCGCAGAAACTTTATTTTCGAATCGGTCAATAATCCGCCACGTGGCGGATTTCCTAGAATCTACTTTAGGTTTCGGCAATAGTGACCTCCCGCAGGATCGCGACCGGCCGGTATACTTCGGATAGCAGCCGGTGGCGGAGAGAGTCCTGGGGAGGCTGCTTGTGACCCAAAGGCGACGCTCATTGGCCGATGATACAAGTCGATCTGAAGTACATATAGACGAGCAAGAGGCGCTGAAGAATGCGTGGCGCCTTCCTCTTGTAATCTTTGGAATCGTCTTGGGCGCTTGGCCTCTAGCTGCATACCTCTCAATTTTTCTGACAGACGATCCGTTTGTACCGAAGTGGTGGGACGTAGCACGCACGTATATCGTTTTTTCGACATGGTACTACCCAGCCGTATATCTGGGGTCGGCAGTAATCTCGTATATTGCCTATAAGCGCAAAAAGTCCAGAACGACAGTTTTGATGCTGGGCTCTATTCCAATTCTTACAGGCTGCCCTTGGATTGAGGTATTTTTCGTTTTCGCGACCATTTGGGAAGCTATTCAATGACTGCTTCTGGCCGAAAGCGGACTCCCAAGATCCCACAAGTAGTCCCCGTCGAGCACCGCTTGCGGCGAAAGCCGACACTCAGAAGTCTGTGGCTCGAAGTTGAGCTCCATCCCTGGATCAGCCCTCTTAAGTTTTTTTCTGCGGGATATGTTCATACCTCCTCGGCTGACGGCCTGTAGTCA